>Ga0074195_1002103_pt1 | contig 23919 bp, 20 predicted proteins | sample EPASupsiteHSE623_FD_64525 | JGI IMG/M metagenome (GOLD analysis project Ga0074195, IMG submission 64525) | Bioremediated contaminated groundwater from EPA Superfund site, New Mexico - Sample HSE6-23 | ecosystem: Environmental > Aquatic > Deep subsurface > Groundwater > Contaminated ... | reverse complement strand
ACGCCGGGCTTGCTACGGGCGCTCGGGCTGGCCGTGCTGGCCCACTTCTTTTTGCTGGCGGCCCTGACTTTGGGGGTGCACTGGAAGCGTGAGGCGGTGACCGTCACCGCCGAGGCTGAGTTGTGGTCGGCCGTACCGCAGCTGGCCACACCGAAGCTGGTCGAAGTGCCGCCTGAGCCAATTACCCCACCTGCACCACGGGAACGCCCAGTACCGCTCGCCCCGACGCCCCCCGCGCCGCCACAAGTCCAGCCCAAGTTGCCGGATCCCGATATCGCACTGGAGCGCGAAAGACTGCGTCTGAAAAAGGAAAAGCAGCAGGAGATCGCGAAGGAAAAAGAACTCGAGAAGAGACGCCTGGAAAAATTGGCCCAGGAAAAACTAAAGCAGGACAAATTGCAGCTTGAGAAAAAACGCCTGCAAGACAAACGCGATCAAGACAAAAAAGCGGCTGAAGTGAAGAAGAAGGCGGATCAGGACAGCAAGCGCAAAGATGCACTCCAGGCCCAACAAGACATCAAAAAACTGGAGGACCAGCGTAAGGCCAACATCGCCCGCATGACCGGTCTCGCCGGTGCTACCGGTGCGCCGACCGCTACCGGCACGGCGCAACAATCGTCCGGCCCGTCAGCCAGTTACGCTGGCCGCATTCGTGCCCGCATCAAACCCAATATCGTGTTCACGGAGGACATCGCCGGCAACCCGATGGCAGAGGTCGAAGTGCGCACGGCACCTGATGGCACCATCATCAGCCGCAAGCTGAGCAAGCCCAGCGGCGTCAAATCCTGGGACGAAGCGGTATTGAAAGCTATCGACAAAACCGAGGTGCTGCCACGTGATGTGAATGGGCGCGTGCCCAGCGCTTTGGTCATCAGCTTCCGGTCAAGGGACTGAGACAGTCTTCCGCCCTGCCGCCCTGTAAATCTAAGGCTACGGACGGGTGCCGTCAAATCGGCAGCCGAAGCTGATGTGATGGAAAAAACATATCCTGTCGGAAGTGAAATAAAAGCTGTCGGCGGTTTCCAGAAAAAATGAACACGCTAAAAATCCGCTGATGCATCGCCCGGACCGGCATTTTCTATGTGCTGCTGGTATTTCTTGGCATCGAAGTTCCAGGCGAGCTTGCATTCAATGCAAGCGTTTGGCTGATTTTGTAGCCGACGGATACACGGCCTAAGAGAGTTGTGCGTTGACATTAATGTGAGTCCATTGATGGAGGTGTGCAGATGAAGCGGTACATCCAAGGTGAGGAAAGAAGTCAGGTCAGTTTGCTGCCGGAGTGTCTGGACGACATCGTCGAAGACAATCTGGTGCGCATAGTTGACGTGTTTGTGGACTAGCTAGATTTAGCCACCCAAAGGCGATAATCAATTTAACGGCTGGCCGTCAACAACGCAGGTTGCCTTTGACACGCCAGACAGCGTGCTGATGAGGTGTGGATCAAGGGGAAGTATTTCTGTTCTCATGGCTTAGGCTTGTTGTAATGAGTACGGAGTACGGATCAGATGCTAGTCCGCCATCCACACGTACAGTGGACCCGGTCATCTAGGATGCCGGCGAACTGGCCAGGAATGTTACGACATCTGAACCTACTCCTGTTGGCCGCACCTTTTAGCCACCTCATTGTGCGGCCTTCAATCGCTGTGCCGAGCGCCAGCTTTTCTCAAGGTGAGAACATACCCGCGTGACGCGAGATGATTATGAGCGAGCTGCTCCTTCTTTTCAGAGTGGTGTCTGAATCGCCCCGGCTTTCATGATTCCACGACGAACGCAAATCCAGGGCAAGCTCGGCCAGCGAATCGAATCCCTCTTCATCCGTGGGAAGAAGATGCTCCTTCGGGTGGCCGATTCGTGTGTTTTCGCTCATAACCATCCCTTCGAATCGGTCCGACGTCAGCTCAGGCTGCTGGGTGACGCCGCCAGCGCTGTTCCGACCATGGTCGTTGCTTCCGCCAGAAGGCGAGGCAGATGATCAGCTCCACGAAAGCTCTCAAAATGATTTTGTGGCTGTTTTTGGAGCCGACCGCCCGAGCGACGCTCAATGACTCGTGGAACTCGAGGTGGGGGCCTGTGCTGAATCGGGAGGCGCCAATGGGAATTGGGCCTCGGCCCTTAGCCAGTCATCCAACGCATGCCCATCGGTATAGCCGCGTGCCTCATAGAAGGCGTAGGCGGTCTGGCGAATGACTTGCGCACGCTCCTCAGGTTGAGCGCTCTGGGCCTGTCGGATCGCGTCATCGGGATCGGGCGCTGCATGGGCGGTCGTATGCTGTTTCTTGCCATGCGCAGTCTCGCCATGTAGGTGTTGCATCTCGAATCTCCTATAAGTGGAAGGGAAAGTGCAGCGGCAGCGTGACCACCGCACCGATGCATCCGGAAAATATAGGCACTTATGCATTGGTGTACTTGCGCGATATCAATTCATGCAATAGGGGTCGGGCGATCCTGCACCGATCACATAGTCTCTGTTTCTCCCTAATCGGAAAAGCGCGGACTGCAGACCAGAAAATTTGACTTGCACTATAGTTTCTTGATCTCATCTGTTTCTTTTTCGATTGTCAGGGTGTTGATTCGTCGGTGAGCACGCCATTTGTCCTACAAGGAACACCGAAGACTGCCTACATATTTTCGGGACAGAGAACACTAAAGTTCTCCGTGAAAGTTCATTTCTATTCACACCGTGACTTCGAGGATCCGTGCAAAGAGGTCAATGACTGGTGGACTGCACACTTGGCCAAATGAGCTGACCTGTTCGCTCCCGCGGAAGCTAGCGCCGAGATCCGATGAATTCGGTGCCAGCCTCATGCTGCGAGTCGCGGCTGCGCCAGATCGTGGGCTTTCTATTTTTGGAGACGTGCATATGAGCCCATTTAGTACAGAATCGTCGCTTCATGATTTCGCTCCTTCAATAGCTGCAGGCGCACGCGCAAAACGCTTGCTGTGGGCCAGCACCGGCACCAAGGACCCGAGCGCACCCGACACGCCCTATGTCGAGCAACGGGCAGCTTGCGGGACGATCAACACGATGCCGCAAGAAACCTTGCATGCCTTCGCCGATCACGGCCACGTGAAGCAGGCCTTGATGATGGAGGACAAAGCTGCCGAAGCAATGCTCGCCGCGTACCGCCTTGGTGGCATCGACGCCGATGCGCTCGCCGCACGCCTGCAGCGCGAAGGTGCAGACGCGTTTTCCGCGTCGTGGCACAAGCTGCTCGAAAGCATCGCCACCAAGGCCGCAAAGCTGGCCGAGAACGGCAAGGCATGAACCGCGTACCAACTCGCAGTGGCTCAGAGCCGGGCAGACCCACGCTCACAAGCAGCGCGGCCTGGAAGGCGCTGGCCGAGCACCACCGCGACATTGGCGACATGCACCTGCGCCAGCTGTTCGCCGACGATCCGCGGCGCGGCGAACGCCTGAATGTCGAGGCGGCGGGCCTGTATCTCGACTACTCCAAGAACCGCATCAACGACGAGACGATTCGGCTACTGCTCGGCTTGGCTGAGAGTTGCGAGCTGCGTGGGCGTATCGATGCGATGTTCCGCGGCGATGCGGTCAATGCCACCGAGAGGCGTGCGGCCCTTCACACGGCGCTACGCGCTCCGGCCGACGCGCGCATCATTGCCGATGGTGTTGATGTGGTACCGGAAGTGCATGTCGTGCTGGATCGTATGGCCGTATTTGCAGACGCACTGCGCAGCGGCCAGTGGGTTGGCCACACCGGCAAACGCATCCGCAATATCGTCAACATCGGCATCGGCGGGTCGGACCTCGGCCCGGTGATGGCGTATGAGGCACTGCGCCACTACAGCCAGCGAGAGCTGTGCTTGCGTTTCGTCTCCAACGTCGACGCCACAGACTTCGTCGAGGCGACGCGCGATCTGGATGCCGCAGAAACCTTGTTCATCGTTTGTTCGAAGACCTTCACGACGCTGGAGACACTGACAAATGCCGACGCGGCGCGCGCATGGAGCGTGGCGCAGCTCGGCGACGAGCGCTCTGTCGCCAGGCACTTCGTCGCGGTGTCGACGAACGCCGCGGCCGTCGCGCAATTCGGAATTGGCCCGGCCAACATGTTCGGCCTCTGGGACTGGGTCGGCGGGCGCTATTCGATGGACTCGGCCGTTGGCCTGTCGCTGATGCTCGCCATTGGCCCGACCCACTTCCGCGCGATGCTCGAAGGTTTCCACGCGATGGACGAGCACTTCCGAAGCGTGCCGTTCGGTCAGAACCTGCCGGCGCTTATGGGCCTGCTGGCGGTCTGGAACACGGACTTCTTTGACGCGCAGACGGTTGCTGTGTTGCCTTACGACCAGTACCTGTCGCGCTTTCCTGCCTACCTGCAGCAGTTGACGATGGAGAGCAACGGCAAGCACGTCACGCTGGCTGGTGCGCGCGTGGACTACGCTACCTCGCCGATCGTCTGGGGTGAGCCAGGCACCAACGGTCAGCATTCGTTCTACCAACTGCTGCACCAGGGCATGCGACTCGTGCCCTGCGACTTCATCGGCTTCTGTCAAAGTCTGAACCCGCTGGGCCCGGGCGACCGCCAGCACGACCTGTTGATGGCCAACCTGTTTGCGCAGACTGAGGCCCTGGCCTTCGGCAAGTCGGCAGCGGAGGTTCGAGCCGAGGGCATGGCTGAGGCGTTGGTGCCACACCGCGTGTTCGAAGGCAACCGGCCGAGCAACACGCTGCTGGCCGAGCGGCTGACGCCCTTCACGTTCGGCGCGCTGGTGGCGCTGTATGAGCACAGCGTCTTCACGCAGGGCGTCATCTGGGATATCGATTCGTTCGACCAGTGGGGTGTCGAGCTGGGCAAGTTGCTGGCCCAGCAGACCGCCGCCGAACTCGCAAGCGCGCATCCGCCGACGCTCACTCACGACAGCTCGACCAACGCGCTCATACGTCGCTACCGGCAACTGCGCAAGGGATCCCCATGAATGACACCGCGCCACTCGACCTGTTGTGCATCAACACTCTGCGCACGCTGGCCATCGACGAGGTACAGAAAGCCAATTCCGGCCACCCGGGAACGCCGATGGGCGCGGCGCCGACTGCCTACTGCCTGTGGCAGCGCTTCCTGCGTTACGACCCAAGCGACCCTGCGTGGCCGAACCGAGATCGCTTCGTTTTGTCGGTCGGCCATGCATCGGCGCTGCTCTATGGACTGCTGTATCTGTGCGGTGTCAAGGCGCAAGAAGGCACCGGCGATCTGGCGGTCACCATGGCCGACCTGCAGAGTTTTCGCCAGGCTGGCAGTCGCTGCACCGGGCATCCGGAATACGGCCTGACCGCGGGTATCGAGACCACTACGGGGCCACTCGGCCAGGGTGTGGCAACCAGCGTGGGCATGGCCATCGCGCAACGCTGGCTCGCCGCCACCTACAACCGCCCCGGCTACACCCTGTTCGACCACAAGGTGTACACGCTGTGCGGTGATGGCGACATGATGGAAGGCATCAGCGCAGAGGCGGCATCGCTCGCCGGCCACCTGAAACTCGCCAACCTGTGCTGGATATACGACTGCAACCACATCAGTATCGAAGGGGCTACGGCGATCACCTTGTCTGAGAACGTCGGCGCACGTTTCGAGGCCTGCGGTTGGCAGGTGCTGCGCGTCCCCGATGCGAACGACCTCGAGCTTCTCACGCGCCGCCTGCAGGTCTTTGGCGACACGCGAGATCGGCCCACCCTGGTCATCGTGCAAAGCCACATCGGCTATGGCGCACCGCACAAGCAGGACACTAAGGAAGCGCACGGCGAGCCGCTCGGCGTGGAAGAAGTACGCCTGGCCAAACAGTTCTACGGCTTCGACCCCAACGCGCAGTTTGTCGTCCCCGCCGGCGTTTTGGCGCATTTCAGCGCGCAGTTCGGCCAACGTGGCGCTAGCGCGCACCAAGCATGGAAGGCCCAATTCGCAGCGTATCGGGCGCAGTACCCCGACCTCGCAGAACAAATCGATTGCATGCAGCGCCGCGAGTTGCCCGAGGGGTGGGACGCCACGCTACCGAGTTTCAAAGCCGATGCGAAGGGCCTCGCCACGCGCGACGCTTCGGGGAACGTGCTGAACGCGATCGCCGCACGGATACCGTGGCTTCTGGGCGGGGCGGCCGACCTGGCGCCATCTACTAAGACGTATCTTGGTTTCGACTTTGCTGGCGTTTTCGAGCCGTTCTACGACGCTGGCGACGAGGTTGAAGACGATCGTGGCAGCTACGCGGGGCGAAACTTTCATTTCGGCATTCGCGAGCATGCGATGTGCGCGGTCGCCAGCGGGATGGCGCTGTCCGGGCTGCGCCCGTTTGCAGCCAGCTTCTTCGTCTTTACCGACTACTGCCGCGGCGCGATCCGGTTGGCCGCAATGATGAGCTTGCCAGTCATTTACGTCTGGACCCACGACTCGATTGCCATGGGCGAAGACGGGCCCACGCACCAGCCGGTCGAGCAACTGGCGTCGTTTCGTGCCATGCCCGGCATGGTGTTGCTGCGCCCGGCCGATGCCAATGAGGTGGTCGAGGCCTGGCGCGTGGTGATGCAGCTGACGCATAGCCCGGCCAGCCTCGTGCTCTCGCGTCAAGCACTGCCCACGCTTGACCGCAGCCGCTACGCCAGCGCGTCAGGCGTCGCGTGCGGCGCCTACGTGCTCGCGGATGCGATCGATGGTCGGCCAGACGTGCTGCTGCTGGCCAGCGGCAGCGAAGTTGCGCTATGCATCGCCGCTTACGAACAACTGAAAGTTGAGGGCATCAAGGCCCGCGTCGTCAGCATGCCGTCCTGGGATCTATTCGAACGCCAGATCGAGGCCTACCGCGAGAACGTGCTGCCCGAGGCGGTGGCGGCGCGCGTCTCGGTCGAGGCGGCGTCGGCACTGGGCTGGGATCGTTATGTCGGGCGCCACGGCACGATCATCGCGATGCGCTCGTTCGGACTGTCGGCACCGGGCAAAGTCGCGCAAGCCCATTTCGGATTTGATGTCATGCACGTCGTTGCCGCCGCCAAGCAACAGATCGCCCTGCATGCGGTCCACACTTGAGAGCACCATGACCACCCGCACCAGCCCACTCGCCGGCCAGCCGGCTCCGGCCTCAATGCTCGTTGACGTGGTCAAGCTCGTTGCGGCGTATTTTTCGGAGCGGCCCGATCCCACGGTGGCGGCGCAACGCGTCGCCTTCGGAACCTCGGGCCACCGTGGCTCGGCCTTCGATGTATCGTTCAACGAATGGCACGTGCTGGCGATCACCCAGGCGATCTGCGACCACCGCCGCGCCCAGGGCATCGGCGGGCCGCTCTTCCTCGGGCTTGATACCCATGCCCTGTCCGAACCCGCCTGCGCGAGCGCGCTCGAAGTGCTGGCGGCCAATGGCGTGGACGTGATGCTGGCCACGAACGACGAATACACACCGACGCCGGCGATCTCGCACGCGATCCTGACCCACAACCGCCATCGCGATGCCGCGCACGCTGACGGCATCATCATCACGCCGTCGCACAATCCCCCGCGCGACGGCGGCTTCAAGTACAACCCACCCCACGGCGGCCCGGCAGGCCAGCACGTCACAGACGGGATCGAAGCCGCAGCCAATCGCTATCTCGATGCGCGGCTCGATGGCGTGAAACGCGTGTCCTACGCCAAGGCGCTGAAGGCCACGACGACGCATCGTCACGATTTCCTGAACGCCTACGTCGGTGATCTCGGCAATGCGATCGACATGGACGTGATCCGCAACGCGAAGCTCCGCATGGGGGTCGACCCACTGGGTGGCGCAGGAATTCACTATTGGGGCCCGATTGCCGAGCGCTATGGTTTGAATCTCACGGTGGTGAACGAAGTAGTTGATCCGACTTTCCAGTTCATGACGGTCGATTGGGATGGTCAGATTCGCATGGATCCATCCTCGTCCTACGCCATGCAGAGCTTGATCCATCTCAAGGATCGCTTCGACATCGCCTTCGCCTGCGACACTGACCATGATCGGCATGGGATCGTCACCAGAAACGCGGGGTTGCTGCCGCCCAACCATTACCTTTCGGTCGCCATTTTCTACCTCTTCCAGCATCGACCGAAGTGGCGCAAGGATGCGGCGGTTGGCAAGACGGTCGTCAGCAGCCAGATGATTGATCGCGTCACGGCGAAGCTCGGCCGCAAGCTCTACGAGGTGCCGGTCGGGTTCAAGTGGTTTGTGGATGGCCTGCTCGACGGCTCGCTTGGCTTTGGCGGGGAAGAAAGTGCGGGTGCCTCTTTTATCCGTCTGGATGGCAGCGTCTGGACCACAGACAAAGACGGCATTGCCCCGGCTTTGCTATCGGCGGAGATTACCGCGCGCATGGGCCGCGATCCTGGCGAAATCTACCGTGAACTTGCGCTTGAATTCGACGAGTCTGTTTACGATCGAATTGAGGCGCCAGCTACCCCGGAGCAAAAGCAAATGCTGGCGCAGCTCTCACCACAGCAAATATTGCCTGCAGAGCTGGCTGGCGAAAAAATCCAGAGCATCCTCACCCGAGCGCCTGGCAACGGTGCACCCATTGGTGGCTGGAAAGTAGTGGCGCAGAGTGGCTGGTTTGCAGCGCGCCCGTCCGGCACTGAGGATATTTACAAAATCTACGCGGAGAGCTTTCGCGGAGCGGATCATCTGCGACGCATCCTGGCGGAAGCACAGGTGATCGTCAACGTCGCTCTGGCGGTAGGCGCCGCCGGGAAATAGCGAGCAAAAAAAACATGATCGAACCAAAAAACGTATTTGATTTCGCGCCACTGCCGCACGCGGTCGCTTCTGTAACGATCGAGTTGAGCTCGGAGTCGCTGACCCGGTGAAACCATGAACGCCGACAAACCCACGATCGACGCCGAGCTGGAGTCGCTTCAGCGCGATACCTTCCGCTACTTTCTGCTCTGGACCAATCCGAAAAATGGACTGGTGCTCGACAAGACCGCGCCCGATTGGCCCGCCAGCATTGCCGCCACTGGCCTCGCCTTGGCGGCGTATCCGGTCGCGGTCGAGCGCGGCTTCATCACGCGCGCAGCGGCGATCGAGATCGTCATCACCACATTGCGATTTTTCTGGAGCAGCCCGCAAGGCCCCGAGCCGGACGCTACCGGCTACCACGGCTTTTATTATCATTTTCTCGACATGCAGACCGGACGGCGTGCCTGGCAATGCGAATTGTCGACCGTGGACAGCGCCATTCTGCTCGCCGGCGCGTTGACGGTTGGCGCCTATTTTGATGGGGATACGACTGAGGAAAAGGAAATACGCGCCATCGCCGACGCACTTTATCGCCGTGCCGACTGGCCGTGGGCACAAAACGGTGGCCTAACGGTGACGCACGGCTGGAAGCCCGAAATCGGATTTCTCAAATACCGTTGGGAAGGCTACGACGAGGCGCTGGTGCTGTATATCCTGGGACTCGGCTCGCCCACCCATCCGCTGCCGCAGAGCAGCTACACAGCGTGGGCTTGCACCTACGAGTGGAAAAATAGTTGCGGCTACGATTATCTTTACGCCGGGCCGTTGTTCACGCATCAGATTTCGCATCTCTGGATCGATTTTCGTGGCATTCAGGACGCGTTCATGCGCGAAAAGGGCATCGACTATTTCGAGAACACCCGCCGGGCAACCTATGCGCAGCAACAATACGCGATCAACAATCCGCTCAAGTTCGCGGGTTATGGCAAAGACTGTTGGGGGATCACGGCGAGCGACGGACCCGGCCCCGAAACCATCAAAGTCAACGGTATCGAGCGCCAATTCTTCGACTACGTGGGACGAGGCGTGCCGTATGGTCCCGACGACGGCACCATCGCACCATGGGCGGTGGTGGCGTCGCTACCGTTCGCGCCAGAGATCGTGTTGCCGGCAATCGACTTTCTGGTGCATCAGGTCGAACTGAAAGTGGGAAATCCTTGCGGCTTCAAGGCAACGTTCAATCCGACCTACCCGCACAAGCGAAGTAATCCCCACGGCTGGGTATCGCCGTGGCATTTCGGCCTGAATCAAGGACCGATCGTTTTGATGATCGAGAATTACCGAACGGGTCTGTTGTGGCGCGTCATGCGCGGTTGCACTTATATCGCCAGCGGCCTGCAGCGCGCGGGTTTTAGCGGGGGTTGGTTATGACTCCTGTACTGCCGAGCCCCAAGCGGCATCAGGCCAAGTGGAAAAGCGCGTCGCGGCAGAGCACCTTGCGCTATTGACTTGCACTTCGATGTCTGTATCTTAGGCCCTCCGTCCCGAAAGTGTCTGTGCGCAACCGCACAGACCTTCCTTCGGCGCCACCAACATAATCACATCCATCGGAGCAGCGGCAGGTCGTTGATGCGCAGCCTCAAGGGACCGTGGTCTCGAACATTCAACCCGTCACTGTGCTTTGCACAGCACTCATTAAGGACAAGCATTTATGTTACGCAGCATGAAAGATCTGGAGAACTACTCCATTGGCGCTACCGACGGCAACATTGGTCAGGTAACGGATTTCCTCTTTGATGACCATGCATGGGTCATCCGCTACCTTGTCGTTGACAGCGGCTCCTGGCTTTTAAGCCGAAAGGTGTTGATCTCGCCGATCTCCATCCACGACCCAAATTGGGGGTTAAGAACACTGCCTGTTTCGATCACCAAAGAGCAGGTCAGGAACAGCCCCGATATCGACACTGACAAGCCCATATCTCGGCAACATGAAATCCAGTATCACAGCTATTACGGCTATCCGTATTACGGTGGCGGTGTCGGGATCTGGGGCGCGGGAATGTACCCCTACATGATGAACCCCGGCTACTCCGGCTTCGGCTTGGACCGCGCCGAGCGAGAGAAAGATCGAGAAGCATTCGAAAAGGTGGAGCGAGCACGCCACCGCAATGACGATCCGACCCTGCGCAGTTGCAAAGAGGTGATCGGTTATCACATCCACGCCACCGACGGCGAAATAGGCCATGTCCAGGGCCTGCTCATCGACGATGCAACCTGGGCCGTTCGGTACCTCGTCGTCAACACCAGCAATTGGTGGCTTGGTCGCCAGGTACTGATCGCCCAGCAGTGGATCAAGGATATTGAGTGGGCCGACGGTAGCGTTACCGTAGATCTGACCCGTGCGTCAGTCAAGGACTCTCCTCCCTACGACCCGACAGCGGAGTTGGATCGGGAGCGGGAATCGAGCCTGCACAATTACTACGGGCGACCCGGCTATTGGTGACCAACGACCTGATCATGGAGAAATATCTTGATTTACAAATTCAAGTCTCAAGCCGCTGCCGAGGTCATCATGCTGCAGCTCAATGGCGATCAGATGCTCACCATTGTCGGCAAGGAGCCATCACCTCAGGGCATCATCACGGTAGCGCAAATTCCTGCCGCCATCGCGGCTTTGGAAGCGGCTATCGTGGCTCACGAAGCAGCGCAGGCGCGACGTGAAGAACATCTCGCGCTCGAAAATGAAGTCGACGGAGACAGCGTCCAGCTGCGACAGCGCGCAGCCCCGTTCATCGACTTGCTTAGGTGCAGCGCGAAGGCCAGTAAGGATGTGGTCTGGGGCGTGTGAGTTAAGTCGCTTTACCGTTCACTCCTCCAGGGGAGGTCAGAGTAGATGGTCGTTCACGCGGTGATCATGTCCAATAAACCGTGACGCTTGAGTTGACGCTGGAGTCGAAACTCCCCGTCCGGTAAGGGATGCCATGGAACAGCATAAACATCAAAGGAAACGGGCCAATACCGACTCGTTTAAAACGCTCATCTCCCAGTTGTTGTCCCTGCGCGAAAGCATGCAGGCCCAAGAAGCAGCCTTGGCGCCCTGGCTGAAGGGGGTCAATCCCAGTTACCGGGCAAGCGCCCGCAATCTGGCGCATTATCTGGCGCTGCGTCACAGCGACTGGCGTCCGCTTCAGGAAAGTCTGGGCCACATTGGTTTGTCCTCCCTTGGACATGCGGAATCCAATGTGCTTGCCAATCTCGACAAGATTCTCGTTATTCTGTACCGATTGACCGGGAAACCTTGGCGACCTCATAGCAACGAGGAGCCCGCTGGCATCCAAAGCAGCCGAAAGCTCCTTGAACGGCATACGGTCGATCTGCTCGGACCGCCATCGACTGGAAGAACTGTGCGCATCATGGTCACGCTGCCCGCCGAAGCGGCAGAAGATTTTGGCCTGGTGCGACAACTCACCGAGTCGGGCATGGATATCGCCCGCATCAATTGCGCCCATGATGGTTCTACCGAGTGGCAGGCCATGGCGGCTAACGTGCGCCGTGCGGCCAAGGCAGTGGGCCGACCGGTGCGGATACTCATGGATCTCGGGGGGCCGAAATTGCGCACCGGTCCCATTTCTCCCGGTCCAGCTGTGCTGAAGTTGCGGCCACAGCGAGATGTTTTCGGCAAGGTTCTGATTAATGCCCGAGTCGGCCTGAGACCGGCCGGGGCGATCATGCCGGTAGCAAGGGCGACAGTGCAACTGGGGGTGGATGCGGACTGGGTGGCTCGTCTTGAACCAGGCGACCACCTTGATTTCACCGATGCATCAGGCGCCAAACGCAGCCTTAAGGTGGTTAATCGGGACAACGACGGTGTTCTGGCCGAGTGCCCCCAGACTGCACGCCTGGTGCTGGAAACCAAGCTCAAGCGCCGCCGCAAGCGGGGCGGGCTGCGCACCACTCGCCTGGCCGACCTTCCTTGCCGTGAGGGAACCCTGCAGCTGGAGCGTGGCAGTCACCTGCGCCTGACTCGTGGTGGTAGCGGCGAGTGCGAAAATGAAAATCACGCTGTTCCCAACGTCGCCTGCACCTTGCCGGAAGTGTTCGACCAGGTCAGTATCGGCGAGCGCATCTGGTTCGATGATGGCCGCATTGGTGGGGTCATCCGCCGTATTGAACGGGATTGGCTGGAAGTGGAAATCACCCACGCTCGTGATAGCGGTGAAAAACTGGCGGGCGACAAGGGAATCAACCTGCCGGATAGCAAACTGGACTTGCCGGCCCTGACCGACAAGGACTGCGAAGACCTGGCCATCGTGGCCAAGCTGGCTGATCTGGTCGGGCTGTCATTCGTGCAACGGGCCGCCGATGTGGAGGCCCTGCGTGTCCACCTGCGCGACCTCGGGGCGCCGGATCTCGGCATCATGCTCAAGATTGAGACACGCCGCAGTTTTGAAATCCTCCCGGAATTGTTGTTCTCAGCTATGGCCAACAAGGCGGCGGGGGTGATGATTGCCCGTGGAGACCTGGCAGTTGAATGCGGCTACGAACGGCTGGCGGAAATCCAGGAGGAAATTCTCTGGGCGGCGGAGGCAGCCCATATGCCGGTAATCTGGGCGACCCAAGTGCTGGAAACCCTGGCCAAAACTGGGTTGCCCACCCGCGCCGAGATTACCGACGCGGCCATGGGCGAACGGGCGGAGTGTGTCATGCTTAACAAGGGACCCCACATCAAGGAAGCCATGCGCACCCTCGACGATATCTTGCACCGCATGCAGGCCCACCAGGCAAAGAAACGACCGCTGTTGCGGGCACTTCATGCCTGGATGTCAACGCCCAAGCCGGCGAAGCAGAAACCTCGGCGGTTAAAGTAGCTAGGGGCTATCCGTCGATGTTCCGGTAGGCTTTTTGAAATCCTGCTCAGCCTTGCTGACGACCTGTTTCACGGCAAGAAAACTGTCGGGGCTGACCGAGATGGAATCAATGCCATGCTCTACCAGGAAACGTGCAAATTCAGGATGATCGCTGGGTGCTTGACCGCAAATGCCGGTATGCCTGCCGTTTTTTTGCGCGGTGGCGAGCAGTTGGGCGATTGCCATGGTCACGGCTTCGTCGCGCTCATCGAACAGCGCGTTCAGTCTGCCGCTGTCGCGGTCGACGCCCAGTATCAACTGGGTGAGATCGTTAGAACCGATTGAGAAACCGTCAAAACGCTCGCCAAACTGCTTTGCCAGAAGCACGTTCGAAGGAATCTCCGCCATCATGTACACCTCTAGTCCATGTTGACCACGCACCAAACCATTGGCAGCCAGCTCAGTCAAGACTTTGTCGGCCTCGCCCAGGGTCCGGCAAAACGGAATCATGATGATGATGTTATCGAGGCCGATCGCCTCGCGCGCCATTCGCACGGCCTGACACTCGAGGGCAAAGCCGGCACGATAGTCTTCGCTGTAATAGCGGCTGGCACCGCGCCAGCCCAGCATCGGATTTTCCTCCTTCGGTTCGAAGGCGGCGCCGCCGATCAATTCCGCATACTCGTTGGTCTTGAAATCGCTCATGCGCACGATGACCGGCTTTGGATAATGGGCGGCCGCTATTCGGGCCATGCCACGCGCCAGTGTCTCTACGAAATACTGCGTCTTGTCCTCGTAGGCACTGGTCAACTCGGCAATCCGGCTACGCGCCTGTATATCCTTAAGGTGCTGGTAGTTGACGAGCGCCATCGGGTGTATCTTGATCAGATTGCTGATAATGAACTCCATGCGCGCCAGCCCCACGCCGTCGCTGGGCAGACGCCACCATCGGAAGGCGGCCGACGGGTTGCCCAAATTGACCATAACTTTCGTATGTGTCTTCGGAATTACGTCCAGATCTATTGCCTGCACCTCAAAATCAAGGATGCCGTCATAAACATGCCCGTCATCGCCCTCTGCGCATGACACCGTCACTTGCATTCCGTTTGAAAGCACGCTGGTCGCGTCGCCAGCGCCGACAATAGCGGTCAGGCCCAGTTCACGACTGACAATCGCCGCGTGGCTGGTGCGTCCGCCATGGTCGGTCACGATTGCTGCGGCCTTCTTCATGATCGGCACCCAGTCTGGATCGGTTATCTTCGTCACCAGAACGGCTCCATCCTCGAACTGTGCGATCTGGGCAGGGCTATCCAGGCGGCAGACCTTGCCCGTCGAAATGGAATCGCCGACGGCCAATCCGGTCACCAGCCTGCGGCCTTTCTTCTTTAATCGATAGGTCTTGAGCGTGCCGGCCTCCCGCCGCGACTGCACGGTTTCCGGGCGCGCCTGCACAATGTAAAGTTGGTTGTTTTCACCATCCTTGGCCCATTCCATATCCATCGGTTGGCCATAGTGCGCTTCGATGGCGCATGCCCAGCGCGCAAGTTGCAATACTTCGGCGTCGCTCAGGACAAAGGTTGAACGTTCTTTCTTGCTTGTCTCTTTGAGCATGGAAGTCGCATCGCCGCCTCGCGAATAAATCATTTTCTGCGCCTTGCCGCCAAGTGTCTTCTCAAGAATCGGATTCAACGAAGGACTCCCCAGCAGGGGTTTGAACACCTGGTATTCGTCCGGCTCGACCATGCCTTGAACCACAGTCTCGCCAAGTCCCCAGGCGCAACTGATGAGCACGCTGCGCGGGAAGCCGGTCTCGGTATCGATTGAAAACATGACGCCCGAGCCAGCCTTGTCCGAGCGAACCATCTCCTGCACGCCAAGGGAAAGCGCAACTTTCATGTGATCGAAGCCTTGATTGTTGCGGTACACGATGGCCCGGTCGGTAAACAGTGAGGCGTAACATCGCTTGCAGGCCAGCAGCAGTGCCTCATCACCACGAATATTCAGAAAGCTTTCAAGCTGCCCCGCGAAGCTGGCCTCGGGCAGATCTTCCGCCGTTGCGCTGCTTCGAACCGCCACGCTCGTGATCTTGTGCCCGCTGTGTTCGGCCATCTCATGATAGGCGCGGGTAATCGCTTCGGATAATGGCGCGGGTATTTCGGCGTCCAGTATCATTTTGCGTACCGCTTTTCCAACCTTTGCGAGGTTCCTTCCTTTCTTGTCGAGTTCCGCGAGCTTCGCCGTCATTCGTGCCTTCAGATCGTTCGCTTCAAGAAATTGCCAGTAAGCTAATGCCGTCGTCGCATAGCCACCCGGTACATTGATGCCCGCATCGCGGAGGTTGCATACCATTTCTCCAAGCGATGCGTTCTTGCCACCGACGTTCGACGTGTCGGTGCGACCCAGGTCGGAAAACCAGCGAACGAGGGATACGTCTTTGGTCATTTGATGTTCTCCTGTTAAATCTTCCTGCAAGGCCTCACACAACTCGGCACTCCACAGCAAGCCGCAGGGCTTTAAACGCGTTCATAAAGCCGCAGGCTTTCATCTATCCTTCGCACCAAAGGGTACTCACAAACACGATCCACTGATTGATCTCCAGTTCGATGCCAATACATCGACAATTCCTTCAATAACCTCTTTATTTCTTAGAAATATCGGCCTTCATCTGGCCATATTCTTCCCTGTTTATCTCTCCTCGGGCATACCTCTCGCGGAGGATATCGAAAGCATCTTTGCGTGGTCGCATGTCATATTTCTGATGTGCCCTGTAGCTATAGCCCCAATTTCCGATACTCGAAAAAAACAGAAACATCATTCCGACCCAAAGAAACCAACCCCAACCCGAATACCAGTCATTCCAATATGCGTGATCAGTAGTGTCCCAACGTTTACACATCAGGGCGTCGTAAGTTAATGATTTACTTGTTGAATTTGGTGTTTCAGTCTGGTCTCGATTTGAACGTCGAACGTCAGACTTGTGGTTTTTCGTGGGTTTCCGCCCAAAACCACCATGCACCAAGGCAAACTCGTATTTGCGCAACTCATGCTCTATTTGCCACTGAGCACGTTTCGACGCTGTGTGGCCGACCATCGGGGCGAACACAAGGTCAAGGACTTCTCTTGTCTGGATCAGTTCTTCGCCATGGCATTCGCCCAATTGACCTACCGCGAGTCCCTGCGCGACATCGAGGTCAACTTGCGCGCCCAAGCCCGACGGCTGTATCACATGGGGTTTCGTTGTCAGACTATTTCGCGCAACACGCTGGCCAACGCGAATGCCACACGCCCGTGGCAAATCTATGCGGACTTCGCCCAACACCTGATTGGCCTGGCCCGACCCCTGTACGCCAAGGAGCCGTTTGGACTGGAACTCGACGCTGCGGTCTACGCGTTCGACGCCAGCACCATCGACCTGTGCCTGTCGGTGTTTGCCTGGGCACCGTTTCGCTCGACCAAGGCGGCCATCAAGCTTCACACCCTGCTGGACTTGAGAGGCAATATCCCCAGTTTCATTCACATCACCGACGGCAAGACGCACGAGGTCAATGTGATGGACGATCTGGTGCTGGAGCCAGGCGCGTTCTATTTGATGGATCGGGGCTATCTGGATTTCGCCCGGTTGTTTGTGATTCACGAGGCGCAGGCCTTCTTTGTGACAAGGGCCAAGTGCAACACCAAGTTCAAGCGGCGCTACTCGCATCCGGTGGATCGAGTGGGCACTGCAGTGCTGTGCGATCAGACTGGTGTGTTGACAACTTATCAGTCGAGCAAGGATTACCCCGCAACGATGCGTCGGGTAGTGGTCAAGGACGACAGCGGGAAGCGGTTGGTGTTTTTGACCAACAACTTTGCCTTGAAGCCCGAGCTGATCGGCGATCTTTACCGCCAGCGCTGGCAGGTGGAGTTGTTCTTCAAATGGATCAAGCAGCACTTGCGCATCAAGGTGTTCTTTGGCACCAGCGAGAACGCGGTGAAGACGCAGATATGGATTGCCATATCGACCTATCTGTTGATCGCCATCGCGAAGAAACGTTTGCATCTTGATCATCACAGCCTGTATGAAATATTACAAATCTTGAGCCTGTCCATGTTTGAAACTATCCCTATAAATCAACTACTTACGCCACCCTCAACAAATTCAGCACCGGATTTCGAGCCCAATCAGCTCGCGCTCCTCTGAAGAACGTTGGGACACTACTGATGCGTGATACATATGCATCTCCATTTCAAAAAGAACATTAATTTCCATACTGGAGCCGCCTATTTTTCTTCGGCACCACAGACGAACCCTGCCGTCTGACGTTACTACTGTCTTCTTTCCGGGTAACGCAGTCTGTGCGGTACCACACACCAAACGGGGATACGCTCGTTTCTTGGTTCTAATGGAAGGAACGACCGAAATGAAGCTTTACGGTGATCGGCATTGACTTGGAAAATATTTTCTGCGGGTGCATCAGCCGGACGACAAGGGAAAAGCAATGCTGAGGAAGCAACTCAAGCGCAATCATGTGCTGCCGTTCTTGGCAAATCTGATAACTTTCCTGATTGACATTCAAGCCTGCGGTACCACGCGTTACTGAGGCGAAAACTGCAGGCGCTGGGGCATACCGTAAACTTGATGACATCGCAGTATGTGAAGGATCTCGTCAAAAGGAATAGGAACGACGCGACAGGCGGCTAAGGTAGTCGATCAGTTGGCAGAAATTTGTCAAATTACTTTGCGATTCCACTTGGATAGCAAAGACCGCCGGTAATTTCGATGGTCGTGGCGTTGAGCGCGCCATTCTCGACGCAATGTCCGATCATGGCGGCAATCTCGTCCGGCTCGACCAAGCGGCCGAGATGGACATCCGCGAGGATCGCCTTCAGCGCGTCCTGATTCATTCCGGTGAGCATGGATGTCCTGGTATAGCCTGGCGCGATGCCCACGCAGCGGATGTTGCGGATGCCGCGCATGAGGAATTCGCCGATGATGATCTTGGGCATCAGAGCATCCGCGACCTTGGCTGATGAGTAATTCATCTGTCCGACCTGACCTACCTTGTTGACTGAGGCGATTGGCACCAGTAAGCCTTCCCACCCGCCGTTGACCATTGCTTCGGCCGCGTCGCGTAACGTCAGGAAGGTACCCGTCAGATCGACATCGATCACCGATTGCCACTTATCCAGGCTCAGCTTGTGGGAGACCTTGCCGGTTACCTTGTCCAGCGTCAGCATGGTGCCATCGTGAATGATGCCGGCGCAGGTCACCGCGATATTAAGTTTGCCAAAGGCCACCAGGGTCGCCCTGATGAATTTGGCGGTATCGGCTTCACTGGTAACGTCGGCTTGAACGCCGATCACTGCGCCGCACGCGTCTTTGATCTCCTTGACGACGCGGTCGATGTGCTTCTGTGCCCGACCGACGATGACAACCTTGGCGCCGCGCTTGGCAAAGAACTTTGCCACGGCCTCGCCAATGCCGTCATCGCCGCCGGTGACAAGTGCTACGCTACCTTTGATTTCCATGATTTGTTTCCTTGATTGAATGCGCTACTTGGCAAAGGACGTACTGTCCTTGTTCCAGCAAATGAAGTTCGGATGATTGACGTCTGGCCCGACGATCTTGAGGTCGCCAACCCTATTCGGGTGGGTGACATCCGGCCCGACAATCTTTATCCCAACCGGGTAAATCGTTCTGACCAGCGTTTGCGCCCGTGCCACGGCTTCGTGGTCCGGCATATCCTGAAACAGTTCCGCGCCGACCACGGCGAGGGCGCCGTCCGGGAGTTGCCGGGCGATCGTCCACCCATTACCGGTCTTGTCTATCGCGAACGCCATGTCGTTGTATGTAAAGTGCTTCATCACAGTTTTCTCAATACCGTGACACAGTTGGTTACGGCAGAGCCGCCAACATTGAACGCCACGCCGATATCCGCCTTCTTGGCCTTCACGCCGATGGCTTCGCCGATGAGTTGCTTGTAGATCAAGGTATTCATGGATGCGCCGGTTGCGCCCACCGGGTGCCCCTTAGATTTCAACCCGCCGGACAGATTCACCGCCACCTTGTCGTCGCGCGTGAAACGTCCGTCGAGGTAGTCGTAGCCGGCGCGGCCGTCCTTGGACAGGCCGAGCGCCTCGGTCGACAGGATTTGGTTGATAGTGAAGCAATCATGCACTTCGGCAAGGTCAATATCGGCTGCGGTGATGCCGGCTTCCTTGTAAGCCTTCGCCACGGCGTCCTTGCCAGCCATCAGCTCGTACATGTTGGGACGAACGTTTTCCGCCAGCCGTTCGACCGAATGGCCGATACCGGCGATTTCCACCGCGCGCGCCTTGTTGTCGACATTGGCGGTCTGGGTGATCACCAATGCCGCCGCGCCGTCCGATATTAGCGAACAGTCGTGCAAGCGCAAGGGGGCCGCGATCATCATGTTCTTGCACTTGCCACGGGCATCGAGTTGGTTGAGTTTCATGATGGCCTCGACGGTCGCGGGACCATTCCTCATGTGGGCAAGTGGATTTTCCGCACCGTTCTTGTAGCAAAGTGCCGCCACCGTCCAGAGCATCTTCTCGAGTTCTTCGACCGGAATCTTGTAGTGGGCCAGATAGCCGTTGGCATACGCGGAAAACAGCATGGGAAACGACCAGCCCTTGGAGCCCTCACTGGGCCAGTGCGAGCAGCAGGCCAGGACGTGCGTCACTTGCGGCGTCGGCAGAAGGTTCATTTTTTCGACACCAATCACCAGCACGTGCCGGGACCGCCCCGCCTCGATGGCGTAGATGGCATCGTAAAGTGCCACTGAGGACGAGGCACAGGCGCATTCGCAGCGGGTCATCGGCTTGAACCGCAAGGCCGGGTCGATCTCGGCGGCAATCGGTGCGACGTGCTCCTGATTGAGGAACGACGCTGGGGAAGAGGAACCGACGTAGATCGCGTCGATGTCCTTCGCCTCCAGGCCGGCGTCAGCGATGGCACCTCGTCCGGCATCCACCAGAAGGTCATAGTAGGTCTTCGTGTCGGTAATCAGGCCGGTGGCCTTGTCCTTGACGACGAATGCTCCAAACTCGGTGTTGTAGGCCCCGATAATGCTCGCTTTGCTCATTTCCATCCCTTTCGGCAGATAGGTAACAAAAGCCGCCTTCCCACCACCCCGAAGCGAATGTGAGAGGTCGTTCATCCTCGTGATGGTCGGGGCACGCGTGCTCGCTTGACGTGGCAGATCATGACGACTCTGTCGCTGGCTGACTGTGCGCCAGCGCACAGACCGCATTTCGAGTTTCGCGCACATTGGACCTTCCTTAGGGACTCGGCCTCCGGTAAACCACATGTCGCTTCAAAACCACCCGCAGCAATTCGTCGGAAAACGCAACAAGATCGTCAGCGCCGCCGAGGCCGTGCGTCTGATCTGTGACGGCGATACGGTCGCTACAGGCGGCTTTGTCGGCATCGGTTTCGCCGAGAACATTGCCGTTGCACTTGAGCAGCGCTTTCTCGGCACCGACCCGCAATCGCCGGCAGGCAGACCACGCGACCTCACACTCGCTTATGCCGCCGGTCAGGGCGACGGAAAGGAACGCGGTCTCAACCATTTCGGTCATGAAGGACTGGTGGCACGCGTCATCGGCGGCCACTGGGGGCTGGAACCCAAGCTGCAGCAGCTTGCCGTCACTGATCGCATCGAAGCCTACAACTTGCCCCAGGGCGTGATCACCCACCTCTTCCGCGACATTGCCGCGCACAGGCCGGGACTGATTACCCGCGTCGGTCTCGGCACTTTCGTCGACCCACGGCATGGCGGCGGCAAGGTCAATGCCATCACCAAAAAGGATCTCGTCGAAGTGATGATCATTGATGGCGAGGAATATCTCTTCTATCGTGCCTTTCCGATTGACGTCGGCATCATTCGCGGCACAACTGCGGACCCCAACGGTAATGTCACCATGGAGAAAGAGGCGCTGACGCTCGATGCGTTGGCTATTGCGATGGCCGCCCACAACTCGGGAGGCATCGTCATCGTCCAGGTTGAGCGTATCGCCGAGTGCGGTACGCTCAATCCGCGGCAGGTCAAGATTCCGGGAATTCTGGTGGATTGTGTGGTGGTCGCTGAAAAGCCCGAGTACCACATGCAGACCTTTAACGAACCATACAGCCCGGCATTCTCCGGCGAGCTCAGGGTGCCTGTCTCCTCTATCCCGAAGATGGAACTCTCCGCGCGCAAGGTCATTGCCCGTCGCGCAGCGCTCGAGCTCAAGGTCAACGACGTGGTTAACTTGGGCATCGGCATGCCCGAGGGTGTTGCCAACGTTGCCGTCGAGGAAAATATCTTCGACCTAATGACGCTCACAGCCGAACCCGGCGTCGTCGGCGGTATTCCGGCCGGCGGGCTGAACTTCGGTGCCGCCACCAACGCCGAAGCGATCATCGACCAACCCTATCAGTTTGACTTCTACGACGGAGGTGGGCTCGATCTCGCCTTTCTCGGTCTGGCCCAGGCCGATGCCGGCGGCAACCTCAACGTCAGCCGGTTTGGCCCGCACCTGGCTGGCGCCGGCGGCTTCATCAGCATCAGCCAGAATGCAAAGAAGGTGGTGTTCGTCGGCACTTTTACGGCCGATCATCTTTCCGTGGGGATCGCCGACGGCACGGTGAAGATTCTCAAGGAAGGCGAATCCAGAAAGTTCGTTGCCGCTGTCGAACAGCGCACTTTCAGTGGTGTTTACGCCTTCAAGCGCGCTCAGCAAGTCCTCTATATCACTGAACGCTGCGTCTTCCGCCTGGTCGAGACCGGGCTGGAACTGATCGAGATCGCTCCTGGCATCGATCTCGAACGCGACATCCTGGGCCAGATGGACTTTCGTCCGGCGATCTCGCCAGCGCTAAAGAAAATGAATGCACGCATCTTCCATGACGAGCCGATGGGAATGCGTGATGACATGCTGACTGACCGGCCTAGCGAAACCACAAGGACCTCCAAGATATGAAAATTGCCGACATCAAAGCCAATGCCTTTGCGATGCCGCTGACCAGCCCGGCATTTCCGCGCGGGCCTTACCGCTTCAGCAACCGCGAATTCATGATTATTACCTATCGAACCGATCTCGATGCATTGCGCGCGGTGGTGCCGGAACCGCTGGAAATTTTAGAACCGCTGGTGAAGTTCGAATTTATTCACATGCCCGATTCGACCGGCTTTGGCGATTACACCGAATCCGGCCAGGTTATCCCGGTCAGCTTTCGTGGGATAAAGGGCAGTTACTCGCACGCGATGTATCTTAACGATCATCCGCCTATTGCCGGTGGCCGAGAGTTGTGGGGTTTTCCGAAAAAACTGGCCTCGCCCAACCTCGAGACCGAGATTGATACCCTGGTTGGCACACTCGACTACGGAAAAATCTGCATCGCCAAGGCGACGATGGGTTTCAAGCATCGCGAGGCTGACCATGCCACGGTGCTGGCTGCCCTCGCTGCGCCGAATTTCCTGCTGAAAATCATTCCGCATGTCGACGGCTCAGCACGCATCTGCGAACTGGTGCGCTATTTCACGACCCAGGTGACGCTCAAAGGCGCCTGGACTGCGCCGGGTTCGCTGGAGCTTCATCCGCATGCGCTAGCGCCCGTGGCTGAACTGCCTGTGCTTAAGATTGAATCCGCCCTGCACTTTATTGCGGATCTGACGCTTGACCTCGGTGAGGTCGTTTATGACTATCTTTCACTGCAACAGGAGTAAATCATGTCACGCCTCGACGATAAGGTTGCATTCATTACGGGGGCCGCCAGCGGCATAGGCAAGGAGATAGCTATTGAGTTTGCACGTGAGGGGGCGAAGATCGCAATCGCCGATCTGAATCACTGATGTTACGCAGCCGCCACCTGATAGGCTCCCGGGATGAAAAAGCTGACCTTGATTTGTACACAGACTATTTGTTGAGCACCTTTGGTGCTGCGACGGCGACGGGCTTGTCGGCGATGGTCGAAGGTGACGTCAGCCACGACCAGATCACGCGGTTTTTATCGGCTCAGGAGTACACTTCCAAGGACCTGTGGCAACAGGTCAAGTTGACCGTCAGGTCGATTGAGCGTGACGACGGTGTGTTGATCTTTGACGACACGATTCAAGAGAAAGCCTGGACCGACGAGAGTGAGTTGATATGCTGGCACTTTGACCATTGCAGCGGGCGTACCGTCAGGGGGATCAACCTTCTCAATGCGCTGTACTACTGCAATGGAGTCTCCATCCCGGTGGCATTTGAGCTGGTGACGAAACCGATTCAGTACAGCGACCTTGCCACCAAAAAACTCAAACGCAAAAGTGACAAGACCAAAAACGAGATGATGCGCGAGATGATTCAAACCTGTATTCAGAACGCCTTGAAATTTCGCTTCGTGTTGATGGACAGTTGG
>Ga0074195_1002100_pt1 | contig 23964 bp, 16 predicted proteins | sample EPASupsiteHSE623_FD_64525 | JGI IMG/M metagenome (GOLD analysis project Ga0074195, IMG submission 64525) | Bioremediated contaminated groundwater from EPA Superfund site, New Mexico - Sample HSE6-23 | ecosystem: Environmental > Aquatic > Deep subsurface > Groundwater > Contaminated ... | reverse complement strand
TGGACCTCGATCTCGTTCCCGGCCATCAGCTCTGGGATCTTCGCAGTTCCGCCAGAAGTCTGCGCCCGGGCTTACCTCCGGGCCGTGAGAGAGCATCATGAAGAGAACCCGTACTCACCGCTGTCACGTCCCCTCACGATCTTGACCCAGCGTTGGACACGTGTGTACCCGGCCTTGCTGAAGGTGAGCAGGTAGTTCCCCGAGTCCAACACCGGGAACGCGTACTGGCCTTGGTCGTTTGTCTGGACCGAACCCGACACGGATTGGACGCTGTCTGTCAGATGCGAAAGACCTCACAGGTCAGGCATAAATACTAGACGACAGAGTCAAAAACAAGACACATCAAAAGTTGATGAAAACGTTGGAATTCAACTTCATTTAATGAAGAATTCACAACAGTCATTGTCCTACTGTCTGTAGTCCGGCATCTGTCATAAATTAAGACATGAACGAGCCTACCACCTGCGACCATGTCGTGCCACAAAAGAAGCGAAAAAAAAAGAACGAGGAGTCTCGTCCGCCTGTCGACGGGGAAGCTCCTCGTTCCCTCTGGCTCTTAGTGAAGGCCTCCACCATCATCGGGTGGCACCACGTACATGCCGTGGATCTCTTCACAGGCGACGTCTGCATCGTCAAGGTACAGCTCTTCTGTCTCGAACATATCCGTGACCTCCAGTATGTCCATACGTTGCGAAGGCATTAGGTTAATGGGCGCGCGATCCGATGTCAACGTTTCTCCTCGCCTCTCGCGAATCGGGGGTCGGGGAATGGGTGGTTGTCGCCCCCCAGTGACTGTGATATGCTTTACCCAGGCCTTGGCCTACCATTATATGCCGCTTTGCGTCAACGCGGGCTGTGCCCGCGAGTTGAGCCTCGGCGCTCTCTTCTGCGACTACTGTCAGACCCCCGGTCGGGTTTTGTCGTCCGAATCCGATCCGTGGCTGTCGGCGGTACGTCTTGTCGGCAAGCAAGTCAAGGATCGGTATCGGATCCAGGGGATCCTCCGGGCCGACGAGACGGGCATCCTCTACAGCGCCCACGACATGACCACCGGGGACGACGTCGCTCTGCGTATTCTCCCCGCGAAGCTAGTCGCGGGCCAGGAACGATTTGCCGCCCTGCAGGCTGCGGTCCGGTCGAGCTTCGACTTCAAACACGTCAATCTGATCCCTTGCACCGAGTTCGACGCGGATGGGCAGGATGTGTGCATCCTCTATCAACTCGTGGAGGGCGAGTCGGTGGCTCGCTATCAATACCGTCGAACCATCGAGCGGGGTGTTCTTGGACTACCGCCGGACGAGACCTTGGTCGTCCTCGAAGGCGTGGCTGACGGGCTCGACGCTCTTCATCGCCGGGGGATCGTCCACCGCGGCCTGCGGCCGGCCAACGTGATTCTGACACACGAGGGAAACGTCATCGTCCCCAGGGTGGCCGAGGTGGGGGTCGCGAACCTCCTGCGGACCTTTCTGAGCCGGCTTGGAAAGCCGGAGCACTTCCCGTTTCCCTACACTTCGCCCGAGGAGATCCGGGGAGAGGCGGTCGAAAAGTCCGCTGACCTGTTCGCCTTGGGGTGTCTGGCCTGGGAGCTTCTGATGGGGCGCAGCCCTTTTCCCGGAAGCGATCGCGGCCAGAGGATCCTGGGTGGGGCTCCCGAGGGGCTGGACCTCCTCGACGAATCGGTCCGTTCGGTCCTCGCCCGGGCTCTGGATCCCGATCCACAAAAGAGGTGGCCCTCCTCACGCCCCTTTGTCGAAGCTCTGTCTCGAGTCCTTCCGGCTGATCCCCGCCGGCCGCCGGTCCGGTTCTTGACCAGCGCGCGCTCTCTGCCCAAGATGCCCTCCGCGGAGGAGCCTTTGCCCCCGCCCAGGAAGGCTCGCTGGATCCCGTTGGCCGTTCTGTTCCTGATCGCGGGGGCAATGATCTCGTTTACCATCGAGATGGCCGCCTACAAGCCGACGAGCCAACCACCCCTCGCTCTGACGACGATCGCCTTTCCCGAGTCGAGCCCTGCTTCGCCCTCCCCGGTGAGGACGTCACCGTCTCCTCGGGTTCCGGTGACCGGCAGTTTGGGAACTGTTGGGCCCACAGCCACGCGACCGTCGATCCCGGTCGTGCCTCGCGGATCGTCCGTTGCGTCGAGTCCGACAGCCAGCCCCTCGGCCAGTCTTGCGGCCAGTCCTTTGACGAGTCTCACGACGGGTCCGTCTTTGGACGCGGCTACGAGCGAGGCCGTGGAGGGCGATCTCGTGCCTCTTCAGAAGAACACTCAAGGGTTCTACGAGTTTCTGAACCCCGTGGATGAGAGCCGGATGGTCCTCATCCCAAAAGGGCCTTTCTGGATGGGAGCGAACGAGGTCTCCGACGAGGGGCCCGCCCACGAAGTGTGGCTTTCGGCATTTTTGATCGACAGGACCGAGTGCAGCGTGGGGCAGTACAAGAAGTACCTCGCGAGCACCCACGGTCCTGTGCCCAAGATGCTCGACGGACTGGGGGACCAGGAGCCGATGGGCGGCCTATCCTGGATGGAAGCTCGAGACTATCTGACCTGGGCGAAGAAAATCTTTCCCACCGAGGCGCAGTGGGAAAAGGCGGCAAGGGGTCGCTTGGTGGGTGTTCTCTATCCTTGGGGAGTGGAGCCACCCACGGGGCGCGCGTGTTTTGGACTGTCGATCGAGTCGGGGAAGACCAAACCGGTCGCCTCCTATTCACCCAACGGCTATGGCCTCTATGACTGCGCTGGAAATGTCTTGGAATGGTGTCTCGACAGCTTCGATCCCGCCGCGTACAAGAATCACGCGGACCGCGATCCGGTCGCCAGTTCCCAGAGTGATTTTAAGGTGATTCGTGGGGGGTCTTACGCGGATGGACCTCAGTCGCTCAAGGTGAGTGTGCGCAATCGACTGAAGGCGACCGTCCAGGGGATCCGAGGGGTCGGCTTCCGTGGGGTGCGGATTTGGAAGGGGCCTGAGCCCTGATGGAGCCGTCTCGCGGAAAAGGCTCACCGGGGCGGGGCGTGGTTCCGCGAGCAGCACTCCTGGCTCTTGGGGAACTCCTCGATCCCCCCGGACCATTCGTGGTAGACCCTCTGGATCTCGCCCGGCGACACGAAAACCTCGAAGAGCTTTCGACTTTCTTCCATCGTACCATCCGGTCTGTCAGACCTGACCCCTAGGAGCGTGATGACCACGCGGTGGGGACCGGGCCGGACCAGGCTCGAAAAGCGGTACACCCGGACCATGTCGGTCTGGAGCGCGGCTGACTCGCCCTCTGTCTGACCCATGGGGCCTTCGTCGATCCTCACCCCGCAGGTCGTGGCCACGATCTGGGGACCTCGATGGACCAGCTCCAAGACGAGCGTTCCCGTTGGCACGGTCGCCTTTTCGCGAAAGTGTGCCCTCTCCGGCGCTCTGAGGGTCGGCCCTTCCTTGGCGACCGGGACTGTGTCCTGTGCGGATACTGTGGGTCTTTCCGGTACGGACGTCCGGATGTCTTGTGCCGGAAGGAGATCGATCGATTTTCGGATGGTCTGCCCGGAACGGATCCGGACCCGTAGCTGGCCCGTCTCGCGGTCGGGCAATGAGATATCCAGACGATACCGGCCAGGCTTGAGTGTTTCCCGGAAAGGCGTACGACCGAGCACCAAGCCTCGGGTCGTGACCGTGGCACCAGGCGGATTGGACCTGAGGATGAGAAGCCCGCCCTCACGAGAACCGGCCCGTACCTTTTTCAGTGAGGCATGTTCTGCTGTGGCCATGCCCTCTGGTCGGAGCTCCTGGGGCGACGATTCGGACGAGACGATCTTCTTCGCCTGAGTCGGGTCAACCAAGGTCGCCTCTTGTGTCGGAGTCGAGGGTTGTTGGGGGGCCGGCGAGGGTCTAGCCAAAGGATGTGCGTCCGGCGCGACCCCCTTTTGGGTCGAGGGCCCTGCCGCTGAACCGGGGACGATCTCGCGACCGCAGATAGGACAAGTCGGCTTCTGCGAGGGGTTGAGCGCTCCGCAGTGGAGGCATGAGAGCTCCGCCGCAAGGACGGTCGAAGTCAGGAGCAGAGCCAGCAGAACGACGGGGATCGATCGTGCCATTCGAGAACCACCTTTCCCTGATGACGGTGGATAAATCATGACTCTATCACGATGGTGCGATCTTCGTCCAACGCCGGGATGCACGAGGGGTGCATGTCTCGGGTGGCGCAATGTGTTGATCCAAGTGCCTGTTGAGGCCGGTAGAGTGGGGGGAAGGTATCTCCTAAGACTCTCAGAGTCTCAGGTCTTGGAAAGCCTCAAGACGCCAATCTTGCGTTGTAGTGCTAGCGAGCCGGGATCTCCACCCAGTCGGGCAGTCGAACCGCTCTGTGTCGACGGTTCCAGCTCGGAGACTCTTCGTCGGTCGCGACTTGGACTCGCACGGAGAGGATTGGAGCTCGCATGAGAGGCTGGAGGCTCCGGTGAAACCGGACCATCTCGTCGTCGGACGCGAAGAGGGGACGTTCAAAGCTCACCGTTGTCTCTTCTCCGCGGGTCAGGCTCCGCATGTGGAAACGCACGGCCTTTTCCTCGTGGCGGCCTGGAGGTTCCCGATCGAGGTCGACCCGGATCGGTCGGATCAGGAACGTGACATCCTTGGTCTCATCTCCCGGGATGAGGAACGGATCGGTTTCGTTCATGGGACGGACTGCCGGCCACGCCGCGGCGTGGTGGGAAGGGTCTTTGTGGGCGTGCAAGGTCGGAGACCAAACCACGGCCACGAGAATCGCTCCGAGACAGAAGACGATCAGACGTTTTTTCAAGTTGGAAGACCCCCACGAAGAACACGGTGTTCTCATACGGTGTTCTCATCATGAAAGGTCGGCCTCCAAGGACGCTGTCCGAAGTGGCTCGAGGTCAGCATCCCGTGGTTTCCCAACGGTAGTTGGGCCTGAAGATGCCGTGCTCCCCGTTTCCACCCCTCACGTCGATGCTCTCGATGGCCGGAGAGGCAGAGACCATATCTTTGTCACCGGTTCGGATCCAGCCGGAAACGAGATAGCGGCCCGGTAGAAGCTGGATCGGGTCGAGTATCAGCTCCGCGAAGCCTTGGCCAGGTCCGCGCCGTCCGATCGGCGGGCGGGCATTGATGGTGTCGACCGAAAGACACGGCGTCCAATCGTCCCGGCTGAGAACGATCCCGAAGACAGGAGCGTCGATTGGTCGGGCAAGGTCGTAGTGGAGCTGGATTCGGCACGGGCTCGACGGCATGAACGACCGATTCGAGGCTCCGGACGAATCGAGGACTTTCACCCCGGTCAATTGCACCACGGAGCACGAACGAGTCTCGAGTGCTGCGGGGACCGTGAACCGGGCCGCCTCCAAGGCGTAGGCGTCGAGAAGTCGGGTCGTTTGTCCGATCCGGCGGACTCGTCCCTGTTCCAGCCAGAGGAACCTCGTGCACCATTCCGACAACGCGATGAGGTCGTGGCTCACCAGGACCAGAGTTCCACCGGCCTCACGAAACTGGCGAAGCCGATCCGTGCACTGACGACGGAACGCGACGTCACCCACGGCCAGAACTTCGTCCACAAGGAGCGCTTCGGCATCCACGTGGGTGGCCAGCGAAAACGCCAGCCGCAGGAACATCCCGGCCGAGTACTCGCGGACCGGTCGGTCGATGTGGCCCCCCAGTCCGGAGAATTCCACGATCGCGGGCATTCTCTGCCTGAGCTCCCTCCTGGGAATGCCCAAGAAAGCTCCGGCCAGCTCGATGTTCTGACGGCCGTCGAGGTGGGGATCGAAGCCTGACCCCAGTTCGAAGAGCCCTGTGACCCGTCCTTTGACCGAGACCCTCCCCCGGGTCGGCCGAGTCAGACCGGCCACGATCTTCAGAAGCGTGGATTTCCCCGAGCCGTTGCAACCCAGAATCCCGAGAGATCCCCCTTTGGGAACAAAGAAACTCACGTCCGAGAGCGCGTTCACTCCTCGCCCTGGCGATCCGGCGAGCGCGCGCAGCCACCGCCCGAGCGAAAGCTGAGGCCAAAACGTCTTGGAGACGTCATCCACCTCGATCATACCGACGTCGATGATATCACGGGGTCTTTCCTGTCCCCCAGATCTCTCGTTGTTCCCAGCAACATCTCGGGGTATAGTATCCTCCAATCTGAACGTTCGACTATTGTCGTCATTCGATAGGATCGACCATGTCTATGGAGCATTCTGGGTCTCCTTCCCACGTCGTCCAGACCGCGCGGCGCGCCCGCATTCACCACTCCGGGATCGCGTCGATGGTGGCGCGAGCTCTTTTGGTCTGCCTCCTGATCGGCCCCGCGGAAGCCCAACCAATCTCGCCCGGCCAGACCGCCTCCCCGGCAGCATCGGCTTCCGCCACGGCGGCGGCCGTCACCATCGCCGTCGACCGCTGGCCGGAATCGTTCGACCCGGCCTTGGAGCAGTCCGGCCCCGCGACCGTGCTGGCCAACCTCAACGAGCCGGTGGTCCGACTCAAACCGAACTCCTCCGACATCGACGCGGAGACGAGCCTGGCCTCAAAGGTCGCTGTGTCCGAGGACGGCAAGCTCTGGGAGATTCAGCTCAAGGGCGGTCTCCTCTTCTCCGATGGCTCTCCACTGGATGCCGAGGCCGTCGCGTTCTCGCTGGGGCGCCTGCTTCTTCCCGCTCATCCGGCCCGGCCTTTGACCCCCAGGATCCCGGCCTCGGCCCGCGGAATGGTCACGAGTATCACGGTCCGAGGCAAGACGCAGGTGATCATCGAAGTGAAGGAGCCCTACGGGGTCCTCCTTCCTCTCCTGGCCTCGCTCCAGGCCTCGCCCCTCTCACCGGCTTCGTTCAAGGACGGCAAACTCTCGGGCGTCCCGGTCGGATGTGGCCCTTTCGTCGTCGACCGGCAGGGGACTGGTCGTCATCTCGAACTCGTACCCAACCCGAGGTTCAACCGGCAACGTCCGCGACTGGCGCGGATCAACGTGGTGAGCTGTCCCAAGGGGTCCGTTCGCTATCTCTGGCTCGCCTCCGGACGGGGAGAGCTCGTGGAAGGCCTTTCGAACAGGGACGCGGATGTCCTGAAGGCGAAGCCGGCGTATCGGGTCGAAAGCGTGTCCGGTCTGGGTTTGATCACCCTTTTTCTGAACCCACAGGTCTCCCCGTTTCAGTCTCCTCTGCTCAGAGAGGCGGTCGTCCGCGCCATTCCCAACGATCTCCTGTCACGCCACCTCTTCGAAGGGAAAGGTGTGGCGTTTCGAAGTCTGTTCCCTCCCTGGTGTTGGGGCTCGCGGGGAGCCTTCAAGAACTATCCGTTCGACCTGTTGGAGGCCCAACAGCTGCTCAAAATGGGCGACATCCAGAAAAGCGGTACCGCCTTCGTCATGTGGGTTGTTCCCAAAACCGACGAGGATCGGCAAGGGCTGGAAGCGTTTCTGGATGATTTCAGGGCGAGCCTTCGAGAGGTGAACATCTCGGTCCTCATGGAGATTGTGCCGTTCGAGCAGCTCGAGAAGCGTCTGGCAGCGCTTCAGCCCGGAGCGATTCTCTCTTGGTCCACCCCGTGCCTGGCCGATCCCGACGAGATCGCCTGCGGCACTTTCGACCGCGCGAACCCCCTCTGTAAGTTCATCGGGGTGCCGGTCGAGGAGGTACAGACAACGATCCGGCAGGCACGGGCCAAAGACTCGAGGACCGCCCGCGAGTTTCTCTATGGGGAGTTCGAAGCGCGGATCGCGCAGAACCTCACTTTCGTCTCCCTGGCTTCTCCAGTCCGGAACGTCGGCTACTCTGCACGACTCGCGAACGTTCGTATCGGCGCCGATGGAGTCGTACTCTTGGAGGAGGCCCAGATCAATCCATAGAGCCCACGATGGCTGCGACGAACGCTAGCCCCGATCTGTCTTGGAAGAGATGCTTTCCGTATGAACTCTATCTGGACTGGCTCTTTGTGGGGGTTGGCCCTATCGTTTCGTTCTTTCCATGCAAAGCGCTTATAGGATCCTGGTGATCGAGGATTCTCCGACGTACCGCAAGATCGTCAAGGCCTTCCTGGCTCGCGAGGGCTACGAGATCCTCACTGCGGCCTCCGGCGAGGAGGGGCTCGCCATGGTCACCCACGAACGCCCCCACCTCATCCTCTGCGACTACCTTCTTCCGGGCATGCGAGGGGACGAGGTCTGCAAACGGGTGAAGATGCACGCGTCCTCGCGGCACATCCCGGTGATCATGCTGACCACGCGGAGCGATCGCAAGGATATCACGGCAGGGCTGGACGCGGGCGCCGATGACTACGTGCTCAAATCCCAGGACATGGACATCCTCCTGTTGAGGGTCCGCAACTTCCTGGCGCGAGGGGCGGCCCAGGAGCTTCCGGAGCTTGGACCGGAGGATCAAGAGCTGGCCCACCAGAGGGTCCTGGCGATCGATGATGACCGGCTCTTTCGCGACACCATCGCCAAACTCCTCAAGGACGAAGGGTACGAGGTCACGACGGCCGCCAGCGGAGAAGAGGGGCTCCAGATCCTCACTCAGGAGTCTTTTGATCTCATCCTTGTCGATTTCGTGATGGGCGGACTCCAGGGCGATGAGGTGTGTCGCCGCCTCAAGGCCTCAGAACTGTACCGGGACATACCCGTGATGCTTCTCACGAGCCGTAGCGACAAGCAGGGCATGATCGAAGGGCTCAATGCCGGGGCGGACGACTACATCGTGAAGACCACCGACATCGAGGTCTTGAAGAGCCGTGCCAAGGCTCTGATCCGGCGCAAGTACTACCAGGACGAGAACCGAAGAATCCAGGAGGAGCTCAAAGCGCGCGAGATCGAGGCGGCCCGAGCAAAGGTCGAGCGTGATCTGGCTCAGGAAAAGGCCAGGATGGCCGATGCCTTGGCTCAGAAGAACCTGACCCTGGAGCAGACCAACAGGAAGCTCAAAGAGGCGCAGACAGCCTTGATCCAAGCTGAAAAGATGGTCGCTCTGGGGCAGCTGGTCGCGGGTATCGCCCACGAGATCAACAATCCCCTGGCCTTTGTCTCGAGTAACCTCACCACGATCGAGCGAGACCTTCGCGACGTGACGCAGGTGCTGAGCGGTTATCGGAGCCTCTTTGCGGAGATCGCCACGGAATGCCCCGAGACCGTCGCCCGCGCGAAGGCGCTCGAAGAGGAACACGAGCTGGACACCGCCCTTGCGGAGATCGCGTCCTACACCACCGATGCCAGGGAAGGTCTGGAACGTGTGAAGCACATCGTCCTCAGCTTGCGTAATTTTTCGCGGCTCGACGAGGGGGAGATCAAGGTGGTCGACGTGACCGAGGGCATCGAATCGACGCTCAAGATCATCCACCACCTGATCAAGGACCGGATCTCGATCGAACGGGACTTCGCCGAGGTCTCCCGGATCGAGTGTTACCCTGGTCCTTTGAACCAGGTCTTCATGAACCTTCTGGTGAACGCGTGTCAGGCCATCACCGATCGGGGCTCCATTCGGATCCGGGTGTTCACCGAGGAAGACACGATCCGCATCTCTTTCACCGACACCGGGACCGGGATCGAGCCCGAACTCATGCCCAAGATCTTCGACCCGTTTTTCACGACCAAGGAAGTGGGTCAGGGGACCGGATTGGGGCTGTCGATGTGTTACGGTATCATGCAAAAACACGGCGGACGAATCCTGGTCGAGTCAACACCAGGAAAGGGAAGCACGTTCACCATGGTCTTGCACCCGGTGCTTCCGCGACAGGACGAGACCCATGGGCAAACAAAAAAGCCATAGCCTTCTGGTCGTCGACGATGAGCGAGCGATCGTCGACTCGATGCATGGCTTGTTCCGGCGGGACTATAACGTTTTCACGGCCACGAGCGCCGCCGAGGGGCTTGCGATTCTCGCGAAGACACCGGTCCAGGTCATTCTTTCCGACCAACGGATGCCCGGCGTCTCCGGAAGTGAGTTTCTGTCTCAGGTCAAGGAGAAATCCCCCGACACGATTCGGATCCTGGTCACCGGGTACGCCGACATCGAAGCCGTGGTCCAGGCCGTGAACCACGGTCACATCTACGGTTACGTGTCCAAACCGTGGAAGCCTGATGAGATCGAACTGCTCGTCCGGCAGGCGATCCGGCACCTCGAAGTGACCGAGGAGAACCGGCGGCTCACGGCCCAGCTCCGGGAGGCCAACCAGCTACTCGAGCAAAAGGTCCAGGATCGGACCCGTCGGCTGTCGGAGCTGGAGCAGTTCAAGGACTGCATCATCGCCAGCCTGCAGTCGGGGCTGCTCGCGGTCGACGTCGACATGCGAGTGGAGACCCTCAACCCCGCTGGCGCGCGCATCTTGGAGCTCGCGACCGAGGATGTGCAGGGACGTCTTCTTGGCGAGGTGTCCGAGCTCTCCGGGTTCCTGGACGCTGTGACGCGGACTCTTGTCGGAGCCAGGCTCGAGTACCAGGAGTGGTCCTATCAGGGGAAAGAGGGAGAAACCCAGTATATCGGCTACGGGACCTCTCCATTGTTCTCTCAGTCCGGCGAAATCCGCGGGGCGATCGTGATCTTTCGAGATACAACGGAGAAGCGTCGATTCGAAGAGCAGTTGATCCAGTCGGAGAAGCTCGCCGCGATCGGCGAACTGGCGGGCGGCGTCGCGCACGAGATCAACAACCCGCTGGGAGTCATCCTGGGATTCACCCAGCTCCTGCTCAAGCAGGAGTGGACCGAGCCGGTGAAGAAGAAGCTCAAACACATCGAGAACCAGACGTTCCGGTGTAAGGGGATCGTCGCGAATCTCCTCAAGTTCGCGAGGAAGTCCAAGTCCGACGTGGTGTACGTGAATCTCGCCCAGATCATGCAAGAGACCCTGGACATCCTCCACCGTCAGATCGAGGTCGAGAACGTCACGATCGAACGCCATATCGGCTCGGATCCCATCCTGATTCGTGGCAACGAGAACGAGCTCCAGCAGATCTTCTTCAATTTGATTCTCAACGCGAAGGACTCGATGGAGGGGGGGGAAGCCGGGACTCTGACGGTGAAGGTCTGGATCGATCAGGACCGCGGACGGGTTTCCATCGCGGACAGCGGCAAGGGCATTCCACCTCAGCTTCTGGAGAAGATCTGGAATCCGTTCTTTACGACCAAGCCTCCCGGAAAGGGCACGGGACTCGGTCTCTCCATCACTCGTCGCCTCGTAGAGAGGGTGTCGGGAGCCATCCAAGTGGAGTCGATTCCCGGACAGGGAACGAAGTTCACTCTGTCGTTCCCCCTGTCGGATCAACGGAATCGATCCGGACCTGGCGTTTTTGCCTCCGAGGAGGGGCTGCCCCTCAAAGGGCTAAAGATCCTCGTCGTCGACGACGAAGAGGACATTCTCAAACTGTGCGGGGAGCTGCTCAGGGCCCACAACCACGTGGACCTGTTGTCCGAGCCGCGGGAGGTCTTGAATTTTTTGAAGGCCCAGACCTACGACCTGTTGTTGCTCGACCTGATGATGCCGGGCTTCAACGGACTCGAGGTCTTAAGCCAGATGCGACGTGAATTCCCCGCTTTGCCCCTTCCCGCCGTGATCATCACGGGCGGTTCTGCTGAGGAGGCCGTGTCTCGACAGAAGGAGCTCGGCATTCTCGACGTCGTCTACAAGCCGTTTACGGTGAGCGAACTCGAGAGCTCTCTCAGAAAGGTCTGGGAGCGACACAAGGCCGGTTCTTCAGGCCAGTGACCCGGTTCTTCGGGCCTGTGACTCGCCCGACGGCCGTGACACAAAACCTTGAACTGGCCTGAAGCCCTTGCTATCATACGGCTCGATGATCGGTCCTGGGGGTGTGCTGCTCTTCTCTCGGGGTGGGGTCGACCGCCATGGCGGCGATCTTGTACTCCTCAACTTCGGTCCCCCGGCTTGTCTGTTTCAATAACCAATCGATCGAGGCACGATCTATGGCCGACTCTCCCATTCCCTCTGCTCCGTCCCAGAGCGCTGCGCTCTCCGACGAGCAAAAACAGAAGATCCTCGCTTTTCGGAAGGAACTCCATCAGCAGGTTCTCGGGATGGTCGGGATCAGCCCGACCCTCTCACGGGACGAACTTTCCGGTCGGGTACAGGCGGCGCTCGAGAAGGTCCTGGCGTCACGAGATATCCCGGGTTTCATCCTGCTCACCAAGGACGAGCTGCGCAAGGAGACGCTCGATTCGATCCTTGGCTATGGCCCGCTCGAAGACCTCATGAAGGATCCGACCGTGAACGACATCATGGTCAACCGGTTCGATAGCATCTACGTCGAACGAAGGGGATCGATGGAGTTGACCGACCGGACCTTTTTGGACACCGCCCATCTCCGGAACACGATCGACCGGATGCTTCGAGTCATCGGCAAGTCGGCGAACGACATGAATCCGTTCGTGGATGGAAGGCTCGAGGATGGCTCACGGATCCACGTCGTGATTCCTCCATGCTCGCTTGATGGCCCTCTGGTGACGATCCGCAAGTTTCCGGAGACGCCACTCACGGTCCAGGATCTGGTCGAGCGCTACGGCACGATGACCCAGACTCTGGCGGACTTCTGCCGGATCGTCGTTCGTGCCCGGAAGAATCTCATCATTTCCGGTGGTTCCGGGTCGGGCAAGACCACGCTTCTGAACGTCCTTTCGAGCTTCATCCCGGATAGCGAGAGGGTCGTCACGATCGAAGACTCCGCGGAGCTCAAGTTGAATCAGCCCAACTTGGGCCGGCTGGAAGGCCGCATGCCCAACTACGAGGGCAAAGGGGCGATCACGATTCGAGACTTGGTCCGCAACGCCCTCAGGATGCGGCCGGACAGAATCATCGTCGGTGAGGCACGCGGGAGCGAGGCGATCGACATGCTCCAGGCGATGAATACCGGGCACGACGGCTCTCTCACGACGATTCACGCGAACTCGCCCCAGGACGTGCTGGCGCGCCTGGAAACCATGGTGACCCTGGCGGGATTCGACATCCCACTGGTGGCTATCCGCCGTCAGATCGCCAGCGCCGTCAACATCATCATCCACATCGCGAGGCTCGCGGATGGAGCACGGCGAGTGACCAAAGTCAGCGAGGTTCTGGGAATGCACAACAACGAAATCGTTCTCCAGGATCTCTTCGAGTATCGGAAGGACTATGGTGCCCCCAACGGTTCCGGAAAGGACGAGCTGCAGGCAGTGGGAGCGTTCCCGACCTTCATGGAGAAGGTGACGTCCGAGGAGCGGGGTATCTTACAGCGGATGTTCTCGACATCCACGAAAGGCGAGGTCGTATGATTGGCGGGATCTGGCTTGCCTACCTGCTCATCTTCGTAGTGGCGCTGTATCTGTTCGCCGGTTTCCTCAGGCGGCAGAACTGGCGCGACATGTGGGTCCTGGTGCTGGTCAACGCGGTCGCTGTGATCGCGCTGTTCGGAACCGGTGTGCAATCACCCATGGTTCACCTGTTCGTGCTGACCATCATCAATGTGGCCTTCGGGGTCCGCCTCTTCCATACCAAGGAACGGCTCCTCGTTCTGTTGGAGGACCAGTTGGCCAATGCCCTACTCATCATTTCGGGCGCGCTGAAGGCAGGCCGGAGCCTTGAACAGGGGTTTTCTCTGGTGGAGCGCGGGATGCCCAGTCCGATCTCCGACGAGTTCAAGACGATCCGGACCGAGCAGGAACTGGGAGTCTCCTTCGAGGCGTCTCTGAAGAACTTCATGAAGAGGACGCCCTCCAAAGACTTCAAGCTGTTCCTCACTGCGACTCTGTTCCAGAGGGAGACTGGCGGAAACCTGATCGCCCTGTACGATCAGATCGTTTTCGCGGTGTCCGAGCGTCGGCGTCTCCAAGGGCGCCTCGACAACATGACTCTCCAGGGGCGATATTCGGGATACATCATGATGTGCATCCCGATCTTCTTCGTCCTCTACATGCTTTTGATGGCCCCGCAGCGCTACATTCCGATGATCACGGATCCGGAAACGGCCTGGGGCTATTTCCTCGCGTTCGTGTGGTTGGCCATCGGCGTCTTCTGGCTCTGGAACATCGTGAATCGAAAGCTCGGGTGATCCGATCATGTTGGGACTACTCATCGTTGCCACAGTCTTCATTGTTTACGCTGTTCTACTCACGTTCCAGATGCTGCGGGCGTCGAGGGAAGAAGATGCTCCCGGAAAGCTTCCACCCTACGCGCAGCTGTTCGTGTCCCTTAGCGCGCCTGTTGTGACGCCTTTCGTGGCGGGCCTCTTGCGAGGCATGGGCGTGGATGCTCGAAGCAAGTGGGGCGTCTACATGCGAGAACTCCGCGAGGCGGCCGGACTCTACGACGCCAAGGACGAAGATCTGATGGCTCTCCAGGTCATCACTCCCGCCTTCTTTTATCTGATGTTCGTGCTCGTTGTGCCCAAACCGCTGACAGCGCTCCCCCTCCTCCTGATCGGTTGGTACTATCCCATCCTGACGTTGAATCGTCTGGCGCAGGCCCGGAAAGACGCGATGTTCGCCGAGCTTCCGTACGTCCTCGATTTGCTCTCGCTGGGTATTGAGGCGGGTCTCGATTTCAAGACCTCGGTGGAACGGCTCGTGAACTTCTCGGAGCCTAGCCCGCTCATCAATGAGCTGCGGCTTCTGCTCAACGACCTCGATCTGGGGACTCCGATGGAGGAGTCTCTACTCAAGATGCGCAAGCGCATCGACATTCTGGCGTTCTTTACGTTTGTCGAGGCTCTCATCCAGGCGACCCAGATCGGAATCGACGTGTCCACGACTCTGCGAGCTCAGGCCGAACAAATGCGCGTGAGCCATTTCCAGGACCTCGAGAAGAGGGCCAACGCGATCCCGATTCAGATCCTCGTGCCCTCGGTTTTGGGAATCTTCCCCCCGCTCCTCGTCGTAGTGCTGGGGCCCATCTTCCTGGAGATCTGGAAGAATCCTGCCTTCAAACCGTAGGACGAACCGCCAACAGATCTATTGCAGTGTCCGCTCCTCCTTCTGCGCCGGCTCGTACAGATCCGTCGGCGACACCGACCGCATCGTCGGCCCGTCCAACCGCCGTCGGGTCTGGCCCTACTAACTCCACGCCCATCTCGCTGCTGGGTGTCAGCGGACCGGGCTCCTAGTCAGCGAGCCGATGCGGGGCATAGGCAGTGGTTCGACCGCGGCCCGTGCATCGGACGAGTCCGGATGCGACGAGCGCGCGAAGGGCGCGTCGGAGAATTCCGGCCGACAGACCGAGGTGGTCCGCGAGCTCCCGGACGGTCGCCTGGCGGAGTCGGGAGAGCTTCGCGAGGATTCGTCGATCTCTCGACGTGAGAGAGGGATCGACCTCCGAGGACGAGACTTCCAGCCCAAGGCGTGTCGTCGTGTCGTGCAGCCTGCGAGCCCGCGGCCTGGGGAGCTGTTTGATACGCTCGATCCAGTCGGCACGGCACCGCTTAGCCGGCCCCACCTCGCCAGCCCCGGTGTAGGCGACCTCGGCCAGCTTCAGCCCCAGGAGCTGGAGCTCGAGCATTCCGGTCGACTGCCGGTTGAGCTCCTCCGCGAAGGCGCGTGCTTCGGGCGGCCTGCCGCTTCTCACCGCGAGGATGCCCTGGAGCAAGAGGATGTAGGCCCGTTCGCTCGCTACGGTCAACTCCCGAGCCAGCTCCATTCCCCGGCTCGCGATGCGGCGTGCCGCGGACAGTGAGCCCTGTTGGATCAGGGCCTCTGTCAGAAGCCGCAGCGACGCCACCACTCCGCGAGGGTCACCGCTGCGTTGTCGGATCGACAGGGCCTCCCGCGCGAGCCGGAGTGCTTCCCGGGTCCGTCCCTGATCGAGACGAACCTCGGCGAGCTGGGTGAGAGCCATCGCGAGCCCCCTCAGATCCGAATGGGCCCGGGCTGCGGCTGCCTCCTGGCCAGCCATCTCGTGGGCCGCCTTGAGGTCACCCCCCAGGAAAGCCACGCGGATCAGAAGCGCCCGGACCTTGTCCACGGCCCTTCGTTTCCCTTGGGCCTCGTAGGACGCCATGGCATGCCGGGACCATTCCTGGGCAGCCTGCAGGTCTCCTTCTTCGACCGCCTGGCTCGCCAGACGGAACTGGATCTCCGCCACCTCTGTCTCCCACTGATTGCGACGCGCTTCGACCAGCAAACCTTCCAGAAGAACGCGGGCGCCCGCGCGATTTCCTGTCTGCCTCATGAGCTGGGCCTGGACAGTCTGGACCGCCGAGGACCCGCGGCCGTCCGAAAGTCGCGAGAAGAGGTCGAGCGACTGCTCGAGCGACCGTGCCGCAGCCTTCAAGTCTCCGCTCTCGAGTTCGGACAGGCCGCTCGAGAGCAGTGCCGACGCAAGAAATCTGTCAGGGGTGGCTTCTCGAAGAATCGAGAGACCTTCGACAAAGAGCGGTCGGGCACGATTGTAGGTGCCCATTGCGGACAAAACCTCAGCGCGGTGAATCTGGACCTGAGCGGCCTGCAATCGGTCACCGAAGACATTCAGGTCGGCGCTCGCTCTCTTCAAGCAGGACAGTGCTTGTCGGTATTGACCGCGATCGGCATAGCAGAGGCCGAGTCTCGTGAGAGTCGTTCCGGCAAAACCCGGGTGGTCGGCCGCTCGTTGGAGTCGGAGCGCCTGCCTGTAGAAGCCCACGGCGGCGGAGAGATCTCCATCGGCCTCGGCGATCTGGCCCATCACCCCGAACGCTTCAGAACATCCAAGCCGGTCCGGACTACGCTTAAAGATGTCGATGGCCTGGACACAGTCGTCGGAAGCGGTACTGTCCGGACCTGATGAAGTCTTGAGGCTCGCCTGGCGGAGCAGGACCCTTGCGACGAAATGGTCCAGGTCCTGTCGGCCTTGAGTCAGGGTCAGGGCCCGCCTGCAGTGTGCGAGGGCACGGTCCCGGTTCCCTTCCATGTACTCCAGATCCGCCAGCTCCACGGAGGCTTCAGCAGCCCGCTCGCGATCCTCGGAATCGAAGAGGGAGTTCAGCAGTGCACGGGAGAGAGCGTTGGGGCCGTGGAACATGGTCATCAGACGAGCTTGATCCAACTCCAGACGTGGAAACGTGGATTTGACCTCGGCAGGCAACTCCGCGAGTCGGGCGAGATACTCCCGCGGAGTGTGTTCCAGGAGCCGACCGCGATGGCGTTCCAGGAGCACCGCGACCTTTGCGTGTTCCCCTGAGGCGATAAAGAGATCGATCGCTTTGTGAAGCCACTGGATCTTCTCGCAAGATCGTTCCCAGGCCCGTTCGAAAGCGCTGGCGAGCTGGTGTCTGAGGTCGAAGAGCCTCTTCCGATCGAGTCCGTCCAGGACCGCTTCCGAGACGAGCGGAAGCACCTCGATCCCTGAGGGTCTTCTTTCCGCCAACATGGCGTGGGTGAGCTCCGCCAAAAGGGGAGGACGCGTGTTCATCGCGGCCCAGACCTCGTCCGCGACCGGCTGTCCTGCCACGGCACCCAGCGCGATCAGATCGATCTGTCGGTCGGAGACTCCGCGGAGGAGCGGTGGGAGCAGCTCCGTTGCCAGGTCGAGCGCGTAGCCGGACCTCTCACGCACGGCGACTTTCGGTTCGATGATATGCGGATGGGCAAGGCAGAGCCTGAGTGCCAGGGGATTCCCTCCGAAGAGGCGATGGATGTGGATGCAATCCCTTCGATCGAGCCCCTGTCCGCGCTCCCGGGAGATTCTGCTCACGAGCTCCAGGGACTCCTCTTCCGACAGCCCGGCGAGCGGAAGGATTGCCACGTCCGGGGGACAGGGCTCGGGAAGGGGCAAACCGCAACGGGACGAGAACACGAGTCTTCCGGAACTCACATGAGTCAGGCAGTCGGCAAGGAAATCGGCGAGCACGCTTTGGGGCAGGTTTTCCGCGTCGTCGAGGAGTAAAATGGTGCGGGATTGATCGAGGGAATGAAGGACCTGATGGGGCAGAACCCGATCCGGTGTCCCTAAGATCTGCGGGCAGAGCAAGTTGACTCGAAGATGGCTCCAGAGCTCCTCTGCTGATGGAATCCTGGGAAGGGCCAGATAGACGACTCGATGACGGCGCGACAGGGCCGAACCGAACGCGGTGAGGAGCGCTGTCTTTCCGATACCAGCGGGGCCCTCGACGCTCACGACACGGTGCGTCTTGAGGAGATCCGAAATCGTTCCTCGCTCGTGCTCCCGGCCAACGAAAGGCTGGGGAACCGGAGGAAGAGAAACGACGGCCACACCGTCACGGCAGGTCGACACGTTCATCTCAAGATGCCAGGCAGCTCGCTCACAAAAGGAACGATTGAGAGTCTACCTTAGACCCTCCGGGATTTCCAACGCAAATTGCCTTGAATCCATTCGGCTGTGTCGGTAGAATCCTGATCCATCGGCGACCATGTCCTGTTCTCCCGAATTGGGCGAAAGGCTCGAAGAATGCGAACTCTCTCCGACAGACGATCGGCGCTGTCCCGACATTCCGTCGGTTCCGGGAGGGTAACGCCCTCCGGTAACGGCCGGTGGACCCGAGTCTGGATCCGTCCTGGCTGGCGCAGCGGCCAGGGAACCTTCCCGGCAGGCCTGTTTCTTTTTCTGATGGTGCTGTTGCCGATCTTGGTCCCGAACCGAGGCCTTCCCGACGGCTACCGACCTCTCCAGGACGCCCTCATCCACGGATTCGCCATGACCGCGGCGCTCTCTCTGCCGCTCCCGGATCCATTCAAGGCGTGGTCGGTATTAGGCCTTGGGCTGTGCACGCTGGGCCAGCTCCTTCCTGTGTTTGTCAGGGCCCCTTCGTTTGTGATGGCCGGTCCGGTCGCCCATTTCTTGGGCCTGGCGCTTTTGGGCCTGGCGTTCGTAACGTGGCTTGGCCGGAACTTCTCGATGCAGTCCCCGGTCCAGGTCATGCCACCGACCGTGCCAATGACCGTGGTGGCCCAGCCCCCCCCGCCTCGAGAGGTGCCCACGCCCGTGCCGCCGCCCGCGTTGCCGGCGGCCAACCAGGGCCAGCCCTCCGGGGGGGGATCCGGGACAGGCAGATCCACGGATTTCGACGCGGCCGAGCAAAAAGAGACAGAGCTCAAGCTCGCCGAGCTGACCAAAGACCTGGCATTTCTCGAGGAGCTCGACAGGGCGTTGATGACGTGTGTGCCGGCCCAGGTTCTTATCTTGGCATCCAACCTGCGCGTGAAGCTCTGCAACAATCAGTTTCGGGAGTTTTTCCGTCTCTCGGTGGATGAGGAAGCTGGCAAGGACTTGAACGGGCTGATCCCCAACAAGGAGCTTCTCAAGGCTGTTCAGGAGACCATCGGCAAGAAGGACGTCCGGGAGCTTGAGTTCCGTCACTATGTGAAGAAGGTCGGTGAGAAGCGCCTTCTGGCGCGGGTCTTTGGCGCCATCGAGGGGCTGGTCATCGTCTGCCTGCAAGAGCTGTTCGAGGTCTCGGACGCCAGCGCCAGCAGGTTGCCAAAGACTCAGATCATCAACGTTCAGTCGGAGAAGCTCCAGCTGGCCGGAGGGCTGTTCGACGATCTGGAGTCCTCGGTCGTGCCGATCTTGGATCAGATCAGGAATGTGGTCGACTCGCTCCAGAGCAGCTCCGACGTGCAGGGGCGCGTGCGCGAGGCCCTGGGACAACTTCAGGGCCAGGTGATGACTCTTCGGCGGCTCTTCACGACATTCCAGAAGTTCGCGGAGCAGCACCTCGACGTAGCCGAGCAGATCCCGATCGTGTCGGTCGTGGACGAGGCTCTTGATCCGAAGAACTACCCCTTTGACCTGGCCGGCATCTCGATCACCAAGGACTTCGGTCTGAAGCGTCCCAAGGTGGAGGCCAACGAGAAGCAGATCAAGCAGGCGTTCATCAACCTGTTCACGAACGCCTTCGAGGCCATCCGTCGGACCGGTGCGAAGGGCGAAATCATCATCAAGCTGGAAGAGGAGGCCGGACGCGTTCGGGTCAGCATCGGCGACGATGGCGGAGGGATCCCTCACCAGCATCTCAAGGACATTTTCAAAGGCAAGTTCTCGACCAAGGCTGGGGGGGCTGGTCTGGGTCTGGTGACCGCGCTTCGGATCGTTCAGGGATCCAAGGGGCACATCAGCGTCGAGAGCGAGGAAGGCAGTGGGTCGATCTTCGTGGTCGAGATGTTGGCCGTGTGATCGAGACTAGAGCATGACCGTGGCGATGGAGGTGGCCAGGAAGACCAGGCTGACCATCGCATTGGCCACGAAGAAGGCCTTCTCGATCCGGGAGAGATCTTCGCCGTTGCAGATCGAGTGCTCCCAAACAAGGATGCCGGCGATCACGAGCATCCCCGCCTGGTAGATCCGTCCGTAGCCCTGGGTCAGACCGAAGCCAACCAGGGCCGGAACCACAAGCGCATGTAGGGTCAATGCCAGCCGGAGGCTCGTGGCCACCCCCAGACGCGCAGGGATCGAGTGGAGGCCGTTCTCCCGGTCAAAATCGATGTCTTGGCAGGCGTAGAGGATGTCGAAGCCGGCAACCCAGACCACGACGGCCAAGGCGAGCCAGAGCACCGCGGACTCCCATTGGCCGGTGACCGCGATCCGGCTTCCCACCACCGGCACTGCCAGGGTCGCTCCCAAAGCGAAGTGCGAGAGCGAGGTGAAGAACTTCGTGTACGAGTATCCGATCAGGAGGATCAGAGCGCCGGGAAGGAGCGAGAGGCAGAGCGGTGGAAGTTGGAGCACGGCCCAGAGCAGGACTGCGGCCGCCAAGGCGATGAAAGCAAGTACCTCGGCGAGCGACAGGAGGCCTCGGGGAAGCTCCCGATTTTGGGTGCGAGGGTTCAGCGCGTCGACGTGGCGGTCAATGACCCGGTTGGCGGCCATTCCCAGGCTTCGCCCGGAGATGATCGCCACGAGCACCCAGCCGGCCACGCTCCATTGAGGGGCTCCCCTTGCCGCCAGGAACATGCTGCCCAGGCTGAACGGGAGGGCGAACAGCGTGTGCTCCACCTTGATGAGTCGGCCAAACCTGAGGAGTTTCTCTCTCAACGGCGTCGTCTTCCGATCGCGGGAGGGGCTGGCCTAGGCGATCAGTCCCTCGGATTTGAACCGCCTCTCCGCGTAGGCGAACAGTTGCTCGATACGGCGTTTCTGCTCCGGTTGGATGGCCAGCCGTTCCAATGCCTTTTGCTTCAGATTGTTCAGGACAGCACCGCGTCGGATGGCAGCCCGCATGTCAGCTAGAAACTTCTCCACTTTGCTTGCGTCGAGACCGACCGGAACCGCCTCCGGACGCGGGGGCATGGGAGTCGCCGCTGGAGGAGGGGATGTTGGCCGTGCTGCCTGAGTCGTTGCCGGGCGGGGCACCGGTGGAGTCGGCGGAGTCTGCCGGGGAAAAGGAGCCTTTCCTGCGGCGAGCTCTTGCTGCGCGGTGCCGATGGGCGAGGGGGAATCCGAGAGCCCGAGGCTCTCTGGCTCCAGCAGGACCGGACCGGGCTCCTGATCGTGAGCCTGCACCAGTCGCATGAAAGTGCCGTGGATTCGAGTTGAAAGCGCTTGGATGAGTTTCAACGTCCATTTGTGGTGGAGCTCGAAGATCATCCCGAAGTTCTCGCGGGAGAACGAAAGGACGTTCAGGGTTCCGACAGCACGGGCCGTGGCGGAACGGGGGGCGTCGTCGAAGTGGGACATCTCTCCCAAGATCTCTTCGGCGCCGAGGATGGCGAGGACCTTCTCCTCGCCCGACACCATCTTTGTGATCTTGCAGCGCCCCGATACGATGATGATGAGCTCGGTGGAGTTTTCCCCCTCGCGGAACAGGATCTCTCCGTCCCGCAGAGTGCGCCCGAGTTTCGCGAAGATCTCGGGGCTGGTCTCTCGCGGATCGCTGAACGCGACCTGCATGAGTTTTTCTTCGAGGTCAGAGTCACCGACCATAGTCCGCCCTGGAGCTGCAAAGCAAAAGGAAATTGAAAACCCCACGGCGGGAGGAGTCGCTCCGTCTCCGAAGATCGACTACCCCCGCCGTTTGGCTAATTATATCGTGGAGGGAAACGCCCCACAACAAGTTCGGGCGGTGGGGGGATCGGTCAAGCCGTAACTCGCTGGAGCTTGAGGACTCCCACGACCATCCCGCCGCTCGCGAGCATGACGACGAAGGCCGCGACCGGAAGCACCCCGAGCCCACCCCTCTCCACGACGGCTGCGGCCAAAAGTGGAGCGATGGCGCTCGAGATCGCCTGGACACCTTCGATCAATCCGAGCCCGCCGCCCCGTACCGCTTGATCGGTCAGGTCTGCGAGAAAGGCGTTGGTGGCCACGCGGATGGCCGGATAGAGCGGGATCGCGTAGAGAAGTGCCAGGATCAAAGGGTTTTTGATAAAGATGAACGAAAAGTAGAGAAGGATATAGCCGCCCGTGGCCAGGAGGATGAGCTGGGTCCGGCCGCAGCGATCGGACAGTCGACCGTACAGCGGAAAACTGACAGCCCCCACGAGCGTTGCTCCGGCCAGGGAAAGCCCAAGGAGAGACTTGGATCCGGCAAGGTGGAAGCAGAGGTAGGACGTGTACATGGAGAAGAAGATCAGGGTTCCGATCGTGAGGCAGAACAGCACGGCCGCCATGGAGAGGATCCGTCGATCCTTGTACAGGGTGAGGAGCTCTGCGGCCACGGCCCTAAATCCGGACCTTCCGGGAACGGACTTCCTTTTTCGTCTGGGGGGTGCGTCGAACCAGACGATCAGGGCGACCGCCATGGCGAGCGAGAGTCCCAGCGCCAGAAAGAAGAGCCGGTTGACGAACGTGAGCCCTGGCTCGTTGGCCCACGAGCTGGCTCCCATCAGGCAGGCGAGTCCCCAACCGACCGACTCGAAGGCGAAGAGATGGCCGAGCACCCGGCCCTTTTCGCTTTCGTGGGCGACCGTGGCATACGCTTGTCCGATGGGGAGAAGGGCCACGGAGAAGAAGGTTGCAACGCCAAGGAGCACGATGAACTGCAGGCCGCTCTGGGCGAACGTCAGAAGGAGAAAGGCCAGGGCGCTGGCCAGGAACGAAATCACCAGATACGGCTTGTACTGCCCAGAAATATCGCAGAGACTTCCCCAGTAGTTCTGTCCGACAAAAGCGGCCAGCGAGGGGATGACGAACAGAAGGGCGAGGTAGAGGGTGTTGCCCGGCTCCATGGTCCGTATGGAGAAAGCGCCGAAAACCATCGGGATGGCCGCGTTGAAGCCGATCACGAGGAACGCCAGGACCAGTAGTGCGAAGTTCTTGTCTTTCACGGCGGACGCAATGTTAACACGTCGCCCCTTCCGCGTGCATCAGGGTCTTCGTCCTTATTCCCTCAAATCCGGACGGAAGCAAACCCGAAAAGTGAGCGATCCCTGAGCAAGCCCCATCCCAGGACCCGGACAAGTTGAGTAGAATCGACGACTGCCCCCATTGCTGGTATCAGGCGTCGAAGCCCTCATTGGAACCGTGCGAGTGGTTTTCCCACACACGGCTCGCCCGCAGACGGTGCCCGTGAGGGTGCCGGTCAAGTTCGGGCTGCCAGGTAGAGACGCCATAGACTCACCAGACCCCGCTTGTGAAAGAGGACACCATCAGGAAGACGGCGGCCCACTTGATTGCCGGCCGGTGGGGCGGCGGCACAGTGAAAGCCGCGAGCGACTCGATGGGGGTCAGTCAACCCCGAAGAGGAACGATGCAGTCGCTCCGCGGAGCTTTTTTGCGGCCCGAATGGAGGGCGTCTAGGCGCGCCCCTTGCGGGTTTTGAAAAGGGAGAGAGTCGCGGGAATCCCCCAAGGGTTCCTTGGGTGATCGATGCGGAAACGCTGGCAAGGGGCGTGACGGGACGCCCGGAGTGGGTCGCAAAAAAGTGGGTCCGCCCCTTTGAAGAAAATTTCTTCCAAAGAGTGAATGGGGCGGACCCAGGGTTGAGCGGACCCTCATCGAGTCGCTATTCTTGAGAGAGCCGCCGCCCCGGGGGAGAGCACGAGAGGGGGCGGAAGCACCCCTCTCGTCCATGGGGGTTTGGGGCGCCCCCCAACTTCAATCCGGGGTTCCCAACCCGACGCCACAGTTTCCGCTACTCTCTTCA
>Ga0074195_1002099_pt1 | contig 23978 bp, 14 predicted proteins | sample EPASupsiteHSE623_FD_64525 | JGI IMG/M metagenome (GOLD analysis project Ga0074195, IMG submission 64525) | Bioremediated contaminated groundwater from EPA Superfund site, New Mexico - Sample HSE6-23 | ecosystem: Environmental > Aquatic > Deep subsurface > Groundwater > Contaminated ... | reverse complement strand
CTTGGATTTGAATGGGGTTGCCATGGGAAAATACGAGGAGGAATTTGCCGTCTGTTGACAACTCCATCCCGCCTCTTTTAGCCCCAATCTTGGCTAACAACTTTGTCTCCTTTGTCCTGAGCTCGGTCACCCAGAGGTCGTTGTCCTTTTCAAAACTGGTCAGGTAAAACATTTTCTCACCATCTTTGGACAACAGCCAGTCCCTGATCTCCGATGTATGAACCGTAAGTTTTGCTTTGCGGTCGGTGAGGTTGTCCCAATCGATCACCACGTTTGTAGAGTCCTTTTTGGCATCAGAGGCTGTATCGGACTTCCCCTTTTTATCTCCTTTTTCCTTTGATTTTTCCTCCTCCTTTTTCTTCTCCTTCTCAGCCTTTTCCTCCTGGTCCTTCACCAGCGCAAGCTCCTCCTTCGACAGCCTGAACCGGTCGAACGCGGCTTTCGTGAAAAACATGGCATACACATCGCCGCTCGACAGGTTCCCGCCCTGTTCGCGGTCGCTGTTCCGGTTGCTACCCCAGATCATCATTTTGCCGCCCATCGACCATTTTGGCACATAGTCATCATAACCACTGAGGGTCAGGTTCCTGATCTCACCCTTTCCGTCGGAGGAGACCAATCCGACTTCAGGACTGAAGATACGATCGGGAAAAGCATAGTTGACCAGGAACCACTTACCATCGGGCGACCACTGATAATACTGGTCCCCGTCGGCATAGGAATAATTGACCGAAGCGGGCATGATGGTCCGTGTTTGCTTGCTGGCCAGGTTCACCACCTTCAACACCACGCGATCCTCGAGGTAAGCCACCTCCTTGCCATCGGGGGAGTATTCGGGTTGGAATTCTTCTGCAGCAGTTGCCACCACCGGTTCCGTTTTAAGTACCGTGGATGCATAGAAATAGGGCTCCTCCTTGCGCTGGATCGTAGTGGTATAAACATTCCAGCTGCTGTTGACCTCGGCCGCATAAACCAGGGAACGGCCATCGGGGCTGAAGCTCACACTACGCTCCTGGTATGGGGTGTTGGTGACGCGCTTGGTGTATCCGCCATCGATGCTGCTGACAAATATCTCGCCGCGAAACACATAGGCATATTCCTTGCCGTTTGATGAAAGACGCATTTCAGTGAACTTTTCATTCACCGGAACGATTTTTTCCAGTGATGAACGACCATCGGCAAACACGCTGACGGCAACCTTCACAGGCTCACCTCCCGGCTCAAGGGTATAAATCTCTCCGTCGTATGTAAAACACAACGTATTCTTTGCCGAACGGGTGAGGAATCTCACCGGATGTTTGGTGAACTTCGTGACTGGCGTTACTTTCGCAGGATCGGTAATGGAACTTTTATACACATTGAACGAGCCGCTTTGCTCACTCAGGTAATAGAAATCCTGGTTGTTTGCATCAAAAACAGGATTGCGATCCTCGCCATTGAAACGGGTAAGCTGCGTATATTTCGCCGTATTGAAATCGTAAAGCCAGATGTCACGGGCAATGGCTGAGGTATGGTGTTTGCGCCATTCACTTTCATATCCCTTGATATCTTCGTAGAGGATCTTATCGCCGGTAGCCGTGGGACAAACCTGCAATGCGGGGGTAGGCAGCAGCAGGGAAACCTTGCCTCCCGAAACCGGAACAGTATACAGTTCGCTCATCAGCGAGACCGGGAACTGGGCATTGGTGGCCACATCCTGCCGGTAGGCAGTAAAGATGACATCCTTGTTGTTTGCCGTAAAGTTCCATGGCATCTCCCGGTTCGAACTGAAGGTAAGCCTCCTGGCCTCCCCTCCTGCTGCAGCCATCACGAACACATCAAAATTCCCTGTGCGGTCGGAGGCAAAGGCGATGTTTTTCCCATCATGGCTCCAAACAGGTGCGTATTCATACGATTCAGTCAGCGTAACCGGAACCGCGGTTCCCCCGGCGGCGGGCACCGACCATATGTCGCCCTTATAACAGAGCAGGATGGTTTTTCCATCCGGTGATATCGCGGTATAACGCATCCACAAAGGGTTTTCCTGGCATATTGCAGGAAAGGCCGATAAAATCAGCAAAGTAAAGATAAGCAGTCGTTTCATGTTGGAAATATTATTTTTGGTTAGACTTCGGCTTTTAGCATTTGCAAATATACTATGCATATTGATTCGTTTTTTATTGCAAACACGAACGGCAATGATATTTTACAAACGCATAAGATCAGCACAATTGACGTTGATATCATTCAATTGTTACAAATATAAATGTATTGAATTAGTTGACATCTTTGGATCAAATTTGGAATGAATCAAACTATTATTTTTTTCATATGTAGTTGTTATGCGAATGGAAATTTCACTTAACTTGGTACTCTCACACAATTGACGAGTCTAATAGAACTATGGTCTGGATATGCCTTGAAATGAGTTAAAGCAATTGGATATCGAAATCAAGACGTAAAAAGCCGAAGCCCGCAAACTTCCCAGGCTTGATGAAAAAGTAAAAGCACAGCGTCACATCAAGGAAATGGAAAAACACCAGAACGAAATGCGCATGAACCTTTACCAGCACCAGGACGAGGTGGATCAACAAAAAGAAAACCTTATCGCTGGCATAGAAGCAAGGTTGAAGCAACTGATCTCAATTAATGATCTGTTTACAAAACGTTGGATATTAAAATAATCGAATTATGGAAAAGGAAATAATTCAGAAACTCAATAAAACATTTGAAGAAGCCTCCTATGAGCAGGATGGTATTGAATATTGGTTAGCAAGGGAATTACAGGAGCTACTTGGTTATGCCGATTGGAGAAACTATTTGAATGCAGTTGAAAAAGCCAAGCAATCATGTATAACTACCGGCCAGCAAGTGATTGATCATTTCGTTGACGTCACCAAAACGATACCTATGCCTAATTGACCGGCAGATCATCCTAGGAAAACTGGGTTCATTCAATTCGAATATCCTCAAGGAAATTGACAGGAACCTGACAGCACTTTTTCAACTCGGCTAATATCGTCCCTGGTGATGTTCTTTAACTAATTCGCCGGCTGAATTTCCTCACTCATCCCTCCCAATCGGTCATTCACGGAAAATTCGTTTCCCAGTTCATGGGACCAATTTACTTTTGCACCACAATGTTAATTAAGTCACAATTCATGTTTTTCAACTAAAAAAAATCATTTACTATGAAACGCTTAAGTTTAATTTTCACACTGCTCATCACTGCCCTTTTTGTGAATGCCCAGCAGGAATCAGACAAAAACAATGATGATATCAACACCGTTTTCGGAAAAGGCGGCAAGACCAGGATCGGTTGGTTCGTCGGGATCGATCCCGGGTACACCCAGTTCGATGGCCGGGATGTTTGGCTTGGTGGACTCAGCACCGGGATGATCATCAACAGTAATTTCACCATCGGGCTTTCCGGCCGTGGATGGACCAATCGCAGCGGGATGTATTACCCCGATGTTACCGACACTGCCGGCGCCTATCTTGAAGGCGGGTACGGCGGACTTCTTCTTGAATACACCCTGTTCCCCAAATCGGTTGTGCATGTCACCTTCCCGGTCCTGATCGGAGCAGGTGGGGCATCCTACATTACAGAAAAGGAATATACCGAGTGGGATGAGGATGAATGGGATGATTGCCATAAAAACATTGACACCGATGGCTTCTTCGTGATCGAGCCAGGTGTTCGTGCCGAAGTCAACCTTTTGAAGTTCATGCGCCTGAATGCAGGGATCAGTTACCGCTATGCCGGTGGAGTGGAACTCATCAATACGCCGAAGGATTTGATGAATAATTTTACGGCTACAGTCGGACTGAAGTTTGGAAAATTCTGACGGGGCGAAAAAAAATCATAACTTTGAATCGTCTATTGTTCTTTTATGAGAGAATATTCACCCGCCCTTCATTTAGGGCGGGTGAATTGTTAATCGACTGTCTAATAAAGTATACTTCGGCAGTTTGAGTATGCAAATGAAAGCAATCTCACTCGCTCAGTATGACTGTATCGAAAACACGATCGCTTTTGCAATCGAGCCAAGATGCAGTGTAATTCCGCGATCGACATGAAAAATTCCTGACTATGGATGATGGAACAGCTTATAGCAGCCTTGAAAAGGCAATGAACGCACTCCTGATGATCTGCGTACTGTTACTGACCGGCTTTGGAAGCAATGCGCAATCTGTGGTAATCGGGGCCATGCCCGGTACCAAAACACAACATGGCAGTCAGTTTGAAATCTTTGTTTCAAATCTGAAAACAATCCCTGAAAACCAACGTAATACGCTCGTAAAACAGTTTATCTTATCCAATCCCAATACCCCGGTTTATGAAACGGACAGCATCGTAAGTCTCTATTGGTATGGAAAGGCGAAGCATGTTTATATAAACGGGGATCTTCAGTTTGCCTGGTCGGCATTGGATACCATGGATTTCGTTCCGTGCGGTGACAGCGCTTTTTTTCACAGGACCTACACCATTCCGCCGGATGCACGGCTCGACTACCAGTTCAGGATCGACTCCACCTACACAACCGATCCGCGTAACCCGGCGATCACCCCGAGCGGCTATGGCCCGCATTCGGAAATTGCCATGCCGGGATTTACGCCTGATGCGGTCAGACTGGCCAGGCCTGGCATACCCCGCGGAACCATCACCAACATCATGTTCACCAGCCGCGACACCTCCATCAGGCCGAGAGCGGTGAAAATCTATGTTCCGGCCGGATATGAAAATCTTTCACAATTATCAGCGCTGTATGTGGTTGATGGATTTGAAGCCATGGATTACATGTCGTATCCCGTTGTACTCGATAACCTGATCGCCGACGGGAAGATAGCGCCGGTCATTGCGATCTTTATTCCCCCCGTTGATCGTGCCGGTGAATTCATGGGTCCGCCCTACAAGGCCTTCATGAATGCCATTTGCGATGAACTTGTGCCCCTGATCGACCGGCAATTCAAAACATCGCCTACCCCGGCGAAACGAGGCATAACCGGAATTTCAGCCGGAGGGTATTTTGCTATGCAGACGATTTTACAGCGCAATGATGTCTTTTATTGTGGGGCCGGGCAGTCCCCTACCCTGCCGAAAGATTTCCAACAATCGTTCCGGAAATTCCTGAAATCAAAGGGAAAACGGGCAGCATTGCGTTTCTACTTTGATGTGGGACAATACGATCTTATGATTGGACAAGATGACAAAATGACCTTTTTAAAGGCTGCCGGATCACTTCACCGCGACATGCAGAAAGCCGGGATGGAACATGCTTTCAATGTATATAACGATGGCCATGAATGGGCGAACTGGCGCGAGCGGACTGATGATATCCTGGTCTATTTCTGGGGTAAGGATTAATGTCATACTGCATATTAGCAGGATTGCGAAAGCAATCATGGCTAAATGCAGTGATATAGAGCGGCTGAATTCTATTTAGCAATTTTCCGCAAAACACGCATCAATACCTCAACCTCTTCCTGCGTATTTTCAATGCCGAAGGTCACCCTGACCACGCCGGGCAGGTTTATCCTGGGAAAGAGGGTTACAATGATACGCTGAAACTGTTCGAGCCGCGGGCCTACATGCAGGATATGCTTGACCAGTATGTGCGCGCAATGACAACCAAACCGCACCCCGATGCCTCCCTTTTCGGATAATTCCCTGGCCACCCGGTCGGCCATTTTGCCCTTCAGGCTGAAAACGATAACGCCCCCTTTTTGTTCGAACCTGGGTGAATCAGGATCCCTGATCCCGTAGATTGTGAGTCCGGGAATCAGGGCAAGTCCGCGCAAAGTTTGCCCGGTCAAAGCCTGCTCCTCCTCCCTGATCACATCCATCCCGATCCGCTGCAAAAGGATGAAGGCCTTACCCATGGCAGCGATGCCTCCTGTATTTTCCTCCCCCGACGATTGGATCAGTTCCATTTCAGCCAGGCTGAAATTAAGCAGACCTTTCCTGGCGATAAGCATACCGGCGCCAAAAGGTGCATACATCTTATGAGCAGAGAAGGCGAGATAGTCGATGCCCCATGCTGCCATATCCACCTTCCGATGGGCCACCAGTTGCGCCGCATCCACCAGCAGGCGTGCTCCATATTGGTGAACGATCCGGCTGATCTCTGCCAGGTTATTGATAATGCCCAATACATTCGATGCGCCGCTCACTGCCACCAGCCTTACCCGTTGCGCACCATGCTGACCTTGCTCATTATAAGCACGCAGGGTATTTTCGAGCGCATTCAGTTCAATAACGCCGTCATCATCCACCGGCAGCCTGATCAGTGAATGATCACGAAGCATCCGCCAGGGCAAATCGTTTGAGGTGTGCTCGAGCAGGGTGTTAAGCACAACACGTTCGACCCCATCTTCAGGTTCATTGCTTAAATTTTCTGCGACCAGGTTGATGGCTTCGGTCGTATTGGAGGTAAATACCAGGTCAAATGATGCCAGGGGAGCGTCGAGCACATCGGCGCAAATTGTCCTGACCTCCCGGATCACCTCCTGCCTGATTGCCGCTGGCTGGCGCCAGGTATGCTGAACGGTATTCCAGATTGGTGTGAAAGAAGGCGTACTGGCGCCGTTATCCAGATTGACAAATGGAGCTTCCCCCTCCGCTGTCGGTACCCTGATTCCGCGACCGATGAGTGTCTCCCTGAGTTTACCCAACAGTTCCTGCCCGGTAAAGTCGTCCAATTCGTCTTTGTAAAGCAGATCGTGAACCGCTATTTTTTCGACAGTCGATTCCCGGTAAATATCATCTCCGTATTGCCTGATCAACTGCAGCGCTTTGGTAAAGGCGATCACGTTAATTATGGGCGGCGTGCCGGCCTCAAATTTGTCGGGGGCAGCGGCCCACACAACCCAGCCTGGTGCGCTGAGCCTGGCCGTTCCTCCCCCGGAATGAAACGGGGCTCCTTTAGGCAGTGCGCTCCTTTTAACAGCCAATGCCCTCAAACCCAGTGGGAGACCGAAATCCTGGCTTGAAATAATTTGAAAACTTCCGGGTTCAAGCCGGGATTGAAGGATCGCTGCATTCCTGGGACTGCAAAAAACCACGATATATTTCCGCTTGTTCAGCCCCAGGTATTCCAGCACAATCTCCCTGGCTTGATCATATAATCGTGTTGTCACCATCGAGTTGTAACCGCTCCCGCGGTGGACATTGGCATAGGTCTCCAATGCGGTATGCACGGATTTTGCTAACTGTTCAAAAGCTTCTGTTGATTTAGTGGTCATGGCAGAGGGTCGGATTCATATACGTTTTATCCTTTTTGACAGAATTAATTTAAGATTGAGCCCGCTCCGAAAAGTGATATTTAATCAAAACCGGACACTGAGCGAAGTCGAAGTGTCCTCATTAACAGGCAATTGCATTCTTCGGCTTCGCTCAGAATCCAATTGATCTGACTTTTCGGAGTGGACTCAAGATTTGTTTTTCAATATCTCATGTTAGTTTAGCACTTAGTAAATCGGGTTTAAAAGTAATCATTTTATCATTTCATGCAAATTGCTCCCAATGCACTCGATTACTCAGCACTTCGTCCGGTACTAGTGTTTGATGGATGACTCTATTTGGTCATTATTCATTGGACATTTTGTTATTGAGAAGTTAACCATCAAAAATATTTAGAAGAACCTCAAGCGTAAAAATTTCGTACTTTTAATAAAAATTCATTTGATATGAGGTAATGCGTAACATATTCTTAATTTCTTTTTACTTAATCATCACCTTTTCTGTGAAGTGTCAGGATTCCATTCATTTTTATGGTGACTCATTATCAGTAACCTCTTCTCGTTGTGTTGCAGAAGTATATGACAAGGGTTATTTAATTTCTGGCGTAAAAAACAAAGGACTTAGCGGTTTTGGATGGATCCAGAAAACCTCAATTAATGGAAATGCACTTTGGAATAAATCATATGGAAATATTGGCAAACGAAATGGGTTTGGTGAAGCCATCATAACAAATGATGGAGGATTTATTTGTATTGGAAGTTCCGATAAAATATATTCCAATTGCATGGATCCGATGGTCACTAAGATTAATGCCTGCGGTGAAAAGGAGTGGTGTAAGATATATAATTCTCAAAATTGCAATGCTGGCGGACTAAGTATAACAAGTGCTCCTAATGGAGGATATATGATTTTAGTGCAGGACTGGATCGGAAATCCGGATGTATGGCTATTCAGACTGGATGAAACAGGCGGAGTTATCTGGACACAACAATACGTTTCCAACCCCCAGGTATTTTGGAGTCCTGTGGGATCTTCTGTTATCCGAACAACAGATTCCTGTTTTTTGATTACAGGTGAAGCGTATTCACCCGATTCAGTTTACCCGGGTAATCTGCTCCTGAAGATTTTTCACATTAAAGTGGACAACAACGGAAATTTAATTTATGAAAATCCCTGGGGAAACAACAATGGAATTATCAGTGAAGGAAAATTTTCAATTGAGGATAACCATCATAATATTTATACAGTAGGGGATAGACCTTCAGGTACTTCTGATGTACCTTGCTTATTCAAAACCGCATTTTCAGGACAACCTGAATTTTACCACGATTTAAAAGGAGCGGTTTATATTTCAGGTTCATCCTCTATAAATTGGTTTGCAGATTCCACCATTGTCATGGAAGCATTTTGGAGAAGCTATATGTGGGGAATAGATACTTTAGCACTAATAAAGACGAATGCAAATGGAGCTATAATAAACCAAAAATCTATTTTTACGGATACCTCTGTCAATGTATATGGCGGAAGATCTTGTATTACATATAATGACAGAGTTGTTCTTGCGGGAAGTTTGGACGTTGGCGATGGGAATATTAAAGCGTACCTGGTAAAACTAAGAAATGACCTAAGTTTTGACAGTGTTTATCTTCAGCCGGTTAATTACGACAGTCTCTGCCCTCACCCGATCATCTCTGATACCATTTCGCTCAATGATTGTGATGTTGTTACTTCAGTATACGATCCAAAAACAGAACCTGAAAAATCAGCCTTGCGCATCTTTCCAAATCCTGCAAAGGGTTATATTACCATAGAATTGCCGCAGTTCCTGGTAAGAAATAACAAAACCCCTAATTTTAGTACAACAACCGTTTACCAGCAGTGGGATTCAGCATTGCTGGACATTTATGATCTCTTTGGAAAGCTGGTTTTCCGGCAGCAGATTAATCAGAAAACGGGTAAGATAAATCCTGAGATTTCAAACTGGCAATCAGGAATGTACGTGGTTCGGCTGATATTTAAAGACCAGTGTTTGGCTTCCGGGAAATTCGTGATAGAGAAATGATGGTTATGAACCTCGCCCTTGGGATTTTCCTTGGTTGGTAACCAAATTGATTGATTACTATTGACAGCCTGTTCCGGGAGATAAAAATTATCTTTCCTTTATATTTCTTTTGACTAATAGTATTGCAGTTATCTTATAAAATCCAGTATACCGGAAAACCATTACATTTGTAGTAACATTGAAGACCATCCTAAATTTCAAAACACTGACCTGTGAAATTGAAAATAATCATTCACGAAGCAGATGAAGGAGGTTACTGGGCAGAGGTTCCTACACTGACAGGATGTGCATCTCAGGGCGACACAATGGTTGAACTGATCAAAAACCTTTGCAATGCTATTGAGGGATGTTTAGCTATTGATATGGAGAGTATTCATCTTGAAATCAACCCGAAGAATCTTCTTGTAAACTCACCCAACACAAAGTAAACCATAAAATAGATGGCTAAACAATCCAAAGCTGCTGCCAAAGCTGATATTCTATTTGAAGATAAACTATGGAACGCCGCCAATGAGCTACGCGGTGCCGTTGCTGAAAACCAATACAAAGATTATGTCTTGTCACTGCTGTTCGTTAAGCATCTATCTGAACGATTCGAACTGCGCTATGCCGAATTGCAACATCAGCTCAATGACCCCAAATCCGAGTACTACACCACAAATCTCAAAGAAATCAGTTACGTTCTGGAAGATCAGCTTGAATACCAGTCAAAAAACGTTTACAAGCTGCCGCGGGAAGCAACTTGGTCATACTTGCTGGAAAACGCTAATCAGGATGATATAAAGGTGAAAGTCGATAATGCTTTCATTACCATTGATGATATTTTGGCGGAAAGGGAACCCGACCACAAAGGACTTTTGCCTCCAATTTTTGTCAAGAGCCAGTTGACGCCAGTGCAGGTTACTGGATTGATAAATCTGTTTTCTTCTGAAGAGTTTTCCGAATCGAAACATCCCGAAACTGATCTTTACGGTAGGATTTATGAGTATTACCTCGGCAAATTCGCTATGGCTGAGGGTAGCGGCGGCGGTCAATTCTTTACCCCCAGCAGCATTGTGCAGTTGTTGGTGGCAATGATTGAACCTTTAAGTGGTCGCATTATGGACTTAGCCATCGGTTCAGGTGGTATGATGGTACAATCGGTAAAGTTTATCAAAGCTCACAATACCAACCCGAACTATATGGTTTACGGGCAGGAACGGTATGAAGGCACCTTGCGACTCTGTAAAATGAACTTGCTTCTCCGCAATATGAACTTTCAGGTTAAGCTTGGCGATTCACTGCTGGATGACAAATTCCCTGAAATTACTGGTAAAAACGGAGCCGACTACTTCTTAATGAATCCGCCGTTTAACATCAGCAAATGGCACCCCGAAATGATTGCCGACAACGACCCCCGTTTGTTCGGCACCCGTGAACTGTTTACCACTGATGGAAATGCCAACTATATGTGGTTCCAGACTATCTGGTATCACCTAAGTGCACGGGGAACCGCTGGCGTAGTGATGGCAAACGGAGCAATGACCACTGGGAACGCAGGGGAGAAAAATGTACGGGAACGTATGCTTACCAGCGGAATGATCGACTGCATCGTTCAGCTTCCTGAAAAGCTGTTTTTGACTACCGGAATACCTGCCTGCCTATTCATCCTGAGTAAAAACCGTGACGGCAAAGACGGGCTGCACAGAGAACGAAGAAATGAAGTCCTGTTTATTGATGCCCGTAAACTGGGCACAATGGTTACCCGCAAACTGCGCGCCTTCAGCGAAGATGATATCGACAAGGTTTCAAATGCCTATCACCAGTGGCGGAACATCGGCGGGAATCATCAGGATATTGACGGATTCTGTAAAAATGCCAGTATGGAACTGGTTGCGGAACAGAAATACGTGCTTACCCCAGGCAGGTATGTTGGCACTGAAGCTGAAGAAGATGACGGCGTGTTGTTTGAAGATAAAATGGTAGCCCTGACCGACAAGCTCAATGAGCAGTTCATCCGGAGCAATGAGCTGCAAGAAGTTATCAGAAAGAATTTAATAAACCTTGGCCAAAAGTAGAGCGAACCAAATTTTGCAGCAGGCTGCTGCAAAATTTTACCACCCCAATTTGTGCAACAGCCGGTTGCACAAATTACGATAAATGAATCAATAAGGAGTTATCACCGGAATTTGCTAATTTTTTTTAAATAAATGGATTGTATGAAAAATGATGAAATCCTCCATCGTATCAGCCAATCGATTCACTATAAAGACCCGACGGCAGAGGCTTTTTTATTTGGTTCCCGTGCCCGTGGCGATAACCGAAAAAATTCAGACTGGGATATCCTGATTTTAATCGACGGAGATAAGGTTACGAATGAAATTGACGATAAATTCAGGGATGAATTGTATAATATTGAGTTGGAAACCGGACAAATCATCTCGACATTAGTCTATCCTAAAAATTACTGGAATACAAGTCTCGTTTTTTCTCCTTTATACAAAAAGGTAAAAATGGAAGGAGTCAGGTTATGACCGAATCTCTTGATTTTTCATATGCTCACGTGTTGAGTGATTTAAAGAATAAAATTCTTATTGCCCGTCAACAGGCGGTAGTCTCGGTAAACGCTAATTTGCTTTCAGTTTATTGGGAAATTGGAAAAACCATATTGAATCGGCAGCAACAACAAGGATGGGGTGCAAAGGTGATCGACCGGTTATCATCTGATTTGAAGAAGGAATTCCCGGATATGCAGGGGCTCTCTGTTCGCAACATAAAGTATATGAGGGCATTTGCGGAATCCTGGCCATCGTTTCCATTTGTGCAAGGGCCACTTGCACAAATTCAAAAAACCGTTGAAAAGGATGATAAATTTATGCAAGCCCCCCTTGCACAAATAAGTTGGTACCATCATATCACATTGTTGGAAAAACTAAAGAATCCGGACATCCGTGAGTTCTACATTCTTAAAACCATTCAGAACGGTTGGAGCCGTGATGTGATGGCTGCACAGATAGCAAGCAAGCTGCATTTGAGGGTTGGCAATGCAATTACCAATTTTAAAAGCACATTGCCCCCTGTACATTCAGACCTTGCACATCAAACCTTAAAGAATCCGTATCTTCTTGATTTTCTTGATTTGCGGGAAGACATAAAGGAACGGGACTTGGAACGCGGATTGCTCGAACACCTGAAGCAATTTCTTCTTGAGTTGGGGAGAGGGTTTGCCTACGTGGGCAATCAGTTTAACCTTACGGTGGAAAAGGATGAATTTTTCCTTGACCTGCTTTTCTTCAACTTTCACCTGAACTGCTTCGTGGTATTTGAACTGAAGATTGGCGATTTCCAGCCTGAATTTGCCGGGAAACTGAATTTCTACATCAACTGTATTGACGAACAAGTAAAAGGCAAGGAACACAATCCGACGATCGGTGTACTGCTCTGCAAAACGTCCAATCAAACGGTCATCAAATACTCACTTAAAAGCATTGGCACACCTATCGGTGTTGCCGATTATGAGTTACGGAAAACTTTACCGAAGAAACTGGCAAAGCAGATGCCAACCATAGAGGAACTGGAAGAACAACTGGACTCCAAGACAAATCATCTATCAATAAAGCCATCAAAAACCCACGACGATATATAAATGAACGGATTCCAAACAAAAAGATTGATAGAATTATGCACTAAAATTGGGTCTGGTGCAACCCCACGTGGTGGAAAGGAAACTTATCTAAAACACGGTAATATCTTTTTGATAAGGAGCCAAAACGTTCTTGATTTTAGTTTTTCGCTTGATGGTGGTGCATAAATTTCTGACGAACAAGCACGGTTGCTGGACGGCGTTAGGGTTCACAAGGATGATGTCTTGATTAATATAACTGGTGATAGTGTAGCACGTGTTTGCTCTGTGCCAGACTACATCAATGAAGCCCGCGTTAATCAGCATGTCGCTATCCTTCGTTCTAATCCATCATTGCTTTCAAACCAGTTCCTGAAATATTATTTATTACAACCACAGATTAAATCATTGCTACTCACACTTTCGTCCGCAGGTGCTACAAGAAAGGCTCTTACCAAAGGTGTTCTGGAAAACTTTAAAATCGACCTTCCACCGCTTCCACTTCAGCGACGCATCGCCGAAATTCTTGGTGCCCTTGATGATAAAATCAAGCTCAACCGCCAGATGAACCAAACGCTGGAACAAATTGCTCAGGCTCGTTACAAGCATTATTTCATTGATGACATTGACCCTGAGAATTTGCCTGAAGGATGGAAATTTAAAACGGTAAAGGATTATGGAAAGATAGTATGTGGGAAAACACCTTCGAAAAAGGTATCATCATATTTTAATGGAAGAATTCCATTCATTAAAATACCTGATATGCACAATCACATATTTATTTTAAAAACGGAAGATTCTTTAACCGAAGTTGGTGCGGATAGCCAGAAAAACAAATATTTGCCAGAAGGGAGTATCTGTGTAAGTTGTATAGCTACAGTTGGATTGGTTGGAATAACAACTAAAGAAAGTCAAACCAATCAACAGATCAATGCCATTATTCCCAAATCTGTAATCGACAAATATTTTTTGTTTTTTACCTTGAAAGACCTAAAAAAAGACTTAATTGACCTCGGAAGTGGTGGTACTGCTACACTTAATGTCAACACATCATTGTTTTCCGATATTGAGATTATTTCCCCAGCTTTTGATATAAAGCAGAAGTTTCATTACCTTGTTGAACCACTTTTTGGTCTTATGTTAAATAATGATGTTGAAATTGAATCACTAAAAACAATTCGTGATACTCTTCTCCCAAAACTCCTTTTAGGCGAACTCATTCCTGCAGACCTTGAACCAATTGAACAAACCCTATGACCCGTAACTACCTCATAGAATCCGATGTAGAGATTGTAGCCATTGAATGGCTGAAAAACCAAGGCTACACGCACTTGCTGGGTGCGGATATTCACCGCAACTTCAAAAAGGTGGTACTGGAAGATCATTTGAAGTATTTCCTGATCAGGCAATATCCAAGCCTGCCCCAGGATGTGCTGTCAGACGCAATACGGCAGCTTCTGTTCAACGAAGGTGCCGACCTTGACATATGCAACCGCTCATTCCACCTAAAGCTCTCAAATGGCTTAAATTTAAACTGGCAGGAAAAGGATGGAAAGACCCGAGTGGAGCATATCTACCCGATCGACTACGAACATCCTGAAAACAACGAATTCCTTGCCGTGAACCAGTTTACGGTGGAAGGTCGGAATACTCGACGTGCCGATTTAGTTCTGTTCATTAATGGGCTTCCCTTAGTGATGTTCGAGTTCAAGAATATGTTCGACAGCAGCGCATCAGTGGACAATGCATTAAACCAGATTCAACATTACAAGCAGGATATCCCGCAACTGTTCGAATACAACGCCGTAACAGTAATTTCCGACGGTCTTAGTACGCTTCACGGAATGTACAACGCGGATATGGAATGGTTCACCCCTTGGAAATCTGTTGATGGAAGGACAATCGTCGAAAATGACTTTCAACTTCAATCGCTCATTCAAGGATTATTTACCAAAGAAAGGCTATTGCATTACATCCGCTATTTCATTTATCACGAAGTCGACAAGGGCGGGTACATCAAGAAAGGAGCTAAATACCACCAGTTCTTCGGTATTGATTATGCGGTGGAATCTACCAAGAAAGCCATCAAACCATTCGGTGATGGCAGGATCGGGGTTATATGGCACACCCAGGGATCAGGCAAATCCATTTCGATGGCGATTTATACAGGAATCCTTCGCCAGATGCCTGAACTGAAGAATCCGACTATTGTTGTGCAGGTCGACCGCAATGACCTTGACCAGCAGTTGTATGAGAACTTCATAAAGGCAAAAGATTTGGTCGGGGATGTACAGCACGCCGAAACCACGGATGAGCTTCGCAGCTATCTTTCTGGTGATGGTGGTAGTGTCATATTTTCAACCATTGAAAAATTTCGTCTGAAAGAAACGGAAAACGTGAAAGAATGGGAACATCCTGTTCTGTCTACCCGTGATAACATCGTTGTGTTGGCAGATGAATGCCATCGAACCCAGTACGGTCTGATTGACGGTTATGCCAGCAACCTTCGCCGCGCGTTACCCAACGCTTCATTCATTGGTTTCACTGGAACCCCAGTTGACTCAAAGGATGCTGATACGATTGAGGTTTTCGGTGAGATAATCCACGTGTACGATATCCGACAAGCGGTAGAAGATAAGGCGACAGTGAGAATTTTCTATGAGCCACGACTTGCCAAGCTCCATATCGCCAACGAGAATATCGACGAGGAAGCGGAGGAAATCGTATCAGGGGTTTCAATTAACGAAGGCAACAGGATGAAATGGGCGATGGTTGAAGATGCCGCTGGCGCCGACGACCGAGTTCAGAAGGTAGCAGAAGATATTCTCAACCATTTTACCAAGCGAACAGCCACGCTGGAAGGCAAGGCAATGATTGTCTGTATGAGCCGAAAGAACTGCGTGAAGATGTATGATAAGCTCACCAGGCTGCAAGGGTGCCCTGAAGTGGCGGTTGTGATGACTGGAAACATCGGGAAAGACCCCACGGATTGGAACCAACACTTCCGCACCAAAGACCAGCACGAAGCCATAAAAAAGCGGTTCAAAGACCCCAATGATCCATTGAAGATTGTCATCGTTAGGGATATGTGGCTTACAGGGTTTGATGTGCCCTGCTTACACACGATGTATGTGGATAAGATTATGCAGGATCATAACCTGATGCAAGCAATCGCCAGGGTGAACCGCGTTTTCAAGGACAAACCCAACGGGCTGATTGTTGATTATATCGGCATTGGCGATAAACTAAAAGATGCCACCAAGAAGTACACGGGTGGCGGCGGAACTGGAAAGCCCACCATTGACACAGATGCAGGTTTCGAGGAACTGCTGGCGATTATCGCTGAACTCAAGATATACTTACCACAGGAGTTCCAATACAGCCAATGGAAATCATTGGATAATGCTGACAAACTGATACTGATTTCATCGGCACTCAACCATATGGTCAAGGACGATAAACTCTGTCAGGGGTTCCAATTAGCTGAAAAAAGAATGAGCGCACTTGTCCCACTGATCAAATCGCATCCGCGCATTCAGGAAGTCAGCACCGACATTTTGTTCTTCCAGCACTTGGGCGTCACCGTTGGGAAGGTTAAAAACCCGCCACGGGAAACTAAATTGAAGGCTGACCAGATCAAGGAGCTTATTCAGCGGAGCATCGAGTCCGACGATATCGTTGACGTTTATGCGATGGCAGGCATCGAAAAGCCGGATATATCCATCCTGAATGACGAATTCCTACTGGGAGCCAAGGTACAGAAGTCAGGACTGGACATCAAGATCGAGATATTACGGCAAATTCTCAACAATGAGATCAGCTTGCGGCGGTACAAGAACATCATCAAGTACACCTCTTTGAAGGAAGCGGTTGAAAGGGTAATTGAGCGTTACCACGAAAACGCCATTGACAGTTATACCACCATCGTCGAACTTGTAAAACACGCCAAAGAGATAACCGAAGAAGATCAGCGAGCTCAGCAACTGGGTCTGGAAGAAGAAGAGCTGGCATTTTATGAAATCCTTGCCAAGCATCAGAAAGCCATTACTGACAACAAGGTTATTGCAGAACTGGTAAAGCAGATCGTTCAATCCATTAAAAAGAACCTGCAGGTTGACTGGTACAAGAAGCCTGATGCCAAAGCACAGATTATGCTGGCGGTAAAGAAAGCACTGCGCGGAAAGATTACTTTTGAAGAACTGAACGTCGTGATGGATGAAATAATGGAACAGGCGACTGAACGGTACAGGGAGTGGAGCGAGGAAGCAGCCTAAAATACTAAATCAATAAAGCATAGCAAGATCCATATACAAGATGAAGGAATGATGTTGAAATTCAACTTTGGAAAACGGATGAAATTCATATCTTACTCTTGACTTTGAATAAAATATATCGTACATTTGTCCTTCTCAAAATCATTCTGATCCATGTGCTGTTGCGAATTTCCTGTCATCAGGCAATATAATCAAAATCACCTTCCGGATGCCAGTTCAATCCAGGTTCATCCCGATTTTTTCATCATCCGCAAATAGTCCGGCTCTGACCTTTCTCTAACCTTGCTCTGACCTTGCCGTGACCTGCCCCTCACCTACCATGCATTAACGATCATGGTTCATCCATGGTTCATCCATGGTTCATCCATGGTTCATCCATGGTTCATCATTGTTCATCCATGAAGATATCATGTACATACCTTGTCTTAAACCATCAACATACCATCAAGGTGGCATTATCAATCATGCCGCAACTGGCTCTTCATTCTTGACTTATGCCGCATTGCCCTGGCCGGATCCTCAGCAAATACAACTATCCCTTTTACATGACCGGTGACAGTCATCGTTTTTTCGATCATATGACCCGGAAGACTGACTATCCTGAAGATAAAGGTGATGGTCGCACCGGGTTCAATATCATGCTGTATCCTGTATTCCCAGTCCCCTGTCCTGGAAAGTACTGAAGCGCTGCCTTTTTCAATCAAATCACCTGTTGCATTAACCAGGGTTACCTCTATTTCCCCGAGTTTATATTTGTTATTTTCAATGATCCGGATACAATCACCTGCACGCCTGTTAAAATCCCAGAAATTTACCGCCCACAGATCAGGCTCCATGAAATAATGCTCTATGGCCAGGTGCCAGGCTCCTTTCCCCTTCAGCTTCCGGGCCTTTTCGCCATAATAACTGTTTAGCGCTTCATTGCGTATCACCATCCGCCCGTATGATTTAGCCAGTTCGAACCGCGACAGGTGACGCTGCTGGTCCGGCGAAAGTATCCGCTTCGAAAAATCGGGCCTGGTCCTTATGTTATCAGGGGTCAAAACAAAATTACCAAGCCTTCCTGAATTTCCTCTCAGTATAAAATTTCCATTATTGGTTGCCATGGGAATATCAATTAAGATGGTCACTATACTAATGACTACCTTAATGCAAAAAAGGTTGCATCGGGAATAAAAAATTACGATTTAGCAACCTCAATCATCAAAACAATGCATGTTTGAACCACAATAATCCCGCAATCAACAACACAATCTGAAACCTTGACTTGCAAATTGCGTTGTTGGGAACTGATTTACCAGGAACTTACACCGTTCCGGTTCGCCGAAATTGAAAAGGATTCTTCAGTTATTGAACAGTTGTTGAGTAACCACGATGGTGACTTTGGATTTTACCGGACACCTGCAGGCGCAGAAATAGACCTGGTGCTTGAAACGAACGGTCAAAGAACAGCCATTGAATGTAAAGCATCCACCGTTCCGAAAGTTGGAAAGGGATTTTACGCTGCACTTCATGAACTGCAGATTGACAGGGCTTTTATTGTTGCTCCGGTCAACGCAAAATACCCGGTCAAAGGGGGTGTATGGGTGATGCCACTGGATGAAGCGATCAGGGAAATAAATTCAGATGGAAAACTTCAACAGATTGAGATAAAAAGTTATAACTTTACTACCTCATTCTCACCGGTTTTCAAGGTAACAAATTTTTATTGTATGCCGTCAAAAGCCACCCCTATTAATCCCGACCCGGAAATTTCCAATCCCACATTATTGGCGCTTAATGAGTGTGCCCTCAACTTACTGACGGTGCAGGATGATAGCGAGATCTGCACAGTTATTGCAAACGCCGTCAGAAAGATGATCCCCGATGGCATGTTTATAATTTCATGGCTCAGTCCGGATGGTAAAAACTTGCGGTTGGTCGAACATCATGGATTCACCCCTTACCTGATTGAAATTTTGGACACATTGCGGATTGATCCGTTTACCATCAATTTCCCGCTTGACAAACTCACCCCGGAACAACTCATTACCTACAGAAGCAAGAGGTTGAACCGTTACAATCAGGGACTCTATTCACTGGTTATGGACCAGATCCCACAACCTGTTTGCCGGGCAATTGAAAGCATAACCGGGATTGTGCAGGTTTATGCCATGGGATTCGCTGTAGAAGAAGTCCATTACGGAGGAATCGGGATTTTTGTGACCAGATCGATGATCGAATCCGGATCATGGAACAAGGATACGATACTTGCCATCGAGTTAATTATAAATTTTTCCTCCGTACTTATCAAAAAAAACCAGGATAATAAGGTACTCAGAGAACATGAAAAGGAAATAATGCTCACCGAGCAAAAATTTTCCAGCGCCCTCCTTATCAATCCATTGCCCATGGCTATCGGAGCGATTGACAATGGGGCGTTGCTCGAGGTCAATGATGCCTTCCTCAAGTTAACTGGTTTTACCCGGGAAGAAATATACGGACGAACCGGAAAGGAACTTGATCTGTTTACAATGCCCTGGCATCGTAAGGAGGTTTACACGCGGGTTGAACAGCAAGGTTGCGTCAGGGAATTGGAAGTGCAGATGAAAACAAAATCGGGCGATATCCTTGACGGATTGTTTTCGGCCGACACTATCATGGTGAACAAGCAAAAAGCGTTGCTGATGGTTATGAATGACATAACCGAACGCAAGAAGGCTGAAAGGGACAGAATTTTGCACACCGATCGTATCCAGGCGCTCCTTGAATTACATAATCTCCATCCCAATGACTTTGATAATGTGATGGATTATGCATTGAAAACTATTGTGAAGATCACAGGTGCAAAATATTCGTTCCTGGGAATGGTTAACAGCGATGAAACCTCGTTGCATTTATCGAGATGGTCGAAGGAGGTTATGGAGTCGTGTAATTTATCCAATCAGTCTCATGTACTTCCCATCTCAACCGGAGGTTTATGGGCTGAAGCTGTAAGGAAGCGCAGACCGTTGTTAATCAACGATTATTCCGCAGATATTCAGGGTAAAAAAGGAATTCCACATGGCCATATCCATTTCAGAAATCTCATGAGCATTCCCATTTTTGACAGGGACAAAATTGTGATGATAGCTGTGGTGGCTGATAAAAACGAAGATTTTACCGAAGAGGAAATGATCTCTGTGATTACTATTGCCAGTAAAGCCTGGGAGATACTCCGCAGACATGAAATTGAAGAAGAACTTGTATCAAAAAATATTGAACTGCTTCATTTAAACGATACCAAAACAAGACTTTTCTCAATTATTGCGCACGATCTGAAAAGTCCCTTCAATGTTGTACTTGGGTACTCAGATTTGCTTGCAACCGAATCTGATTCATACCCTGTTGAACAAATAAAACACCTGAGCACAAAGCTAAACCAGGTTGCCCGAAACTGCTATAAATTACTCGAAAATCTGCTTGAATGGTCGGCTCTTCAATTCGATAATCATCCTTCATCCATGGAGGTCTTTCATATTCGCAATGTTGTTGAAAAAGAGATTGATTTGTTGCTTTCTTTAGCCGAACAAAAAAACATAAAGGTATATCTTGATATTTCAGATAATCCGCATATTTCGGCTGACATCAATCAATTTAAATCACTATGCAGAAACCTGGCTACCAATGCATTGAAATTTACTCCAAATAATGGGAAAGTCATCATCAGGATACAAACCGCATTATTGGGAAAGGAAGTCATTTTCTCTGTAATTGACAATGGCATCGGAATTCCTCCGGAAATGCTTGACCATTTATTTAAAACAGGCGTTGATGTATCACGGAAGGGCACACAAGGAGAGTCGAGTACCGGCCTGGGCCTTCTACTTTGCAAAGAATATGTAGAAAGAATGGGAGGAAATATCCGTGCAGAAAGTGTGGTTGGATTGGGAAGTAGCTTTTTTGTGACTTTGCCAGTGCATAGCGGATAAACCATCTTTCAGGCAGTTTTCCTTCTGAACAACCAGGCAGTCCATGCAATAAATGCTGCAACCGGCATGACTAAATCCTGGTAGACTCCCAGATTGAATGCTGTACTGATGCCTATTACTGCCCAAATTGATGGGATGATCATCAGGTACCTTGCCTGTTTGGGTCCTGCAAGCATTAAAAATCCCAATGTCATGATATTGGTCGGGCAGGGTAATCCCAACGAAATAGTCCGGGTCACATATTGTTCGATAAAGTAGTTGGCCGTTGGATATAATATCAACCCATAGAGAATAAAAAAGTAGCCCATGTACGACCATCCTGATCCTCCGGGTTCAAATGCAATTTTCTCCCTTGAAAAACCCAGCCATAAAAAGTACAACCCTTGCATTGCGAACATCACACCAAATCCAATGGCAATTTTATTGATTTCCGAAAAAAAGGTAATATGATAGACCAGGCCGATCCAAAGCCAGAGAATACCAAGCATTCCGGAGATGATCCGGTCTTTGTTCCTGATCCCGGAATTGATCATTAAGGCTGCAACACTACCCAACAAAAGCAGGATGATTTGAGCAGGGAAAACCGTGGTATTGTATTTTTCAAAAACCGAGAAAAACTGTTCAGTCGTAAATGGTGTTTGCATCAAGCTAAAGATTATACGGTTGGAAATCAATGATCCAAATTTACAAATCTCCGGGTATACTTCGGCTGTTTGGGTTTCCAAATAAAAGCAAACTCAAACGCTCAGTATAACTGCATCTAAACACGATTGCTTTTGCAATCCTGTCAAGATGCAGTATAATTCACAAAATTGAGAAAAATTGCATCCTTTCTGTGAAATTATTAACCATTCACTGTAATAATCTACATCCGGGACAACCTCGGGACTTTTTTTAATGTCTTATCAATGTCTTTTCAGGAGATAGTTCTAAATTTGAATCTTGCCTTAATTTTACTCAAATGAGAAAGATTTTTATTTTCCAGGTACTGTTTTTAATCCTTTTGGTGCAAGCCCATGCACAATCTGCCTTTTTCACCTCCGATTCCCCGCGATGCGTCAGCGACACGATGCATTTCACCCCAGGCACACCGGGAGGAGTCATTGTACAGGAGAGTTGGGATTTTGGCGATGGTTCAGTCACAACCTATCTGCCACCGGCATCCTTCCCGGTTTTTGCAACCCATGTTTATGCCAGTCCGGGAACCTATAATGTGACCAGAACAGTGAAGTTCAGCGGAGGGAATGTACAATACAGTATCCAGGTTCAGGTAATGCCGCTTCCTGTTGCCAATTTCACCATTTCCGGTGCGACCTGTGAAGGTCAGATTGTTCAGTTTGTCGATCTGTCGCAAACGAACGGGGGCGGCAGTATCCAGGCATGGAGCTGGAATTTTGGCGATCCGCCTTCTGGGGCCAATAATACATCCACCCTTCAGAATCCATCCCATATCTTTTCTGCCGCGGGAACATATACCGTAACGCTCACGGTGACAAATTCCAATGGCTGCAGTGCCACCCAGGCAGCTCAGGTCACCATCAATGTACTTCCTGTTGCAAATTTTTCATACACGGATGCCTGTGAAGGCAGCCCTACCCTGTTTACCGATTTATCATTTTCCAGTGGCGGAGCAATTGTCAGTTTCTCCTGGAATTTCGGCGACGGGGGAACCAGTTCGTTGTCCTCACCCGCCCATATCTATGCCTCGTATGGCGTCTACAATGTAACCCTTACAGTGGTCAATTCCAATGGCTGTACCCATAGTGTCACGAAACCGGTGACAGTGAATCCGAGACCTGTTGCAGCGTTTTCCTTTCCTGCGACAAATTGTACCGGTTCCACGGTAGCCTTTACGGATGTCTCCTACATTGCTGCCGGTTTTTCATCCTATATCATCCAGTGGGTCTGGGATTTCGGGGATGGAACCCCGGTACTCTCCATAAGTTTCCCAAACAATCCGAATGTCGTCCATACGTTTATCGGTTCCGTAATGACCCATATAGTCAGGTTGACTGTAACCACATCCAATGGATGTACCGCCTTCAAGGATATGACCGTGACAAGTACGCCTGCGCCTGTTGCCAATTTCACCCAGATAGGACCCGCATGTGAATTTCAACCCGTTCATTTTATGGATCTTTCTCAGACCAACGGGGGAGGCGCCATCCAGTCCTGGAACTGGAATTTCGGGGATCCGGCATCGGGGGCCAATAATACCGCCGCCACACAGAATCCGGTGCATGTTTTCGCGGGTCCCGGGACTTTTTTTGTATGTCTGGTCATTGCCAACATCAATGGATGCACGGACACAATCTGTAAAGCCCTTAACCTTAATACTCGCCCGGTTTCAAATTTCCACGCTGACACGGTGCTGCAGGGAACAGCAACAACCTTCAATGACCTGTCCTATTCCGGGACCGGAGTCATCACCAGCAGGCTTTGGGAGTTTGGTGATAGCCAGACCTCTACAACCACCAATCCATCCCATCTGTATGGAACATCAGGGGTATTCCAGGCAAAATTGACGGTCACCGATAACAATGGATGTTCAAAGGATACGACTAAACCGGTGGTTGTACTCTTTAATCCGCTTATTGGTCCACCTGCAACACGAACCGTCACCAATGTTATTGTCGCAAGTGGTGAAACAAAATGTTACAATGCAAGCCAGGTAATCACCGTCGCAGGGAATGGCACCTTGTTCTTTGTTTTACCCGGCGGCAGCGCCACCTTCATCGCCGGTCAGAAAATATCGTTTCTGCCATCCACAACAATTCAACCCGGAGGTTACATGCATGGTTACATTGCACCAACCGGACCCTTGTGTGTTACTCCCTCCATTCCCCCCCTTTCCCTTCCCCCTTTTTCC
>Ga0074195_1002098_pt1 | contig 23987 bp, 22 predicted proteins | sample EPASupsiteHSE623_FD_64525 | JGI IMG/M metagenome (GOLD analysis project Ga0074195, IMG submission 64525) | Bioremediated contaminated groundwater from EPA Superfund site, New Mexico - Sample HSE6-23 | ecosystem: Environmental > Aquatic > Deep subsurface > Groundwater > Contaminated ... | reverse complement strand
ATTTCGTGAAGGAGAAGCCCAAGAACGTGCTCACTGCAGAGGGCATTCAGTCTGTGGCCGATGTCTACCGGAGATGGGAGACCAGGGAGCGCTTGAGCCGCGTGATCACGCTGGACGAGGCGAGAGAGGCGGATTTCAATCTGAGCCCTTCGCAATTCGTTGAGGTGAACGAGAGGGAGAAGCACCGGGCGATTGAGGAGATACTGCAGGACTTGGAGAAGGCGAAGGCGGAGAGGGAGAGGGCGGATGCGGAGCTGGTGGAAGTGCTGGCAAAGCTCGGTTTTAAGGAGCAATAAATGAGCGAGAAATTTCTGCCACAAGGATGGAAAGTTGGCAGATTAGGAGATAAAACTCTTGCTCGAACTGTAAGCGGCGGAACGCCAAATCGCTCAGTTCCAGAATACTATACCGGAAATGTTCCTTGGGTAAAATCAGGAGAACTAAACGATAATTATATTTTTGATACTGAAGAGAAAATAACAAATCTGGGAATGAAAAATTCCTCAGCTAAAATATTTCCTAAAGGGACTCTGCTAATTGCAATGTATGGTGCAACGGCCGGAAAAACAGGTATCTTGGCGCTTGATGCAGCGACCAATCAGGCAGTGTGCGCCATCTTTCCAATAAATGATTCGTTTGACAGTAATTTTCTGCAATATTACTTGATTCATATTAGAGAAGAAATATTATGTTCTCGTTCAGGAGGAGCGCAACCAAATATCAGTCAAAGAGTAATAAGTTCATTGAAAATTATTTTACCTCCTCTCATGGAACAGCGCGCCATCGCCCGCGCCCTGAGAGCGGTGCAGGCGGCGCGGGAAGCCCGGCTGCACGAAGCGATACTAGAGCGGGAGCGTAAGGCGGCGCTGATGGAGCATCTCTTCAGGCACGGAACCAGGGGCGAGGCGACGAAGCAGACGGAGATCGGGGAGATGCCGGAGAGCTGGAAATTATTTAGTTGTGAACAACTATGCGAAAAAATAACCGTTGGTGTTGTAGTCAGACCTTCAAGCTATTACGTGCCATCCGGAGTGCCAGCCTTTCGTTCTTTCAATATTCGAGAAGATAGAATTGTACCCAACGATCTTGTTTACTTTTCTCATGAAGCTAATGATACCATCTTATCCAAGTCAAAAATTAAAACCGGAGATGTTTTGATTGTTAGAACTGGCTATCCTGGCACTGCATCTGTTGTTCCCGAAGAATTTGATGGAGCAAACTGCATCGATCTTGTAATCGCAAGACCCAACCAGTCTTTAATTATATGTGAATATCTTAGCCGCTATTTAAATTCCTCAGAAGGAAAGCGCCAAGCATTGGCTTCAGAAATTGGTTTAGCGCAAAAACACTTAAACGTTGGTGCAGTCAATCGAATGCTAATTCCATTACCATCTATTGAAGAACAAAGTAAGATAGCAAGTATATTGAAAGCTTGCGACGCCAAGATCGCCTCCCTCGATCACGAGGCCCGCCTGCTGGATGAACTCTTTCGGGCCATACTGGAGGAGCTGCGGCCCAAAGGCGGCGGGGGCGCTGGTGAACGAGAATCAAACTGCAGAAGCCGGAATGCCCGAATTCTCCATCTGCAAAAGTATTTAAGCCTGCCAATATCCATGTATCTCTGGAGAAGTGCAGAAATTATGGATAAGCCGGACCCTTTAAGTGTGCTCGGAAAAAAATATAACAGAGAGACTGCAAGGCACATACCATACGGTGGACTGGTTAACTCCAAGGGCATCATAGTAAAAGTAGTAACCGAAGAACAGGCCAAAGCGCAAACTAAAGCCTGCAAAGAACACCTGATGAAGCTCCTGGCGTCAATGGATTAGTTCTTATGCGAGTCTTCCTGGACGCGGGCGTGCTATTTGATTCTGTGCATGATACGCGGGTCAGGACTCTGCTGCAGAGAATAAAGAATGCGGGGCACGAAATCATTGTGCCTGTATCGGTTCTCGGTGAGATCATGCTGGTGTGTATTTCCGAGGAGCGAATGAGTGACCTTCTCGGTGTGGGCAATACCTGCTCAGAACTTGAGACAAGCTTTGCTGTATCATCAGAACAGTTTAAAGTCTGTAACATCTGCCTGGAGAACTTCGATAAAAGATCTTTCAATATTACTGACAAAGAGCATTTGGCCCGTGTTTTGGCGTATAGTTCCTTTCTCGAAGACGATGGGGATAACTATTTTTTGACAACGGATCTCTATCTGCTTGATTTCAAGCTGCCTTGCAGCGATCCAGAAAAAAGCTGCGGTCGATTTAGTCGCCCAGATCCTATTAAAATTGTGGATGTAGCTGAGATGCGCTCTCTTCTGTAGGATTATGACTCTCTTCGAGTGAGTAATTCTCGAGCAATCGCCTAGAACTACTGATGATCGGGCGGTGGGCAGAGGGGCTGGCGAAATAGCATCTGAGCTGAAGCTTACTCTCTGGCCGATATGTTAATTATTACTATTGGCTATTTCGAGCTCTGAAATAGGAGGTTATCCATTGAGTGAGCGATCCTCTGTCCAGAACCCCATGCTCCGCTATGCCGAGCAGATCGGCTGGGAGTACGTCGATCCCAAAGAGGCCCTGCGCCTTCGAGGCGGCGATACCGGCCTCTACTTCTCCGAAGTCCTCCAGGCTCGTCTTCAGCGCCTCAACCCAGGCATCATAGATTCCGGCAGAGCTTCGGAGATCCTCCGCCGCTTAAGCCTCCTGCGGCCCAGCATCGAAGGAAACAGGGACGCCCTATCATGGCTGCGTGGCGAGCAGTCCGTCTTCGTGCCTTCTGAGAGCAGAGAGCGAAACGTCAGGCTCATAGACTTTGAGAATCCCGAGAACAACATCTTCCAGGTGACCGACGAGTGGCGCCACCGGGGAGCAGCCTTTGCCAACCGCGCCGATGTCGTCTTCCTCATCAACGGCGTTCCCGTAGCTGTGGCCGAGACCAAAAGCGCCCACAAGCCCGACGGCCTGGCCGACGGTATGGCCCAGATCCGGCGCTATCATCTTGAGACCCCAGAGATGCTGGTCGCTCCCCAGCTCTTTGAGGTCACGCAGCTCATCAAGTTCTTCTACGGCACCACCTGGTCCACCAGCCGGAAGAACGTCTTCAACTGGAAAGAGGAGTTTCCTGGAGACTTCGAGGTAACTGTTAAGGGCTTCTTCGACTGCCAGAGGTTCCTCAAGGTCCTGAAGGATTACATCGTCTTTCTCACCAGAGACGACGACCTGATCAAGATCATCCTCCGCCAGCACCAGACTCGCGCTGTGGAGAGGGTGATCGACAGGGTCTACGATCCTTTGAAGAAGCGCGGGCTTATCTGGCACACTCAGGGCAGCGGAAAGACTCTTACTATGATTACGATTGCCTCCCGCCTCCTGCGGGAATCGAGAGATGCGGAAAAGGCAGATGCGGAAAATAAAGATACAGAAAGGAGAGCTACGGAAAATAGGAACTTGGAAAAGCCAACGATGCTTATGATCGTAGACAGAACCGAGCTTGAGAGCCAGCTCTTCAAGAACATCACCAGCTACGGAATCGGCTCAGTCCAGGTCGCCTCATCCAAAAGAGAGCTGCAGAGAATCCTCAGCTCCGACTACCGTGGCCTAGTTGTATCCATGATTCATAAGTTCGACGATATCCCCGCTGACGTCAACACCCGCAACAACATAGTAGTATTAGTAGACGAAGCCCACAGGACGACGGGCGGAGACCTGGGCAATTACCTCTTAGCCGCCCTCCCCAACGCCACCTACATCGGCTTCACTGGAACGCCCATAGATAATATTGCTCGGGGAAAGGGCACTTTCAAGGTCTTCGGCGTGGATGACGAGCGTGGATATCTGGACAAGTACTCCATCGCCGAATCTATCGAAGACGGGACAACAGTCCAGCTCAACTATGCTTTGGCGCCCTCCGACCTCCGGGTGGACAGAGATACCCTGGACAGGGAGTTCCTAAGCCTTGCTGAAGCAGAGGGCATCAGCGATCCTGAGGAGCTGGACGCCATACTGGAGAGGGCGGTAGAGCTGAAGGAGATGCTTAAATCCCCAACAAGGATGGACAAAGTTGCAAGGTTCATGGCACAACACTTCAGGGAGAACGTGGAGCCCTTGGGCTTCAAGGCCTTCCTGGTAGCCGTTGACCGGCCAGCCTGCGCCGCCTACAAGAAGGCACTCGATCGGTACCTGCCACCTGAGTACTCACAGGTAGTTTACTCGCCGGCTCATAACGACGAGGCTGAGCTGAAGGAGTACTACTTGGGCGAGGACGAAGAGAAGCAGGTCCGCAAGGTATTTCTCAAAAAGAATTCTCTTCCCAAGATATTAATAGTAACCCAGAAGCTCCTCACAGGCTTCGATGCACCCATACTTTACTGCATGTATCTGGACAAGCCCATGAGGGATCACGTCCTCCTTCAGGCCATAGCCCGCGTGAACCGCCCCTACGAGGACGAGGGGGGCCTAGTCAAGCCCTGCGGCTTTGTCCTGGACTTCGTGGGCATCTTCGAGAGGCTGGAAAAGGCTCTGGCCTTCGACTCCGATGTCGTCTCATCCGTCATACAGAACGTCGATGTTCTGAGAATGCTCTTCCAAACCTACATGCAGAACGTTGCCAGGCCTTACCTGGCTCTTTCCGAAGACTGGGGATGATAAATCAAAAGAGAAGGCCGGCAAAGACTTCACTGTCATGCCGCCAGAGGGCCTCTTTTGGACAAAGGACATGAACCATTTTAACCCTGAAGACAAGACCGCCTGGGAATGGACGCTCATAATCTCTCAACCTGAGTTCATAACTGAAGAGATGTTTAGATCGGCGCTGGAGGAGGCTCGAAAAAAGAAGGATCTGGCGGTCGAGCCCAGGCTTGAGGTATTCCATGAAGGCTTATCAGCGCAAATAATGCACATCGGGCCTTATGCAGCAGAAGCTGCGAATATCGAGATTCTGCATAATTTCATCCGCGAGAACGGCTACCAGTTCAACGGCCGTCACCACGAGATATATCTCAGCGATCCCCGCAGGGCAGCGCCAGAGAAGATGAAGACCATCATCAGACAACCTGTGAAGAGATGAGCCACCTGCTGGAGCCTTTCAGCCCCAATATTTCATAGGCCTTGACTCCCACCAGCTTCCAGATGCTGCTTCTTTCATCGCCAAGCGATGCATTAAGCCTTTGCCAGGTACTCTCTGTCAAAGAAGTCGTACATCTCTTTGAGATCCAAATAAGTGGAGATCACATCAGCCTCGTAGTCGAATCTCTCCTGCTCATCTCTTGAGAAAACTGCCACACCTGTTTTCACCACCTCATATTGGAACTCCGGGTGCGCATTATTCAGCACTCGCACGTCGAAGTCGTGGCCAATCTTAATGCCGAAATCCAGCTCGCTGCCGATATGCATGGCCAGCTTGAGAGCATTGTAGGACGAGAGTTTTTCGGATACAAGCAGAGCTACGTCTATGTCCCGAAAGTCCCTCCTCTCTAAAAAAGAACCGAAGACATAGGCCGCTTCCACATCTGGAAAATTGCCTACGATCTGGCCTATCCTTTCTAGAACGACTTTCCGGTCCATACAGATCATAATAGAAATATCCCTAGTACATCAAAAGCATTTCGAAGATCTCCATTTCGGAGATCCCAAATACTTTCGCTCCGCATGCTAATCAGATTTTAATCCCTGAATCTATCTATTATCAGGATGGTCTCCCTGGACAAAATAGCCCACCTGGCCCTGGAGAGCAAGTTCGATTCTTTGGGACCGGAGGTCAGCGTAGATCCCGATAAGCTCAGCTCATTGGGAGCCGGAACCAGGCACGATGTCTGCACATCCACATTCTCCCCCAAAAGCCATACCCTGCCAGGTGTCTGTCACTCCTTCACCCACGACGGACGCTGCGTCAGCCTCTTCAAAACCCTTTATACCAACCACTGTACCCATCAGTGCAATTACTGTACTAATGCTTCCAACTGCAAAGAACACTCGAAGATATTTTCCTACACACCGGAAGAGCTGGCGTCCATCACACTGGCGCTCTACAGGTCGAACTACATCGAAGGCCTCTTCCTCAGTTCCGGCTCCGGCAGAGACGAAGACACGATCATGGAGAGGGTAGTTGAAACGGCCAGGCTGCTGCGCTGCAAATACGGCTTTGAAGGATATATTCACCTCAAGGTCCTGCCGGGGTCGTCTCTTGCCCTTATCCAGGAGGCTATGGAGCTTGCCGATAGGGTCAGCGTAAACCTGGAGGCGGCATCGTCCTCCCGGATGAATGAGATGAGTGCCACGAAAGACTATGATAGCGATATCATCCAGCGGCAGAAATATATCCGGAACCTCATGAAGAAGGTGAGCCTGCCTGCGGGCCAGACCACGCAGCTGGTAGTGGGCGCTAGCGGAGAGACTGACGAGGAGATCTTTCGCCGTGTTCTTTACGAGTACAAAGAGATCGGTGTCATGCGGACCTACTATAGCGCATTCAGCCCTCAGAAGGGAACGGCCTTCCAGTCCAGGGAGCCACAGCCGCAGTGGAGAGAGCACCGGCTCTACCAGATGGATTGGCTCTACAGGATCTATCGCTTTAAGCCTCATGAGATCGATCATGCCTTTGACGAGAACGGATTCCTCTCCAACGCCGATCCAAAGCTTGCCATTGCCAGAGAGCTTCTGGATTCTCCAGTGGACCCAAATGCTGCACCTTACCGGGAGCTGATCAGGGTTCCGGGAATAGGGCCTAAGAGCGCCCACAGGATAATGGCTCTCAGAAAGCGACAGCTGATCACTAACAAAGAGGAGCTGGCATCAACAGGCGTCAGGGTCAAGAGAGCCGGGCCCTTCCTCAAGATCAATGGCTGGAGGGATACAACTTTGGAGATGTGGTCGGCCTGAATATCCCCGAGAACTTCCATTTTTATCTCTCGGCCCATGAAAGCTGTACTGAAAAGCTGCTTGCAGAGGCAAAGGGCCTGACAGCCGAGGACCTGGAAATCTCTCCAGACCCCAAGATTTCACGAATGCGAAAGATGGTCTACAGCGTGCGAACGGAAATCCACAGGATGAAGGGATTCATCAGGCTAAAGCCAATAGGCGCACATATGCTCTACGGCTATCTCAAGCCCAGGCATAAGATCGGAGACTACATTGCCGAACGCTTCGCCCGGAGGAATCCCGGAGTGATAGTGGTGCTGGGACATAGCAGCGAGAGCTGGATATCTATCTTCCTCGACGGCAAAATAATCAGCCATCATGGCGGCAGCCTTGATAAGTCCCTGGAGAAAATTATTTCGGCGCTGAACTGCTCAGGGGATCGGGATCGAGAGGATCGAGAAGACATTGCAGCTATCTGGGGGACTTATTATGCCAGCCAGTACTGCCCAGAGCGCAGGAATATTGCGGCATTTCATAGGCGCATGCCAAAGGGAGCCCTGGCGTTTGCGGGCCTGAAGCTGGAGAGGAACAAGAATGGGGCAACGCTGGACGATTTCTTTGGCCGAGAATAAAATCGAGAAGGATACCCACAGACAGGGGCCTTTTCACAGGGACCAAGAACTATTGGGTCCTCGCTGTTTTGTATGGTAGATTTGAAACGGGAAATCAAGAATAATCCTTCGTGCATCCTTTGTGTTCTTTGTGCCTTTGTGGTGGTATTTCGTACGTGTTTGTAATTCAAATAATACTATTATTATCAATCACAAAGACACAAAGCTCACAAAGGATGCACAAAGATAAATCAAGAATATCCACTATAACCTATGGTCAGCTACTCAAAAGAGCGAAGAGCCAACTATTTATTGGCTGTCTCTCTTTGACCCCGTCTCGACGGCAGAACGCTCGCCATTACTGCCAGCAGAGGGCCGATAATGAATCCCGATCCGGCCAAAAGGCCGACGGTACCGATCACGGCCATTAGCGATCTCTGAATTATCCCAGCTTCACCTCTGGCAAGACGCACTGCTGCCACACCCAGAACGGCAGGAAGCAGGGCCAAAAACATGGATATCCCTACCTCCGATCCAGCAGGGGCTCTGGTCAGGTTGAAGATCATCTGGGTGAGCACTGAGGCGCTAGTTCCTAGGAACAGGAAGCCAGCCATTATCCCTGTAGAGAAGAAAGGCGTCCGCCTGGGATTTCGTAAGATGGCGAAAATTCCCAGCAGTGCAGCCACCATCCAGGGGGTGATGATAGTAATCAATCTCTGACCTTCCCACAGGTAGACTGATATGAGCATCAAAGGAGTAATAATTCTCTCAGTGAAGCTGTACTCCTCTATGTAGCCCACGGCAAGGCTGTAGTGACCGCTGTTATGCTCACTGTTGTGCTCACCGCTCTGATTCCGGTTATCGTAAACTACTGCATAGTATCTGCCAGACTCTGGTGCGGAAATGTCCAGCTCCGCCTGCTGGTAGTAGCTGCTCGGCCCAAAAGGCTCATAGGTGGCAGCATTGGCCCTATTGCCTTGAATCGCGATGAAGCCGTAGCCTTCAGGCAGCTTCACATAGTCGGGCAGATCGCCCTCTGCTCCAAGGCCGGGACCCAGGAGCACCATATCCGGCTCAAATCCATCCTCTTCGGGATCAGCGGTGCTGAGCAGCGAGAGGTAAATCCTGTCGCCTTTCTTGTCGCCTTTTTGAATATCGAAGCTGTAGTACTCAGCCTCGCCTGGTGAAAGCTCGGAGTAGACTGCCCAGGACTTTTCCGGATCGGCTATATATTCTGCCGAGGATATGTTATCGTTTCCTTCAGGCAGCAGAGGCACATGGCCGCTGGCAGCCGATGCGAGAAGCAAAAGCACCAGGAGCACGAGGCGAAATATCACACCGCATCCGTTGTCTACATCGGTATTCAACATTTCGGCCCCGGCTTTGAGCTGTTGCTTTTGATAGCTGAGCATCAAAATGGCCAGGATTATTGGTTTGACAGGACATAATGCGAAAGTGGAAAGATTTATGTTCTTTAGCGCTGAGTTAATTCCTAATTCATAGAGTGGAGGTTAAACGTGAGCAAAATATCTAATATGGCTTTATTGCTTATAATTTCGCTATCAATCGGCCTTTGTACCGCTCAAAATAATGAGACAGCGAAATACGGCATAGTTGAAGCCTCGAACGATCTGGGTCTCAGCACATTTTCATCAGCCCTTGAGAGCACTGGCCTTGCAGGAACGCTGAATAACGAGGGTGTGATCATCTTAGGAGACGGCTCCTTCGCGGTCTTTATACCCAGCGATGAGGCATTCTCCAACGCAACAGGCGTTGATATTGACAGCATTATGGCGAACCAGACTGAGCTGAAAAGGGTGCTCAGCTACCATGTAGTCTGGAACGACGGCCTCTTCGAGAATATATCTCAGGTCTCGTCCCTGGAGACACTGCAGGGCGAGAACTTAACCTTGGAGAACGGCGGCCAGATGGTAAACAGTGCCAGAGTACAGCAGGTCAGGGAGTACGATAACGGCACAATCTACGTGATAGATAGCGTTCTTATGCCCAAAGGCAAGACGACCATGGGCGTGGTAGAGGCTGCCAATGATCTTGTAGATTTGACGAAGTTCACAGCAGCCATCAAGTCTGCAGGATTTGTGGACAGGCTCAACGGCCAGGGGCTGCTTGGCATCGGAGATCTGGCTGAGGGGCCATTCACAATCTTTGCCCCGAATGATACTGCGTTTAACCAGGTTCCAAAGTCCGTCATGGACCCAATCAACAAGGACCAAAGCCTGATGAGGACGCTTCTCAGCTACCATATGGTTGAAGCAAAAGCACTTGCTAACCTGACCGATATGGGGTCAGTCAAGACTCTGGAGGGCGACTCACTGGCGGTCGATCCAAGCATGGGCCTCGTGGGCGGCGCTAATGTGCTGGGCTCCAAGAGGTACGATAACGGCATCATATATGAGATAGACCAGGTGCTCATACCTGTTAGGCTCTCCATGGGAACGTGAGCTGGCAAGAGGATATATTGAGGAAAGATCGTAGAAAAAAAAAACTAAGAAGATCCGCAGGACTGAAAATCTCAATCAGTCCTGTAGATTACAATTATCATGCTAAATGCTCCTTTTTGAATAGTTCCCTAACGTCCGGCCCTTATTCTTTTATCAATCCATATGAAATCTGTCTTAATCTTAGAATCAGTCTATTAGAGAAAGTTTATTAATTAACTGGTACTATTAAATTAAACTTAATCGATAATTTCGATCTCACATTGCTTCTTATAATTCAACATAAGATGAGGAGGAAGAATATATGTCAAAGGATGGCTTGAACATCGAGCTGAGTTCATTTTTCGATGGGATATACGATATTAAAGATGATTTGAAGGTTTTCAAGATATTCGTCGACGGCAGATGGAGAGCTTCAGAGAAGGACGAAGCTTTCGATATCCGCACTCCCATCGATGGCAGCGTTATCGCCAGGGCTCAGAAAGCAACTTCAGGGGATGTAAATTTTGCTGCAAGTGCAGCTAAAGAGAAGAGAGGAATACGGGAGCTGCCAGCAATTGAGCGCATAGAGATCTTCAACTGCGCTGCAGGCATTTTAGAGCAGCACAAAGATGAGTTTACCCGCGTGCTGCAGATGGAAGCAGGCAAGACGAACAGGGACGCCCTCGGAGAGGTGAACGCCACCATTCACAGGCTAAAGCTGGCCATGGAGGAGGCGAGGAAGATCTTCGGCGAGTACGTGCCCGGCGACTGGTCGTCAGGCACTGTTGGAAAGATTGCCCTAGTGATCCGCGAGCCTGTCGGCGTCGTTGCGGCCATAACCTCATTCAATTATCCTCTGTACATCGCTTCCAGCAAGATCGTCCCAGCCCTCCTGGCAGGAAATTCAGTAGTAGCAAAGCCATCAAGCTCTAACCCTATCTCGGCCGCTCTGCTGGCAAAGGTACTTGAGGATGCAGGCTTGCCCGGGGGCAGCCTCAGCCTGATAACAGGCAGAGGAGAAGAAACAGGAGATGCACTGATTACCAACCAGGATGTGGATATGATCAACTTCACAGGCAGCACGCCTGTAGGCAGAAGAATATCTCAGATGGCTGTCATGAAGAAGCTCCACCTGGAGCTCGGAGGCAAGGCCTATGCTCTGGTCCTGGAGGATGCCAACTTAGACTTGGCAGCAGAGAGATGCGTCTTTGGATCTCTCAAGTTTGCAGGCCAGAGATGTGATGCTGTGAGCGCCGTGGTCGCAGTGGAGCCCATAGCTGACGCTCTCGGCGAGAAGATCGTTCGGGAAGTCGATAACTGGAAGTTCGGAGACCCCAGAGATGAGTCAGTGGCCGTAGGCCCCGTAATCAACCAGGGCGCAGCAGAGAGAATCCACGGCATGGTCATGGATGCAGTGGATAAAGGAGCAGAGCTTCTCCGCGGCGGCAAGTTCCAGGACTCTTACTACGAGCCTACGGTGCTAGACGATGTCCCGATCTACGCCACTCTTGCCAGGGAAGAGATCTTCGGGCCTGTGATTCCAATAATTAGGATGAGGGATGAAGAGGAGGCCTTGGCCTTTGCCAAGGCGTCCAATTACGGCCTGGAATCCTGCATCTTCACCAAGGACTTTTACAGGATGTGGCACTTTGCCAAGGCCCTGGAGTGCGGCGAGGTCACCATCAACGACTGTCCCCAGCACGGAGTCGGCTACTTTCCCTTCGGAGGTATCAAGGACTCAGGCATGGGCAGAGAGGGCATCGGCTACAGCATCGATGAGATGACGAACCTCAAGACCATAGTCTTCAACCTGGAGCCCGGAGGCCTGGGCAAAAAAGAGCACGAAGTAGCTACCTGCAGGACGAGAATTACGCCCAAGCACTACGAGCCTGCTGATGGAGAATGATTGTTCTATTGCTGCTGGTATTTACACTCAAATTTACGCTCAATCTTTTTCCTTCCACTCTCCTGTTCTTTCGTTCTTCTCATAGACCTTTTTTACCGCAGACCAGGCGACTTTATGGGCAGTCTCCTCTCTGGAGGCATCGCCTCTGCGCTCCTCCGGCTTTGCATACTGATCCCAGGCGTTGTTAAAGGCTTCGAGATAAATCTCCTGGGCATGTTTGGGCAGGTTTTCCCGCACTCTTTCCGGCAAATCTTTCAGGTCTTTGTACGGCATAAATGACCACCTTGGTATCAATAACTTAATTTTAATACTAATTAATTTTACTTCGTTTCACTCCAATTTTTCAATCGGACGTCTCTTTGATTTCCATCCAGCCATTCCGCCCAGGATTACGCTTAGGTCCTTCCATCCGCTCTGCTGCAGCAGGCTGGCAACTGTGGTGGAACGCAAGCCGCTGCCGCAAAAGACATAGATCTTTCTGTCCTTCGGAATCTCTTGAATATGTCTTGGAACCTGGGTAATATGGACGTGCTGGGAGCCTGGAATAATGCCGTCTTTCTTAAGCTCCGCGTCGCTCCTCACATCCAGGATCCAAATTCCATCTCTAAAATCCAAGTCCAGCAAGCGGCATGCTTCCTGGACATCGATCATCTTTATGGCACTGCTCTCCTCGCCAAACATATGCCAGTTGAGCATTCCTCCAGCGAGGTAGCCTGCGATATCATCGAATCCCAGGCGGACCAGGATTCTTGTGACCTCCTCTGGATCGTTGGTCTCGTTTACAAGAAGGATTGGCCTATCGTAAGTCAGGAACCATCCTGCAAAGCTTGCCAGGCCTGCCATCCAGATCGATAATGCGTCCGGGACGTGAGCTGCTCCAAACCCCAGCTCCATCCTCGTATCGATAACCTGAGCATTGGCATCCTTTGCAAGTGCTTTGAAGTCCTTCGGTGAGAGGGGCTTAGGAACGGGAAGCGTGCGAAGAATTGGCCCTTCGAGGTTTCGCCTCTCCATCATGCTGAAGTACGGCGGCCTCTCAGGCAGGCTCTTTAGCAGATCGGCTACAAACTCATTCTTGTCTTTGTGCTGCAGCCTGGGGTTATTCTTTCGCTCAAGCCCGATAGTCGTCCAAAGCCTCTCTGCTATGGCCTCGCCGCAGACGGATCCTGCTCCGTGTGCAGGGCAGAGGATGACATCGTCGCCGAGAGGCAGGATTTTTCCAAATATGCTCTCGTAAAGCAGTCCTGCCATCTCTGGAGCCTTCTCTTCTCCTAAGAGATCGATCCTGCCCACCTCGCCCGCAAAGAGGGTATCTCCCGAGAAGAGCACCCAGGGAATGCCTTTGGGATCGTGAAGCAGGTAGTTCATCATTCCAGGCGTATGGCCTGGCGTATGTATGGCCTCTATCTCCAGGCGGCCCACCTTCCACTTCTGGCCGTCTATCACGGCCTTTCCGTAACTGTAATCCCACTGGCTGTCTGCGTGCCAGGCCTCTGCACCTGTGCGGTGTGAGAGCTCCACCGATCCAACCAGGTAGTCCTCGTTCCTGTGAGTCTCCAGGATGTGAGCGATTCTCATTCCCTTTGCAGCGGCCATCTTAACATAAACCTGGCAGTCTCGCCGTGGATCGATCACTGAAGCTTCGTTCTTGTCTCCGATAAGATAGGAGTAGTGGGCCAGCCCTTCGGAGATGATCCTCTCGAAGATCATGCTTACCTCTACCAGGGATTTTCTCCCATAACTGTCGGATTTTCGGGATAAGCAGCCCACTCTGTGAAAGATCCCTCGTATATCTTTACCTTATCATGCCCGAGGTAAAACTTGAAGAACAGGAACTCGTTGGTGGCCTCTCTGCCCGTGCCGCAATAGATCAGCAGGGTTTTATCTGGAGTTACGTTGAACTTCTCGACGATCTGCTGCAGCTCCTCATCGCTCTTCAGCAGCTTGGCGTTCTCTTTATTCACCAGGCTCCGCCATGGCAAACTTAAGGCCCCCGGTATGTGGCCTTTCTTCATCCACAGCCCGCCCTCCTTGTAGCTGTCGAAGGGACGGGCATCTAGGACGATCACATCCTCGCGCTCTCGAAGCCTCTTGAACTCCTCATAATCTGTGAAATAATCCCTGCGAAGCTGGACTTTAAAATTAGAAGGCTCCCACCTGGGAAAGAGCTTCGTTAGCCCATGGCCCTCCTCCTTCCACTTCTCCAGACCTCCGTCCAGGATGTAGACCTTGTTGTGGCCAAAGCGCAGGAGAGAGTAAGCCATCATGGTCTGCTCCAGGCCTTCTCCCAGGCCCGACGCACAGCGGCTGTACTTTCCTGAGCCTGAGTAGATCAAGACGGGCCTGTTCTCGCTCAATCCAGCACGGCTCAGGACAGGCTGCACCGCCTCAGGAGGAACATACATTGCCGGAAGCCCATTCAATGCAGATCTGAGAAGTCCTTCGTTCAAATAAACGGCATTAGGGAGGTGGCCCATAATGTAGTCATGGACGTTGGGCTGGACGTCTAAAATCATGAGGTCTTTATCGTTGATATGCTGAGATAGCCAGTCTGTTGATACCCATTTTGCCAGGGAATCTCCGGTTGGATAAGGATCGGTCTTCATGTTCAAACCTTCCGTAAGAGTTTAGACCTGCAGGAGCGGGTGAAAATTTATAGCTACCTGTCTTTATTGTCACTGCTAATTTATCTATTTAACGTGGCCCTAACGTGACTCTTTTCGCTTTTGGGTCGCTCCCATTCGGCCACTTTGCCTTCAATCTTGTAGAACAGGGGATGAGGCTCTATATCATCGATGTCTGTGTCTTTTAGCTCTTTGTACTTCTCTTTATTGCGAGAGCTTAACCTGCTAAAGAGCAAATCAAATTCATACCTGAGCTGGCCACTGGCTATCGGCAGTCTCTCTCCCAAAGGGCTAGATCGGATTTTACTGCAATCGAAATGGTATCCTCTTCTCTTTGCCTCTGTGCACACCTCTTCGAGGTAAAAGGCAATAGCAGCCATAGGATCAGATGCCTCTTTGAACCTGAGCAGCTGAGGATGATGTCTGTATCCTCTGGTCTCTCCTCGAAGCACCTTCTGGGCCAGCAAGGCCTCCCGCCAGAGGGCAACTAAGCCTCTGGCATCGAGATAACGAGGGTGTAGGGACCACAGCCTCATGAGTTGAGCCTCCAGATGCTATAGTTCAAGAAGGCGGCTAAGCTCACCCATAGAAGATAGGGAAATAGAAGAAGGGCGGCAGTTCTGGATATGGGCCAGAACTTAATGATTGTAAGCAGTATCAAAGCCCAGAGTACGGCTATTACTATTATCCCGGCAGTTGGCGACCGAAGGCCAAAGAAGGCCCCTGACCAGAGCACATTTACTATGAGTTGGGCCGCGAAGATATAAAGAGCGCTCTTAACTTCCTGCCTGTTTAAGCCCTCGCGCCAGACGAGGAAGAGCGAAACGCCCATGAGGGTGAAGAGCACCAGCCAGACTGCAGAAATTACCGATCCCGGTGGTGTGAACTCCGGTTTAATCAGCGACGTATACCAGGTTGATACAGAGCTGCTCGTGAAGATGAAGCCTATGATTCCAGCTGCCTGACAAATCAATATGCTCAGTATTAGCCTGGGAAGCTCGCGAGCCTCGATGCTGTTCATCAATCGCCCCTTACTTTAATTTATTTTTTCGAATGCCTTGCAGGCGGCTGCGGGGTATGCAGTCACTTTTGCCCTATTGTTTGCCTGTGGCAGCCGTAAGCAGTGTTACGTTGGATTTTGTGAAGAAGCCATCGAAGTCTCCGTACCTGTGAATGTACTCAGTGACCAGCAGGGTATTCGGCGAAGGCTCAGTGAAGGTCTGCTTGAGTCCCTCTCCCGGAGACCCCACCAGTGGAAGCAGGAACTTCATGCCGTCATCCAGGAGAGCCTGGAATGTGTCCTCTATCTGCTCAGTCTGGAAGGCTATATGGTGCACTCGCTTCCCGTAGTTGTGGATGAACTTCTCAGTAGGGCCTGATACATCATCGCTGATGTAGGGAGATATTCCTGAGGTGAAGACCATGGCGAAGTCGGAGTGGGAGAGCCTTGCGACGCTGGTGATGGAGTTGTAGCTCTTAACGTAAATGGCAAAGTCGAACTTGTAGTTGGTAAGCCTCATGAACTCCATGATGGCAGCATCCCTCTCCTGAGCTTTAACGCGAGTGGCAGCATGATCGATCCACTTAATGTTCTTGAGATGAGGCAGACTCAGCTTCTTCGGGCACCAGTCGATATGCTTGCTCTCTCTTGAGGCATATTCTCCTCGATCTCCCTTCCACTGAATGAATCCCAGTGAGTTGCCCGTAAACTCGGAAGTCTCTGTCTGGATGAAGTAATAGTTATCGAAGTCCAGAATATCGTTTGTCAGGAACCTATACCCTGCAGATTTCTGTATCGAGAGGTACGTCTCGATATCTTTAGTCTCGAAGACAAAGGTCTCCAGCCTGGCGTTCGGAAGATGCCTCGACTTGGGAGCTATGTTAATATCTTTGAATGGGTTGTAGCCTTCAAGCCTTGAGCGAATGAGAAAGTCTGCAGACCGGAACTTGGGTGCGCCTGGAACCTTAAGAACATGCGTCCTAAAGCTTGCATCCTCAAATGCAGAGTGGAACTCAAGGCCAGTGTATCTCAGCAGTTCTTGTGTCGTCAGCTCCTGCATCTGCGGCTCAGTGTTAATAATTACGGCCTGCAGGCCCCCCACAAGGCCCTCTAAACCAAGTCGCTTTCTCTCCTCGACGATATGGTCGGCTTCTCTCCTGAGGTTCTCATCGCTCTCTTTCAGGTTCATCAAAAATCCTGGCTTGTCTTTTTCTGCTTTGTCATCCATTAGCGTCATGTCTTGAATTCCACCTCCTTCATGGAGTCCACCTCTTCATCCTCTTCTCTCCAGAAAGGATGGACTATACACAGGAATTCCAAATCTGTGCTACCTGAGTTCCGGATGTGCTGCCATGAGCCCGGCGGAATATAGATAGCATGGCCTTTCCTTACCTCTGCCTCTTCACCGTCGATATTCATCATCCCAACTCCCTCCAGGATATAGTATACCTCTGATGACTCTTTCAGCCTGTGGGGAAGCGATGCTTTTCCCTGCTTCAGAACTGCATGGGCAATGCTATAATGGAGTCCAACTTCCTCTCTGGCAGGGTGGAGAAGCTCTAAGAGATGGGTGTTATCCAGAGCTGTAAAGCGCTTGCATTCCTGTATATCTTTAATGAGCAATTTAACTCCTCGGTCGAAAGGATATTGCATGATCGCTATTACTATGAAAAGCTCCCGCTTTAATAACCCTCGCGCCTGGACGTAGTCGCGCCGAAATAGGAAAGATACATCAAATCTTAAGAACAGTCGATTTGAGCGCGAGTTAATCTCTTTAAATTGCCAAGGAAGCATTGAGAAGTATGTGCCTGTCCTCAGTTAAAACGGTGGTCATCATCCAATCGATTAGGTTTGGCATTCTGGCTATTATCTCTTCCAGGTGGGTTGTGATCGAATACTCGCAGCCTTCACAGCTGCGCCTCATAGAATTCTTTCGCTCAATCAGCGCTTCTTTAATTCCCTCTTCAAATACTGATACAAGATTCCCGTTTTGGTCGGGCACAAGGCCGTCGATGATATGTGCTCTTATATCTTCTCCTTGCGAATTGCAGGTCCGGATGCAAAGAGTGGCTTGATCATCAGTCAAGAGGACGAAGAAGTATCTTTTGGGATGAGTTAGAATGTCGCAACGCAGCCTTTCAAATGTGCACTCAATTCCAATCTTTATCGAAGTAATTCCCCCTGATAAATCGTTTCAGTCAAATCCGAGGCGAGCCTTTGAGGTCGTCGTCAGGCTTTGCGATTTAAAGAGAATTTAGCAATCTTCTTTTGGGACTGGCTCTACCGTAGATTATAATTTATATAATTCGTATTCAATAGTTAAAAATTTTTCGGTCTGTTTGCAGATAGTTACAGGTAAACGAGAGCTGAAAGCCTTATGGATCATACCACGATTGCCAATAATCATCTGCAAAATTTGCGATACCAATACATAAATAGATTTAGATAGATGAATGAATCATATTTTGCCAAGTTACCTAAAAAATTCAGCATTATTGAGAGACATAACAGCAATCTATTGCCCCACTAATACTGTTTTCTTTAACCGCTGACTTAATATATCTTAGAATAGTGATATGATAAGACAGTAACTTTGTTAGGAGAGTCAGCTGTGTCACAAGGAGTCATGAAGACGGCTTTAGCCGTTATCTTCTCACTAATATTCATATCTATGGTTGCAGTCAGCCAGACGAGCGACCAAAAGATCGCTTTTGAGCCTATAGACCATACTTACGTCTACGATGTCAATGGTGACGGAAGTGTCAGATGCACCTGGTCTACCACAATCCTCCCCAAAGAGCCGACTATTATCTACACCTTTTCCTTCCGCGGCGGGAAGACAACGAACTATCAGGCTGAGGACTCCTTGGGCCAGATAATAGATCCTGATGTTAACGAAGCGGATGGCCAGAGGACCATCTCTCTGCTGCTTGCAGGCTATCCCACGAATAAGCCCTATCAGTTCAACCTCAGCTTTGACTGGAGCGGTCTCCTCACGAGAAACGGGGATAGGCATACTCTCTACACCAGCGTGAACGTAGGAGATCCACAGGCAGCCGGGATAATAGTAATACCGCCACAGGATTCAAGGATTGGGACTTCAGTTATAACCAAGGGAAATATCAGTGAGCCATTCCAGAGAGAGATGCTCTCCAACAGGAACGCCTTAGTCTGGCATAGCGAGAATACTGGAAACGATACTGAGATCGTATTCCGGGCGAACTTCAACTACTACAGCGCCACTATGAGGCTGGCAGATAACCTGACATACATACTAATCGGTCTGGCGATAATAATTATAGCCGCTCTGCTGCTTGGATACAGGAAGAAGCTGCCGGGGATGGCGTCCAAGATTAAAGAGCACATATGAGCGAGCGGTTGGACAGAGAATCCACCATGAGCGGCAAATCCAGGAGACCGGCACGCATTAGAGACTTCCTTCCCTATCTACCCCTCCTTTTCTTCATCTTCTGGGAGTCGGGGATAGTGCACTCCTACTTCCAGCTGATGACGCCCATGTACATCGTAAGCCTGGTCTCAGGCTTATCCCTGCTCATATTCTTCTCCTGGGGCAGGTTCGAGAAGGCCAGGATCTTAGGCATTCCAATATTCTTCATCCTCTTTTTGCTTCGAAACCCGGTACCTTATATCTTTCTTCTTCTGATAGTAGTATATTATTTTTATAGAAACGAGTACCTACTGAAGACTATATTCATACTGATTCCCTTAACCCTGGTAGAGGGCTTAGGCATCGGGCTGGATATCAGGATCACCCTCCTCATAACCCTGATCTTCTTCCTGATTGCAGCCTACTTCGACTTGGGAGAGGGTTTGAAGGCTAGAGTGAAGCCCATCACAAAGGGCGTCCTCTATGCATCACTCATCCTTCTCCTCATCAGCATTTCTCCCATAGATCCCTTTGCCAGAGAGAAAGACAGCAAGATTGCATATGATGGATTTCATCATACGCTGGACTCGGCCTTCTTTGAGAACGACACGATCACTCATTCGACAATGAGATACCTGAACTCAGTAGGGTACGAGGCCACTATTCTTGAGGAGCCGATCACTCCAGAATTTCTAGAGGACATAAGCATACTCATACTAGAGACTCCGGAGGAGACTTATACCCAACAGGAGATCGATTATATTGCCGATTTCGTCAACAACGGCGGCGGGCTCTTCGTCTTAGGGGACCATACCAACATCATGGATTGCTACAGGACGCTAAACCCCATACTGCATGAGTTTGGCCTTCACTTAAACTTCGACTACAGCATGCTCTGGGAGCCTCATTTCGCCAGCCTGGCGAACTTCGACAGCACTGAAGAGACGGCCGGAGCAACGCTCGCCCTCAACAGGTCTGATGCGCTCATATTCTATGCGCTCAAATACACAACCTGGGCGGACCTTGGCGACTGGAATGCGGCAAACCATGCATACATGGGCGATGTGGTGCCCCAAGAGAGCGAGCAGTACGGCGTCCTTCCAATATGTGCTGGCGCCAACTACGGCAAGGGACGGGTAGTTGCCATTGCCAACAGCGACTCCATAAGCGGCTCCAACCTGATCTACAACTACGACTTCATCACGAAGATATTGAGCTTCCTCAACCACGAGAACAGCTTCCTCAAGAGCAGCTGGTTCCAGGCCCTTTTGGTCGTTTTAATAATGCTTGGGATATTCAGGGCACGCCTGGCTGCAGTACAGCCTTTGATCATCTCTTTAGCCCTGATCCTCGTGCTGGTCCAGATCCAGGCAGCAATTCCTGTAGCATCTGAGCCTGCAAACATGATTGCTCTTGACGTCGGACACGTGAACATCGAGGGCTATGGGTATCCTCATCAGTACAAGAACGTCTTCTTCTCCATATTTGCCCAGCACTACGGCTTCAATCCCATACTGACAACAGAGGTTCCACGAGACATGGAAAAGTTTAAAGCGTACGTGACAATGGGGCCGACAGACTCTTTCAGCCCTGACGAGGTGGAAAGGCTGAAAAGCTATGTCCAGAACGGCGGCTCATTAGTGGTGTTTGACGGCTACCACATGGATACGCCCGCCAATACTTCGAACAATGCTGCAAACTCCCTGATCAAAGATTTCGGCCTCCGTCTTAACGGGTCGCTCCTGGGGGAGATCAGCTACTTCAACTACACCACGTGGGGCTTTAACCTGCCCTACATGCAGCAGACCAGGATTCAGATCACGCCGAAAGACGATCTTCTAACGAAGGGCATTGGCGGAAATATCACCATGTACTCTGCAGTGGAGGTACTGGGCGGAACTCCAATTGCCCTGTATAACGGCACGACGCCGGTCATGGTGGTGCAAAACGTGGGCAGCGGCCGAGTAATTGTGGTAGGAGATCACACGATATTCAAGGAGTTCGTTAGATATGAGCCTGTCTTCTCGTATCCCGATCCAAATCTGAAGAAGTTCATAGAGAACCTGTTCGTATCCATTGGAGGGAGGGAAGAGGATGGAGTTTGAGTCCAAGGTAACAGGCTTTGCAACCGGGCTCCTCCTTTTTGGGAGCTATATCATGCTGTTCGACATCTGGGACTACTCCAGCTTCCTGGTAGCCCTGTCCTCCATCCTTCTTTTAATGGTCGCCTTCCGCGACCACAACTTTGGGAGAAGCGATCTGGTGGGATTTGCACTGGCTGGGATCGTTGCGCTCTTCTTTTCCAGGGACCTGGTCAACAACACATTTCTCCCGCTGGTTGTAGTTCTGGCTCTCTCCCTGGCAGCAATCAACGCCAGGCCCGAGGCCTTTGTGCCGTCTTTAGCCGGCCTTCTGGTGCTACAGTTCCTGAACCCTGCATCTCTTTTAAAAGGTCTGAATATCATCTTTGTGAGCCTCTCACCGCTGCTCAAAGTACGCTACGAGATAAACGATCTGGGATACATGGTGCTCTACCATTCCAAGACCCATCTGCCCATACTGGTAGATGACGTGAAGCTTCTCATTCCCTTTTATGTATCTCTGCTGGTGGCAGGCCTGGTCTTGCTGGCGATTCTTAAGGAGGATAGAGAGACACAGATAAGGTATGCGCCCATACTGGCTGCAGTTCCCTTCCTCTTCACCATCCTTGCTCTTCAAAACCTGCTCTACGGTCCGGCAATAGCCAGCTTCCTTCCCGATAACCAGGCAGCTCTAGCTTTGCCCCTGGCATCAGTTCTGATGATGTCCATTCTAACTCCGGGAGCAAGCTTAAGGGGACTACAGGTAGGAGGGCTTGGAGGCCTGGCTGAGGAAAGAATCACACTGCTCATTCTGGCAGCCTTCTTCCTCCTGAGCATATTCTATTACACACCGATTACCGCCAGCTCGGATCCGGTAATAATAATAGATGAGTCCAACAGCGAGTGGGAGCCGACCTGGCCCGACTACATTCAAACATACAAGATGGACCCCGTAAGCGGCACAAACAACTACTTCGGCTTGCTTGGCCTTCTAGCCAGCCTTTATGATGTCGCACTCACTGTTGACAGACCTGAGAAGCAGCCGGCAGTTAGCTCAGTAGAAGCTGTACAGATCAAAGATCTATCCCTAAAAACTCTGGAGGAGATAGCTGACGGCCGGAAGGCCGTGCTGGTGGTCAAGTGTCTGACCAGCCCTTACAACCAGTCCGAGATAGATGCCATACTGGGCTTCACAGCCAAAGGTAACGGATTGCTCCTGATTGGAGAGCACACTGACATCTACGGCATGTGCACATACATGAACCCAATCTCAGAGCAAATGGGTTACAGGTTTTTGCCGACAGGAGTTCAGGACGTCTATACAGACACGAGAGGATCGACAACTCAGAAGGGCGAGCTTCCGCCGCTAATGGCTCGCTATATGACCGGCGATATGGTATGGGAGACTAGCGCCAGCATGGAGAAGCTGGCGAATGCCAAGCCGCTCTTTGAGGTCATCACAAGGCCCAGCTACTTCGCCCATTACCGCAACGAGACATCGGCCTTCTTCCTTACAAGAGAGTTCACTGAGGAGATCAAGCTCAACGCCCAGTTTGCTCGGCATCTGGTGCTTGCAGGCACGACATACGGAGACGGCAAGGTAGTCCTGTTCACAGATTCCACGGACTTCAATAACGGAATCATCGGCTTTGGGGATCATGCCCCGATCTTCATGGCAATGGTCGAATACGTATCTGCAGAGGAGAAGTACAGCAAAGCCTTCATCCCCTTACTGCTTCTAATCATGGCCCTGGCAGTAGTGATGCTCAACAGGAGAAATGCCTTTAGTGCACTGATTGTGCTGTCAATATTGCTTCTCATCTCGTTCAATCTCTCCTACCCCCTGGCGCACTACACTACGCAGTTCCCTGAGTTGAAAGGAGAGCCAACGACTGTAATACTGGAAGCCGACCGGCACTACATGGAGGAGTATCTCTCTGGCATGTATGACATGGAAAAGCTGATGGACAAATACTTCAAGAAGAACCTGACGGCCCTGATCATGGCAAATCCGCCGCGGGAGTGGGTCGGCATCAGCAATGGGGTAGAGAGCCTGAAGGATGCCATCACGGATATAAAGCCTGCCTGAGTCCAGGCCGCAGCTTGGGCTCTATTTTTATTTTCATTTTCCGTCTTGGTTTTCCATGATATTGACAGGATCAGCACCCTAGCGCCTGTTTTCCACCTTTTCCAGGTAGAGCCTGCCCGTGAGCGTGGATCTGTAACCGCCATCCACATGCTCAACTACCAGGCCCTTCTCGAGCATTGCGAGATGATACTTCGCCTGCTCTGCGCTTAAGCCGAACTCTTTTTCGATCTCATCTCCAGTCCTTGTTCCCTGGCCCAGAAACTTCAGTATATTTCGCCGGAGCCGCAGCTGCAGAACTTCCAGCGCGAATTTGTGGTCTTCAGCCGACTCCCACCATCTGGCATTGATGGGTGAGATATCAGGGCGGCTTGGTTCAGACTTCTTCACATCTTCCTGCATCATTTACGTCCTTTCTTTCATCCTGTATATTTACATGGGGATATCCAAAGCCCTTTGAATTTAGATTATTTGTCCTTTTGGTTTTTAATCGCGCTCTTTCGCTTAAATCGCATGCCAGGTGCGCAAGATGTGGTATGCTGGGAATATTTCTTGCCTCTGTGAAATTCATTCGATGTACTAACCTTATATGGTATGGAATCGATCTTGTCCTTCACATTCAAACATGTTCATCCCCGGAGGCGAGGATAAGGCTGGCATAAGCGCATGAGGCCGTTGATGATTAAAGCATTTCAAAGTGAGGAGCCGATATGACTTGTGATCGTTGTACTAGAGCACCGGTTGGTGCATGCGTGGGCGAGGCGTTTTGTTCCTCCCTCCATCTGTCTGATGAGGACGCCTGCAGGCTCGCGGCTGATATCTGCCTCTCCTGGTGGCAGAAGAGAGACGAGGAGGTAGAGATAGATGATGTGCTCTGGGAGATGTCTGAGCGGCGAATCGATGAGCTGGCAAATGATCCAATGGTAGCCCGCGCATACCTCGCCGAGAGGAGGATTGACTGCTCCAAATACTCCATCTTCCACACACCAACCCCCCCAA
>Ga0074195_1002096_pt1 | contig 23991 bp, 25 predicted proteins | sample EPASupsiteHSE623_FD_64525 | JGI IMG/M metagenome (GOLD analysis project Ga0074195, IMG submission 64525) | Bioremediated contaminated groundwater from EPA Superfund site, New Mexico - Sample HSE6-23 | ecosystem: Environmental > Aquatic > Deep subsurface > Groundwater > Contaminated ... | reverse complement strand
GAATTATTCTAATTCTTTTTAAATTTAAATCTCTTGGAAATGAACTTTTAATCGATACGATATATCTTCCAATAACATCATCAATTCTTTTTGAAGCACCAATATTTCTTCCTGTTACTTGTTCTGCTTGCAATAATTCACTATCATTAAAAATCACTTCTATTGCTTTTTCACAATCAGTATTTAGTTTATCTCCATGATTATCAAAAAATTTGATTCCATTATCTTCAAAAGGATTGTGAGAAGCTGAAATCATAATTCCTGCATCACATCTCATGCTCTCTGTTAAATATGCAATTGCAGGAGTGGGCATAGGTCCTATTTGAATAACATCATATCCAACTGCTGTTAAACCACTAACAAGGGCATTTTCAATCATATAACCACTTCGTCTTGTATCTTTTCCTACAAGTATTTTTTTAGTTGTTGAATGTTTTCTAAAATATATACCAGCAGCTTTTGCTAATTTTAATACAGTAATTGCATCTAAAAAATCACCAGCTTTTCCTCTAACACCATCTGTTCCGAATAGTTTCATTAAATCTTCCTAAAATTAAACTCTATTTAAGTTACTTTAGGTAATATTCTACCCTTAAAAATTTTATAAAGAGGTTAAAAAAATGGCAAATCACAAATCTTCTGAAAAAAGAGCTAGACAAACTAGAATTAAAACAGAAAGAAACAGATTTTACAAAACTAGAATCAAGAATGTAACAAAAAATGTATTAGCAGCAATCGAAACAGCTGATAAAGAAAAAGCAGTAGACGCTATGAAAACTGCTAACAAATATTTACACCATTGTGTATCTAAAGGTATCTTAAAAAAAGAGACTGCGGCAAGAAGAGTAAGTAGATTACAAGTAAAAGTTAACGCTATATAATTTATGTTAAAAAGCAGACTACAACCATTTATTAATAGATATGAAGAAATTAATAATTTATTAATGGCTCCTGATATTACAAATGATATAAAAAGAATGACTGATCTGTCAAAAGAACAGTCAAATATGCAACCTATTGTTATTAAAGCTCGTGAGTATGTTAAATTAATGGATGACATTGATGAAAACAAAATGATGTTAGATGATCCAGAACTTGGTGATTTAGCAAAAGAAGAACTCAAAGAATTAGAAACAAGAAAACCAAAACTTGAAGATGAAATTAAATTTTTAATGATTCCAAAAGACCCTAATGATGATAAAAATATCTATTTAGAGTTAAGAGCTGGTACGGGTGGTGATGAAGCTGCTATTTTCGTAGGTGACCTTTTTAGAGGTTATCTAAGATATGCAGAAAACAATGGTTGGAAAGTTGAAATTATGAGCTCGAGTGAGAGCGAATCGCATGGATACAAAGAAATAGTATTTCTAATCAAAGGTGACCATGTTTACTCAAAATTAAAGTTTGAGGGTGGTACACATAGAGTACAAAGGGTTCCTGCAACTGAGTCTCAAGGAAGAGTTCATACATCAGCTATTACAGTTGCTGTTATGCCTGAAGTTGATGATGTGGAAGTAGAAATTAATCCAAATGATTTAAAAATTGATGTTATGAGAGCTAGTGGAAATGGTGGTCAATCTGTAAATACTACAGACTCGGCTGTTAGAATCACTCATATTCCTTCTGGAATTGTTGTAACAAATCAAGATCAGAAATCTCAACATAAAAACAAAGATAGAGCTATGAAAGTTTTAAAAGCTAAGCTTTATGACATAGAAATAAATAAAAAAATGGAATCTGAAGGTGCTACTAGAAAAGAACAAGTTGGTACTGGTGATAGAAGTGGAAGAATTAGAACTTATAACTATCCACAAAATAGAATCAGTGATCATAGAATCAACTTGACTTTATATAGACTTGATTACATCATGAATGATGGTCTGTTTGATGAAGTGATTGATCCTCTTATTGCTGATCATCAATCTAGACTCATCGAAGCTAATGGATTATAATCCATTAGCTTTTTTTTATGATAGAACTAAATAAAACTTATATACACTACAAAAATAACAAATCCTACACTACAATAAACTTTTGTAAAATCCAAGAAAATGACATTTGGACTAAAGCAGTTATCTATAAACCAAATGATTGTGAAGAACTTTTTGTACGAACAAATAAAGAGTTCAACGAGAAATTTAAAATAAAAGTAACCAAAATGTAATCAACTATCATTAAACTTTCACCGTAAATAAATATATGGAGAAAAGAATGACTTTCAAAAAAACATCTATGGCATTATTCGCGAGTGCTCTATTAGCTACAACTTTAAGTGCAAGAGACCAAATTAAAATCGTTGGTTCATCAACTGTTTATCCTTTTTCATCTTCAGTTGCTGAAGAATTAGGATCAACTTCAAAATTCCCAACACCTGTTGTTGAATCAACTGGAACTGGTGGTGGTATGAAACTATTTTGTGCAGGTAATGGATTAGATACTCCTGATATTACAAATGCATCAAGAAGAATCAAAGATAAAGAATTAAAACTATGTGAAGAAAATGGTGTAACTGATATTACTGAAGCCTTAATTGGTTTTGATGGTATTGCTGTTGCTCAAGATTCAAAAGTTGCTGGATTTAATGTAACAAAAACTCAATTAGCACTAGCTGTTGCAGAACAAGTACCTTCAAAAGATGGTAAAACTTTAATTGCAAATCCATATAAAAAATGGTCAGATATTGATGCTTCATTACCAAATAGAGATATTATTGTTTATGGACCACCAAAATCATCTGGAACAAGAGATTCATTTGAAGAGTTAGTATTACAACATGTATTTGAAAAAATGGCAGTTTATACAGACCTTTTCAAAGCTGATGAAACTGCAAATAAAAAATATAAAGCTTATTCTGTTATTAGAACAGATGGTGTTTATGTTGAATCTGGTGAAAATGATAACTTAATTGTTCAAAAACTAACTAAAAATCCAGCTGCTATCGGTATTTTTGGATATTCATTCTTAGAAGAAAACAAAGATAAAGTTATGGGAATTACAATTGATAATGTAGCTCCAACATCTGATACTATTTCAACAGGTAAATATCCAGTTGCTAGATCTATGTATTTTTACATTAAAAATGCACATAATAAAGATGTTCCAGCTTTAAAAGAGTATTCAAACTTATTTATGTCTGAAAAGATGATTGGTAAAGATGGAATTTTAGGAGAACTTGGTTTAATTATCTTAGATGATAAAACAAGAGATGCTGCTAGAAATAAAGTTATGAACAGCGAAAAATTAACTGCTGATCAATTAAAATAATATAAATTCAATAAAAGAGAAGTTTTTCTTCTCTTTTATAAAAGATGTCATTGCTGAGTTTTTATCTGTTGCCGCGAACAAAGAGATAAAAACTTAGCAATGATATTAAAAAATAAAATTTAGGTTTAATATGACAAATTGGAATCAAGTTGTTGACAAATTAGATTATGCATTTCAACCTATTATTCATTCTCATAGTGGCAAAATTTATGCAGTAGAAGCCCTTATTAGAAATGTTCAAAATGTTCCTGGATTAAACTATATTGATGATTTATTTAATGCCGCTTTTAATGATGATTATTTATATGAATTAGACTTACAACTAAGAGAAAAAGCTATTCAAAAATTTTCTGAGATTGAAATTGATAATTTACGATTATTCTATAATCTTGACAATAGAATTATTTATAACAAAAACCTCTCTTCAGGAAATACTTCAAAAATATTAAAAAAATATAAATTAAACAAAAATGTTATCTGTTTTGAATTAAGTGAAAAAGGTACTGCAATTGAGCAAAATGCCCTTTCAACTATGATTCAACGATATAAAGAGAGTGGTTACTCAATTGCAATTGATGATTTTGGAATTGGTGTTTCTGGTCTTAAACTTTTATATTTTAGTGAAGCTCATGTAATTAAACTTGATAGATTTTTCATTTCAAATATAGATCAAGATTCAAAGAAAAAACTCTTTTGTTCTTCAATAATAGAAATGGCTCATATTATGGGAATGCAAGTTGTTGCAGAAGGTATTGAAACAGCAAAAGAATTTTATACTTGTAAAGATATTGGTGCAGATTTTATTCAAGGTTATTTAGTTCAAAAACCCACTACTAAAATCGAAGAGATAAAACCAATTTATAATAATATTTTAACTCTAATAAATGAAGATAAAAGAAATAATCCAAATGCAACAATTGATGAAGAGTTTATTGAACCAATTATTGCACTTAGCGTAAATACCTCTTTATATGAACTTTTTGTACACTTTAAAGAGTCAACAAAAAATAATTTTGTTCCAATTGTTGATGAATATGATAATTTTTTAGGAATTATTTATGAAACTGATATTAAAAAAATATCTTATTCACAATACGGATTAGCTCTTGCACAAAATAAAACATTTTCTTCTGGTTTAATAAAATATTTAAAACCTGCACTTTTTGTAGAGATATCTTGGGGAATTGATAAAATACTTGAAATGTATAATCATAATTCTAAAGATGCTATAGGAATTTTTATTACCCAATCAAATAAATATAGAGGATTTATAAATTTAAATTCTCTTTTAACTCTCTCATATAAAAGAAATATTGAAATAGCAACAAATCAAAACCCACTAACAAAATTACCTGGTAACAATCAAATAGAAAAATTTATTGAAAAAACTTTCAAAAAGAATCAAAAAACAATTACTCATATTATCTATTTTGATTTTAATGATTTCAAACCATTTAATGATATTTACGGATTTAGACAAGGGGATAGAGCAATTTTAATTTTCTCTGAACTTCTTCAAAAAAGATACCCAAAAGATGCTTTTATTGCACATATTGGTGGAGATGATTTTTTTGTTGGATTAAGAAATCATACATTTGATGAAGTATATAAACTAACATTTGAAGTTCAAAATGAGTTTAAAAATACAGCAGAAAATATTTATACAAAAAAAGATAAAGATAATGGATTTATGCTTGCAAAAGACCGTTTTAATATGGAAAGAAAATTTGATTTATTATCTGTCTCTTCAGCTATTATTGAAATAAATTCAAAATCAAATATATCAAATTTTGACAACACTCTAAATATCTTAAAGAAAGCATCTAAAGGCTCAGCAAAGCCTATATCTAGCGTTTTATAATCTGTAACCATTATGTAACCAACTTTATTTAAAATTATGTTTTAAACCAATACAAAGGCAAAAGTATTGAACACTTTTGAATCAAGAAAAAAAAGTAGAGAATTCAATGAAAAACTAATTAAATTAGCTTTAATTAGTGCTGCAACAATTTCTATTTTAACCACATTTGGAATTCTATTTTCAATATTATTTGAAGCAATAGAATTTTTTAAATTAAGAAGTTTCTGGTATTTCATCACAGGAACTACATGGTCACCAGGAGTTATTGGAAGCCAATTTGGCGCATTACCAATCTTTGCTGGAACTTTTGTTATTACAATTATTGCTTTAGGAGTTGCAATTCCTATTGGTTTGGGAAGTGCAATTTACATGAGTGAATATGCAAGTCCCAAAGTAAGAGATTACTTAAAACCTTTACTTGAAATATTAGCAGGAATTCCTAGTGTTGTTTATGGATTCTTTGCAGCAATTACAGTTGCACCTTTAGTTGTAAAAGCAGCGGAAATGGTTGGATTAGAAGCTACTTTTAACTCTGCACTTGCATCTGGAATTGTAATGGGAATTATGATTATTCCAACTATTTCTTCACTTTCTGATGATGTTATAAGAGCTGTTCCTGATTCTCAAAGAAAAGCTGCATTTGGACTTGGAATGACTCATGGAGAAACAATAAAAGATATTGTATTACCATCAGCAATGCCAGGAATTATCTCAGCTTCATTACTTGCATTATCAAAAGCATTGGGAGAAACAATGGTTGTTGTAATGGCGGCAGGTCTGAGACCAAATCTATCATGGAATCCACTTGAAGATATGACAACAGTTACGGTTACAATTGTAAATGCATTAGTTGGAGATTTTGAGTTTAGTTCACCAGAAACACTTTCAGCATTTGCTTTAGGTCTAATTTTATTTATTGTGACATTAATCTTAAATATGATTTCATTATCTCTTATTAGAAAATTCAAAGAAAAATATAAAGTGAACACACTATGATTAGAAGAAAAAAACAAAAAATAAACAATAATCCGTTTTATGATCCAAATTTAAAAGCAAGACATACAAGTGCAAAAAGATTTAAAAAGTTTACATTAACTTCTTTAATCTTTTCAATTGCATTTTTAGGATTCTTTCTATTTGATATAATTGGAAAAGGAATACCAGCTTTTCATGTTGCTTATATTCAAGTTGATGTTACTTATAACGAAAAATCTTTAGATGACACAAGATTTGCTGTTGATAAAAAGTATAGAGATGTTGTATCAAGAGCATGGCTTAGAGATATTCCTTTGTTAGTTAAAGAAAATCCAAATTTTATGAATACTACTTTAACAACTTGGGTTTTAGCAGATGACCAAGTTGATCAATATTTAAAAGGACATAATCATAAGTTAAAAGAGAACGAAATAGCTTTTGTTGATGAGCTAAATGCTCAAGGATTAATTGAAAGAAAATTTAATACTATTTTCTTCACAAATGGTGATTCAAAAATACCAGAGTATGCTGGTTTATTCTCAGCAATAGTTGGTTCTATTTTAACTTTGATTATTACAATGGTTGTTGCTTTTCCAATTGGAGTAATGACAGCTATTTACCTTGAAGAGTTTGCTGGTGATAATAAATTTACAAGATTTATCGAAATAAATATAAATAATCTTGCTGCAATTCCAGCGATTTTATTTGGTCTTTTAGGACTTGCAATATTTATAAATCTTTTTGGAATACCTAGAAGTTCACCACTTGTTGGAGGTTTAACTTTAGCACTTATGACTTTACCAATTATTATTGTAAGTTCAAGGGCTGCTTTAAGAGCTGTTCCTGATAGTATTAGACAAGCTGGTTATGGATTAGGATTAAATAAAATTCAAGTTACAAAAGACCATGTTTTGCCATTAGCATTTCCAGGTATTTTAACTGGTTCAATTTTAGGTTTAGCACATGCAATGGGAGAAACAGCACCATTAATTATTATAGGAATGATTGCATTTATTCCAGATGCTCCTTCAACAGTAACTCAAGCAGCAACTGTTATGCCAGCACAATTATTTACATGGGCTGGAATGCCAGAAGGTATGTATATAGAAAAAACAGCGGCTGGAATTATGGTGTTATTAACAATCTTAATTTCACTAAATACAATAGCAATTTATTTGAGAAAAAAATTCGAAGTTAAATGGTAAGAAGGAAAAATTAAAATGATAGCAAATGACAATAAAACAAAAATTGAAGTAAAAAATTTAAACCTATATTATGGAGTTAATCAAGCACTTTTTGATATTACAGCTAATTTATATGAAAATAAAATTACCGCATTAATCGGACCATCGGGATGTGGAAAATCAACTTTTTTAAGATGTATCAACAGAATGAATGATTTAATCCCAATAGTAAAAATTGATGGTCAAATAATAATTGATACAAAAAATATCTATGATAAAGATGTAGATGAAGTAAGTGTTAGAAAAAAAATAGGAATGGTATTTCAACAACCAAATCCTTTTCCAAAATCAATTTATGATAATGTAGCTTACGCTCCATTAAAACATGGAATTGTAAGAAAAGGAAAAGATTGTGATGCATTAGTTGAATATTCACTTATTAAATCTGGACTTTGGAATGAAGTAAAAGATAAATTAAATCAACCTGGAACTTCACTTTCAGGAGGTCAACAACAAAGACTTTGTATTGCAAGAACAATTGCAATTAAACCAGAAGTTATTTTAATGGATGAACCTACATCAGCACTTGACCCAATTTCAACAGAAAAAATTGAGGCTTTAATGCTTGAGTTAAAACAAGATTATACAATCATTACTGTAACTCACAATATGCAACAAGCGGCACGTGTGGCTGATTACACAGCATTTTTCCACCTTGGAAAACTAATAGAATATGATGAAACAGAAACTATTTTTGTAAACCCACACAATAAAAAAACAGAAGATTATATTACAGGGAGATTTGGATAATGTTAAAACCTTACGAAGCAAAATTACAAAATATAAAAGATGAAATATCAAAAATTGGTGTTGATGTTGTTGATTCATTAGAATTATCTTTAAGAGCATTAGAAGATAAAAAAATTGATGATTTAAAAAATGTTTTAATAACTGAAAAAAAACTACTATTAAGATCAAATGAAATTGATAACATAATAGTTACTACTTTGGCTTTATATTCACCAGAAGCAAAAGATTTAAGACAGTTAGTTTCTTATTTAAAAATCACAAATGAATTAGTAAGAACTGGTTCAAATGCAAAAGATTTTGCAAAAATGTTTAAAAAATCTTATTCAGATGATTTAAATACAAGTATGATTTTAGAGTACGCAATTCCATTATTGAGATCAGCCCTACTTTCACTTCAAACATCTATTTCAATATTAGATGAAACAAACGGAAAACACATTGAAGAGAAGTATCACAGAGTTGTAGTTGAAGAGAGTAAAACTGATGATTTATATTTAATGATAGAAAAAAATATTCTAAAATTAATATCAAAAAATCTTGATTTATCAAAAGAGTATTTTGATATATTAAGTGCCCTAAGAAGACTTGAGAAAATAGCTGATAGAGCTGTCTCAATAGCTAACTTACTGCACTTTGCTCAAGTTGGTGGAGATATAGTACAATCATAATATTTATGATATACTTTTTGAATGAAAAAAGCAATAAATAAAATAAAAGCCTACTTTAGTACGAACTTTGAAGTTCTTGCCGCAACGATTATTTTAATAATAATACTAATTGCTGGCATAGAATTTTACAGAGCTATTATCTTAATGTTAGAGTTTGTTGTTGTAATGGAAGTTGTGAAAATGATTTCTGATTTCATCAAAAAAGAGACTTTAAGATTAAGATATGTTATTGATATTTTTATCATTTTTTTAATTCGTGATGTAATTATTTTAACAACAAACAAAAATAGAGATTACTTTGATATTTCATTTTTATTATTTGTAATTTTTGTATTTTTTATGTTTAGGATTTTAGCGATTAAATTCTCACCAGGTATTATAAAAATATCAAAAGATACAGTAATAGAATACGATGATGAGAGACCAAATAAAAAAGTTACAACTACAAAAGAGTCAAATTCAGATGAACAATAAACTAATTTTAATAGTAGAAGATGAAGAAGATATTTTAGAACTACTTGAATATAATCTTCAAAAAGAGGGTTATGATACAGTAGGTTTTTTAAGTATAGATAAAAACGTACGAAATCTTCTAAATGAAGAACAAGTTGATTTAATTATTATGGATAGAAATCTTCCAGGAATTGAAGGAACAACATTTATAAACGAAATTAAACAACAAGGATATATAAATCCTGTTATTTATGTAACAGCAAAAGATAGAGATGAAGATATCATCGAAGGTTTTGATAATCATGCCGATGATTACATTACTAAACCTTTTAATGTAAAAGAGTTATGTGCAAGGGTAAAAGCTGTTATAAAAAGAACTTCAAAAGATATTGATATTCTAAAAGTAAAAGATATTGTATATAAAGCTTCAAATAAAAAATTCTATATAGATGAAAATGAGATTGATTTAACACATCTTGAACATGACTTATTACTTGAATTCATTAAAAACAAAGATATTTTAATGACTAGAGAACATCTGTTAAATAGCGTTTGGCAAGACTCTTTTGAAAAAAAAGAGAAAACTGTAAATGTAGCAATTAAAAGATTAAAAGCTAAAATTGACCCTAATGGTGAAAAAGATTATATTCGTTCAATTAGAGGTGAAGGTTATATTTTTTGTTAAAAATCCATCAGCTTTTTCTAAGAACTTATATTACGATTTTTCTTGCTATTCTTATTAGTTTAAGTATTATTACTTACTTTTGGTCAAAGAATATTTATATAAATCAAATTGAAAAAAATCTTCTTCAAAATATAGATACATTATCAATTGTTTTTAAAAATAAAAATGGCTTAGATAATATCACTGAAATTGTACACGATTTACATGCAAAATTAAATCTCAGAATTACAATAATAAATGAAACGGGTGTTGTAATTGCAGATAGTGACAAAGAGCTTTCATTAATAAAGAATCATTTAAACAGAAAAGAGATTATTGAAGCTAAAAATCACAATGTAGGAAAAGACACCAGAAAATCAGAGACTATTGATAAAGAATTATTATATATTGCAAAAAAAATTGTAATTTCAGACACTATTTATTATATTAGAATGGCTGATTACATAACAAATATAACAGACAATTTTATGGGCCTTACCTTAGAAATATTTTTATTTATTACGTTCTTTTTAATTATTGCTTTTTTAGCAACCTATTTTATTAGTATTAGAATAAAAAAAGAAACCGATGATATTCTTCATTTTTTAACTCTGTTAGCTCACAAAAAACCATCTTTTAATCTTGATTCAAAATATACTTACGAATTTAATATGATTACAAAACTTTTAAATAAAGTTGCAATAAAACTCTCAAAAAGAGAAAAACAAAAAGCAAAACAAAATGCAAAATTAAAACTTGCAAATAGACAAAAAGATGAAATTATCTCAGCTATTTCCCATGAATTCAAAAATCCAATTGCAATTATTTCAGGATATAGTGAAACAATTTTAAATGATGAACAAATGCCACAAGCTATGAAAACAAAATTTCTAAAAAAAATTTATTCAAATTCAAATAAAATGTCCCATATTATTGATAAACTAAGACTTACACTAAAACTTGAAGAGGGAAAACAAGAGTTGCTTTTAGCACCTTGTTCTATGAAAAAACTAATTGAAACTTGTATTTGTGATTTAAAAGATAAATATAAAAATAGAGAGATACATATTGAAGGTATTGATGTTACTCTAAAAGTTGATGAGACGCTAATATCTATGGCTATTTCTAATCTAATTGAGAATTCTTTAAAATATTCAGAAGATGAAATTATTGTAAATATATCAGATAATTCTATTTGTATCATTGATAAAGGTATAGGAATTGAAGAAAAAGAGTTAGAAAAAATTAATCAGAAATTTTATAGAATTTCAAATAATGGTTGGAATAATTCACTTGGACTTGGACTTTTTATTGTTCAATCAGTACTATCTTTACATAATTTTGCCCTTGAAATTCATTCAGAATTTAAAAAAGGCTCTCAATTTTGTATAAAATATTAATTTATACTTAATTTAAGCAAATACTAAGTATTTCTACACTATGATTCCACCTCATTAAAAAAGCGGAGAAAATAAATGAAATTTACTCAAATGGCACATGCTAACGAAATCGAAAGAGATTGGATAGTAGTTGATGCAACTGATAAAGTATTCGGAAGAATTATTACAGAAGTTGCTACTATCTTAAGAGGGAAAAACAAACCTTGTTTTACACCAAATGTAGACTGCGGAGATTTTGTTGTTATTATAAATGCATCAAAAGCAAGATTTTCTGGTAAAAAATTAGAAAGTAAAAATTACTTTACACACTCAGGTTATTTTGGTAGTACAAAAACTCACAAAATGTCTGAAATGTTTGAAAAAAATCCAGAAAAATTATACAAACTTGCAACAAGAGGTATGCTTCCAAAAACTACTCTTGGTAAAGGGATGTTAAAAAAATTAAAAGTATATGCGGGAAGTGAACACCCTCATACTGCGCAAATTAAAGGATAAGAGTAATGGCAAAAGTATATGCAACTGGAAGAAGAAAAACAGCTGTAGCAAAAGTATGGCTAGAAAATGGTAACGGTCAATTAACAATCAATGGTCAAACTCTTGACGCTTGGTTAGGTGGACATGAATCAATTAAAAAAAGAGTTATGCAACCATTAAATGTTGCTAAACAAGAAACTTCTGTAAACATTATTGTAAAAACTCTTGGTGGTGGATATTCTGCACAAGCTGATGCTGCAAGACATGGTATTTCAAGAGCATTAGTTGCTTTTGATGAGCAATTCAGAGCTATCTTAAAACCTTACGGTTTATTAACAAGAGATTCAAGATCTGTTGAAAGAAAAAAATTCGGAAAGAAAAAAGCAAGAAAATCTTCTCAATTCTCAAAAAGATAATCTCGAAAAGATATTTTACTTTTTCTCAAAAAGGAGCGACAAAAGTTGCTCCTTTTTTTATGCCTTTTTTTATAAAAAAACTATACAATACTTTATGAAATTTTTAACCTTTTACCTATTAATCCTTACTTACTTAAGTGCAAGTACTTTAAATTTATCAATGAGTTCTAGTCCTAGCAGACTAAATCCAATCCTAGCAAACGATAGTGCAAGTAGTGAAATATCTGATTGGCTTTTTAATGGTTTGTTCAAATATGATAAAAATGGAAATCCAACTGTTGATTTAGCAAAATCTTATAACTTTGAAACACCAACAAAATTAATTATAAAATTAAAAGATAATGTACTTTGGCATGATAAAGAAAAATTTACTTCAAAAGATGTAATTTTCACTTATGAAAAAATAATTGATCCAAAAGTATTCAACTCTATTAAATCAAATTTTCAAGAAGTACAAAGTGTAAAAGCTCTTGATGATTATACAATTGAAGTAATATATAAAAAACCTTATTTTAAAGCTATTGAAACTTGGATGGTTGGGATTCTTCCTTATCATATTTTAAAAGATGATAAAGATTTAATGACTAGTTCATTTAACAAAAATCCAATTGGAACTGGTTCATATAAATTAAAAGAGTTCAAACAAGGACAAGATATTGAACTTATTGCTTTTGAGAACTATTTTGAGGGAACTCCTAAAATTGAAAAGATTTTATATCAATTTTTACCTGACCCAAATACCTCTTTTTTGTATTTAAAACAAAAAAAACTTGACCTTGGAGGATTAACCCCAATCCAAGTTGATAGACAACTTGATGATAATTTTAAAAATAATTACACAATCATGCAAAAACCTAGTTTTTCATACTCTTATTTGGGGTTCAATTTAAAAAATGAAAAGTTCAAAGATATAAGAATCAGAAAAGCTTTATCTTATGCAATAAATAGACAAGAACTTGTTGATATTTTATTTTTTGGTTATGGAAAAGTTTGTAATGGTCCTTTTTTACCAGATTCTTTTGCATACAATAATGAAGTAGAGACTCCCAAACAAGATATAAATAAAGCAAAAGAACTTTTAAAAGAAGCTGGTTTTGATGAAAATAATCCTTTTACTTTTGAAATAGTAACAAACACTGGAAATGACATTAGAATAAATGCTGCTCAAATCTTACAATACCAACTGCAAAAAGCTGGAATTATAATGAATATTAGGGTTATGGAGTGGCAAGCTTTTTTAAATACAGTTGTTCATCCAAGAAAGTTTGAAGCTGTACTTTTAGGTTGGTCATTGGCTTTAATGCCTGATGCATATCCTCTTTGGCATAGTTCAAGTTCAAAATTAGGTGGATTTAACTTAGTATCTTATGAAAATAAAAAAGTTGATGAACTAATTGAAAAAGGAAGTAATACAATAGACAGAAATGAATTAGGAAAAATTTATAAAGAGATTTTTAAAACTATAAATGAAGATTTACCATATCTATTTTTATATATTCCTGATTCAATAAGTGTTGTAAATAAAGATATAAAAAATATAGAACCATCTTTTATTGGTATTATGCATAACCAAAAAGATTGGGAATTAGAAAAATAAATATTAAAATAAGGATATAAAATATATGAATAAAAATAAAATAATACTTTTTGATTTAGATGGAACTTTAATAGACTCAACAGATGCAATTGTATCAACATTTTATCACTCATTTAAAGAATTAAATTATGATTTTAAAGGTAATGATGAAGATATAAAATCGCTAATTGGTTATCCTCTTGATATTATGTACAAAAATTTAGGAGTAGATGAATCAAAAGTTTGGGATTTTGTTGATTCTTATAAAAATAGATATAGAGTAATTTCAGTAGAACAAACAACTCTTTTAGAAAATGCCTATGAAGCTGTGGCACTTGCCTCACAAATAGGACGAGTTAGTGTTGTTACTACAAAAACTAGAACATACACTATGCCATTATTGGAAAACTTTAATATTGCTCAGTTTTTTGAAGTTGTAACAGGAAGAGAAAATGTACAAAATCCAAAACCACATCCTGAACCAATTTTAGTGACTTTAGAGCAGATGAACTATGATAAAAACATACATTCTGTTTGGATGATTGGTGATACAAAACTGGATTTAATAGCTGCAAATGAAGCAAATGTTAATTCTATTGGAGTATTATGTGGTTATGGAAATGAAAAAGAGTTAAGAGAATATACTGATTTTGTTGAAGCTAACGCTTTGAATGCAGTTAAATATTTAAAAAGTCTTTAGTAATATTAGATTTAACTTAATATTTTATATTAATATTTTAACGATACCTATAGTTAAATATAGTTTAAGTTAAAAATATCTATAATACTTCAGACTAATTAAATTTTTTAAGTCAAATTTAATATTAAATAATAAGGAGAGCCTCTATGTTAGAAATTAGATGGCATAGCCGTGCAGGACAAGGTGCTGTAACTGGTGCTAAAGGTCTTGGTTCTGTTGTTGCTGAAACTGGTAAACAAGTTCAAGCTTTTGCTTTTTATGGTTCAGCTAAAAGAGGTGCGTCTATGACGGCTTATAATAGAATCGATGATGAACCTATCTTAAATCACGAAAAATATATGCAACCTGATTTTGTTTTTATACTCGATCCAGGTCTTGCAATTACTGACAATATCACTGCAAATGGTAAAGATACTACAAAATATATTATTACAACTCACCTAAAAAAAGAAGAACTAATCTCTTTAGTTCCTACTTTACAAGGGATTGAAAATAGAGTATTCGTTCTTGACTGTTTTCAAATTGCAAGAGATACAATAGGAAAAGCAATTCCAAATACTCCAATGCTTGGTGCATTTATGAAAGTTAGTGGAATGTTTGAACTTGACTACTTTAAAGAGAAAATGAAAGGTGTACTTAAAAAGTTACCTCAAAATGTTATTGATGCAAATATGATTGCAATCCAACGAGCTTATGATGAAGTTCACTAAAAGGATAAAAAAATGAATAAACCAATAAGTGAAATGGGATGGGATGAGTTAGTACCTGGTGCTGCTTTATTCACGTTCAACGGAAATATAAATTATAACATTGCAGATATTCAACCTGAAGATAGAATGTATTCAGAAACAAGTTCAAAGAGTATGTCTGTGGGAGACTGGAGAGTTTTAAAACCTGTTTGGAATTCAGAAACTTGTATTGACTGTCAAAACTGCTGGATATTCTGTCCAGATACTTCAATCATAGCAAGAAACAAAGAGATGAAAGGTGTAGATTACGAACACTGTAAAGGTTGTGGATTATGTGTAAGCGTTTGTCCTACAAATCCAAAATCACTTTTAATGTTTAATGAATATGAAACAACTGAAGATGCACTTGCAAAATGGCCTGAAAAAAAGAAGAAAGGTGAATAACAATGAATAAAAGAGTTATGGAATTAAAAAGTGTTGAAGTTTGGGATGGAAATATGGCAAACTCTCAAGCTTTCAGACAAGCTGACGTAGACGTAGTTGCAGCGTATCCAATTACACCTTCAACTGCTACTGTTGAGAATTATGCAATGTTCCACGCAAATGGATATATTGATGGTGAAGTTATGATGACTGAATCTGAACACGCTGCTATGAGTGCATGTGTGGGTGCTGGAGCTGCTGGTGGAAGAGTTGCGACTGCAACTTCATCTCAAGGTTTAGCTTTAATGATTGAGGTTTTATACCAAGCATCTGGAATGAGAATACCTGTTGTTTTATGTTTAGTAAATAGAGCATTAGCAGCACCTTTAAATGTAAATGGTGACCACTCGGATTTATATCTTACTAGAGATTCTGGTTGGATTTCGATTGATGCATTTAATCCTCAACAAGCTTATGATATGACTTTAATGTCGTTTAAAATTTCTGAGCATCCAGATGTTAGACTTCCAGTTATTTCTAACCAAGATGGATTTATGACTTCACATACAGCTCAAAATGTTACTCCATTAAAAGATGATGTTGCTTGTAAATTTGTGGGTGATTACTTACAAGTAAATGCTTTATTAAATTTTGACAAACCAGTAACTCATGGAGTTCAAACTGAACAAGATTGGCATTTCGAACACAAAGCAAAACAACACGCTGCTTTAATGGGTTCTAAAAAAGTTATTTTAGAAACATTTGCACAATTTAAAGAATTAACAGGAAGAGAATATAAACTTGTTGAGTCTTACAATTTAGAAAATGCTGATGTTGCAATAGTTTGTTTAGGTACAACTTTTGAAACAGCAATGTTAGCAATTGACCAATTAAAAGCTGAGGGAATAAATGCAGCAGTTGTTGCTCCTAGAGTATTTAGACCATTCCCACTTGAAGAAGTGGCAGAGGCTTTACAAGGTTTAAAAGCTGTTGCTTGTATGGATAGAAGTGCACCTGGTGGAACGGTTGGAGCTTTATTTAACGAAGTTTCAGGAGCATTAATCAATACATCTGCAAGACCATTAATGTCTAATCTAATTTATGGATTAGGTGGAAGAGACATGACTGTTGCCATTCTAAAAGATATTTTTAGAACTTTAGATAAAGAAGCACGTGATGGAAAACTATCTGGAAAAATCCAAAGATTTGTTGGAGTTAGAGGTCCAGAACTTAGCTTTTATGAAACGCAAGGAATGTAAAAATGAGTACATTAGTTAATACACAAAAAGAGATTAAAAACTTAAAAACATTTTCAACAGCAGCTGAAAGATTTGAAGGTTCGCACCTTTTATGTCCAGGTTGCGCTCACTCAATTATCGTAAGAGAAGTTTTAAATGCAACAAATGATAACTTAGTAGTATCAGCTTCAACTGGATGTTTAGAAGTTTGTACAGCAATTTATCCTCATACTTCATGGGATTGTTCTTGGATTCATATTGGATTTGAAAACTCTTCAACTGCAATGGCAGGGGTTGAGACAATGAACAAAGCATTAAGAAACAAAGGAAGAATTTCAGCTGATACTCCTCAACCAAAATTTGTAACATTTGGTGGAGATGGTTCAACTTATGATATTGGGTTCCAATGGATTTCTGGATGTTTTGAAAGAGGTCATGACTTTATGTATGTTTGTTTGGACAATGAAGTTTATGCAAACACTGGTGGGCAAAGATCTTCTTCAACTCCAATTGGTTCAAGTACAACTACTGCACCAGCAGGAAGTCACTCTTATGGTGAAAAAAGACAGAAAAAAGATATAGTTTCTATTATGGCAGCCCATGGTGCACCTTATGTTGCGCAAGTTGCTCCAAATAAATGGAAAGACATGGTTAAAAAAATCCAAAGAGGATTTGATACACACGGACCTGTATTTATAAATGCAATGAGTGCATGTACAACTGAGTGGAAATTTGCTCCAAATCAAACTATTGAAGTTTCTGATTTAGCAGTTGATTCTTTAGTTTTCCCATTATATGAAATCATTGATGGAAGAGAATTAAATATCACTTATAGACCAAAAAATGTTATTCCAGTTAGGGATTATTTAGGTGCACAACCTAGATTTAAACATTTATTTAAACCTGAATATGAATACTTAATCGAGGAATGGCAAAAAAGAATCGACGAAAGATGGGTATTCTTACAAAAAAGAGAAGAGATTAGAATGTAGTTTCTTCTTTTGTTTGAAAAATAAAAACTTTTTTTAAAGTTTTATTTTTCTTACATTTTTCTTACATTTTATTTCAATACAATATGAAAGTCTATTAAATTACCTCCTATTTTTAAATATGACTCATAAATACTAACAATTATTCCTATTCCCTTTTCATATTTTCGCTTCCTTATTGAAAAGGGAATTTTACTTTTTCCGTTATCATAAAAGGAATGTTTCGATAAAATAGCAACTCTTTTTATAAAAACATAAAATAGCAAAGGATAAAATTTGATAAATAAATTAGCAGGTAAAAAAGCACCTAAAGAAATACTAGAAAATATTGAGAAATTAATTGAAGCCTATTATATTAATAAGCCAGATATAAATATTCAAAGTCAAAAAGTTAGTTTTGGAACATCAGGTCATAGAGGAAGTTCTACAAAATCAAGTTTTAATGAAGACCATATCCTAGCAATCACGCAAGCACTTTGTGAATACAGAAAAGGTGCTGGAATAACTGGTGTTATGCATATTGGAATTGATACTCATGCTTTATCTACACCTGCACAAATAACTGCATTACAAGTTTTTTTAGCAAATGAAGTTCAATGTAAAATTGCTCCAAAGAACTCATATACGCCAACTCCTGTTATGTCTTTTACGATAATTGAATCAAATAAAAATTCAAAAGATTTAAATGATGGTGTAATCATAACTCCTTCACACAATCCTCCATGTGATGGTGGATTTAAATACAACACTCCAAATGGAGGACCTTCTGATACTGATGTTACATCTGTTATAGAAAAAAGAGCAAATGAAATATTAAAAGATGCTCTAAAAGATGTTAAATTCATCGCAAAAGATAAAATTTATGAATCTAAGTTTTTAGAAATTGCTGATTTCATAACACCTTATGTAAAAGCATTAGACACTATTATTGATATGGATATTATAAAAAATGCAAATCTAAATATTGGTGTAGATCCACTGGGAGGGTCTGGTTTAGAAGTTTATAAAAAAATAAATGAAATTTATGGTCTTAACCTTGATATTGTAAATGAGACAATTGACCCAACTTTTTCTTTTATGTCGTGTGACCATGATGGAAAAATAAGAATGGATTGTTCTTCACCTTATGCTATGGCTTCACTTATACAATTAGCTGACAAATATGATATTGCCTTTGCTAATGACCCAGATTTTGATAGACACGGAATTGTAACAAAAAGTGTAGGACTTATGAATCCTAATCATTATTTAACTGTTGCTATTTGGTATCTATTTTCAAATAGAAAATCTTGGAAAAATGATTTAGGAGTTGGTAAAACTTTAGTTTCAAGTTCAATGATTGATAAAGTTGTTAAATCTTTAGATAAAAGACTTTATGAAGTACCTGTTGGATTTAAATGGTTTGTTGAAGGTTTATATGAGGGAAGTTTAGCTTTTGGCGGAGAAGAGAGTGCTGGAGCTTCATTTTTAAGAAAAGATGGAAGTGTTTGGTCTACTGATAAAGACGGAATTATTTTAAATCTTTTAGCTGCTGAAATTACTGCAAAACTAAAAAAAGACCCAGGTGTTATTTATCAAGAGTTTGAAAAAGAGTTTGGTAAAGCTTATTATAAAAGAGTTGATGCAGTTGCAAATTATGAACAAAAAGCTAAACTAAAAAATCTTAGTGTAAAAGATATTACATCTAAAACTTTAGCAAATGAAGAAATAGAAAACATCTATACAAATGCAAGTGGAAATAATGCAAGTATTGGTGGTCTAAAAGTTACTACAAAAAATGGTTGGTTTGCAGCACGACCTTCTGGAACTGAAGATATTTATAAAATTTATGCTGAGAGTTTTATAAGTGAAGAGCATTTAGAATTACTAATAAAAGAGGCTCAAGATTTAGTTTTAAAAAGCATAGCTTAAAAAACTGAGCTAGGAAATCTATGATAAACATGCAACAATTATCTCAAATGTTACTTGCACTTTTCATAGGTTTTTGTGGCTCTATTTTATTTATTTTTTTACATCTTCCACTTCCATGGCTTTTAGGAGCGATTTTTACAACTTCTATTGCCATGCGATTTGAAAAACTTCCAATACAAAATCCAAAAATATTTTCAGCACCTGCTAGAATTTTTATAGGTTTGATAATTGGGAGTGCTTTTACTCCTGAAATCTTAGAATTTTTACATATTTATATATTTAGTATTTTATTGATTATTCCATATTCGATTATTGTTACATTTGCTGGAATGTATTATTATGTAAAAGTTTTAAAGTTTGATAGAAAAACTGCTTTTTTTAGCTCAACTCCAGGTGGTGTTGTGGAAATGGTAATTTTAGGAGAAGAACAAAAAGCGGATACTGCTAAAATAACCCTTGTTCAATCTTCAAGACTTCTGTTTGTAGTTTTGACTTTGCCTTTTATTATTCAATATGTTTTCCAGTTAGATATTAGTGGAAATCAGTTAATTACAAAAGCCCTAAAAGATACAAATTTAACTGAATTTTTCTATTTAATTATACTTGGTACTTTTGGAGCATTATTAGCAAAGAAATTAAAAATGTCAGCTGCTTTTTTAATTGGTCCTATGATTTTAAGTGTTATTGTTTATAGTGGTGGTTTTGTTCATACTTTAATTCCTGATGAATTAATAAAATTTATTCAAGTAATTTTTGGAACAATAATAGGTTTTACATTTAAAGGTGTAAAACTAAGAATGATTATAAAAATACTTCTAGGAACTTTTGGGCATTTTATGATTATTACTTTTATATCTGCTATTTTTGTAGCTATTGCATACTATTTTTTTGGTTTCCCAATAGTTTCTATTCTCTTAGCATTTAGTCCAGGTGGACAAACAGAGATGAATCTAATAGCTTTAATTGTCGGAGCGAATGTTCCATATATTACAATCCATCATATAATGCGACTTTTTATAGTTATGAATTTAGCTCCAATTATTGCTAAAAGATTATAATTTATTTATCTCTTTTAACAACTCTTCCATTATCTCTTCGAAGGTTTTATTTAAACTATTTACAAATTCATAAGGTCTGTTTTCTTTAACCAAAACCTTTTTATCATAACTAAATGTTTTTACCAATTTCTCATCTTTTAATAAATCAAAATTTATTTTCAAAATTACATAAGATTTATTTTCATTTATTTCGTGGTAAATTTTGATTACATTTGTTTTTAAAATATAATCATATTTTATTTTTGTATCTTCAACAGAGACTAAAGAGAAAATATTACTACTTTGAAAAGACTCCAACAAAGAGTTATGAATCATACTACTTGGAAGATTTATCCATCTATTTTTTGCGTACTCTTCAAACAAATATGGTTTTGAACTATAAAAAATTGAGCGTGAATTAAAACTTTTATTTACAAGTGGTTCTTCAATCAGAATTGATTTTGAACTACTTTTATAACTATTATTTTTTGAGCTAAAATCAATAGAATAACTATTTATATCCGTAACTTCTTGTTTTAAAGAACATCCAGAAATTAGAACTACAATTAAAAGATAAAAAAGATTTTTCATATTTATTCTCCTGGTCCATTTTTTATATTTTTTTGTTTAAATAAAATATCACTTGGACTTTGATTTAAACTATCTATTAAATATTGAGTTTGAGAAAGTGTCGCATCTAAACTATTTAAAACCGTATTTAGCTTTTCAAAACTCTCTTTTGACATATCTTTCATATCAAAACTTCCTTTTCTTACTTCAACTAAAAGTTCATTTGACAACTCTTTAAACGTATTTGCAGATTTATCGATACTCTCAAAAGATTTTGTTCCTGTTTTTGAAAGCATTGAAATATTGTTTAAAACCTCATCTATTCTTTTTTCATTTTTTACAAGATAAGAGCTAAATTGTTCCATATTATTCATACTTGCTTCAGTTTTTACAAGTATTTGAGAAATTGTTTTTATATTATCATCTGCTAAAAGTTTTTTCATTTGACTTAATACTATCGTTAATTCATTTGTTAAATCTGTGGTTGAATCTACCAAAGTTGTTAAATCAGATATTCTTGAATTAATAATTCTTAAACCATTTTCATTTGCTTCCAAAAGTTTTGAACTATTACTTCCACCTTTTAACTCAATATATTTAAGTCCAGTAATTCCAAGATTTCCAAGAACTGCGAAATTATCTTCTTTTATTGGTGTACCTTTTTTAATTGTAATATCTATTTGTATCTCTTCATAATTATTTGGATTTAATTTAATCTCTTTTACCGTTCCCACCTCAAAACCTTTATATTTGATTGAAGAACCAATATTTAATCCAGCAACAGATTCTTTAAAGTAAATAGAATATTCATCAAACTTTTTTTTCTCAAAACCATATTTTCCAAGCCAAAATACAAGTATTAAAAGTGCAGTTACAAAGGCTATTACAAACAAGCCTATTTTAAAAAAGTTTATTTTTGTATCCATTATTTGCCTTTATTTGTTAAAAAATCTTTTATAAATTCATCATCACTATTTAAAGCTTCTCTTATATTTCCATCAAAAATTATCTTTTGTTTTAATATTATAAATCTATCCAAAACTGTTTTTATTGTCTCTAAATCGTGAGTTATTATAATAATTGTAATATTCAAAATATTTTTTAGATGAATTATCAAGTCATTTATTTTTTGTGTACTTGCAGGGTCTAGTCCACTTGTTGGTTCATCTAAAAATAGAATTTTTGGTTGCATTGCAAGACTTCGTGCAAGGGCAACTCTTTTTTTCATTCCACCACTAAGTTGTGATGGATAAAGTGACGCGCAATTTTTTGGAAGTCCTACAATTTCCAGATTTGTATAAGCTATTTTTTCTATTAAATCAGCTGGTAAATCTGTGTATTCCTTTAACATTACAGAGATATTTTCAATCACATTTAAAAATGAATATAAAGCTCCAAACTGAAAAAGATATGAGAACTGTTGTTTTAAATCTTGACTCTGTTTTAAAGTCAAATCAGAAATATCTTTACCTAAAATTTCTATATTTCCTTTTTGAATATTATCCAACATAACCATCTGTTTTACAAGTACAGTTTTTCCAGAACCACTTCCACCTAAAACTCCAAATATTTCACCCTCTTTTACACTAAATGAAATATCTTTATGTACTATATTTTCACCAAAAATCGTTGATAAGTTATCTACTTTTATAATGTTAAGTTCTTCCATTATATTTTTATCTCCGTAAGAATTACTGAAAATATAGCATTTAAAGCAATAACTACAAAAATAGCATTTACCACACTTATTGTTGTGTATTTTCCTATACTTGTAGTATTGTTTTGTACTTGAAATCCTCTATAACAGCCAATAAGTGCAATTGCAATTCCAAAAAATATTGATTTACCAACTCCAATTACAAGATGTTTTACGGGAACTTCTTGCCCCATTCTTGCTATAAATTCTGTAAAAGTAACATCTAAATTAATATAAGCGATTACCATTCCCCCAAATATTCCTATAATATCTGCAAAAAATACCAATAAAGGCAAAGCAATAACCAAAGCAAAAATTCGTGGTAATACCAAAAATAGAGTTGGCTCAAAATCCATAGTTCTCATGGCATCTATTTCATCTGTTATTTTCATAGCTCCAATTTCTGCTGTATATGAACTAGCACTTCGTCCAGCGATTACAATTGCCGTTACAAGTGGAGCGATTTCCCTAAACATCGTTATACAAATCATCTCAACTATAAAAATATTTGCTCCAAACTTTTCAAGTTGAACTGCTCCTTGATATGCGATTACAACTCCCACTAAAAAAGAGGTCATTCCCACAATAAGAAGTGCATTCACCGCTGATGTATCGATATATTTTAACATCGCTTTAAATCTTATTTTTTTTGGATTAAAAAGGGAATAGATGAAATAATAAAAAACTTTTCCCACAAAATTTATAAAACTTATTGTCTCTTTATATCCATCATAAAACTTTTGCCCAACAGTCTCTAAAAATCTCTCTTCATTTTTTATTTCCAAACTATTATCTTGATAGTATTTTTCATAAAATCTATAAATATCTTCAAAAAAAACCAAATTTTTGAGTATTAGATTTTCTTCTTTAAAACTTTTAAAATATGAAATAAGATAAATAATTGCAGATGAGTCACACTCTTTTAAGTTTTGGAAATCTACCATTAGTTTTGAGTTTTTTGGAATATCTGCCTTCTCTAAAGCTTTAATATTT
>Ga0074195_1002095_pt1 | contig 23991 bp, 22 predicted proteins | sample EPASupsiteHSE623_FD_64525 | JGI IMG/M metagenome (GOLD analysis project Ga0074195, IMG submission 64525) | Bioremediated contaminated groundwater from EPA Superfund site, New Mexico - Sample HSE6-23 | ecosystem: Environmental > Aquatic > Deep subsurface > Groundwater > Contaminated ... | reverse complement strand
CACGATGTATATCGACAAGCCTATGCAGGGACATACCCTCATGCAGGCAATCGCCCGGGTCAACCGGGTCTTCAAGGATAAACCGGGCGGTCTGGTTGTCGATTACATCGGGCTTGGCGATGAACTGAGGAAAGCGATTGCCAACTATACGGAAAACGGGGGGACCGGTAAGACCGCAATCGACCAGGAAGAAGCAGTCGCTGTCATGCAGGAGAAATACGAGATCTGTTGCGGCATCTTCCACGGGTTCGACTGGTCGGACTGGGAAGACCCGCAGCGACGGCTTGCACTCCTGCCGGTTGCCCAGAGTGTCATCCTTGGTAAAAAGGAGGGGAAGAAGCGGTTCATTGGTGCGGTCACCGAACTCTCCAAAGCATTTTCACTTGCAGTACCTCACGATGAGGCAATAAAGATCCGGGACGACGTGGCATTCTTCCAGGCCGTGCGGGCAGCGCTGGTAAAATTCGATAGTGATGGTGAAAAAGCTGACCGGACCTGGGACATGGAACACGCCATCCGCCAGATTGTCAGCGGGGCAATCGTTTCCGATCAGGTCATCAACATCTTTTCTGCTGCGGGTCTCAGGAAACCGGATATCTCGATCCTGTCAGAGGAATTTCTCGCCGAAGTCAGGGGGCTCCCGCAGAAGAACGTGGCAGTCGAACTCCTGAGAAAACTCCTGAATGACGAGATCCGGACCCGGCAGAAAAAGCGCCTCGTCCAGTCCCGCTCCTTTGAACGGATGCTCGAAGAGACCATCCACCGGTACAAGAACCGGGCTATCGAAACAGTGGAGGTCATTGAGGATCTTATCAAGCTCGCCAAGGAACTGCGTGAGGCAGATAAGCGGGGAGAAGATCTAGGGCTTAATGAAGCGGAACTGGCCTTCTATGAAGCCCTTGAGGTCAATGACAGCGCTGTCATGGTTCTCGGTGATGAAACGCTCAGGAAGATTGCTCACGAACTGGTGGATCATATCCGGAAAAATGCCACCATTGACTGGACCGTAAAGGAAGGGGTCAAGGCAAAGATGCGGGTGATGGTGAAACGTATCCTGACCAAATACAAATATCCGCCAGACATGCAGCCAAAAGCAGTTGCAACCATCCTGGAGCAGGCCGAGATCCTGTGTGCTGAGATCAGTGGATGATCAACCTCATTTTTTAATTTCAATCAAACTTTGAATTTTATTTTTCAATCAAACCCTGCCCAAAAAATTCCAACCAGACTTTGATTTGTAATTTTCAACCACACCTTACCTGAAAAAAATAAATCAGACCATGCTCAAAAATTTTCAATCAACCCCCCAGCCCCTGCCTGGAATCCGTTCGCAGATCAACCAGACTCTGTTTGAAAATAAAAAAACGCGATCCGTTTCTGATTCTTAAAACCGAAAGGGAGAAAAACCGGTCCGCACCTCCGACGTGAACCCGCTCCGGCATCACACCCAGACAGTACCTCCGGCCACTAAGCCGGATCAATCAGACCCTGCTCAAAAATTTTCAATCGGGTACGCGATCGCGGTTGAAAATCATTTCCGGATCAACCAGACCTTGCCTGAAAAATTTCAATCAGACTTTGATTTTATTTTTTTAACCAGACTTTGCTTGAAAAAAAATAATCAGACCATGCTCAAAAATTTTCAACCAGACTTTGATTTTTATTTTTCAACCACACTCTGCCTAAAATTTTCAAACCAGACTTTGCTTAAAAAATTTCAACCACACTTTGATTTTTATTTTTCAATCGGATCCCGATCGAAAAGGGCAGACGGTCTCCCATACCAAAAAACAAAGTTCAGGACGGTCGAAGTCAAATGAGGGCTTTTAGGAACAGCAACCCTGGATATGATACTGCACAAAATACCGAACCGGAAAAACGTTATTGGATTTACAGGGTAATTCCAAAGATATTCAACAGTACGAGGATGCATACCCCAGGCACTCCCCCAATTGCAGATATGAGCACGGTTGCAAAGTCGTACCCGAGATCCGGTTTTCCCATCCACTGCATGACATGCAGGAAATTGAGAAGAAACAGCAGGATGATTCCCAGAATGGCATTGACCACAAGGACCATGAATTTTTTTGCCAGGTAATAGACAATCGCAACAATTGCTACCACGAGAAGGATTGTAATGATTACTGCGCTCATAATTACCCCTGTTTTCCTGTATTTACCAATAGATTCCTGTTAACAATACCTTATCGGTTTATTGCTCCAGAATCCAATAAAATATCGCCAAAATTGTCATCGACCTAAATCGTTAAAGAGTTCTTGAAAACGGGCTGTTTTCAATCATAGCAGGATTTTGGGCTTATAGATCAGGTTTCCGACAACCAGTCCGATTGCGAGTGTGATTGCAACCACGAACATGTGCATGAATTCCGCAAACCCCAGTGCTGTGCTGCCGGCTGACAGGGCCACCAGTCCACGGAAGCCGATGCTTCCACTGACCATGAAGACAAAAGCGGGAAGAATGACATTGGAAGTGGGACGGTTGGTTCTATCAGACCAGACATTGGCAAAGACCATTGCCATGGCGGTACCCAGAAAGTTCCCCAGGTCACTCCCTTGGATATGTACACCCAGTACGATGCCGATACAAGCTGTAGCGCAGCAAAGCAGCGCCCACACAAGATCGCGGGGGGGCGTCTGGAAGGCTATGCAGAGACCCGCAGCGAGGAGCATAGCAAATATCCAGACCCAGCCTGAGCCGATGGATCCCACTGTTGCTGCCTGAGCCGGCAAGAGGAGCCCGATAAGGGTGACACCCATCCATGCACCTGCAAAGAGGAGGGCCAGGCAGATGAGGCCATTGACAAGGTTGGCAAGGCCGGAGACGATATGCTTTGTTGTCAGTTCGATGACCCCCACACTGATAGAAAAACCGGGGATGAGGTAAATGATCGCGGAGAGGGTCACCAGGTACACCTGAGTCCCCGGCACAAGAAAACATGCAATGGCCGAGAGCACACCGGTGACAAACGCACACATGAGTGGCGTCCAGTCCGCGAGCTTTCCTGATGACTGCTTCGCCAGCGTGACCAGGAAAAAAACAAGAACGCTCAAAACGGCCGAGAGGACGATATCTCCCCAGCTTCCCTGCAGGAAACCTGCAAATCCAGCCCCGCAGAGGGCATAACCGAAAGCCACCAGGTAATTTCCACAGGGAGGGGGCATTGCATCGATCTCGTCCAGGATCTCTGTTGCACGGGCAATGCTTATGCGGTCTTCTTCGACAGCGTTTACCAGCTCTCCGACTTTTGCGAGTTTCGCCAGGTCAAACCCTGTACCCTTCATTGAGACCCGGTGCTGTCTCTGCCAGAGTTCATCATCCTTTTTCATAAAGGTAAACGAGAGACTGGTTGGCGTTGATGTGAATACTCCTTTGTATCCCAGCGCCTCTGTCGTGCGGGTGAGGTACGACTCAAGCCGTCGTGCCTGAGGACCATATCCATGGGCCAAGATCCCCAGCCTGATCACGAACCTGCAGGCAGACTCAAACCTTGCTTCCTCATCGGCATCCCTATCGGGCATCCAAATCTCCTTAACCGGGTATCGGCCTTTTTCATATACCTGTCCAGGTAGGTGTTCACAGGGTGTTCTTGTAGATTGTTCCGGCTTTCATTACCATCCGGATATTGCTGCTGTCGGTGATAGCAGAAATATCTTCAACAGGGTCTTTTCCTAGAATGAGAATATCAGCAGAGGCCAGCTCGGATATCTCGCCCAGGTTTCCGGACTGGTTCAGTACCTCGGCATTGATCTTTGTTGCCGAAATGATCGTATCGATGGGCTTCTCGATGCCGGACCGCAACTTGAATTCATTGCTCTGCTCTTCCCAGAGCGGTCCCAGCAGGTCAGTGCCAAACCCAATTTTTACCCCATGTTTCCGGGCAATTTTTACCGCTTCAAGCGCCTGAACCCGCACGGAGGCTATCTTCTTGATACTCACCTCAGGGAACTGGTATTCTGCGCCTCTCCGGGCGAGCGCGTCATACGTGATAACAGTTGGTATGAGATAGGCTCCCTTCTCTTTCATCATGGCCGCCGTCTCTTCATCAAGCAGATTGCCATGCTCGATAGTCCTGACCCCGTGTTTCAGGCATATCTGGATGGCCTTTGCCGAGTATACATGGGCGGCAACGTAGGTACTCTTGGCCCGCGCTTCCTCCGCGATGGCTGCCAGTTCCTCATCGCTGTATTGCGTGTCAGTGACGCTATCTCCCGGGGATGCAACCCCCCCGGCGGCCATAATTTTAATGAAGGATGCACCTTTGCGAAGCTCGGACCGGCAGGTACGTCGCACTTCGGTAATCCCATCAGCGATCTGGCCAATGCTGGTTGCCGATGACTGCATGGGCGCCCCGTACTCCCCGTCATAGGTCTTGGCCCTGAAATCACCATGTCCGCCGGTCTGGCTGAGGGCCCGCCCGCAAAAGAACAACCGCGATCCCTTTATGACCCCGCTCTCTACGGCCATTGCCAGCCCAAAGTCGGCACCGCCCACATCCCGCAGGGTTGTGTAACCTCTCTGCAATGCTTCCCAGAGGTTTTTTGCCGCACAACATGTGATGTATGTGATAGGCAACTGCGGCATTGCCAGATCTACCGTGGCAGAGGTCACATGCACATGTGCATCGATCAGGCCCGGAAGGACAAATTTCCCTTCCGCATCGATGACACAATCATCGCGTGTCGCAGCAACAGGAGAGTCTGTCAATGCGGTGATTCTATCACCAGTAACAATGATGGTCTTCTTCTCGTAGCGGGACGTGTGGACATTCAGGACCTGCCCGTTTTTAATAATCGTTCTCATGTTCTTTTTCCCTTTGTTTCTGGTTTTTTTTTAAATCTGCCGATGCTGCCTGCCACCTGATTGCCGGCTCAACATATCGTGTGGCGCTCAACTCTCCTTGATCTGGTTCCTACAAAAAGCCTTTGAAGAGATATCAGCCAGATGATTCCCGGCAAAAAACCGTTACCCTCATGCCCGGGGCAAAGAAGCAACACGGTTTTTTAATTGTTTACTGTATATTCCCGGGTCACTCCATCCGACCCTGCATACAACGCAGCGGGAATTCAAGAAGATTCAAATGGTTATGGGATGAGAGTTGAATTGCCTGCCGGTAAGGCGGAGCTGGAATGCCTGCGTGTGATGCCATGAAGTTTCTTTCCCGCATTGATGAAAAACCGCCCTTACCTGCTATGACAACGGCAGCCCTCCAGTGGTTCATTGTCCTGATGCCGTCAGCCCTGATTTACGGGATGATTGTTGCACCCATGCTGTACCATGACCCGGTGCAGCAGATGCAGGTTCTCCAGGTAATCTTCGTTGTCACGGGGGTGTGCCAGATCCTCCAAATATTCATCGGGCACCGCCTTCCCATTGGAACAGGACCAACCGGTATCCTTATCATTGGTGTGGGAGCCGGCCTTGCCTTCTCAACAAATGCGATCTTTACTTCAATGATCATCTGCGGAATTGCCATCTGTATACTTGCAGCGGTCAAAGCCCACCATCTTCTCAAACGGCTCTTCACCTTCAATATCATCCTTGCCGTTCTCCTGATGTCTTGTTTCGCGGTCTCACCGATGATCCTGACCCTCATTATTCCTGAGTCGTCTGCGGCAACGGCAACGAATTACCTCATCTTTGCTATCATCTTCACCCTCCTCATTCTCGGGCTCTCCTGTGTCCTGAAAGGAATGGCAAAACAGGTCCTCCTGCCAGGTGCAATCGTGCTGGGTGTTGGCCTGTACATGGTATTTTTCCCATTCACACCAGCGGCGATCAGCAGTGCTCCGTTCGGGCTCTTCACAGCCGTCGCCCCGACTGCATTCGAATTCTCCCTCCCGTTGATCTTTGCATTCCTGTTCTGTTACTTCACACTCCTTGTCGTGGATTTCAGTGCCGTTGAATCCATGGAACTTTTCCTGAAACCCCCGGGAATGGACTCCCGCTTCCGGCGCGGCATGGCCATAACCGGCCTCTCCAGCATCCTTGCCGGGTTTGGCGGAGCAATAGGCTGCGCAAACTCGAACTTTTCCATGAACGTTATTCTGGCAAACCGGCAGGCATCCCGGTACCCTCTTTGCATTGCCGGTATCCTCTTTATTGTCATCGGGTGTTCCCCGCTGATCGTCTCGGCCCTGATGGCTATCCCCCCGCTGGTTATTGGCTGTCTCTTCATCTATCTGCTCGGGGGGATGTTTGCAGCAACACTCAATCTCGCCAAAGAGCGCAGCGGAGGGATCGGGTATAATTCCGGGATCGTTATCGGGATCTCCCTTATCTTTGCAATCCTGATTGCATTCCTTCCGGTCACTACAAAAACCCTGATGAGTACCCGGATTGAGCCGGTACTCGCCAATGCATTCATTGTCGGTATTTTTTCTGCACTCATCATGGAGCATATCTTCTTCCGCGGCCAGGCAGAACGGGAAGAGGAACGGGAGGAAGCGGATGATGCCTGCGAAGAGGCACAAGCCCGGGGCTGATGGTTGAGGGCAATACCAAAAAGAGACCGGGGACTTTTCCCTCGGGAAAATCCTGTTATTTAATGCGCGGATAGATCTCCGGCCCGGGTCCCATGGGGGGGAGTTTTGGGACAGGGGAGATAGAAACAGACCAGTTTCCAGGGTTATTCCGGCCAAGAACGCTCAGGTAAAATGTTCCACTCTCGGGGACGGTGACAAACACAAACGGGTGTGGCGAAAGTGCACCAAATCCCGGTTGGATGTACGAGTTGTTTGCATCCATAAGGGGTGTGCCGTTGACGTAATAGAGGAAATAATACGGTGAGGCCAGACCAATCTCATTCCTGTTGAAGAAATATTCACCTTTTTCCAGGGAGAATACAGGAGTTACCTGGGTTCCGGAACCGGAAAGATTCACGGGCGCTTTCAGGGGATTGGTTGTCACGAGCGGGGTTGCCTCAGCAGTCCACCTGCCACTGCCGGAGATGTTAAGCTGATATATCTCTTTCACGGGAGCCTGGAACGCTACTGATCCTGCAAACGGGCCGTTTGTTGAGATCTCGGTTGCCGTCCCATACTTCTGCGACAGATCAGAGAACCCGAATACCAGTTTCTCTGCACTGTCTGCATGGAACGATACAACGATCACGCCATAGTCCAGGGAGAGCGTGGTATTCGGGTGGCTGTCAGATAGTTTGGTGAGATCCGATCCCGCCGGGGGTGTAGGGGTGGTCGGAACTGCCGGGTCCTTCCCTGTGCACCCGCTCGCGATAATGCAGACAATGAGGAGAATTGCTGTACAGATAACTGCTCTCATAAACTAGCAAAAAGGAGCCATATGGCAAAAAAGATGTCGTAATCAACTGCCCGTACAGGTAAGGTCCTGTCAGGTTGTACCCCTTTAATGAGACTGTGCCTCCCCCCGTTTATAAAAAATCAATAAGTCCGTGAACACCTACTTGCCAATGATACGCTGCTTATTTATCTTTACCGAAGGCAGAATCAGTGATCCTATTACACGGGATTCGTGGCTTAAGCCAATGATCTCGTTATGCAGCGAAAATACGTTTCCTGACAGCATGGCACTCCGGATCGGTTCCTGGAACTCCCCTCCCTCCATCCAGAATGCATTGGAGAGTTCAACAGAGAATTCGCCGCTCATCGGGTTTGCCGTGTGAGCGCCTACCACGCCGTGTACATACACCACACGTTCATCAGTTACCCTGCTGCGTTTCCCGTCAACAATAAAATTATGGTGGCCGATTCCCGGAGATCCACCATACCCTCCCCGAACCGCACTTGCCGTACTGGTCTTTTCGTACCGGTAGGCGGTTTTGAGATCATAAGCGAAAGCTTCCAGAACGCCATCCCGTATGAAATCTATCCTGTGCGTCGGCATGCCTTCAGCATCCCAGCTGACGCTACCATCAGCTCCCGGCAGGAGTGGATCATCATACATTGAGAGCAAGGGATCGGCAACGGACTCTCCCAGCGACTGTGCAAACCGCGATCTGCCCGCATGTACATTCCGCCCGTTCAGCGCAGGGATAAACACGCTGCCGAGAAGTTCAGCATAGGCAAGCGGGGAGAGCAGGATCTCGTAATCTCCGGTGGGAACATCCTTTCCTCCAGCAGATTCGTGGGCATAAAATGTTGCTCGTTCTCCAACATGGAACGGATCAACCTTGCTGAAGAAACTCGAGTGATCGAATTCGTAACCCGTTGACTGCCCGTGGATGGCTTCCAACGAGAGGGATACTCCCGTGTGACTATCCGTATAATGTAAGCCGTTGCTGTTTGCAAGGGTGACAGTTGCCGTTGAGAGTCCGGCTGATCCGGCCGTCACATCAGCCGTATGCTCCTCTGCGCCCGAAAGCATCTGTTCGAGCAGGATAAGAGCGGAAGCGGGTTCAACCTTCATGGATGGATCGAATGTGAGCGGGGTTTGGGAAACATCCTGCGCCCCGGGCAACCCCCCCCAGGGAAGCCGGGTTGCAAGATGGCCGCTTGCGATAGCCGCATCCAGGCATTCCTTCCAGTGAACCGGATCGTTCGTACTCGATGATCCGATTCTACCCTGATGGATGGTTCTGATGCCAAGACCGCAGTCAACGGAGGCGGAGGCGAGGTTGATCTTTTTTTGTTTCAGGTCAGCAGATACGCTCCTGCCCTGCACATAAAAGACTTCGACTTCGTCGACGCTCTTCTTCCCTTCACGTAAAATCTGGTCAATCCATTCCACTGCCGCCCACCACCGCATCGCACAGGAGAATTGTTGGAGCCCCGTCACTCACCGGCACACTCTGCCCGCCTTTCCCGCAATACCCCGGGCTCATCACGCGGTTGTTCCCGCAGAGAGCAATATTATGCAGGGTTGTTAAGATCTCTCCTGAAAGCGAGACATCTCGCACCATATCGGTACATTCACCGTTTACCACGAGATAGCCGTATTCTGCATTGAACTGGAAAACGCCCCGACCCGGATCCACCTGGCCACCACGGGAGCCATTCAGGAAAATGCCATTTTTGCATTCCTCAAAGATCTCGTGGTCAGTGGAATCCCCGGATTCGATAAAGGTGTTGCTCATCCGGACAAGGGGGGGTTCACCGGGCATTGCACGGGCATGTCCTGGTATGCCATTTCCTACCGCTGCCAATGATTCCCGGTTATGGAGGAACGCATTAATGATCCCGTTCTTAATGATCTCGGTCCTGCACACAGCCACACCTTCCGCATCAACAGGATCAAATCCAAATTCGGGAATACTTGGATCATCTACAATCGTGAGCATCTCGTTTCCAATCTTCAGCCCGGTTTTTCCTTTCAGGACCGAGTTCCCTTCCTGGATCAGGTCGCCTTCACTCGCGTGGCCAACCGCTTCATGGGCAAATACACCGGCAAGTTCAGAATCGAGAATCGCTTTCATCTTTCCCCCATGGGCGGCTTTGGCATCGAGCAGTGCAACAGCAATATCGGCTGCCTTTTTCCCAAGATCCTGATGGTGCCGGAGGTTGAAGCCATGGATAGAATGTTCCCGTTCATATCCCATCTGGGTGTTGCCGTTCCGTGAGGCAACAGCCAGCACATTGAATCCTGAACGGCACATCTCGTAGGCATATTCATTTCCGGAACTGTCAGAAAACTCCACCTGTTCAACCCGTTCGATATAGTTGGCCCTGCGGTTTACGACAGAAGGGTGAATTGCGCCTTTCTCTATCTCTGAAAGGATTGCGGATTTTTCCTCGATACTGACCGAACGGGGATCCTCTTTCATGGCAGGAACCGTGAGCACGCCACGGGGAACATTACCGAGGCTCACCTGTTCCTGCGTTATCGCAGAGAGCTTGCAGGCTTCCTGCAACAGTTCATCGAATTTCTTACCCGTTTGAGGTTGGTAATTATCGATCTGGAGAATCCCCCAGCCGGTGTTGCTGATGACCCGCAGTACCGCCTTATTAAAAAACGTGGTTCCTGCGGACTCGAAGACACCGTTATCTATGTCGATGTGGGTAATTTGCCCTGTGACATGACGCAGATCAAAATAAGTGATACCGGGCATGTTCGTTCATGCCACCGGATGATTGACAGTCGTTGCCTCTGCAATCATCGCTGTCGAACGTATTGCCATATTTTTAAGCTTGTTAAGGAATCCTTCGAAATTCTCCGGCACTAGGGCAATCTTGAGGACATCATCAATTGTATCCACAGGTATAACCGTGACCATTGATTTGTACCGTTCCTCAATCAATACATCATTGATATTTGTGCGGGGAATAAGAACGGTCTTGATACCCGCCTTTGCCGCTGCTTCGATCTTGAAGGTAACACCCCCCACCGGAAGGACATCCCCGCGAACGGATAGCGAACCCGTCATTGCAACATCCTGGCGAACGGGAATGCCCTCAATTGCACTGATGACAGCAGTTGCGACGCTGATGGATGCAGAATCTCCCTCAACACCCCCATACGTCCCGATAAACTGGATGTGCAGGTCGATATTTTTCACATCTTTTCCGGTAAATTTCTTGAGGATCGCACTGACGTTCTTTATAGATTCCTGAGCGATCTCCTTAAGCATACCAGTTGCGATTACGGTACCGCTTGCACCCTGGGCCGGGGTGACTTCTGCCATGATGGGAAGCACTGAACCGGAATCGGTTCCCATGACAGCAAGCCCGTTTACGCGCCCGATTCGGGTTCCTTCTATAACGGTAAGCTCATATTCACGGCTTCTCCGGATATATTCGTCGGATACCTGATCTTCAATTGACCGGGCAGTCACTTTTGCCGTTATAACGTGGTGAGCGGTGGTGATCGCTGCACCCTCCTGCCGGGCAATATCTCCGGCAACACGGATGAGACCACCCATGTCACGGAGCTTGAGAGTGAGATGTCCTTTGCGGTTGGAGCGCCTGCGGGATTCCCGGATTACTTCGTCAATCGCACTCTGGTCAAAGTGCGGAATCTTCCCGTCATTTTTGACCTCCTGTGCAACGAACCGGACATATTTCTCCCGGTTTTCTTCGGTGTCCTCCATGCTCTCCGACATGTACACTTCGTACCCATATCCCCGGATACGGGAGCGGAGTGCCGGGTGCATTCCCTGGATTGCATCAAGGTTGCCTGCCGCAACCATCACGAATTTACAGGGTACCGGTTCCGTCCTGACCATCGCACCGCTCGACCGCTCGCTCTGGCCGGTGATGGGGAACTCCCCTTCCTGCAGTGCTGTGAGCAGGTTCTGCTGGGAGTGTGGGTCTAACGTGTTAATCTCATCGATGAAGAGGACCCCCCCATTCGAACGGTGAATTGCACCTGCCTCCACCCGGTCGTGTGACGGGGTTTCAAGACCACCACTCTGGAAGGGATCATGACGAACATCGCCTAACAGGGCCCCGGCATGCGTGCCTGTGCCATCTATAAAAGGTGCGATGCTTTTGGTGTCATTCGAGACAAGGAGTTTGGGCACCATCGTCTCCTCCCTCGGCATACTGGTGCGGAATGCTATAAAGATAAAGGCAACAGCAATGAGCCCCATCAGGATCTGGCCGGTGATGATCGCATATCCCCCAATCGCGATGATGGCAAGGAAAAGGAGCATATTCCGGAACTGGATCTTTTTCTTGGCTTCTGCTTTATGGGCAGCCACAATCTGTTTTCCCCGACCCGCGGCAACCGTCCTTATCACCGGGTTATTGTTGTCATCGGAATTCGGATAGACCATAATGTCGATGAGCTCTTCCTTGGGCAACAGCTCAGCCATTGCCTTGGCCAGCATCGATTTACCAGTACCGGGGCTGCCAATCATCATGACATGCCGGCGCTGGATAGCCGCCTTTTTGATAACTTCAACCGCGTGCTCCTGTCCGATCACCTGATCGATCAGTTTAGCGGGCACTTCTATCTTTGATGATGTCGCTCCCGCACTTTCCGTAGATACCGCTTCGGGCGATGCGGGTTTTATTTCATTCTGCTGCGGGGGGATTTGTTCAGATATTTCCATTGCGCGATTGACCTCTTTTTGACTTAAGATTTTCATATAATTTGTCCCATGATAGTTTAAGTACTTTCAGCTGATCACACCGGTGACGGCGCAGATTATCTTTGGACATCCCGCTGATGATTATTAGCAAAAAAACAATATCAGATGGTGTTTATTATCACGAATAGACCATAAGTAGAATAAGAAATTCTGTTTGCCTACAACCAGGAAACGATATCATGAAAGTGATCTGCACTGAAAAATCCCAGATACTTGCAACACGCCTTGCCCGGGCGCAAAAGACTTCGGTTGTCGAGGTTAAATATTCCCGTTTTCCTGACGGCGAGCTGTATCTTATTGCCGGAGAACTGGACACTGAAACTGTTATTGTCAGCAGTGTTGTGGACAATGATGCCCTTGTCCAGCTGCTCCTGTTAATCGATGCCTGTGAATGTTCGGATATCAGGCTTGTTATTCCTTATATGGGGTATGCACGACAGGACAAGCAGTTCAGGCAAGGAGAGCCACTCAGCGCACGCGCGGTTGCCCGGGCGATCAGCAGGGGCGTTTCCGAATGCATTACGGTCAATATCCATGAGCCCGACGTTCTCAGGTATTTTGGAGCGCCTGCCCGAAATATCTCTCTTGCAACAGATATTGGTGCATATATCAAAACGCTCGAACTGAAAAATCCGCTCATCCTCGCTCCTGACGATGGGGCCCTGGCATTTGCCGGACAGGTGGCATCGGCGGGAGGATGGGAGTATGATCACCTCGAGAAGACTCGGCTGAGTGGCGAACAGGTGACAATGGCACCAAAGGCATTATCTGCTGCATCACGCCCTGTGGTGATCGTGGATGATATCATCTCAACCGGGGGAACGATTGCTACTGCTTCCGGTATGCTTTACGCGCAGGGAGCAACGGACGTATACGCCGCATGTGTGCACGGGGTGCTTACCGGGGGCGCATATGTCCGCCTTGTCGAAGCGGGAGTCCGGGATGTCATCTGCAGCGATACGATCGAGCGCGGATGCAGCAGGGTATCTGCCGCAGGACAGATCGCTCTTGCACTGCAGACACGCACAAAACGGTAATTATGAACAGACGATGGACTATATTATCCCCATTTTCCTCTTTTGGATAAGCCTATGAAATCCATTCTGGATTCAAGTGTTTTTTTCTCAGAATGCCCGGTAGAAGGTGAGATATTCACCACACCGTCAGTATGTGACGAATTGAGGGATATCCGTTCAAAGGGAAAGTTTGAGAAGTTGTGCGCTGAAGGACTCCGGGTAATGTCACCGGGGCCGGAGAGCATGGAAAAAGTGACAGCTGCTGCAAAAAAAACACGAGATTCCGGTGTAATTTCAGATACGGATTGCGAGTTGCTGGCTCTCGCACTTGAGGCAGACGCAGTGCTTTATACAGATGATTTTGCCATCCAGAATGTTGCCAGCATTCTGGGAGTGCAAATACACCCCATCCTCCAGCGGAAAGCAAAGCGAGTTCACTGGAAATACCGGTGTACTGGGTGCGGCAGGTACTTTGATCACGATGGCGAATGCCTTATCTGCGGCTCAGCGATTAAAAGAAAACTTAAATAGATTCCGGAGAACCTCTCTGGTATGTCTTCCCTTGACGATCTGATTGGCAGAGCAAAGATGCTCCTTGCTGAAGGACATAGTCCGGGTCAGATTGCTGATGAACTCTCATTGTCCATGGAAACAGTGACATGGCTTCTCACCCAGGCAAAAGGAACAACCGCCCCAAAAGATGTACATATCGACTGGTCAGCAGTCTCCAGCCAGGCACCCCTTCTTGAAGAGACAGCAATGATGCTCCTCAACCGGTATTACCAGGATCAGGGCTCAGAGGGCTTCTCATCTCCGGCTGCTGAAGTAGTCGTGGGTATCGCACTCTCCGGTATCCCGCTTGCTACCCTTATCGCGGTCCAGGAAGCTGCACAGATCTCAATCTATCACCCGGCAAAACAGAACCAGAGTGAAAAACCAATGGGATCAATCAGCGGGAACTTTGCTCCTGTCAGCGGAAAGCGGTGTATCATCGTCGATGATGTGATCACTTCAGGAAAAACCATGCATGAAGTGGTGAAATACTTAAAAAAGCACAATGCGGTGCCGGTTGCCATCTGGGTAATCTTTGACAAGCGCGGCATCAAGGATATCGAGGGTGTACCTGTCTATTCACTCTTCAAAATATCCCGCATTGACTGATCCTTCTCTTTTTTCAGAATCCCACTCAACACATATATATAGAAGTTCAATTCCACCTTTTACATCATCGGAGTATCCATTATGCTATCTGGACAGCCAATTATCATTCTAAAAGAAAATGTAGAGCGTAATCGCGGCAAAGAAGCCCAGCGCTCGAATATTACCGCAGCAAAAGCAATAGCCGGTGCTGTTAGGACAACCCTTGGCCCACGGGGAATGGACAAGATGCTTGTCGGTTCCACCGGGGATATCGTGATTACCAATGATGGCGCGACAATATTAGGAGAGATCGCCGTTCAACACCCTGGAGCAAAGATGGTTATCGAAGTCGCAAGGACCCAGGATGATGAGGTCGGCGACGGAACCACCACTGCAGTGATCCTTGTCGGTGCGCTGATGGAACAGGCAGAAACCATGCTCGAACAGGGCATCCACCCGACCGTAATTGCAGAGGGATATCGCCTCGGTATGAACAAATCACTCGAGATCCTTAACAGCCTCTCCCATAAAGTCGACCCGACTGACCGGAAGACCCTGCTGAAGATAGCAGACACCGCCATCACCGGCAAATCGATCGAGTGCGTGAAAGAAAAGCTCGATGCCATCATCGTTGATGCCGTAATGGCAGTAGCTGAGAAGGCCGGCACGAAATATATCGTCGATGAAGATGACGTGATGATCAAGAAGCAGAAAGGCCAGTCAATGGACGATGCTGAACTGATCCGTGGCGTTGTTATAGACAAGACACGCGCTCATGATGGCATGCCCCGTAAGATCACCAAGGCAAAGGTCGCAATGATCGCCACCCCCTTAGAGATCACCAAGACCCAGGTCAAGGCAAAGATCAAGATCTCGAGTGCAGACCAGATTGCTGCATTCAGCGAGCAGGAACGCGAGACGCTCAAGAAACTTGCAGATGCGGTTGTCGACAGCGGTGCAAACGTTCTCCTCTGCCAGAAGGGCATTGCAGACGCGGTCCAGTTCTACCTTGCAAAGAGTGGTATCCTGGCAATCGAAGATATCCCTGAAGCGGACATGAAATACGCTGCACGGGCAATGCATGCAACCATCCTCAACAAAGCCGAATCCCTGACATCAAAAGATCTCGGTATTGCAGAGCTTGTTGAAGAAGACAATGACGTCAACCTTACCAGGATCTCCGGTTGCAAGAATCCCAAGACAATCACGATCCTGCTCAGAGGTACCAGCGATTACCTGCTTGACGAGCTTGAGCGTGCAGTGGTTGACGGGACCCGCGTGGTTATGGATGCAATGGAAGATGGCACGTACGTAGTCGGTGGCGGTGCAGTCGAGACTGAACTGCTCATGAAGGTAAGGGACTATGCAGCAACCATGGGCGGCAGGGTCCAGATTGCCATCGAAGCCTATGCAGGGGCATTTGAATCAATTCCCCGAACGCTTGCCGAAAACTCGGGTTTTAACCCGATTGATAAATTAGTAGAGCTCAAGAACGTTCATTCCAAGGGCAAAAAGAATGCCGGGCTCAATGTCTATAACGGCACTATTGTGGATATGCTCGCAGAAGGGGTTATTGAGCCGCTCAGGTCAAAGCGCCAGTCAATCCAGAGTGCATCCGAGACTGCCGTCATGCTCATCCGTGTGGATGATATGATGATCACCCAGTCAAGGCCAGGTGGCATGCCGCCGGGCATGATGTAATTTTCCAATTTTTTCCCCAATAATTTTTCCTGTACTGCTTTCCTTCCTCAAGCACCTTGACGGTCGTTTTTGTATAGAATCCGATACCCTGACGGTGCTGCAAAGAAGGGGCAGAACATATGCAGGCTTCAGATAAGTATTAGAACAATTGATGGAAAAAATAAGAGAGCCGTGTGCCGAGGTAGTCTAGCCCGGGAAGGCGGTAGCCTCGAAAGCTACTGGCGCCCTGCGCCTCGGGAGTTCAAATCTCCCCCTCGGCGTATGAACCGGAGGATATTTAATCTCCTTTCTTTTCCTTTGCCATTTCTTCATAAAAAATCGGTTAATAAAAGTATTTCCTGTTTCCCGCATCCAAATTCCTATGACAGATAAAAAAAGATTTTAATAAAATATCCAGGTAAATTTACTCAGAAAGAGCATCTATTCGTAGAGAACTAAAAATATCGATTATTTAGGGCCTATTTGCCTAAAAAACCAAAACCGTTCAATATTTGAACTTATAGTAATTTGAAAATGATTAAATACATGATGTTCCCATTATGATGTATACGGGACCCTTCCAAGTATAAATAAGGGCCCAAAAAATGAGTGAAGGAATTGCTGCAACAGGCAATCAGGAGAAAACCCATGATCCGGATCAGGAAGAACAAACCGCAGATATCGCCCGACACGAAATCCTTCCGCATTATCCGCAGGTTAAACCTCAACCGGACATATACCCCGTTAAAGATAGGGGCAATTGTAGGATACATCCTGTTAGGGATGCTGTCAGCATCCACATCCATGTTCGGTATTCTTGTAGGTGCGGTTCTCCGTATTGTCGGGTTATAATTCTCCGCATACATCTCCCTTTTTTTAGTGTTTCAATCGGTTGTTACCAATATGCCAGTATTCCCAGAGCTCCATGAATCCCAGCAAGGCATAGTGCAATCACCGCACACCGCGGGTGCCATTTGAATGGAATTGTACGTATCCCTTTGAAGTTCAGTACGGCTATCATTGCCGTGAACAGGAATGCCAGCAGGGTCAGTACACCAAGGTACATGATAAGCGGTTTTCCAAAAATAAGGAAATAACTGATATCCTGAAACATAATCACACCACAATAACCGTGCCCTTTGGAATCGAATGGATCATATCATTAAAATCATAGGGCCCCGGCTGATCGAAAATCCAGCTCCAGCTCTGGCCCGGGGAGAGGAGGGGTGAAATTTTAATATTTTCCAGTGCGATCCTGTGTGTCGGATTATACAGGGCTGCATCTGCAGTGGAATCATCATTTACCCATCGGACTGTTGATCCAGATTTCACGGTTATTCTTGTCGGGTCAAATCCCTTTTTGTTGATATGGATGGTATTATCGGATACAACGTTCTGGATGGTCGGAGACACGGACCCGGTTGTCAAAATTGCCTGGGGAGTGACAACCGTCGCTTGCGGAACAGTTACTGCAGGAGTTGGTACAGGAGTTGTTGCAGGTTGTGCAGGTGCGGGCTGGGTACAACCACTGACCAGCATCAGGAGCACAGCAACAGTGAAAATTATCATACTTTTTTTCATAATGAGATCTCTTAAACCTCCCGTAATAAAATCATGCACTGTGCTATGCCCGCAGACAGAGAGGATTAAAAACGGGATAGATACTTCGGCATATTCAGGTTTCCTGCTTGGGCGCTGACTGAGAGACTGGCAGGACCGATATCGTTATCTCCCGAAAAAAATCCCTGAATTCTTCCACATGATAGTAATCGGAGAGGGCCATCTCACGAAAAGGTATTTCCGGGAGAGCCCGGGCAAATTTCCAACCTTCCGCAGGAGGCAGGGGAAGTAGGGAACTTAGCACTCCGTGTTCCATTCCCTGGATCCCCCGCAACGCAGTCGCCACCCGGTTGCCGGCCCCTTCTTTTCCTGCACGGTGAATTCTGATCACAAAATCATTGTACCTGACCTGTATTTTTCCTCCGAGCGGGTGCTGGAGCAGATGAGTCAATACACGGTTGAACCGGCTGCCGTTTAAGGAATAAATGGTTACCACAACACCCCTCTCACCCTTACGCTCCCGTATATATAGCCCGGTTTTTCCGACGCCATCAGGAATGCGGGTGAGAGCTATGCCGAGAATCTCTTGATCCCCATCCATGAGGGGAAGCACGGACCCGCCCCGGGCACATATTGCCTGAACCTGCCGGCAGACCAGCGGGGAGTACCCGGCGTCACTACCCGTCCAGAATATACCTGATGCTGCGGAACTGGAAGGCACCACAACGACAAGGTTGTGCCCCTCATCACACTTGACCATGGACCAGCTCTGCCCACCGAGCGAGATTTCCCCGTCGTGCTGGCTGTTGACGAACCGGGCATCAAGCTTGCCCACGACTTCACCATCAGGAGTAACAGCTCGATACTCACCGCCACCGCAGATTACCGAATACAGATCCTTCCAGTTCGATCTGCCGAACTCCCGTTCCGCGGCACTCCCCAGCATCACTATCTCGCCATCGGGTGTCAGGTATCCTTCCGCAATGAGATGCGTGATAATTCGATCGAGCATTATCGGATCAATGGCGGCAAAAACAGGGTGTGAGAGAACAGATGTCCCCAGCTGCCTCCGGCTGGCCCGGGCATGCCGGGACAGGTACAGGAATACCTGCTGGAGCAGAACGTTATACGGTTTTCTTAACGGAGTTAAAGGTTCAACTTCCTTATTCATCGCGCATTCAATGATCGCAATGCTGCAGAGGAGTTCGCAGGGATCTTTAAGCAACCACGCCACATAGGCTGCTTTTCCCCTTCTGCCGCTCCGCCCCAGCCGCTGGAGGAACGATGAGACCGAGTTCGGGGGACCGACCTGCACCACCACATCAAGATCCCCGATATCAATACCAAGCTCCAGCGTGCTCGTGCAGATGATACAGGCACCATCCTGTGAGGAGAAGGCTTCTTCGGATGCCTTCCGCGTAGCCAGCGACAGAGATGAATGGTGGATGTGGAGGTTCCGGATCCTCCCCGAAGCCGATCGCATCAGTTTTTCTGCAACACTCCGGCTGTTGACGAACACCAGTGCTTTTTTTCCCTTTACAAGCCTGACAAGTGCATCGATCCGTTTGTCCTCATCATCCTCCACAATGAACTGGAACTGCTTTTCTTTCGGTGGGGCTGGGATGGCAACCAGTTCGCTCTCCTGCCGGTTATCGGACATCCAGCACAGCACCTCCTCAGGATTACCGGTAGTTGCCGAGAGACCTATGCGCTGGACGTGATGTTTTGTGATCCGGTCAAGCTCGTTGAGCAGCACCTTGAGCTGCACACCGCGCTCTGATTCCACAAATGCATGGAGTTCATCGATAATGACGGTCCTCACGCGCTGGAGATCGGCAGACAGGGTTTTTTCCTGTAAGAGCACCTCAAGGGATTCAGGTGTGATCATCAGGAAATGGGGAGGTTCCCCATCCTTCCAGCCGCGATCCCCTTTTGAAACATCCCCATGCCACTTCATCACAGAGAGCGATGTGGGAATGCAGAATTCCCTGAAACGGTCCTCCTGGTCATTGATCAGCGCTTTAAGGGGTGAAATGTAGAGGCACACTACTCCCATCCTGCCGTGCTTTAAGATGTCATCCATCACCGGTATAAGCGCTGCTTCCGACTTGCCCCCTGCCGTTGGTGCGATGATCAGTGCATCTTTTCCTGCTGAAACGGCGGTATACGCACGCTCCTGTACCTCGCGGAGCTCTGTCCAGTCCAGACGCTGGGCGAGCACCTGCTGGAGGGATTCGTGGAGGGTGGCAAATACCAAGGACATAGTTCGGTACAGCGTTTTGCCTTGTGCAATATGGTCTTTCCGGCCATGTGGATCTACGAGTGATCAGAATCGTACAAAATGTCAGGTAATAATGCATAAAGGGTAAAGTGTTAATTTGGCCCCTAATTTCTAATTAAAATCTTGCGATAATATAACTCGGAAGAATTATTTTGACGCTCGTAGGGGCTACAGTAATACCTCCGCTCCAGCCACTGTAGCGGCCCCTAAACAGCGATAATTGCGCTAACGGATTTCACACACAACAAGAAAAAGGAATACCGGCAAGCAGCAGGTGGCGGTAGCTGCGATTGGATAATTTCCCAATCAGGGGAATTTTTTCCCTCGGATCAGGAGAAACTTTTTTTGTCCAGCGCGACGACTGATAATCATGGAACTCGCGCAGAACAAATGCACCACCTACCGGGCGGGATCACCCCCGTTAACGAGAAAGGAGACTATGGAGCTCCTGTCACAGGTACCCGGCTGGTCACTTGACAGTGGCCACCTGACGCGGACGTTCGAGCTGGCGAGCGCTGGTGCATGCATAACGTTTTTTACCGAGGTCATGGATCTTGCAGTCCAGGAAGGTCATTTCCCCGATATCACCATGAAAGAGTCGCGGTATTTTGAGGTCCGGTTCTATACTTACCCTGCCGGAGGGCTGACCTTAAACGATTTCATTATGGCGGCAAAGATTAACGCGAAGGATAAAACGCAGTAAACCATTTTACAGCAAGAGTCCGTTATTATCCCCGTCGCCCGTGCCTGATATACATCGTGTAAATCTTCTCTAAGGTCGCTACGGGACACATCTTTGTCCCTTTGCCTTTGTCCCTTTGCATGGGTTTAAAAAAAGGATTATCTGATTCTGAATTTGCTGACGATCTTTTCCCGAATCGCTTCTTTGGGGTATGCCCCGATGATCCGGTCAACCAGCTGTCCATTGGCAAACAGCATGATGGCCGGGATGGCATCGATGTTAAACTCGCGTGCAAGCTTCTGGTTGTTATCGGTATTGACCTTGCCGAACGCGACTTTGTCGGAAAATTCCATGGAGAGTTCTTCCATGATTGGCGCGATTCTCCTGCATGGTCCGCACCATTCCGCCCAGAAGTCGATCACGGCATACTGGTTGGTGCGGATGAATTCCACAAAATGAGTCTCTTCGACATCGGTAACCACGGGCACTTTTGCTGGATGTTTCATTTTTTCGGTCAGCTCCTGTATGCGCTTCTCCCGTATCTTTATGATCTCGTCATCCATAAGGATGTGTGGGAAAATGAGAAATTAAAGCTGATCGATGCCATCAAGGGATAGCCCTGAAGGTTAAGTATATCAGCGCATCCTGACTATATTATAATCCTGATTATAGGAAGCGAGGTAGGGTAGTCAGGATATCCCGACGGGCTCATAACCCGTAGACCGATGGTTCAAATCCATCCCTCGCTACTGATCTTTTCTGAAATTTCCTTTAAAAAAGAGGAAGTTATTTTCTCATCCCAACGATGAACAGTGCGCCGATGATACCAAGAACCGCAATCCCGTTGAGTGCTGACGATTTGGTGGGTGACGGGTATGCTGATTCCTGCGTTGCGGTAGCGGGCATGCAGGTGGTGCTCATAGATGCAAGACTCTCACGTGCACTGGAAAAGCCCGGGTATGGGAGGGTGTAATCGGGGTCGAACCCGAGAGATTTTTCAAAAGATTCCCGCGCACCCGTGCAGTTCCCGGAAGCGGTGAGGAGCACGCCTTTCACGTGCCAGTAATGGGCATTTTCGGGATCGAGGAGGAGTGCCCGGTCGATTGCAGTGAGTGCTTCGGGATTCCTGCCCATACCTTGAAGTGCCAGTGCTTTTACACCATAGGTTGTTGGGTAGTTGGCGTTGAGCGAGATTCCGGTTTCCGCATCGACAAGAGCAGCTGAGTAGCTGCCGAGCGCAAGATACCCGTACCCGCGGTTGGCATACCGGACCGGTTTTGGATCTAGCTGGATACCTTTTGACACGACCTCAACTGATTTTGCATATTGCCCCATCTTCCGGTAGGTGTAACCCTGGAGACAAAGGAGGTCTGCATTGTCCGGATACCACGTGACACCTCTCGTAGTGAGGAGGAGCGCGCTGGTCCAGTTCCGCTCGGCTACTGCCGCTTTTGCATCGCTGATATATACCGAGGCATTCTGCGGCGGGGTGCCTGTTGTATCCGCAGCCCTGGATGAGATCCCGGCCGTGGGAGCTGCAACGCCAGCCGGTATAATAAGGCAGAGCAGGACGAGTGCGAGGATAATAAGTGAATAGAAGGGTTTCATAGCGTGCTCACTGATGATAGTGTGCGGGCCGTATTAAAAATCATGAGTTTTTTTAGGGTGCGATAAAAAAAGGGGAATGCTGTTTCAGATCTCGGCTTCAAACGTGCCGAGCTTGGACTGGTAGGTCCCATCCACGAAATCAATCTGCCGGGCCTTTGCATGTTCACCATCAATCTGCACTGGATAGCAGCCCGTGAGACAACCCGTGCAAAGATCCCCCTGATTGATGCCGATTGCCTCAACCAGCGCATCAAGCGAGACATGGTGAAGAGATGTTGCGGTGATATTGTGCCGGACCTCTTCTTCAATCCGGTTGCTCGCGATGAGCTCCTCGCGGGTTGGCATGTCCACACCAAGATAGCAAGGTGCCTTGATAGCGGGGGATCCGATGCGCATGTGGATCTCCCGCGCTCCGGATTCACGCATCATCTCGATAATCCGTTTCGAGGTAGTACCCCGCACGATACTGTCGTCAATCAGGACAATAGACTTGTTCAGTAAATGCGCCGGTATCGGATTAAGCTTGATCCTGACTGCTTTCTCCCGCTCCTTCTGGGAGGGCATGATGAACGTGCGTCCCATGTACCGGTTCTTCATCAAGGACTCCACGAATGGGATCTTTGACGCTTCTGCATACCCGATTGCATAAGCAGTCCCTGAGTCAGGAACTGAACAGACGGAATCAGCTTTTACCGGGTCTTCTTCAAAGAGCTTCTGCCCGATCTGCCGCCTCACGGTATACACAAGTACACCATCAATGATCGAATCTGCCCGGGCAAAATAAATGTATTCAAAAATACAGTGCGCCCTTTTGCCGGCGATAGCAATCTGGGTGCATTTTACACCATCTGTATCAATCCGGATCAGTTCGCCGGGTTTCACATCCCGGATAAACTTTGCACTCAGGGCATCGATTGCCACGCTCTCGGAAGCAACCATGTAACCGTTCTCGGTCTTTCCTATACAAAAAGGCTTGATGCCCAGGGGATCCCTGAAAGCATAGATAATCCCATCGATCATCACCACAATCGAGTATGAACCCCGGAGTTTGTGCATGCAGAGATTGACTGCATCCTCCACGCATCCCGTGTTACTTATCTCATTGATCAAGATCTTTGCAATGATCTCGGTATCGGTAGTTGTGATAAAGAGCTGGCCCGTCTGCTCGAACTCTGCCCGGAGTTCTGTAGTATTGACAAGGTTCCCGTTGTGGGCGATTGAGATGAAATGATCCTTGAACTGGAAGTTGAGTGGCTGGATATTTTCAGGGAGATTTGCACCCGTTGTCGGGTACCGGACATGGCCGATTCCGGCCGAACCTTTCAGGTCTGATAAAACAGTAGGGGAAAAAACGTCGGCGACAAGGCCCTGCCCCTTGAATTTCTGGAGGTTCAGGCCATCAAACGTGGAAATCCCGGCACTTTCCTGCCCGCGGTGCTGGAGCGCATACAGGGCATAATAGAGCTGGATGGCTGCACCGCCAGCATCAACGATGCCAACGATACCACACATAGTACAACTCTAATGCGTTGGGATTTTTGGTCTCTTGGTGTGCCACTTGTAGCTGAGAATCTTAGTGCTTCTGCCAAAACCGCAGGCAGAGCATTCTTTCTTCTGGGCATGGAATGAAACTTTCCCACATCGCCGGCAGGTGACATGGGTCTTCTTGTTCATCTTTCCCATTGATGGAGTGCCTTTTGTCATGTTAACTCACCTTATTGTTCCAATGATGGGGATATATAGATCACATTGTCGCCACGGACGATGAGCGTGCCTACTTTCTGGACTTGTCCGTTCTCTGTCTCTTCGGCTTTGTCGAGCACGAGATTCATATGAACATCATATCCCTGGAGTACTCCACGGATTTCTCTCCCGCCTTTGAGAGACACGATAACGGGCTGACGATTCAGCACCAGATCTAAAATATCCAACGGCCTTTTGGTCATAACAATACCTTGTTACCATCGCTCTGGAGTAATATAAATGTGCGAGCAGGTT
>Ga0074195_1002094_pt1 | contig 23996 bp, 16 predicted proteins | sample EPASupsiteHSE623_FD_64525 | JGI IMG/M metagenome (GOLD analysis project Ga0074195, IMG submission 64525) | Bioremediated contaminated groundwater from EPA Superfund site, New Mexico - Sample HSE6-23 | ecosystem: Environmental > Aquatic > Deep subsurface > Groundwater > Contaminated ... | reverse complement strand
GCCTGGGACGCGATTGGGTCTTCGAAGCCCCTCGCGAGGTACTCGCGGCCGTACCCGGGCTCGTCGTCGTGGAGTTCGCGCAGAACCGCGAACACCAGGTCTGCTGCGGAGCCGGCGGAGGTGTCAAGGCAGGGGACCCCGGCCTCGCTCTCAGGATAGCGACGGAGAAACTGGCCGAGACAGGGGGGCTGCAGGCCGGGATCATCGCCTCGACCTGTCCGTTCTGCCGGAGAAACCTGGACGACGCCCGCGAGCCGGCCGGCTCGGCCGTCGAGGTGCTCGACGTCGTTCAGCTGGTGGACCGGATGATGATCCCCTAACGATCGCCGGCGCTCACCCCTTCTCCGGTATGTCCGCGTACGCCGGCGGGGGTCGCCCGTGGCGAAGAACGGGGAGGGGCGCTTCTCTCTGTATCGCGCAGCTGTGGGCATATACCCGGGATGGCGGGCGCGCCCCCCACCGTTTCGGCCCGTGCATTCTGGCCCCCTGCAATGTACGAAGCCGCCCCTCGACGCGAGCCGCACGGAGGAGATGACCGGCAATCTGATATCGGAACGTGTCCTTTTACATTACGAGCCGGGATAGTCTAGTCCGGGAAGGCGGCAGCCTTGAAAGCTGCTGGTGCTTTGCGCCTCGGGAGTTCAAATCTCCCTCCCGGCGTCCAGCATTAGAGTTCAAATCCTCATGGGTTGCATAAACGAGTATGCACCAAGAGGCCCCGTTTTATTCCAGCAGGGCAACGCGTCGGATCTGAAAATTGGTCCGTAAACCAATCCTGGAGGCCGATGACGGCCCAGATGAGTTCCTGCCCTTCTGCATCGTCGATCGTCTTATCATCCCGGGCCCAGTATAGAGATCGCGGCCTCAGTACAGATGGGTAGCGGAGTTCACACCGGGGTCCGCAGGGACTGTGACCCCCGCCTCGGAGGCGAGCGTGAAGCTCGGGAAAGTGTACGTGTGTGTGATCTCCTCGTCCGTGAGCGTCCAGCCCGTCATGTCGACGGGGGCCGAACCGGCGTTCACGATGGCGACGGCCTCCCCCTGAAGGTCGAGGTGCGATATCACGATAACACCGGCACCCGGGGCGGCCATCAGCAGGAGGAGTGCCATACTCGCCAGGATGATCTTCGGTTGCAGTCTCATACAATAAATAATCACAGATCGGCTATTTGCTGGTCTTGATTTAACGTTACGTCATCAATAATTGGGTCGGTGAAGACGCCGGTTATTCATCCGCATCGGCTACCCACAAGCAGCTTCTGACGACGATCAGACCAACATCCGGTATATCATGCCGACAAAGAGACACACGCTTGAGTTCGACCCGGCGATCAGGGTCGGTATACTTCGTTCCGACGGTCGAGGGCTCCCCTGTTCTGGTGACCTGCCGGTTTAATCGGGACCCCTGGGACGAACAACCCACACGAGGGCTGGATTCTCCGTCTCCCTGCCTGCCGTTGGCCTGGGGTAGTATTAACCTACTTTGGCCCAATACGGGCCTCCATGTCACACAATCCGGGCGGTGTCCAGAAAGTCATACTTGAACAGGTGTCTGAGCAGGGTTATTGCCTGCTGAAAACGGTGAAAGCCCCTCAGCTCGCCGTATCCCGTGCGGCCGACCAGCTGGCGGCCAGAGGGCAGGTCGTGGTGTGTGAGTTCCTTATGGGCTTCCCCGATAAGCAGTCTACCTCTGGCCGGGTTGACCAGGAGACCATGGCGGCCTTTCCCCCGGGCCTGACCTATGCGGAGCGTTTGGCGATACGGGAGAAGAACGAGCTTATGCCAGGGTCTGTCACTCGGACCTGGTAGAGGCGCTCTGAGGGGCTTGGCACTCGCTTCCCGGCGTCCGCTGACCTGGGACGGAGGGGGCAGACGGCCCTCCTCCTGCACCAGAACGACCTGTCGGACATGCTCGCGCCGTTCTCGGCCTGCCTGTTGATGTTTTGCCAGTGAGTGTCGTGAAGGAGTTCGATTGTCGACATTCAATGCCCCACTTGGCCCTGAATTCCCGAAGTCAGACCCCTTTTTTTGTCGGAAAACCCGAGGCTCCGACGGCGAGCACGATACGGACCCCAGCCACTGCCGCGCCCTCGGTAGCCCCATGCCCTGGCAATGGCTCCCGGTGCAAGAGGGCTGCCGAGCATGACAGCAATGCCGACGATCGCAATGCATCGGATCGCCGTCACTCGTCCATGCTCGAGGATATGACGAGCATGAAGGTACGAAGGAAGGATTCCGATCGGGCGCACCCGAGAAGTGCCACGGTTGGTCGCTGTGTCCACCAGCGGGATCAAAAAAGGTTCAGTGGATGTTGATGGAATCCTTTTTCTGATGGTCATCAGATGACACCCTGGCACGAGCCCTCGTACGACCCTTTACGTGATGGCTCTCGACAATCGTTGAGCTGGTGTTTCCAGGGTCTACCTGTTGTGCGGCCACAGTTCAGAAGAGGATCCGCTCTCTCAGCGCTCTCGCTCCGACGGCCACCGTCGCGCAGGACGTCGCTGGTTCGGGCACGATTGGACAAAGAACGAGACCACCCGCAGCACCCGTCGAGGGCCGTCGCGTTGACGGACACCGCCTGCCGCTTGAGCGCCGCGACGAGCCGGTCCACTCACCGATCCTGCGAAAATCACGGGGATGGCGGACTCCCGGCATTTTCAGGGGGCGGCGAATCGGTCGATGGCGGTCCCCTGTCGGGGGAGAGCCGGTAACTTCCCTGAGGCACCCTGAGTTCGAACCTCGCCCCTCGACTGGGGTCTCCGACCTCCCGGATCGCGATCCCCGTCAGGGCGAGGATCTCCCGGGCGAGGAAGAGACCGAGGCCTGAGTTGCGGCCGTATCCCTGCTCGAAGATCCGCTCTTTCTCGTCGACAGCGACACCCACTCCATCGTCCTCCCAGGCAACGATCAGGCTCCCGTCTTCGGTCCGGGCCGAAACCCCGATTGCGGTCACCGTCTCGCCGTGCAGGACAGAATTCCCCAGGAGGTTCGCGAAGACCTGTTCCAGCATCGGATCGGCAAAGACGGAGACGCCCGGCAGCGATGCCCGGAATGCGATCGTCGACGGCACCTGGTCCCGGGGCATGACCGAATCCAGGGCGATCCACTCGGGCTTCTGCGTGCCGAGAGCCTGGTATCTCTTTGCGAACTCCATCTCCGCCTGGATTGCCAGGGTCTGGGATACCGCCTTCTTCACCAGCTCGACCACTGCCGGTTCGTCGCTCTTTCTCGCCGCCAGCTCCAGATATCCCAGGATGATCGCGGTTTTATTGATGACATCGTGCCGGGTGATGCTCGAGAGCAGGCCCAGCTTGTGGGTCGCGAGGCGGAGTGCCTCCTCGGTCCGTTTCCGTTCCGTGATATCCACGGCCACCCCACGGGCTCCGTCCGGCCTGCCGTCCTTCTCGATGAGCGTCGAGCGGATCTCGAGGACGACCTCATGCCCCTCCCGGTGTCGGGCCGAGATCTCGAGCGGTAGCCGAAGCCCTCCGGCGGAGATGTGCTTCGCCAGTTCTCGCATCGCATTGGTCCGGCCCTCCTCCGCTACGAGATCGATCATCGGTCGCCCGATCACCTCGTCGGGCCGATAGCCCAGGAGCGGTTCGATCATGGGGCTGATGTATCGGAATCTCCCCTGCAGGTCGATCTCCCAGATCATCTCCGGCGACGTCTCCGCGATGGATCGGAACCATTCCTCGCTCTCCCGCAGGGCCTCCTCGGCCAGTCGCTCGTGGGTGATGTCCTGCGCGAGGGAACCGAACCGGAATCCCCTGTCGGTCCGGATGGGGAAGTAGACCTGCCGGAAGAAGATTCGGGCACCGTCCGGGCGCTCCGCCTCGAATATCTGCGGTTCCCGGAAGACGGGTATCCCGGTTGCATGGGCGGTACGAATCGCCTGCTCGATCGCCGTACGACGTTCCTCCGTTCGCTTCTCGCGGGGGACCATGCAGAAGGTCAGGTCGGCGATCGGTCTCCCCAGCGCCTCTGCCTTCGACATGCCCGTGAGCCGTTCCGCTGCGGGGTTCCATTCGAGTACCATGCCGTCTTCGTCGACCAGGATGATCAATTCCTGGGCTGCCTCGATAAAGGAGCGCAGCCGTGACTCGCTCTCGGCGAGCGCGGTCACCGCCTGTTTCGGTTCGGTGATGTCCACGGCGAATCCGCCGATCAGCGGGGAATCGCCCTCGCGGTCGATGCGGAATTTCCGGGTCTCGAAGAACCTCATATCACCGTCCGTCGTGCGCAGGACCTCGGTGGTCTTCAGGTATCCTTCGTTCAGTGTGCGCCGATCGTCCTCGATCATCTTCTCGGCTGCATCGGCTGGAAACAGGTCCCGGACCGACTTCCCTATCCATCCCCCAGCGCCGAAGAGCTGTGCCATGTGTCGGTTGACATAGAGGTTGGTGAACCGATCGTCCTTGATGAAGGCCGTGACCGGGAGACGGTCCATGAAGGCAGCGAATCGGCTCTCGGACTCTCGGAGGCTCCTTTCTGCTTCTTTCCGCTCGGTGATGTCCCGAATGACCCCGACGATCCTGGTCGGCACTCCGTTCGCGTCACATTCCAGGCGGGCTATGGAGTGGATCATGCGGCGAGCGGAACTGTCGGTGGGGATGATGGCATACTCCAGGTCGTACTCCTTGCCCGACTCGAGCAGCTCGACGAGCGCCTGGTGCACCCGCTCCCGTTCGGGGATGCAGGCTTCGATCTCCTCGATGGGAACGGCGCCGGCATCCCGGTGGTAGCCGAAGATCCGGAGCCCTTCCGACGATGCCCAGATCTCGCCGGTGGCAGGGAGGTACTCCCAGCTGCCGGTATGACCGAGTGCCTGGGCCATGGCCAGCCGCTCCTCGTTGGTCCGTATCCGCTCCGCATACTGGGCGAGCTCCTCGTATTGCCCGCGGAGTTCCTCTTCGGCAGCCGCGAGCTGCTCGAAGGAGACCTGGAGCTCTGCATGCTTTTGCGCAAGCTCCCTCTCGAGGGTCTTTCTCTCGGTGATATCACGGATCGATTCGATCGCACCGACACGCTCTCCGTGTCGATTGTAGAGGGGGCCGGCTTTGACCAGCATCGAAATTTGATCTCCCCGGGGATGGGCGAGATCGGTCTCGCCCGTGATGGAGGTGCCATCGCGATGTATGTGTGAATAGAGAGGGCTCGTGTCGACCTCGGGTTCGTTTACCAGGTCGATCAGCAGCGGCCGTCTGGAGCCGTAGATCGGAACCGCATACTCGTGGTCTCCCTTCCCCAGCATGTCCCGTGCCGATACTCCGGTCAGGTCCTCGATAGCGCGGTTCCAGGCGATCACCGTGCCGTCTCGATCGATGGCGAACGTGGCGTCGGGGAGAAAATCGATGATATCGGTGAGCCGCCGTTCCGAGTCCCTCAGAGATCGTTCTGCTGCTTTGCGTCGCACGGCCTGGCGGATCTTGTGCGCGAGTTCGGCGAACTGGGCCGTCGGACCCCCGCCCTTCTGGAGGTAGAAGTCCGCGCCGTTGTTGATCGCCTCGATCACCACCTCCTCGCGGCCGCGGCCGGTAAAGAGGATGAAGGGAATTTCCCCGAACCGTTCTCGTACGGCTTTCAGAAAGGAAATTCCGTCCATGCCCGGCATCTGATAATCCGACACGATGACTTCGAACGATGGGAACTCGGGCAGGTTCAGGGCGTCCATCGCCGAGGTCGCGGTCTCGATCCTGAACTCGCCCGAACTCCCCAGAAAGATCCGGCCGAGCTCGAGGAGAGCGGGTTCGTCATCCACGTAGAGAACAGAGTACATCGGATGGGCACCAGATACTGAGATCTCTTCCACTATCGATAAAAATACAGCAGGAAGATTGCCGAGGCCCCTGTACCCCCGTGGTACGGATGGTTCGGTAATGGTGCTCTTCAGAGTGCCGTTGCAGGATGAATGAGCCAGAGGCATCCGGTCGGCGGACGGGGTTCTGATCCTGTGGAGTGCGTTGCGGAGACGAACTGTAAGATGCTTGAGAGTCTGCCGCACCACGGCACGGCTCTTTGGCCGGGGCTGCCCCGGAGCGGCACATCCGGGTCCCGTCCCGTCACCGCAGCAACCTGGCGTTGATCGCGACGATCACGGTCGAGACGGTCATCAGCACGGCGCCGATGGCCGGTGTGAGGACGATTCCCGCCCCGGAGAGCACGCCGGCCGCGAGCGGGATCGCGACGAGGTTGTAACCGGTCGCCCAGAGCAGGTTCTGGGCCATCTTCCGGTAGGTCCGCTTCGAGAGCCGCATCAGGTTCGCCACGTCACGCGGGTCCGAGCGGACCAGGACGATATCCGCCGACTCGATCGCCACGTCCGTGCCGGCACCGATCGCGATCCCCACGTCGGCCTGGACGAGCGCGGGGGCATCGTTCACGCCGTCCCCGACCATCGCCACCCGTGACTGCCGCTGGACCTCGCGGACCCGTTCGGACTTCTCGTGGGGGAGCACCTCGGCGTAGTAGTCGTCGAGCGCGAGGTCCGCCGCGACGGCCGCGGCGACGGTCCGACTGTCGCCGGTCAGCATCACGCACTGGTAGCCCATCCCCCGCAGCTCGGCCACCGCCTCCCGGGCCTCGGGGCGGATCACGTCGGCGAGCGCGAACGCGGCGACCGCCCGGTCCCTCTCGACGAGGAAGACCACGGTCTCGCCCCGAGTCCGGGCCGGCGCCAGTCGATCGTCGGCGACGGCGATCCCCTGCTCTTCAAGCGCACCCGGGCCGAGGATGCGGAGACGACGCCCCTCGATGTCGCCCTCGACCCCCCGTCCGGGCAGCGCTCGGAAGCCGGTCGCCGTCGGGATCGAGAGCCCCCGGCGCCGGGCTTCATCCACGACCCCTCTCGCGATCGGGTGCTCGCTGAAGGACTCGAGGGCGGCTGCAGCCGCGAGTGCGTCGTCCTCGGGCAGGTCTGCGAGCGGGATCACCGCGGTTACCCCGAACCGGCCCTCGGTGAGCGTGCCGGTCTTGTCGAAGATAACGACGTCGAGGTTTCGGGCCGCCTCGAACGCCTGGCGGTCGCGGATCAGGAGACCCGCGCCGGCCGCGAGCGAGGTCGAGACCGCGACCACGAGCGGGACCGCGAGCCCGAGGGCATGCGGGCAGGAGATCACCATGACCGTCACGGCCCGCTCGACCGCGAACGCGACCTCCTGGCCGAGGAGGAGCCAGCCCGCCAGCGTGACCGTGCCGACGGCCACGGCAACGACGGTGAGGACGAACGCGGCCGTATTCGCGAGGTCCTGGGTCCGTGACTTCGACTCCTGCGCCTCGCGGACCAGCTCGATCACCTGCGCGAGGTACGTCTCCTTCCCGGTCGCCGTAACCCGGACGTCGAGGGCCCCCTCGCCGTTGACGGCGCCGCCGATCACCCGGTCGCCCGGGCCGCGGCGGACCGGCTTCGACTCGCCGGTCAGCATCGCCTCGTTCACGCTCGACGCGCCCCCGGTCACTTCGCCGTCGACGGGCACCTTCTCGCCCGGACGGACCTGGACCACATCGCCGACGACCAGGTCGCTGACCGGCACGTCGAGGGTCTCGTCTCCGCGGACGAGGTGGGCCTCCGAGGGCATGATCCGGACGAGGGCCTCGAGCGATCTGGAGGCGCCCATCACCGAGCGCATCTCGATATAATGGCCGAGGAGCATGATGTCGATCAGGGTCGCGAGCTCCCAGAAGAAGCCCATGCCCGGCGTGAATCCGAGCACGACCGCAGCGGAGTACAGGTAGGCCACGGTGATGGCGAGGGCGATCAGGGTCATCATCCCGACCCGGTGCGTCCTGATCTCCGTCACGAACCCGGCGAGAAAAGGCCACCCGCCGTAGAAGTAGACCAGGGACGCGAGGAGAAAGACCGCGTACTCCTGCCCCGGAAACGTGTACACGACACCGAGGAAGGCCTGCACCTCGGGAGTCAGGACCAGGATCGGGATCGTGAGAACCAGCGAGGCGACGAACCGACGCCAGTAGTCGGCCAGCATCGCGGCGTGGTCGTGTCCGCCAGTGTGGGCACCCGCTGTGGGCGGCGGTCCGGACGCAGGGTGCTGTCCGTGGTGTGCGTGCTCTTCCGTCATGGTGCTCCCTCCGATGCGATGCCGCGCCGGTCTGATGCAGAATCCCGGTGACGCGCAATAAGGGTTGTGGCGACGGAGACGGTCTGCCCGGAGAGCGCTCATGAGAAAATGATACTGTCGACCGGAGCCGAGTCCGCGCCATGACGAAACCGGGCATCCTCCCGCTGCTGCGGGCCTGCCTGCTCCCCGCGGCCGGCAGCGTGCACGAGTCGCCGGTGATGGGCGGCCCCGGATACGCCATGACTCCCGGATACGTCGACGGGATCTGCGTCACGGATGGGGGGTTCCGGCAGGGCATGCCGTACTGAGGCAGGACGGGAGGCCTCATGCTCGATGGGGTGATCCCCGGCGGACTCTATCGGCCGGTCCGGCTGTTCGGCCGCGTCTCGAAACGAGAGCGGGCGCCGGGTGGAAGGTGATGATCAAATGGGTCCCTCATGCCCGCATCGACCGCTTCACTCGTTAGATAGCGGTCATATCCGCGCCCCATGACCGCACCTCGGGTGTCCTCGCGGCAGTTCGGTCGGCACCGCGACCACCCCGGCAGCCTCGAGCGGGTCGTCGACGAGCCGGGCGAGCGCAGGCCCCTGTTTCTCGACTCTCGCAATCACCATCTCCATCGCCGGCCGGCTGTCGAGATCCAGCGCCTGCCGGAAGCCCCGCCACCGTGAGAATGATGCCGTCCCAGCCGACCACCGCGACGGTAGGGGGAGAGGCAGGGGGTCCGCGGTTCGCAAAAGAAGTCACAAAGTCATGGCAGAGAGCGTCGCCACAGTGATGGTGAGGGATGCCGAGACCATCGGGTCATCCGCAGGAGTCACACGGTGTAGAAACGAGAGATCTTTACGCAGCCGGCAGGGTGAAGAAGAAGGTCGTTCCCTGGCCCGGCTCCGACTTCACCCAGACCCGGCCGCCGTGCCGCTCGACGATCCGTTTCACCACGGCCAGGCCGATCCCCGTCCCCTCGTACTCGTCTCTCGTGTGCAACCGCTGGAAGATCACGAAGATCCGGTCGAAGTACTCTGCCTCGATCCCGATCCCGTTGTCGGCGACCGAAAAGCGCCAGAACTCGCCTTCGGGCTCAGCCGAGATCCGGATCTCCGGAGGCCTCTCGCCGCGGTACTTGATCGCGTTGCCGATCAGGTTCGCGAAGACCTGACGGAGCTGGCTCGGGTCGGAGCGGACTGTTGGAAGAGGGGCGACGGTCACGACCGCGCCCGTCTCCTCGATCGGGACCGGGAGCGAGCGGATCACCTCCACGACCACCGCTCCGGCGTCCACCGGCTCAAACTCTCCTCCGGCGCTACTCACCCGCGAGACCTGCAGCAGATCCTGGATCAGGGCCTGCATACGCTGGCCCCCCTCGACGATGTACCCGAGGAACTCATCGGCGTCCGCGTCGAGCCGTCCGCGGTACCGGCGCTCGAGGAGCTGACCGAAGCTGACGATGCTCCGCAGGGGCTCCTGCAGGTCGTGGGAGGCGACATAGGCGAACTGCTGGAGCTCCTCGTTGCTCACCCGGAGCTTCTCTCCGTACTCCCTGAGGACTGCTTCGACCTTCATGCTCTCGGTGATGTCGTCGAAGATCGTGTAGATCTGGTACGGGGTCGTCTCGCCCGGACGGAAGAGGGGCACAGCGTGTTTGGCAATCCAGCGGTAGCCCTGCTCCCGGGGGTTGTACACGCCCATCACTACGCCCCGCACCTCGTGCCCGGCTCGCAGCGTCGTCATCCCCGGATGGTCCAGGCCGAGGAACGGCGTTCCGTCCTCACAGATGGTGTGATGCTCCGTCTCCTCCGGGGTCGTGATCAGGAACTCGCCCGGACTCTTTCCCAGTATCCGCTCGGCCGCGGGGTTCATGGTGACGATCCGGCCATCGGTGTCCTGGTAGACCACGCCCTGGAGCATGGTCTCGAACAGGCGCCGGTAGTGCCGTTCGCTCTCGACGACCGCCTCCTCCGCCCTGCGGCGCTCGGTGATGTCGCTGAGCACCAGCCGGATCCGGTCGGCCGGGCACGCCGGATCCTCCCGCCCTCTGAGCAGGGCGTACCAGGGGGGGCGCCCCTGCGCTCCGGTCACCTCCGCCTCGAAGGTCTCGGTCATCCCGGTCTGGAGCACACGGTCACAGAACGCAGCGAAGCTGCCGATGAAATCGGGATGCAGGAACACCTGGATGCGTGCACCGATGAGCGACTGCCGGCTCGCGGACAGGAGCACGGACCCTGTCAGGTTCAGGGCCAGGATCGTCCCGTTCCGGTCGATGGTGAAGTAACCGACCGGGGCGAAGTCGTAGAGGTCGATATACTGGTCCCGCAGCATCTCGGCCTCGTTCCGGGTCTGCACCAGCTCCTCGTTCTGCAGCTCCAGTTCGATCTGATGCACCTGCAGTTCGTGGACTTGGGCGAGCGCCTCGTCGGGGGATAGGGGCCCCCTCCGATCCGTCTCGCGTGCCACCAGGGCCTCCTCGGCCCGGCGGCGAAGGTCGGCGGGATCCGGGGGAGTCATGCCTTCTCCGTCCCCGCGGTCCCGGGTATATCCTCCATCGCGAGGAGGATGAGTTCCTTGTTCGCTCCCTCGGCGACGAGCCGGCGGGCATTGAGCAGCAGCTCTTTCCGGCCGATGGTCGGGAAGACCTGGTCCACGCGGAGATCGTCGAAGGCCGTACTCTTGGGAAGTACCGACTCCAGCAGTTCCCTCAGCGAAGGAATGTCCCACTGCCCGTTCCCGAGCGAGTAGAGCACCTGGCCTTCGACCTCGTCCTTCGAGACATGAAACATCTCGTAGAACGACCGGTTCGCCGAGACAACGTGCATGGTCCCGTCGAGGACGAGCAGAGGTTCACGGATGGTCGCGATGATCCCCTCGGCATAGGTACGGGCATCGTTCAGCGCCCGTTCCAGGTTGCGGGAGGCGGTGACGTCCTGGAAGGTGATCACCACGCCGTCGATCCGGTTGTCCAGGGTCCGGTAGGGCAGGACCCGGACCTGGTACCAGTGCCCGCTCCGAGTTTCCACCTCCTTCTCCGAGACGGCCAGGGTCCGCAGCACCTCCCCGACGTCGCGGGTCAGGTCGGGGTAGATCAGGTCGGAGGCGATGTCCGTGACGGGCCGGCCCACATCGCCCGGGAGCAGGTTGACCAGCCGGGTCATCTCGGCCGTATACCAGCGCAGGTTGAGCCGCTCGTCGAGGAAGACCGTCGCGACGTTGGTGCTGTTGAGCAGGTTCTTCATGTCGTTGTTGACATGCGAGAGATCGGCGACCCGGCTCTGCAGCTCGGTATTGACGGTCTGCAGTTCCTCGTTGAGGGACTGCATCTCCTCTCTCGACGTAGTCAGCTCCTCGTTGGTCGACTGCAGCTCCTCGTTCGCGGACTGGAGCTCCTCGTTGGTCGACTTCAGCTCCTCGTGTGAGGACTGCATCTCCTCGCGGGTGGTATGCAGGTCGTCCTCCGCCTGCCGGAGCCGCTGTTCCAGCTCCCGGCATTCCCCGGGCCCGCCCCCACGGGCCTCCCGGACCTTGCGCCGAGCACGGGCGGGCAGGTCGGTGAAGACGATCAACACGAGTCCCTTCACGGCGGCGGGGGCTCCGAGCTGCCGGACCGTGACGTCGACATATACGGTGCCGCCGTTCATTCCGATCCGGATCCCGTGGAGGGCGACGGGCCCCTCCTGCCGGACAGCCAGCCGGAACGCGCCCTCCAGTTCGGTGCGCAGCCCGTCGCGAGCCATGGCGAAGATGTTCCAGTTGGCCTTTCCGGCCGCGGGCTCCAGGAACCGGCCCGTTCGCCCGTTGATGTAGAGGATATCCCCGGTAGTGTTGGTCAGCACGGCCGCGGGCGCATACTGCTGCAGGATCACCTGGTCGGCCACCTGCTGCAGGTTGTTCACCGGTTTCGGTGCCGGCCCCGGTCCTGCCTGGTCGGCCCTGCGGGGGAAGAATGCCGTGGGGAACTCGATCGGCACCGCGGGCACCGCCGGCTCGATCCGGCGGAACAGCCTGAGCGCGGCATCGAGCGGGGTGAAGAGGTCCGTGAAACCGCCGACGGACTCGGCCGTGCCGAGGATCAGCACACCTCCGGGGTTCAGGGCGTAATGAAACACGGGCAGGAGCTTCCGCTGGATCTCGGGCTCGAGGTAGATCAGCAGGTTTCGGCAGCTGAGGATATCCAGCCGGGTGAACGGCGGATCCATGATCAGGTTCTGGGGGGCGAAGACCACCATCTCCCTGATCTCCTTTTTGACCCGGTATCCCCCCTCGTCCCTGGTGAAGAACCGGTCCAGGCGCTCCTCCGAGACGTCGGCCACGATGTTCTCGGGGTAGAACCCCGTCCGCGCCCGGTCGATGGCGTCCCGGTCCAGATCGGTCGCATAGCACTGCAGGGTGGTCTGCTTCGCGGGCGACAGCCTCCCGAGGGCCTCGCGAAAGACGATCGCGAGGGAGAAGGCCTCTTCGCCCGTCGAGCAGCCTGCCACCCAGGCCCTGAGTGTTCCCCCTTCCGGCGCGGCTGCAAGGAGCTCGGGGATCACCCGGTCTCGGAGTGCATCCCAGACGGCCGGGTCGCGGAAGAACCGGGTCACGCCGATGAGGAGCTCCTTGAAGAGGAGGTCCACTTCGCCGGGGTTCTCCTGCAGGAAGCGGACATAGTCGGAGAGCCGGCCGATCTGATGGATGGCCATGCGCCGTTCGATCCGCCGGGAGATCGTGCTCTTCTTGTACAGGGAAAAGTCCTGGCCGGTGCGCGCCCGGATCAGGATGATGACCTTTTCCAGGGCGCTCCGGGCCGTTGTCTCGGCCACCGGTTCGACATTTGTGGAGACGGGTCGGTGCCGGACGAACGCGAGGATCTTCTGCCCCAGCTCGTCCGCGGGGGCCACGATGTCGGCCAGGCCGGCATCGATGGCGCTCTTCGGCATAGCGTCGAACTGGGCGGAGGCCGGGTCCTGTACGAGCGCGAGTCCGGCCTTCTCCTTGATCGCCCGGAGGCCTGCGGTGCCGTCGGAGCCCATGCCCGACAGGACGACCCCGATGCTCTGTTCCTGCAGGTCGTCGGCGAGGGAGCGGAAGAAGAGGTCGATCGGAAGGCGGAGTCCGCGCGGGGCCTGGGGCTCGAGCAGGTGAAGAACCCGGTGGAGCAGGGAGAGGTCGTAGCCCGGCGGGATCACGTACACGCAGTCGGGCTCGACCGGCAGGCCGTCCGTGACCTGGAAGACCCGCATCGAGGTGGCGCGCTGAAGCAGTTCGGGCAGCATGCCCGGCTGGGTCGGGTCGAGGTGCTGGACGACCACGAAGGCCATACCGCTCCCGTCCGGGACACCCTTCAGGAACCGCTCGAGGGCCTCGAGCCCGCCTGCCGACGCACCGACACCGACGATGGGGAAGGCGGCGATGGTATGCCCGGGGGCCGTATCCAGCGAGATGCCCGTACTCACGGGCGTTGTCGGTGTGGGTTCCACGACCGCGGCCCCTTCATCGTTCGAAGTGGGGTCACGGACTTTCATCATAGAGAACTGCCTTTGGTATCGTTGATCCCTCTTTATCGGACCTGCATATATAATGGCGCAAGAAAGCAGTTTCGCCTGCTCCTATCCCCGGCGTCGGAGAAGGAGGTAGACCCCCTCGCTGGCTTCTGTCGTGACCGGACGCCCTGCGGCAGGAGGGCCCGCGGACACCGTCGAGCCGGCGGTTCCATCGCGACCCCCGGCTCTCCATCACGTACTCGAGTCCTCCTTACTCTGCGGGTGTGCGTCCCGGATGGATCGGGCCTCGATGCCGCATGCACATGGGGTCTCGAATGGCACGGGCGTTCGGAGACAGCCTCTATCATGGGGTCGAGTCGGCGGAGGTCCCGATCGCTCTTCAGGGATCGGTACCGGGACGCTGATCCCCGGTATCGCATCGTGTGTGAGGACGAAGTCGTTCGATGGCGGAATGCCCTCTCCAAATCGGCCCTCACGGGTTCTTTCGAATAAGGTCCGTCAGTAATTCCACCTGGATCTTCTGTATCTCCAGGAGCCTCTGCCCCTGGTTGAAGAGGAGATGATCGATCTTTTTATGCAACTGGTGTATCTCCATCTCCGTATTCAGGTTCACCTGGTAGTCCTGTTCGGCATTGAGACGGTCTCGCGACTCCTGCCGGCCCTGGCTCATGATGATGAAAGGAGCCTGGATCGCAGCCACTGCCGAGAGGACGAGGTTGAGCAGGATGTACGGGTACGGATCGAAGGATGTCGTCAGGATGACGAGGGAGTTCGCGGCGATCCAGAGGATCATCACGCCGGAAAAGGAGATGATGAATGTCCAGCTCCCGGCGAGGTTGGCGATCCGATCGGAGAGCCGGTCCCCGAAGCTCAGGTGCTTCTCGAACTCGATATTGATATTTTTCGCGAGAAGGGCATGGTCGTCCATGGTTCGCTTGACGGTCGCTTCCAGCAGGACGAGCTCTTCCTTCTCCTTCTCCAGCACCTCCGCGATATACCGCACCCTGAAAAGGTCGAGATCCGCCCGGCAGATGAACCCGCCCGATGACCACGCGGGATACTCTCTCCGGATTACCCCGGCGATCGGCTCTGGAACCGATTGCGCGGGCACGAGATCGTCCTGGTCTTTTTGCCCCTCGCAGACCTGACAGACACCCGTCTCCGTAGCGATCACCCCGTCCTTCCCCCCATATCCATCAGTGAGTCTTCCCCCGAATCCTATAAACGATGATCAGTACGGCACGAAGGATCGACGGAAGGTCCGATGCAGACCTCCGAATGCCTGAACCCGGCCTGTGAGGACTTCGGCGCCGGCATCGCCGATCCCGACCGGATCGTCGTCTCGTATGCCGGGCAGAACTCCGGTTGCGCCTGCACGGGCCGTTCGCCATCTCCCCCGGGTCCACGTCCGCTCGCCGGACCTGGTGGAGTGATCGGCACGACACTCGGGAGATGCCGAGCTCTGCCCCCGGGACCGATGCCGGCGGATGTGCCCCCTCGGGCCGGATACGCATATACCTTGTCGATCCATACTGTCGATCCCATGCCCTTCGACGAAGACTCTTCCCTCCGGGTCGTGCTCCGACTCTTCTCCGATGTCCAGCTCGTCGTCTACGTGGTGATCGCGGTCATGCTCTCGCTCGTCGCGTTCGTCTCGCTCTACGACGCGGGCAGGCTGATCGTCGCGCTGCTCGCGACCCCCGACACACCCGTCGGGATCATCAGGGTTCTCGAGGCGGTCCTCCTCTCGATCACGGTGACGACGCTCCTGACGACCGTGACCGTCTTCTTCCGAACCCGACGGTTCGAGGCCCGCCCGCTTCTGATCGCCGGGCTGACCAGCGTGATCCGGCATGTGATCATCTCGAACATCGTATTCACCGACCTTGTCCAGGTCTTCGGCACGGTTGCCATCCTCGCCGTGCTCGTCGCCGGCATCGTGCTGACAGGGCACGAGGAGAAACCCGATCCGAGCGTGGGACCGTGACTCACGGGCAGCGCCGTCCGGTCAGACCCTCTCCCCGTCCCGCGTCCGGCTCACCCATGCCGACTCGAACGTCCGATAATTGATGATGATGTATTGGTGCGGTGCGGGACAGTTCGGACTCCGGACGGGAATGAACCCGGGATTCGTATCCGAAATACAGCCGTCGGACCGAGTCTGCGACTGCAGAACTGGTCTGAAAAAGTAAGAGCGTGCGTTGCCGGCTGCACGTCGTCCCCGTGGCACCATATTCGCCGGCGCGTCGTGCTCCGTCGTCTCCAGGGAGTGCAGGATCACTCCGTGACATCGGAAGAGGCTACGGTCTTCTTCGCTGCACCCGTCAGTTCGGAGTAGATGGCATAGCCGGTCACCGCGAGCGAGATGAGCACCGGGCCGAGAATGAACCCAACAATTCCCATGAACGGGACACCGGCGAAGATCCCGATGATCATGAAGACGGGATGCACCGCAACTCGCCTTCTCATCATCACCGGGCGGTAATAGAAATCGATCCAGCCGCTCAGCAGGGGGTATCCGATGAACATCGTGATGGCCGCACTCGTGATGTCCCCCAGGGAGACCATGTAGAGGAGGAAGAAGAGCAGGAAGAGCTGGGCGCCGATGAGGGGGATCAGCATCGCAAACCCGATCATGGTGGCGAACAGGAGCACGTGCCCGTAGCCCAGCAGGGAGAAGAACGGGATGGCGAGGAGAAATGAGAGAAGAGCTGCGGAGATCTGGATGACGATGAGCGAGTAGATCGTATTCCCCGTGATCTCCGACATCCTCCCCACGGCCGCCGAGAGTTTCGGGGAGAGGGTGCGTGTCACCGAGGTCCAGAGCTCTTCGCCCCGGTAGATCAGCATCGAGAGCAGGAGGAAGAGAATGATGACCTGGAGCAGGAGGAGTGCCGGGTTCGCGGTGAGCGAGAGCAGGGTGTCCAGCAGCATCTGGACAAGCGTCTGGGGCATGTTGGAGAGCTGCGCCGCGGTGAACGTGGGCAGGAAGGCGGCAAAACCCGTATTGTCGAAGCCCCTGACCAGCGTTGAAACCATGGTTCCGATATACTCGATCTCGTCGTAGATCACGATCGTTGCTGCCGACACCAACAGCATGATCGCGAGGAGAAATCCGAGGGTGAGGACCAGGGCGGAGAGGGACGGCTTCACCCTGCGTGAAAGCCGCTGGTGGAGCGGCATGAGTGCGACCGCAAGGGCGACGGCCCAGACCATCACGGTCATGAGCGGCCAGAACGCGATGATCGCAACGACGAAGATTGCGCCGATGAGAAGCCAGAGTTTCTGATCTTCACTGACCAGCGAAGTTCCCATACGGGTCCATTACTGATGGTGGAGATAAAAACCCTGCCGGTACAGATGGTGCGCTTCCAGGCGGGCTGGTCGGGATACCGGTTGCGGCTCCTGTGCTCCCGTAATCCAGTCCCGATCCTCTCCTTTCAGGGGGCCCGTTCGCCGGATAGCTCATCGCTAATAACGAAACTATAAATACCGCGCCATGAGAGTAGGCCCTGTATGACATCCAACGAAAGTCTCCGTGTGAAGGCGCACAAGGCGGTTGACGACGCCCGGGTGGCGGCTCATGAAGTGGTAGATGATGCGAAGGTCGCGGTGGAAACCCTGGTCGACGACGTGAAGATAGATGCCCACAGGGCCAGTGCGGATGCGAAGATCAAAGCGCATCAGGCCTCATCCGAGGTTAAAAAAGCGTAGCCGGAAAATGGGGGTGCTGCTGCATCCCGCAAGATCCCTTTGCGTAGGGTAATATCCTGCGGAACGGTCTCCCACGCCGGTCGACAATGTACCGCCATCGACATGCAAACCCGTCATCTTGGAATACATGCGTGAAGATGAGGCGGTACGCAGGCGGACGTGTGCCCTGAACCGCCTCATCGGTGCTGCGCTCCTGGACTACTGGGGTGATCCCGGATGCGGTCCTTCATCTCGCGAACGACAGAAAATCCGGACAGTGGAATTGTCTATATAAATACCGGATTCCGGTGAGTTGGTCCTTACGATATCGGTTCTCTACGTAGATGACGAGCCCGCACTCCTCGAGATCGGCAAATTGTTCCTGGAACGGACAAAAGAGTTCGAGGTGACCACCGCGTCGTCAGCATCCGTCGCACTCAACCTGATGCGATACAATCGGACACAGACCATTGTATCCGACTACCAGATGCCGGGGATGAACGGCATCGAGTTTTTGAAACAGGTTCGGGCGACGGATAAGACCATCCCGTTCATCCTGTTCACCGGCAGGGGCAGGGAAGAGATCGCCGTCCAGGCATTCGAGAACGGTGCGGACTTCTATCTCCAGAAAGGCGGAGAACCCCGCGCACAGTATGCGGAGCTCATACACAAGATCAGGGCAGCAGTCGAACACCGCCAGGCGGATGCTCAGGTCGCCATTCTCAACCGGCTCTACACGGTCCTCAGTGCGACAAACAAGGCCATCGTTCGCATCCATGATAAAATAGAGCTGCTGAACGAGATCTGCCGGATTTCTGTCGACGACGGCGGCTTTGCGATGGCATGGGCGGGACTCGTCAATCCCGAAAAACATCTCATCGAACCTGTCGGGATGTCCGGTCACATCGAAGGCTACCTCGATACGATCTCGATCTCGACCGAAGATACGCCCAATGGACGAGGCCCGACCGGGGCGGCATTCCGTGCGGGAACATTCACTGTATGCAATGATATCGAGAGCGATCCGCAGATGGCGCCGTGGCGCACAGCGGCAGCTCAGCGAGGCTATCGCTCCCTGGCCGCGTTCCCCTTCGCACTGGATACCGGAAATGCCGGTGTTATTACCTTCTATGCCTCGCAACCGGGCTTTTTTTCCGACAGGATCATCCGGCTTCTCGAGGAACAGTCGGGGGATATCACTTTTGCTCTCTCGACGCTCGACCATGACGAGCAACGCATCGCTGCCGAAGAAGAATTGAAACGGTCCGAACTCAGGTACCGGCGCCTGTTCCAAACGGCTCAGGATGCGATCCTGATCCTCGACGGGGATACCGGAGAGATCATCGATGCCAACAAATTCATCCAGGACATGCTGGGATACCCGCTGGACGACTTCATCGGTCGGCACCTCTGGGAACTCGGGTTTTTAAAGGACAAGGCTTTTGCCCGTCGTGCCTTCACCGAGCTGAAGACGAACGGGTATATCCGGTATGAGGATCTGCCCCTGGAGACGCGAGAAGGGAGGGCCATCAGCGTGGAGTTCATCAGCAACGTCTACCTGGTCGGCGAGAAGAGGATCATCCAGTGCAACATCCGGGATGTCACCGAACGGAAACAGGCCGAAGCAGCCCTCGCCCTGGCCGGCAGGAGACTGAACCTGATGTCGGGCATCACCCGTCACGACATCACGAACCAGCTGATGGCGCTCTCCGGTTTCCTGGACCTTGCACTTGAGACCGCGACGGTGCCTGAGGGAGTCGCCCTGATCAACCGGGCGCACAGAGCGGCGGACACCATTCGACGCCAGATCGCCTTCATCGAGGAGTATGAGGATCTCGGGGCGATGGCGCCGGTGTGGCAGGGATTATCGGAGGTCATCCGTTCGGCAGCATCGCAGATGGGAGAGAGTACGATCAACTTCGAAATTCCTGATGACCGCCTGGAATTGCTTGCCGACCCGCTTCTCATCAGGGTCTTTTACAACCTGTTCGAAAACTCCCGACAGCACGGGAGCACAGTCACGTGTATACGCATCGCATATCATCGAATCGGCACCGGGCTCAAGATCACCGTCGCCGATAACGGGCTCGGCATCTCTCCCGAGGAAAAAAAGCATCTTTTCGAACGCGGTTTTGGAAAAAATACCGGGCTCGGCCTTTTTCTGTCCCGGGATATCCTGTCAAACACCGGCCTCTCCATCACCGAGACCGGTATCCCGGGCGATGGAGCACAGTTCGAGATCACGGTGCCGGACGGAGCATTCCGGTAGGTCGTGTTCCAGAGGTGTCGCACTTTTCTCGAACTCGAGTCTCCATGGAGATCGGCCCCCCCGCCGCCGATCCGTACCTCCCTGCGATGGTCCCCGTCGATCTCCCCGAGGACCTCCCCCTTATTCGAAAGGAACCGGTCGGTCTGCCGTGGCCCTCAGGGACTTCCCGCCCGGCGCAGGGTCTCAGCGGTCACACATGTCGACCGGGGTTCGTGACACCGGTGTCTTCGCCGAGCCGGAGGCGCCGATCCTCGTCGGTGGGAGGACCCCCGCGCAGCTCAGGGACCGGCCGTTTGCCAGGAGTCCGACGCCAGAAGGTATATCACCACCTTGGCGGACATTAGCCCTGTCAGCTGGCAGCCCGGCTGGAGGGATGATCATGAAGATCTATGTTCGTGAACGGATGAAGGTCGGGGAGGGTGTTCGCCAGCCCCGCTACATCATTCTCGCTGTCGCCGGTGGCGACCTGAAGGTATATGCGCACCACTTCCGCAAGACCGAGCTCGAACAGATCGCCTCGGACCTCGGTGCCGAACTCGTCTACCTCGAACCGATGGCAGACGCGGACCGCGGAAAAAAGAAGCAGACCTGACATTTATCCATTGTTCCGTGGGTACGGTCCCGGTCGACGTCGTGGGAGGTGGTGCGAGGCGCCTCCCTCTTCCGGAGGACCTGCACCTCTTCCCTGTCTCCATGACCGATGGGGCGTGTTGGAGGCCCCGCATCCCCCCGCCACCCATACCATAGCACGTTCGAGGCGGACCGGTTTTTCCCATGACAGGCCCGCTGACCCCTATCCCGGACCTGTTCTTCCTGCCGAGAGGCAGGACCGACAACCGGTGGCCTGCGGACGTTCCGGCCCCGAGGGAGCCGCCATCGGATCGCTCGCTCCGGGCCGATCGACAGCCTCATAGTCGCTCCCGATCCAGCTCCTCTGGAACCGATGACCGCCACGACGCTCCGCTCGCTCTTTTCCGATCCCGGAGCGCGGCCGGACATGGCTGCCGAGGCCGCGTCCGCGGCCGGCAACTTCGGCACGGTGCTCCCCCTCCTCTTCGGCGTCGTCCTCGCCACCGATCTTTCTCCCGGTCCGGCACTCCTCCTCTTCGGGCTCTGGTACATCGTCGCGGGGGCCGTCTACCGGCAGCCGATCCCCATCGAGCCCATGAAAGCCGTGGCCGTGGTCGCGATCGGCGGCGGGATCGGCTCCGGCGAGATCGCGGCAGCGGGGATCATCCTGGGGGCCCTCTTCCTCTCCCTCGGCATACTCGGCTGGATCTCGCCCATCACCTCGCGGATACCCGTCCCGGTCACGCGCGGGGTCCAGCTCGCGCTCGGTCTCCTCCTCGCCCGGGCTGCAGTCGGGTACGCCACGGTCGACCCGACCCTGACCCTCCTCGGTCTCGGGGTCGTCCTCGCCTTCTGGCTGCTCCGGCAGCGGTTCACCGTGCCCGACCTCTCGGCCATTCTGGTGCTCGCGATCGGAATGGGAATAGGGGTGCTCGGCGGCGCGGCTCCTTCCGTCACCCTGCCCATCCCGATGCCGGTCATCCCGGCTCCCACAGACTGGGTGCCCGCGCTCCTGGTCCTTGTTGCGCCGCAGGCGCTTCTCACCCTGACCAACTCGATCGCGGCCACGGAACTGCTGGCCCGCGACCTCCTGCCCCGTGCACCCCGGGCCGACCTCCTGTCGCGCATGATCGGCGCCATGAACCTCGGCTCGGTCCCGTTCGGGGGAATCCCGATCTGTCACGGGGCCGGAGGTTTGGCCGCTCAGTACCGGTTCGGGGCCCGGACAGGATGGTCGAACCTCTTCGCGGGCCTGATCCTGATCGCGCTCGCATTCGTCGCCGGCTCGCCAGCAACGGTCGCCCTCTTTCCCGCCGGGCTCCTTGCCGCCCTTCTCCTCGTGGTCGCGCTGACCCTTGTCCGGCACGGGTTTCAGACGAGCTCTCCCGTCCCCACCGCCACGGTCGCGCTCGTCTCGCTCGTCAGCTCCCTCACGGTCGCTTTCGTCCTCGGGTGGTTCGTGGCCTGGGGGATGGGGCGGCTTCGCGAGCGTCGTGCAGCCTCACGTTAACTACGATAATTATACTTCTCCGGAAAATCGATATCTTATCAGTGAAGGTCCAACAGGTACATCGAACCCAGCCTCCGGTATCGCGGCGATCCGTTCGACCGCAGATGGTGTGATGTATCGATCGAACGGTGCCGGAGAACGGGGTGCCTGTCGGACGCCGGATAAGCACTCCGTTCGGTACGGGAGTGCCCGTGGGGTCCGGGCAATGTCGAAGCGGCCTCCCTTTGTCGACGAGACCGTCGGATCTCCTCGACGCTACGCCCGTCCTCGAGATCAAGCCCCGCCTGCCGCCGGGGAGGCCTTCCCCGACAGGAGGACGGGCCAGGCAGGCCGGAGCGTGAGACCGACGAGGGCCGATTCGACCGGCGATGTACCGACGCCGGACGGTCGGAGGAGCAGACAGAGTAGGAGAGACCATGCAACAGGATCCGATCGGCCCCGATCCATACGGTGACGCTATCGACTGGAATGCGATCTGGATGGCACGGAAGCTGCGCCACATCGCGGTCCCCGGCTATCGTGAGGGGGAGGGTTTCTTTCAGCAGAAGGCGAACGTCGAGCGGCTCTTTACGAAGCGCTCCGGCTCGAATCCCCGTGTCCAGCGGCAGCTCGCGCTCCTTCGACCACCGGCGGGCGGAGCCGTGCTCGATATCGGGGCCGGACCGGGAAACCTCGCCATCCCGCTCGCAGAGCAGGGGTGCCGGGTCGTCGCTGTCGAGCCTGCGGGCCCGATGCGCGACCTGCTGGCGCGAAACGCAGCCGCGGCGGGGGTCGATGTGGAGGTGATCCCCTCCTCGTGGGAGGATACGGACCCGGACGCGCTCGGTGGTCCCTTCGACCTCGTGATCGCCTCGTTCTCCCTATCGATGGTCGATATCAGGGCGGCTCTCGAGAGGATGCACGCCGTCTGCTCGGGAGAGGTTCACCTCTTCTGGTTCCTGACGCCCCCGCCCTGGGGCCGCGTCCTCAAGGCCCTCTGGCCGGCGGTCCACGGCGCGGATTTTTACTTCGAACCGATGGCAGGGTGCCTCATGAACGTCCTTCTCCAGATGGGACTCATGCCGACTCTCGAGTCCGAGTCCGTGGTCCGGGTCCACCGGTACGGATCGCTTGACGAGGCTGTCGACGAGTTCGCCCATCGCATGAACCGGCGCGACGGTAGGTCCGACGATCTGATCCGGGCCGGACTCCTCCGCCTGCTTCATGAAGAGGAAGGGTCGTACGTGCTGGACTATCCGGCCTGGCAGGCACACGTCTGGTGGAAGACCGCCGGCCAGGCGATCCGTCCGGGCACGGGTCCGCTGTACTGATCCGTCGATGCCGTGGAGGTCCGCGACGCCTTCGAATGATCCCCCATACGGAGCCGGCGCGGTCGCCGGTTCAGCCGGTCGAGACGAACTCGACCGGGAGCCCGATCGCTCCGGCCGCCCCGATCACGGCCCGGACGCGGGGGTCGCTGCAGAGGTCCCCCGTGCAGAGGAGGCGGGGTACTCCCCCGCGCTCGTCCAAGGCCGCAAAGTGGCAGGTCCCGCTCTGCAGCATCGCGATCGCCGCCCCGGCCGCTCCGCCGACCGGCTCGAAGACGAGGTCGGTACCCCGGAGGTGAGGCGCAAACCGTGCCAAAATCGTCTCGCCTCCAGGCCCGGCAACGACCAGGGTGCGTCCCACGACGTCGGGGTCCGTGGTCAATCGGACCTCGCGGACCTCGCCCGTTTCGTACCCCTCGACTCCGCCCGGGACATGGAGAAAGGCGTGGGGTCCGATATCGGCGAGATGCGAGGCCGGGGTGCGGGCACGGGGGAAGGCGACCCATCGATCGCCGACCGACCCGAGCGTGAGCGGCACGAACTCGTCGACACCCACCTCGGAGACGACCGGGCGGGCGAGTTCCACCAGCGCCGTCGGGAACTGGACAGCGGGCGGAAACCCCCAGACGCTCAGGAGCGGTGCGACCAGCTCGCGGAGGACGACTCCGGCCGCGAACGGATATCCGGGGAGTGCGAGAACCGGGACTCCGTTCACCCGGCCCGCCAGGGTCGGGCGTCCGGGCTGCATCGCGACGCCGTGAAAGAGGACCTCCCCCACGGACCCGATCGCCCCGGCCGTGCCGTCGCTCGGCCCTTTGGAGACTCCGCCGAAAAGCAGCACCAGGTCCGACTCGGCTGTGGCAGCCATCACTGCAGCCGCGATCGTCCCGACGTCCCCGGCCACGGCCCGTCGGGGGATGCATCCGACCCCTCGGCCGGCAAGGAAGGCGGCCGCCCGCCCCCTGTTCGCCGGCGAAGAGCACCTGCCGCTGTTTCCGGTCAGCTTCACCGGCCGTTGCGGCAGCCCCCGCCGCCTCTTGAGCGGGGTGATCCCGGTGAGTCGCCGCGAGCAATGGGTCGGCGCCGGGC
>Ga0074195_1002093_pt1 | contig 23996 bp, 22 predicted proteins | sample EPASupsiteHSE623_FD_64525 | JGI IMG/M metagenome (GOLD analysis project Ga0074195, IMG submission 64525) | Bioremediated contaminated groundwater from EPA Superfund site, New Mexico - Sample HSE6-23 | ecosystem: Environmental > Aquatic > Deep subsurface > Groundwater > Contaminated ... | reverse complement strand
TGGGGGTCCCATACCGCGGGAATGGGCAGCGGGGGCGGGGCAACCCTCCCCGCCCCCCTCGTCAAGGATCCGGCCATGTACATGGCCGATTGGAAAGTGGCCGAGCCGGCGGCGCTGGAAGATCTCTATGCCGTTGTCGCGCGCATGGGGGGAAAGATTTCGGGCGAGCATGGCATAGGCCTGAAGCGCAAGAAATACATGGCTGAGTTCATGAGCCCCGTGGAAATGGGCTTGATCAAGGCGATTAAAAAAGCATGGGACCCGAACGGCATCATGAACCCCGGCAAACTCTTCGACCCGGACTGAAACGAAATTCGGACTGAAATGGCCTCCGGATCGAGAGGGCGCTTCAAGCTTTTTTGGGCGTCTTCTTGCCGATAATGGAGCCGCGCGGCAGATGGATGCCTTGGTTCAGGATGAGGGCCGCAAGTATGACGATGCCCGTGGCGAGAGGGTGAAACGACGCGGGCATGTTCATGAGGTTCAGGCCGTTGTTGATAAAGCCGACCATAACGGCGCCGATGAGGGCGCCGGCCACCGATCCGGAGCCGCCCATCAGGCTTGTGCCGCCAACGACAACCGCGGTGATGACGTCTAGCTCGTAGCCGCGGGCATTCATCGCGTAGGCCTGCTGGGTCAGCGAAGCCATGACGATGCCAGCCAATGTCGCCGTGCCCGATGAGAGTGTATACGCGATGATGCGGGTTTTGTCGGGATCGACGCCGGATAGTTTGGCCGCGGTCTCGTTCGCGCCGACGGCGATCGCGCGTCGGCCAAAAGCGGTGTGCTTGAGCAGGATATGGCTCCCGACGATGGTCAGCAGCATGATATAGATCGGCAGCGGGGTCCCAAAGAGCTTCCCCGTACCGATGAGGAGGAATCCGGCTGGTTCGGTGATGGACCTTTCATCGCCGCCCGAGATCAGCATGGCGAAGCCGAAGAGGTAGGTGAGGGCCGCCATGGTGACGATAAAGGGAGGCACGTGAAACTTCGTCGTCACGATACCGTTCAGGAACCCTATCCCGAGCCCGATGGCCATGGTGAGGAGGAGCGCGAGCGGCCATGGCACGCCGATGACATTCATCAAGGCGTTGGCGATGATGCCGGAGAGCGCGGCCATTGAGCCGACCGACAGGTCGATCCCGCCGGTGATCGGCGCGTAGATAAAACCAGCGCTCATGATGCCGATCAGGCAGACAGACCAGAGGACGTTGGTGAGGTTGCCAATCGTCAGAAAACGATCCGAGAGCAGGCTGAGCACTCCCATCAGGGCGAACAAAATGAGCAAAAGCCGCATTTCCATGAGAAGACGGCGCAGGTCGAACTTTTTCGCTTTCATCGTTCACCACCTTCCAAAAGGCCGGAAGCCGCCCGGAGAACCGCTTCTTCGGTGATCACGCCTTCCGCGAATTCCTTGATTATCCTGCCTTTGCGCAGCACTATGATGCGATCCGAGAGCCGGGTCAGCTCGGGAAGGTCGGACGAAACGACGATTACCGAAACGCCGGCCGAGGATAGACGCTCGATAGTCTGATACATTTCCTCTTTGGCTCCTATATCGATCCCAACCGTCGGTTCGTCGACAATGAGAAGCTTGAGATCGCGAATAAGCCATTTGCCAACAACGACCTTCTGCTGATTGCCGCCGGATAAGTTGCCGACGGGGATATCCGCGTCGGCGGGTTTGACGCGCATCAGATCGATAGCCTTGCCCGCGAGCTCGAGCTCTTTCGCGCCGCTCACGAACCCGTAGCGGGAGGTGACGTCCAGATTCGGGATGCCTATGTTCCCGGCTATCGAGATAAGCCCCATGATCCCTTGCAGACGGCGCTCCTCGGGCACCAACCCGATGCCGTTCGCAATCGCGTTCGTGACGCTCGGCGTATACGGCTTGCCGAGGAAGGTCACGGTACCCGAGTCGACGGGATCAATGCCGAAGAGCGCCCTGACAAGCTCCGTGCGCCCCGCGCCGACGAGGCCGCCCAGGCCAAGCACTTCGCCCTCACGCAGCCTCAAGCATATGTCGTAAAATTTCCCCGCCGAGCTAAGCCCTTCCACCTCGAGCACGAAAGGCGTTTCCTTTTTCATCATCCGGTGGTGCTCCTCGTTGTCAGTCAACGTGCGACCTATCATCAATCGGATGATTTCCTGCGGGCTGATCTTATCCTTCTCAAGCACGGCGACCTTGTAGCCATCCCTGAGGACCGTGACGCGGTCGGATAAATGGAAGACCTCCTCCATGCGGTGCGAGATGTACAATACGCTGATGCCGTCCGCCTTCAGCCGGTATATGATCTCGAACAGCTGGGCGCTTTCGGTTGAGGTGAGTGAGCTCGTGGGTTCGTCCATGATGACGAGAGAGGCCTTGCTGTTGAGCGCCTTGAGGATCTCGACGGTCTGCCGCTGCGCTATCGAGAGAGTGTCGATGATGTCGGTAGCCCGAAGCTGAAAGCCGTAGCGGTCGATGATCTCCTGGGCCATGCGGTTCATTTTCTTGATGTCGATGATCGGCAGCCCCGCGAACATGGGTTCCTTGGTCAGGAAGATATTCTGGGCGACCGTCATGCCGTGGATGAGGCTGAGTTCCTGGTAGATGACGGCGATTCCGAGCTTCTGCGCGTCTTGTTTGCTGTGGGCGATCGGAACGGCGACGCCATTGTAGGTTATTTCGCCGTCGTTTCTCTGTATTACCCCGGTGATGATCTTGACGAGGGTCGACTTGCCCGCGCCGTTCTCTCCGACCAGGGAGTGAATCTCTCCTCGCTTGAGGGAGAAATCGACGTCGAAAAGTACCTGAGGCCCGTTATAGGCTTTATTGATCTTCCGGCAGTCGAGCAGGATTTCCTTGTCGCTTGCTAGTTCATTCATCGCATAACCTCCTGCATCACCGAGCCAGGGTGTCGGCGCCGCCGGACCTTTTGCGGATGGCTGTTCTTCGGGCTGATTTCGCGGCGAATCCCTTGTACCAGACGTCCAGCATGACGACCACGATGATGATGAGTCCGATCGCGATCGGCTGTATATACGGGGAAATTCCGAGCTTTAGAATGCCATTCTTGATGAGGGCGAGGAAGATCGCGCCGATGACGGTACCCCATACGTCGCCGACGCCCCCGGTGAAGGGCGTGCCTCCGATGACGACGGCGGCGATGACGTCCATTTCGGAACCGATGCCGAATTCGGGCATGGCGGTCATCATTCGAGCCGAAAGAAACACCGAAGCGAGGGCAGCGCAGAAACCGGAGAACATATAGACGCCGACAATCGTCTTGTCGACATTTATGCCCGACAGTCGCGCGGCAATAGGATTGGCTCCGGACGCGTACACGTTCGTGCCTGCCTTCGTCCGCCTCAGAAAGAACTGGACGAGAGCCGCGAGCAGGAAGAAGACAATGGTGACGATGTAGAGAGGACCGACAGAGCCGCCGAACGAGAGGTATCGCTCGTCTTGGATAAAGACGTTCTGCACGAAGCCCATCTCGTCCTTGACGGCGATGATGAGGGCGAGGCCCGCGAGGATGCCCCGCATGGCGAGGGTAACGATGAATTCGGGAAGTTTGAACCGCGTGATGAAAAACCCATTGATCATGCCAATCAAGGCTCCGCCGGCGAGGGCGATCGGGATGAAGACGAATGGCGAAAGATGTGTGTAGGATAGGAAATTGACGCAGATCATTCCGGTGACTGCGATGACGGCCCCGATCGACATGTCGATGCCGGCCGTGATGAGGATCATGGTGAACCCCACGCCGACGATGCCAACCTGCGCCGCGTCCTGCAGCAGGGTGGTCAGATTGTCCAGTGTCCCGAACGCCGGATTCATGAACTCCAGGGCAATCCCTATCGCCACCAGAAGTCCGATGAGGATCAGGCGGCGTAGAGCGCTTGTCGACATGATGTCACCTCCGTTGGAAACCCGCTACGGGGGTTGGTGGCATGGAAACTGCCGGGTGGCGAGAAGCGCCGCCCGGCAACTACCTTGCGAGGCTCGGCCGGGTCTGCCCGGCGAGCTCTATTCTTACCAGCGGTCAGCTTCCTTGATCTGGGACACGGTCTCCTTCGTGGCGGCGAAGGGGGGGATCGTGACCATGTCGGTTTTGGGCCCTTTCTTCCTCGCTCCGGTGAGGAGATCGAGCGCGTACTTCGCCGCCGTGGATCCCTGGTTATAGGCGTTGGTGTAGGCGGTTCCGGCGATTTTTCCCTGTTCGATAAGTTTGAGCGTGCTCATCTGGCCATTGAAGCCCCAAATCTTGACCTGGGAGAGTCGATTGGCTGATTCGGCGGCGAGCATCGCTCCTTCGGCCATGTTGTCGTTGACCGCGAAGACAGCGTCGAGCTGCTTGTTCGTCTGGAGGAAGGCGTTCATGATCACGATCGATTTATCCTTGTTCCACTCGCCATTCTGGGCGCCGACGATCTTGATATTGGGGTACTTGGTCATCGCGGAGCGGAAGCCCTTTTCGCGTTCGACGCCGGCGAGGGCTCCGGGGGGCGACTGGATAAGCGCGACGTTGCCTTTGTTGCCGATGGATTTGGCGATCATGTCGCCGACGAGGACGCCGGCTCCGAAATCATCCATTGAGACGCAGGCGGAATGGGGAAGCATGGTGTCGGTGTTCAGGGTGATGACAAAGATGCCGCGGTCTTCGGCCTTCTTGACGCTCGCGGTGAGGGCGGCGGCATCGACAGGCTGGAGGATGATCGCGTTGTAGCCCTGGTTGATGATGTCGTCCATCATCGTAACCTGGACCTCGGCCTTCATCTGGCCGTCGAAGGCCTGGAAAGCCGCCCTGCCGGAATCTTTGAGCGCGGATTCGATGCCCATGCCCCATGCCTTGGTAAGGGCCTGCCCAACCGTTGTCGGAAGGTACGCCACCTTATAGGTTTGGGCCGCCATGGAGGCGATGCCGATGAATGCGAATAGAGCGGCGAACGCCATGATTCTCATGCTTTTCTTCATGTGATTCCTCCTTCAACGTATCACCATGGTGGTGATTACAAAAAGAAATAGATCAAAATGATCGCAATACGGTTCATATTACAATCATATTGTTCAAAACGCAAGCAAAATCTTTTTCCACGGCCGGCTATTTGTCCTCCATGAAATGATCCGCTTCTCTCCTCTTAAAGGAACGATAGGTACGGAAGATCGTGCTCGCCCTCGAAGGCGTCGGCGAACCCGCGCGGATGATGGTATTCGGTCTTGGCGGCGTCGGTCGGGTATACGTATTTCCCGCCGACTTCCCATAGGAAGGGGACGAATTGGTAGTCGAGCCGTGCCCGACGCATCTCCCAAAGAACTTTGATCTCCATTGGATCCGCCTGGAAGTTGGTCCAGATATCATGGTGGAAGGGAATGATGACCTTGGTTCCAAGGGATTCAGCCATGCGGAGAATGTCCACGGAAGTCATTTTGTCGGTGATTCCGGGCGGGTTTTCCCCGTAGGATCCCAGCGCGACATCGATGCGGTGGTCTTTCCCATGCTTGACGTAATAGTTGGAGTAGTGGGAATCGCCGGAGTGGTAGAGGTTGCCGCCGGAGGTCTTGATCAGATAGTTGACCGCCATGTCGTTCATGTTCGCCACCGGCTTATCGCGCAGCGTCACTCCCTTTTTTGCCGTTATGAGGGCCGTGCGATCAAAAGATTCCAGGACGACGATCTCCATGTCCCTCACTTTGACCGTATCCCCGGGCACGACCGTCCGGCACCGGCTTTCCGGCACTCCCCAGCTTTTCCAGAGTTCAACGCATGCTTTCGGACCGATGAAGGGAACCTCCGGTGAACAATGCTTGATGACGGCCGCCGCGACGTTGGCGTCGATATGGTCCCCGTGATCGTGGGTAGCCAGGACGGCGTCGATATTCCTGATCGCGAAGGGATCGAGCGGGAAAATGGAGTTTCGCAAGTTGGGCTGGAGTCGTTTTACGCCCGACATGCGCTGCATCTGATGCTGGGGGGTCATCCATGGATCCTTGGCGGACTTTTTGCCGGTGCCAACCCAGAAATCGATGGAGATATTCGCCCCGCCCGCCGACTTGACCCAAATACCGGTGCAACCAAGCCACCACATCGCGAAGGTGCCGGGAGCGACCTTTTCGTTCTCTATTTCCTCATTGAGCCAGGTTCCCCATTCGGGAAAAGTATTTAGAATCCACGATTCCCTTGTGATATCGTCGATCTTCGCCATTCGGTATCCTCCTCTCCTCCCCGACGGTCCTTTTGCCGCGCTGTTGAACGGGGCGATTATGTATGATAAATGCTGATTGTTCAAAAAGCAAGAGAAAATGATACAAACTGTATAATTTTGATTCTAAAAAATAAAAATAGCGATCAAAAAGATACATTACGTCTTTACGATATCTCATTCTGGACGTACAGTACTATCAGATACTCATCTCTAATCAGGAGTGGCGATGGATAATCCGCTCGGTATATACGAAAAAGCTCTGCCCAGGGATATGGGCTGGAATGCTCGCTTCCGCGCCGCCGCGGAGGCGGGGTATGAGTTTCTTGAGCTATCGATCGACGAGACGCCCGAGCGTCTGGCTCGTTTGGGATGGGAACGCTCCGAACGGCTCGCGTTCGCACGGAGCGCCCAGGAGTCCGGCATTCGCGTTCCGTCGATGTGCCTCTCCGGACACCGAAAATTCCCCTTCGGAAGCGCCGACCCTGACCTGCGTCGCCGCGCGAAAGAGCTCATGGAAGCTGCGATCCTCCTCGCGTCGGATTTAGGCATCCGCGTTATTCAGCTTGCCGGCTATGACGTCTACTACGAACCATCGACTCGCGACTCTCGGCGCCGCTTTCTGGATGGCATGCGTGAAGCCGTGGCATTCGCCTCGCGCTATCAGGTCATGCTCGCGTTCGAGATCATGGATACCCCCTTCCTGAATTCGATCTCCAAGTATCTGCTTCTCAAGCGCGAACTGCCTTCGCCCTGGCTGGCGGTATACCCCGACCTCGGAAACTTGAGCGCCTGGGGCAACGACGTGGACTACGAACTATCCATTGGGATCGACCATATCGTTGGCGTTCATATAAAGGAAACAAAGCCGGTCAGCCCGGACTACCCCGGCGCTTTTCGGGATATTCCCTTCGGCGAGGGAAACGTGGATTTCGTCGGATGCTTCGCCGCGCTCAAGAAACTCGACTACAAGGGGCCTTTCCTTATAGAGATGTGGACAGAGAAAGCTTCCGACCCCCTGAGGGAGATCGCGCGCGCCCGGACTTGGGTCCTGGAGCGGCTGCGACAAGGAGGATTCTGATGTACGAGGCGCTCAAAGAAGCGGTCTTCCTGGCGAACCTGGAACTGCCGCGGCTCGGACTCGTCGACTTTACATGGGGAAACGTCAGCGCGAGGGATCCCGGCACCGGCGCGATCGCGATCAAGCCCAGCGGAGTCCCGTACGAGACGATGAGGGCCGAGGATATGGTCGTGGTCGACGCCGAGGGAGTGCCGCTCGACGGCGGCCTCAACCCATCCTCCGACCTGCCAACCCATATCGAGATGTACCGGCACTTTAAAGGCATTGGGGGGATCGTTCACACGCACTCGACCTGGGCGACCGTCTGGGCCCAGGCTTGCCGCCCGATTCCGGCCCTGGGCACGACGCACGCTGACTATTTCCGCGGCGAGATCCCCTGCACGCATACCCTTACGGAGCGGCAGACCGCGGGACGGTATGAGACGGAAACCGGCTGGGCGATCGTGGAGCGGTTTCGCGAATTAGGGCTTGAGCCTGGGCAAATGCCCGCCGTGCTCGTCGCGAATCATGGGCCTTTCGCCTGGGGCGCGGACGCGGCCGAAGCCGTACATAACGCCGCGGTGCTGGAAATAGTCGCCCGGATGGCGCTGCTCACGCTCGAGCTCGATCCCGCGAAAACGCCAATGCCGAACCATCTGCTCGAGAAGCATTTCGGGCGCAAGCATGGACCCGGAGCATACTACGGGCAGGCGCGGACGCGCTGAATCTCGCCCGAGGCCCCGTCCCGGTTGCCCCGACAGGCTCCGCCCCTCACTCCGCGGCTTCTTCGCTCACCGCCACGACTTTGACTCCGGCTTCCCGCAATTCGTCGAGGAAGGCGGGAGGGCTCAACCAGTCGGTGACGAGCAAGTCTACCTTCTGCAAGGGACAGGTGAGGAAACTGGACACCACGTTCATCTTGCTGTGATCCGCGACGACGATGACCTTGCCGCTGGAATTTTCGATCATGGCTCGATTTATTGTCGTCTCTTGATAGACCGCCGAGGTTAGCCCGGTCTCTACGCTTATGCCATTGATCCCAAGCACGGTTACGCTCGAGAAGATGTGCCGAATCGCGTTGAGCGCGATTTCGCCGACAAGGGAACGCGACTGCAGGCGGTACTCGCCTCCAAGAATGATCAGCTCGATCTCGGGCGGCAGGTCCAAGGTGAGGGCGGCCGCGTTGTTGGTGACGACTTTGACCGGCCGGGGCGCAAGATGGCGCAGGACTTCGAGGTTCGTCGATCCGGCGTTGAGGAATATGGTAGCCTGCTCTTGGATCAAGGAAGCGACATATTTGCCGATGACGCGCTTTTCCCATTTCGCGATGTGATCCTTCTCGTCGAAAAGCGATTCGAGCTGAGGGTGATAGATCGCCTCAGCGCCGCCACGGGTGCGTTCCAGCAGACTGTCGGCGGCAAGCGCGTCTAGATCGCGCCGGATGGTAATCCTCGAGACGCCGAATTCGCTCGACAATTCCGCCGCCGATACCGTGCCCTTCTGGAGCAAAAGCTCAAGGATCTTCTTTTGCCGATAATTCGAGACTGAGGCGTTCGATTGGATTTTATTGTCTGGCATACCTGGACCTACCTTTTTCGGGCTTCGGATAATGACATGCGCACCTCGGGAGTCGATAAGGCGGCGTAGATTGTCCGGGCTTGCCGGCGCTTCGTTTCATACATACGTTCAATCTCCCTGTCGGGCTGGAATTCGGTCGGTGGCCGCAGCGCGGTCGCGGTATTGAAGGCCGCGGGATATGAAGGCGCCAATCCCATGGCGACAGCGCCAGCGATCCACGCGCCGAGTGAGGTGGCCTCCGCGTCCGGAAAGGTTTGGATCGTTCGGCCGAGAGCGTCCGCTTGTATCCGGTTGAACAGCGGCGATCTCGACAGGCCGCCGGACGCGCTCACGAAATTGACTTTTCCGGACACGGCCTCGATGAGATCGAGGTTTTCCTTCAATTCGATGGCGATGCCCTCCAGGATAGCGCGGGCAAAATCGCCCCCTTTCGTGTTGAGCGAGACATTGTAGAACAGGCCTCGCGCTTCCGCATCCCAGTGCGGAGCTCCGGCTCCCAGGAAATGCGGGATGAGGATGAGTCCGTTCGCGCAGGGCTCTGAGGCCTCGGCCGCCTCGTTGACCGCCTTAAAGGCGTCGTCCGGGTCTTGCGCGCCATTCCACAGCGTCTCGCGGAACCATCGATAGATTGCCCCCGTGGTGAGGATCGCCGCTTCGAGGATGAAAGCCCCGGGAAGGGCGGAGATGTTGCAGGAGAGCCTCATGTCGGGGTCGAAGACCGCCTCGTCCGAGTGCCCGATGAGATAGGAACCTGTGCCGGTGTTTGTCACGGCTCGTTCACGGCCGAACAACCCCAAGCCTAGGGCGGCACACTGCTGGTCGCCTCCCGCGCTCACGACGGGCAAACCGGAGGGGAGCCCGCAGGCCTCGGCGGCTTCGCTCGTGAGCCCCCCGACGATGGATCCCGGAGGCACAAGGTCGCTGAGCTGGGAAGGGTCCACCTCGAACAGTCGCAATAGCTCAGGGTCCCATGTCCGCGTACGCACGTTAAGCAGGTTTGTCCTGCTGCCAAACGTCTCATCGGTGACAAAGCGACCGGTAAGGAGGAACAAGGCGTAATCCTGGACGCCGATCAGTTTTCTGGCTCGCGCGAGCAACTCCGGTTCCCTGCGTTTGAGCCAAAGCATCTTCGCCGCCGAAAATACCGGAGAAATGGTAATGCCCGTCCGGCCATACACATATTTTTGATAATCCGCCAGATTCGAAACTAATTCCGCGGTGCGCAGATCCTGCCACATGATGGCGGGGCGAAGCGGGCGACCGAATTCGTCAACGGGAAAGACGGATGACCGCTGGGCGGTGACCGAGATCGCGGCGACCTCGACGGCCGAAGCCCGGGCTCGTTCGGCGGCGCTGCGGATGATTTCGGGCAAAAGAGTTCGCCAGGTTTCAGGATCCTGTTCCACTCGGCCATCGCCGTAATATTTCGGCACATTCGAACGCCGCTCTGCGGGGAAGGCGGCACCTTCCTCGTTATAGAGAATCGCCCGCACGCTCGTGGTTCCGATGTCGACAGTAATGATCCCTTTCATAGCCTTCACAGTATAGAACAATTTGATGATAAAATATAGAAAAAATGATCAAGATGATCGAATTATCGATCCAATTCTGCTATTATAGCATATACTGAACTGGAACGATCGTTCGAGACACAATACTATACGGCCCTGGGCCAAATGGGAAGAAGAAGACTATGAAGTTTGAGAAGAAATCGCTCGTGGAATTGAATCGCTGCTACGCCGCTTCCGCCTTTGAGATTTTCGGGCAGAAGACCGTCCTCCTGGCAACCGAGGGCGAAGGCGCATGCTACGCGTTTACGGGACTGGACTTCGATAATAAGCGCGTGGTTTGGGAAGGCCCAGGTGGCACAATGTCCATCGTTCCTATCCCCGGCAGGGATGGGGAGTTCCTCGCGGTCCAGAAATTCTTCAAGCTGTTTCAGTGGGATGAGGCGATTATCGCGTGGGTGAAGCCTCTTCCCGATGGAAGCTTCGCGTCGCGCGAAATCCTGCGTCTGCCGTATATCCACCGTTTCGACCTTTTTCAGTCCGGTAACCGAATCCATTTCCTTGGCTGTACGCTCGCCGAATGCAAAGAAACCCGCGACGACTGGTCCAAGCCAGGAAAGATATACGTCGGCATCCTCGGTGACGATTGGGATCAGCCGCTCGAGACGCGCGTCTTGCGTGATGGCCTGTACCGCAATCATGGATACGCCCGATCCGTTTGGAAGGGCCGCAACGCCGGGCTCGTCACGAGCGACGAGGGCGCGTTCGCGATCCTGCCGCCAGCGGGCGAAGACGATGATTGGACGGTCGAGCGTTTTATGGACTGGCCAATCAGCGACATCGCGGCCTGCGATTTCGATGGCGATGGCGAACTCGAATACGCGACGATCGAACCATGGCATGGAGAGCACTTTCGCGCCTACAAAAAGGTAAATGGCCGCTGGGACCGAATTTTCGAGCATCCCGAAGCTTCCGAATTCTACCATGTCGCGGTAGCGACAACGCTTCGCGGGAAACCCGCGATCATCGGCGGCTGCCGGCGCGGCAGCCAGCATCTGTTCTACGTGAGCCCAGCGTCCACCAGGCCGCTCGTGCTCGAGGCGACGACAATCGAGAACGGCGTTGGGCCAAGCAACGTCGCTGTTTTTCACGAACCAGGGCGCGATGTCATCGTTTCCGCGAACCGGGAGAAGGCCGAAGGAGCGCTCTACTTCGTTACGGACTGAAGCGGCGAAGTTTCGGCGCGGACCGCGAGCGCTGTCGGCGTAGCTGCACGACTGGTGTCACAACGGAAAACAATATTTGAATTAAATAATATAGTTTGACTGAAAACGTTTCCAAGACTAGAATATCGGGTGATGCGCGAACATATTGGGATCAATGCCGACTCATTCACCATCAATGGCGACATCGCCGTTCTGGAAAAATTTCTCGCCCGATTCCTCGAGGCAGGATTTTCCTTCGCCGAAATTCCCATCCACGGGATGGATTGCCTTCTTAACGGCTCGCTCTGCCGCTCGCGGGTGGCCGCGACCAGGAAGGCGCTTTCCGCCTATCCGCTCGGATACACGGTGCATTCGCCCGACCAGCTCAACCTCGCCGATGAAGCCGACCCTGAAACCCATGCCCGGGCTCTGCGATCGACCATAGACTTCGCCTCGGAGATAGGGGCTAAGCTCGTCGTGTACCACGGGAGCGCGCGCGTCGCCGCGGCGGGCGCCGAGGCGGCATCAACCGCTATGGCGGCCACGACAACTCAGCCGGCGCCACCATCTTCGATGGCGCCGCCAACGAAGTTGGCGCCGCCAGCCCAGTTGCGCGCCTTCTGGGCCGACGAGATCGACCGGCTGGGAGCGGTGGCCGACTACGCCGCCGCGCGCGGCGTCACCGTGGCTGTCGAGAATATCTTCCGACAGTCCGCGCGCGAGGTCAGCTACCGCATCGACCCAAGGCAGCTCGCGGCCGTCATCGCGGCCGTGGATTCGCCCGCGCTCGGCATCTGTTTCGACTTTGGCCACGCCTTTATAAGCGCGGGCGAAGCGGGCTTCACCATGGAAGAGGCGCTGCGGGCCGTTAAACCCCGCCTTGCCCACGTCCACATCCACGACAATTTCGGCAAGCCCTCCATCCCCAACGCGCGTCCGATCGACATGATGTTCCGCGGGGTGGGCGACCTCCATATGCCGCCCAGCTGGGGAGCCATTCCCTACGAGTCCCTTTTTCCCATTTTCGCCGGCGACTTCCGCGGCGTATTCACGCTCGAACTCCAGCCCCGTTTCGCGGACAAGTACGGGGAAGCCCTGGCGTGGGTGAGGCACCGCATCGCCGCCGCGAAAGGCGCCCCGTGACGGCGGCGCCCCAAGCGCCGTCGCCGCAACGAGAAGGAGAAATCGGCCCTATGAAACCAGCGATCTGCATCGAAATGCTCTATCCCGGGCTTGCCCCCGAGGAAAAAATCCGCCGCGTAGCCCGGCACGGCTTCCGCGCTATCGAATTCTGGGGCTGGAAGGACAAGAACCTCGATGCCATGAAAAAAGCCGCGGCCGAAACCTCGGTGAACATCGTCAATTTCTCGGGCAATCGCGCCGGCGACCTCATCGACGCGGCCACCCACGAAACGGTGCTCCGCGACATAAAGGAAAGCGTTCCGGTCGCCCGGCTCCTGGGAACCCAGCTCCTCATGGTCCTCTCCAACGAACTAGGCGAGGGCGGCAAGGTGCTGCACGCCTGCACCCAGCTGCGCGGCGACGCCAAGCGCGAAAACCTCGTCGCCGGGCTCAAAAAGCTGATGGCGGTCGTCCCCGAGGATATCTCCATCGTGCTGGAGCCGCTCAACACGGTTCTGGATCACCCGGGGAACTACCTGACTAGCATGAAAGAATCGGAAGAAATCGTGGGCGAAGTCGGGCATCCCCGCCTCAAGATCCTCTGCGACTTCTACCACATGGCGCTGATGGGCGAGCATCCGACCGAAACGGCCAGGCGCTATGCCCATTACATCGGCCACGCGCACATCGCCGACTATCCCGGCCGCCACGAGCCGGGCACGGGCCAAGGCCCATGGAAAGAAACCTTGAGGGAACTGCGCGATCACGGATACACGGGGTATGTGGGATTCGAATTCGCCCCCGCCGGCGACTCGGACGCTGCCCTCGAAGCCATCGCGAAATTGTGGCGGCAGGCTCTTGGGCCTGAAACGATGAAATGAGCGCGAGCTTCGGGAGATGAGCCTATGTCCAAACTGACGCTGAAAAACCTCACGAAACGTTTCGACAGCGTGGCCGCGGTGGACCACGTGAGCCTGGAGGTGGATGAAGGCGAGTTCGTCACCCTCCTCGGCCCTTCGGGCTGCGGAAAAACGACCACCCTTCGCACGATAGCCGGATTCTACCAGCCCGATGAGGGGGAAGTCCTCTTCAACGACAGGCTGATGAACAATGTCCCGCCAGCGAAGCGGAACACGGCCATGTGCTTCCAATCCTACGCCCTTTTCCCCCACATGAACGTGTGGGACAACATAGCCTTCGGCCTCAAGATGAGAAAGATTCCCACCGACGAGCAGAAGAAGAGGGTCGGCGACGCCTTGGACATGCTGAGCCTTACGGGAATGGGCTTGCGCAAGCCGGGCCAGCTTTCAGGCGGCCAGCAGCAGCGCGTCGCCCTCGCCCGCGCCATCGTCACCCAGCCCGACATCCTCCTTTTCGACGAGCCCCTCTCCAACTTGGACGCGAAACTCAGGGTCCAGGTAAGGGTGGAAATCAAGGAAATGCAAAAAAGGCTTGGCATCACCTCGATCTACGTGACCCATGACCAGGACGAGGCGCTGGCTATTTCCGACCGCATCGTCGTCATGAACCAGGGCGAGATCGAGCAGGTGGGCGATCCCCAGTCCATTTACTTGCATCCGAGAACGAGTTTCGTGGCTGGCTTCATAGGCCTCGCGAACATTCTCGATGGAAAGATACTCGCGAGAGATGGCGAAAAGGTGGAGCTGGAAACCCCCTTCGGAAAGCTTCGCGCCCTGGCCGGCGGCTTTCCCGCCAAGGTGGGCGAGGCGGTCAAATTCAGCTTCAGGCCCGAGAACCTGAACCTCTACAAGGACGGGGACATCAACCGCATCGAAGGCACAATCCTTCACGCGATCTTCATGGGCGACGCCACCGACCTCTTCATCGACGTGAAGGGCAGCCGCCTCAGGGCTCGCGCGGGCAGCACGGCTCGATTCAACGCGGGCGATGTCGTGGAATTCGGCCTCGGCGAAGCCGCCTTCCAGTTCCTGGAGTGAGACCGATGGAACGCAAGAACGTATCCGCCGTCCATTACCTCCTTTTGGTGCCGGGCGTCGGCTTCATCCTTCTCTTCATAGGTTCCTCGATTTTCCTCACGGTGACGCAGAGCGTCGGCCTCTTCAGCATCACGGGAAAATCGCAGTTCACCCTGGAAAACTGGAACATTGTCTTCCATGAAAAGGAATCGTTGGATTCGATCCTCTTTTCGATGAAGATGGGGCTCCTGAGTTCGATCGGCACCCTTCTCTTCGCCTTTCCCGTGGCGCTCTTCCTGCGAAAGGGGGGATCGGGCAAGCGCTTCCTCGCTTCCCTCATCAAGATTCCCCTTTTCATCCCCGCCCTCGTGGCCGCCTTCCTCATCATCAACCTGATTTCCTTCCACGGTATCATCAACGAAACGCTGATGGCCCTGCATATCATCAAATCTCCCTTAAGGATGCTGAACGACAAGTTCGGCTGGGGGGTGGTGGCCATCCAAGTCTGGAAGAACATCCCCTTCGTCCTCCTCATCCTCTCGGGCTCCCTCGCTTCCATACGCGATGACACCGTCGACGCGGCGAGGAACCTGGGCGCGGGGGCGTTCTCGATACTTTTCCGCATCTACATCCCCCTGGCCATGCCGGCGATTCTCGTATCGATGATCCTTATGTTCATCAAGGCCTTCGGCGATTTCGCCATCACGAGCGTAGCCGGCCCAACCTATCCGCCTTCCATCGCGCTGCGGATGCGCAACACCGCCACCATGTTCCAGCAGTGGGACAAGGCTGCCGTGCTCGGTGTCATCATCATTCTTACGACGCTCTTCGTCACCTGGATCTACTCGCGGCTGGCGGAATTTGTCACGGGAGGCGAATGAGTATGGCCGGTCTATCGCAAGCGAAGCCCCGATCCCTCCTCGACATCATGAACAGGCGCAGGCTCTATGGGCTACTCACCACCTTCTTCATCGTCGTCCAGCTCATATGGATAGGAACGCCGATCGTGATGACGGTGCTCTGGTCCCTCGTCAACCCGGACTACCCCTGGTCCTTCCCCAGCATGTTCCCCGAAAAGCTGTCCTGGGCTCAGTGGGTCTATGTCTTCAAGTACACGAACATCATCCGGGCACTCGAGACAAGTTACGCGATCGCGCCCTGCGCGGTGCTGCTTTCATTTCTCCTGTCCCTGCCCACCGCCTATGTGCTCGGCCGCAAGAAGATCCCCGGCAAGAAATTCTTCATGATGATCGTGCTTCTGCCCATCATCATGCCGGGTATGGTCGTCGCTCTTTTCCTGAGCAGGGTTTTCCAGGCCTTCGGCCTCGCCCAATCCTTCCTCGGGCTGGTGCTCGCCCATACGCTGATGGGCCTGCCCTATATGATCCGCGTGCTGACGACGAGCTTCGAGGCCATTCCCCAGGACATCATCGACGCGGCGGAAAATCTCGGCGCCAACACCTTCGTCAAGATCAGGGACATTTTCCTGCCCATGGTGAGGCCCGGCCTCCTCGCCGGCATGGTCTTCGCTTTCACGACCAGCATCGAGGAATTCAATCTCACCTTCATCATTGGAACACCGACCTTCGAGACTATACCGACGATCCTGTATTCGTTTCTCGGCTACAATTTTATTAGGACGAACGCTTCGGTCGTCGCTCTCATCATGATGATTCCGAATATCGTCATGCTGTTCGCGGTGGAGCGTTTCCTGAAATCCGATTATTTATCGGCATCTCTGGGGAAACTCTAGGAGCCGTAAATATAATCTCGCGTCGAGGAGGCATCGTATGAAAAAATTCGTCATTCTCGCTCTGGCGCTCTGCGTCATGGTGGGGAGTCTCTCCGCCATCGACCTGCAGACGGCGAAATGGGACGCCATCGTCGCGGCCGCGAAGGCCGAGGGCTCGGTGACGTTCTATGCGTGGTATTTCCCGGATTATTTCAAGGAAGCGGCCGCTGATTTCGAAAAGATGTACGGCGTCAAGGCCAACGTGATCATCGGCGATCAGACGGCCAACTTCAACAAGGCGATCGCTGAAAAGGACATGTCCACCGGCACCATCGATGTCATGATCGTGGGTGGCCAGTGGGTCAAGACGACCACCGATCTCAACCTGTTCTTCGGCCCGATCAAGAACATTTTCCCGGATTCGGCTGTCCTCGCCCCCTCCCTCTGGGAAGTCCAGGAAGGCGTGCTGGTAAAGGGCTATCTCGCTCCTTTCCACAGAAACCAGACCGGCATTCTCTATGATCCGCAGAGGGTTTCGAATCCTCCGCAGACCTGGGCCGAGCTCAACGCGTGGATCGACGCGCATCCCAAGGAATTCGGATTCAACGATCCCTCAAAGGGCGGCTCCGGACAGTCATTCGTGCACACGGTCATCGCCCAGACCACGGGCGGCTTGGAGAAATACAAGGGCGACAGCGATGTCGTTCCCTCCAAGGTCGCGAACTGGAATATCGCGTGGAAATGGTTCACCGATCGCATGGACAAGCTGACGATCACGGTGTCGAACAACGACTCGATCATCAGGATGAACGGAGGCGAAATATCCATGACGGTCGCCTGGGACGACAACGTCAAGGACATGATTTCCAAGGGCAATCTGTTCAAGCGCGCCAAGATGTACATCCCGACGATGGGCTTGGCCGGCGGCGGCGACACGATGGGCGTCCTCAAGAACGCCAAGAACAAGGCCGCGGCCCTGCTCTGGATCAATTTTATCCAGTCCAAGGAACAGCAGCTCAAGAAATTCAACATGGTTGGCGCCTATCCCGCCCGAACCGACATGACGGTGGAGGGCACGCTGCTCTCCGAGGCCGATCGCCAGAAGAACGCGATAGCCTGGTTCCCCGCCGCGTACAAGAATTACATGATCAATGAATTCGTGAAAAATGTGTTGATGAAGTAAGCTCCGCATCGACAAGGGGCGGCGCCAAGGTATTGGCGGCGCCGCGATACGCGACTCAACGTAACGCGGCGCCGCCCCTTTTCTTTAGCGAGCTTTTAGTATCCCTTCCCGCACTTTTTTCTGGACCAAGCCGTCGAGCGGAAGAAAGCGCTCAACGTAGTATTCGCACAAGTAAATTCCCTTGAAATCTCCCAGGACCTTGAATAGCTCGTCGTAGGGGATCTTCCCGAAATAGGGTGGCAGATGGATGTCGCCCCGCCCGTACTCGAAGCGGTAGCCCATGGGGAGAAAATCGTATTTCGGTCGATCGGTGATCCTCAGTTCCTCGAAGGTGCCCGAATTGTCGCTCATATGCAGATGGGCAAGGTAGGGCAGGGTTTTCTTGAACGCTTCCATGAAATCGAACTTGAAATAGCGCGAGGCGAGAAAGGCGTGGCCCGTGTCGAAGGCCATGCGCAGGGCGGGAGAATCGATGGCCGCCACAAGCTCCACGACGGGCTCGACGAGTTCCACTTCGATGTTTTCCACAACGATGAGAACCCCCTTGCCGCCGGCGTAGTCGGCCGCTTCCCTGTGTGCCTGGATGAAATATTTTTCGGCTTCCTGGTCGCGGCCTTTCACTTCGTAATGAAGGACGAGGGGCGACATGCCGAGGCGGGCGCAGATATCGATGGATGATTTCAGGACAGCGCGATGCTTGTCCCTGTTGCGCAGGTCCCTGAGGTCCAGGCCTCTGCCGATGTGGGCGGAATATTTTAGCGGGAATTCGCCCAGGATGTCGCCGAGAAGGGCGACCCAGGGCTCGCAGATCTCTCCATCCACGATGAGGGGGTAGGTGTCGAGACAGACCTCGGCGACGTCGAAGCCGTCGGCCACGAATGATGAGAGGTAGCGTCTGGTGGCGTCGGGGTCATAGCTGCTGTTGGGAAGATTGATGCCGATGACGGGATTCATGGATTGCCTCCATTTCGCGCGCTCGAAGGTCTCTGAAAACGATACCATACCGCTCGCGGCGAGCTTGGTCAAGGCGAAGGCGCTTGCTTGACTAATACCAAATATGGTAATAATATCAAAAACGGAAACGATGGAGGAATACGATTACGAAAGACATTTATGAGATCATGCTGCATCCCGTTCGAATGAGAATCGTGCAAGCGCTCGCCACGCGAGAAAGCATCAACGCGACGGAGCTTTGCGAAATCATCAATGATGTGCCGCGCACCACCCTCTATCGACATATCAATATCCTATTGAGCAGCGCGATTCTCTCGGTCGTATCCGAAACCAAGATTCGGGGAAGCCTGGAGCGCACGCTTGCCTTGAATAGGGGAGAGTTGTCGAAGCATAACACGCTTGAAAATGCTTCTCAGAACGCATTGAGGTTTTTGATGGACCGTTATGCCAAGTTTCACAATTATTTCAGCCATGAGCATCCTGGCACGGGCAAAAATTTGTATTTCCTCAACACGACGATCATGATGATGGATGACGAGGAATTCGACCGATTTTTGTCGGAATTGCGGGAGCTTCTTATAAAATTCAGCTTTGAAACCGCGAAAGGACGAAAACCCAGGGATATTTCGATCATTTCTTCGCCGGTGGAGGGACCATAGACTATGAAAAAGGGGAAAAAAATCATGATGGTACTAGGAATCATCGTCGCCGCGATAGCCCTTTGCATGCTGATAGGCGCCATTGTGCACGCTACCTTTTTGAAGGAAAAAGTAGGGCGAATAAAGCCTTATGGCCAGCTGGTACATGTCGACGGCGGACAGATGCATGTCTTTTCGGTGGGGAGCGGCCAGAAAACCATCGTGCTGCTTCCGGGCATGGGTGTTTCGCTTCCCTCCGCCGAATTCGGTCCACTCATGCGCAAGCTCGGCGAAAAATACACTGTCGTATGCGTCGAGTATTTCGGGGTTGGCTTCAGCGGTCAAACCGCGGCGCCGCGCAATTGCGAAAATTATGTCGAAGAAACGAGAACCGCGCTCGACAAGGCTGGATTCAAGGCGCCCTATGTGCTGATGCCGCATTCGATATCGAGCGTTTACGGCGAATACTACGCCGCGAAATATCCCAAAGAAGTGGAGGCTATCATTTCCCTGGATGGCACCTCGACGGCGTATTACGAAAAAATGCCCGCGATCGTGAAATCCTTGCTTCCGATAGCGAAATTCCAGCAGGCGACAGGCGGGACGGCGCTCATGGCATCGTTGGCCACCAACAGAAAAAGCCTTCGCTCGAATGGATACACGGAAAAAGAGATAGACGACATGATCGCGTTCGCGGGATTTTCATTGAACGATACCCTGCTGGAACAGATATCGAATTCGGCGGAGTTCATAAAGCAAACCATGGATGTGCCCTTCCCCGAATCGATCCCCTATTTTAAAGTGATTTCCAGAAAGACCTATGAGGCGCCGAACAGCCAGCTCAAGAAGGCGAATATGACGCCTCAGGAGTATCAGCGTCGTCACCTCGAACGAATCGGCGGGCACGCGAGATTTGAAATTCTGGATGGCACGCACTTTATCTATCTCAACAATGTAAACCGAATAGCGCAGATCGCGGATGAGGTTATCGCTCAAGGCGGGGCGATATGAAGGCATGAATGATGAAGCGCTGGCGATGAGGCTGCTTCGTAACCAATGTTACAGCCAGTTTTAAAAATTCGGCGTATCCTTTCATTCGTGGAGATAAAGCGCCACTATTACTAGGGGAGGCCACGATGAAACGACAGGTCAAAGGGAATGTATACTGGGTCGGCAAGATCGACTGGGAACTCCGCAAATTCCACGGCGAGGAATACTCGACCCATAAAGGCTCGAGCTACAACTCCTATGTGATCGAGGAGGAGAAGACCATCCTCGTTGACACCGTATGGGCTCCCTTCGCCAAGGAATTCGTCGACAACCTCGAAGCGGAGGGAATTCTCGGCAAGCTGGATGCTATCGTGCAAAACCATGGCGAAGTGGACCATTCCGGCGCCCTTCCCGAGCTGCTGCGCCGCCGTCCAGGCTTGCCGGTCTATTGCACGGCCAACGCGGTGAAATCGCTGAAAGGGCAGTACCACGAGGACTGGAATTTCCATACGGTAAAAACGGGCGACAAGCTCCCCCTGGGCAACGGCAAGGAACTCGTCTTCGTGGAGGCGCGCATGCTCCACTGGCCCGATACCATGTTCAGCTATCTCGCCGGCGAGGGCGTGCTTTTCTCGAACGACGCCTTCGGCCAGCACTATGCTTCCGAACTGATGTTCAACGATCTCGTGGACCAGGATGAACTCTACGACGAATGCGTCAAGTATTACGCGAACATTCTCACGCCGTTCAGCCCGCTCGTGAAGGCGAAAATCGACGAGGTGCTGGGCCTTAACCTGCCGGTCGACATCATAGCGACGAGCCACGGCGTCATCTGGCGGAAAGATCCGCTGCAGATCGTCAAGAAATATTACGAATGGGCACAGAATTACCAGGAGAACAGGATAACGATTCTCTACGATTCGATGTGGGGCGGGACGAGAAGGCTGGCCGAGGAGATGGCGAAGGGCGTGGCGGAAGCTTCCCCCGCGCTGGAAGTGCGGGTCCACAACGTGGGCAGGTCGGACAAGAACGACAACATCACCGATGTGTTCCGCTCCAAGGGGATTCTTGTCGGCTCATCCACGGTAAACGCCGGTATCCTTTCGGCCATGGCGGGAATCCTGGAAGAGATCCGCGGCCTCAAGTTCAAGGGCAAGAAGGCGGGCGTTTTTGGATGCTATGGCTGGTCGGGCGAGGGCAATAAGCTTCTGGCTGAATCGCTGAAGTCAGGGGGCTTCGAGGTCCTGGATGAGGGCTTTAAAAGCCTGTGGAACGCCGACGAGGCTGGCCTCGCGGCGGCCCGGGAATACGGGAAAAAGTTCGCGCAAAGGGTTGTCGCCGGGTGAGGGCTTCAGGCGCTATATTAGATTTATGATCAAGCCGCTTCAGGCGGCTGAAAATCCTTATTCGGGAGAAAAAAAGTGAAGCGAATCGCTCAATCATTGATCGTCCTGGCCTTGGTCCTCGGGGCCGGAGCCGCCGGAGCCGCTCCCCGCGAGCCGCTCGCGCTCGTGCCTTCCCTCGACCCGCAGCGCTATCTGGGGCGCTGGTACGAGATCGCCCGCTACCAGCATGGCTTTGAGAAAACCCTTGTGGGCGCCACCGCCGAGTATGGACTCAGGGAAGACGGGAAGATTTCCGTGCTGAATTCCGGATTCAAGAAGACGCTCGACGGGAAATACACCGACGTGAAGGCGGTGGCCTGGATCCCGGATCCCGCGGTCCCCGGGGCTCTCAAGGTAAAGTTTTTCGGGCTTTTCGCCTCCGATTACCTCGTTTTTGGCCTCGACCAGGAAAACTACCAGTGGGCCTTGGTCGGCGAAAACAATCGCAAGTATCTGTGGTTCCTATCCCGAACGCCCGAGGTGGATCCCGCGCTTTTTGAGCAGATGAAAGCGATCGCGAGCTCACAAGGTTACGATCTTTCGAAGCTCTACATCGTGCCGCAGAAAGCGCGCTGAGATAGTCGGCTCAATCCGCGAAAGCCTTGAACAGGGGCGGCCGCCGAACCTTCGTTGCCTGTTCGAATGCCGAGGCGATCCTTATAAGGGTCGCCTCGCTGTATTTTATGCCGAACATCGAAAGGCCGACGGGGAGATCGTGGATAAAGCCAGAGGGAAGGGTGAGATGAGGATAGCCCGCCGCGGCGGGAAGGGATGTGCAGCCTCCTCCCATGTAGTGATCCCCAAGAATATGATCGGTTTTCCACGCGGGGCTTCCCGATGGAGCCAGGATGGCGTCCAGCCTGTCGCGCCTAAGCGCCGCGTCAATGCCGCGCTCCCTGGAGGCTGAGGCGCACAAGGCCCTTGCCTTGAGATAGATTTCATCGTCGAGTCCGCCCTTGGCCGCCGCCATTTCGAACAGTTCCTGGCCGAACCAGGGCATCACGTCCGCGGCGCGGGAACGATTGAAAGCGATGAGATCGTCGAGATCGCGCATCGCGTCGGCGCCGGCATCGTGGCGGCCGCGCGACAGGTATTCTTTTATGTCATGCTTGAATTCATGCAGCATCACTTCCAGTTCTGCCTCGTCGAAGCCAGCTTCCGTCTCGAGCTTCATCTCCACTGTTTCAGCGCCGAGATCGCGCAACGTCAAAAGCGCTTCCTCGAATACTCTGTCCACATCTGGAAGAACTCCGCAGAAGTTGCGCGCGACACCGAGGCGGATGTCGCGCAGGCCGCGCTCCGCTCCCGCCGGAGGAAGAATGCCGGACATTGTCCCGGGTTCCGCCATCGCGGCAAGGAGGATGGCGGCGTCGCGCACGGTCCTGGCCATGGGGCCTGCCGTGTCCTGGCTGAAGGACAGGGGAACGATGCCCTGGGCGCTTACCGCGCCGACGGTCGGTTTTATGCCGACGATGCCGTTCACCGACGAGGGCGAGATTATGGAACCATCGGTTTCCGTGCCCACGGCCACCGCGCAGAGGTTGGCCGACACCGCGACGGCCGAGCCCGAACTGGAGCCCGAAGGATTGCGGTCGAGGGCGTAGGGATTTTTCGTCTGGCCGCCCTCGCTGCTCCAGCCTGATGAGGAATGCGTGGAGCGGAAATTGGCCCACTCGCTCAGGTTGGTCTTGCCGAGAATGACGGCTCCGACCGCTCGCAACCGTGCCACGAGGGGAGCGTCTTCCGCCGCGAGGCGGCCCTTGAGGGCCAGGGATCCGGCGGTCGTGGGCATAGCGTCGCCCGTGTCGATGTTGCCCTTGAGAAGGATGGGGATGCCGTGCAGAGGGCCGCGCAGGGCGCCCCGCTTCCGTTCAGCGTCGAGGCTTTCGGCGATTTCTCGGGCAGCTTTGTTCAGATGGAGGACGGAGCCAAGGCAAGGCCCAGGGCGGGATGCTTCGCCAGGCGCGAATGCGGCCGTCGTTTGCCGCGAGCCATCAATCCTTCCGATCCTGTCGATATAGTAGTCGACAAGGGCGGCGGAGCTTAGCTCGCCCTCGGCCATGAGCCGCGAAAGCGCCTCGATCGGGAATTCATCGTAAATGCCGGAGTAATTGTCGCTCATGCCAGCCTCCTTCCGCATCCTACGATGAAAGAAGGCTTCGGCGCTATCGTTTTTCGCTAGCGAAGAGGCGGTCGAGCTTATCCTCGTAGGTTTTGTATCCCAAAAAATCATAAAGTTCGGCGCGGGTTTGCATGAGCCCGATTACGCTTTCCTGCGTACCTTCGGCGCGGGTGGCGCGCATAACCTCGAGGGCCGCGCGCTGCATGGCGCGGGTGGGGGAGAGGGGGTAGAGAACCATGGCGACGCCCTGACGGCCCAAGGCCTCCGCTTTATAATACGGCGTTGCCCCGAATTCGGTTATGTTGGCCAGAACGGGAACCTTAACCGCCGCGCAAACCCTTCCGTACATTTCCAGATCGGTCATGGCCTCGGCGAAGATGGCGTCGGCGCCCGCCT
>Ga0074195_1002092_pt1 | contig 24007 bp, 21 predicted proteins | sample EPASupsiteHSE623_FD_64525 | JGI IMG/M metagenome (GOLD analysis project Ga0074195, IMG submission 64525) | Bioremediated contaminated groundwater from EPA Superfund site, New Mexico - Sample HSE6-23 | ecosystem: Environmental > Aquatic > Deep subsurface > Groundwater > Contaminated ... | reverse complement strand
AGCTTCCATAACAGCTGGACTAGTGAAATTCTCACTTGCAATCATTTCAAGATGATTTGTTTGTCTTTCTAACTCTTTTTCTATTATTGCAAATACTTCATTATCTGCTTGTTCTAAAGTTGCATTTGATAAAAAACTCATTGTAAAGCCTCCATTTTTTATTTATAAAACAATAACTTAATTAAAAATATTAAACAATCCAAAAATTGCTATTTTAAACAGATATTTAATTTTTGAGATTTTATTTTTATTTGTAGGTAAATTAAGGAGAGATTTTTAGAAAAGTAGAAGAAAATTAATCTTCTATCTCTTCATCTTCGTCATTTTCTTGATTTTTCTCTTTAGGTTTTCTAAATTCTGCTCGAGCTACTAACTCTAAGTAGAAACTATCTAAATTTTCACTTGCAGCTATATCAATAGATTTTGTAATATCAACAAATCTGATTTCAGTAGCTTCTTCTTGTGTTTTACCAAATTTACAATCAAAATTCCAGTAATTACAATTTTCTGGTAATCTTTTTGTTCTTTCTCTTTTGATATATTTTCTTACATCATTTTTGATAGATTCAACTTGTCTATCTTTATTTTTGTTTACAACTATTAGTTGGAATGTTTTTTTCATATGAATCCTTTGGTGCAATTATAGCAAAAAATCTTAATTTATTTAATGAATAAAATATGTACAAATAATTATAAAATAAACAAGCACAATTAGATATAATTTTTATACACACAAAAAGAAAGAATGCCTATGGACAACATTTTATTTACACTATTTTTAACTATTTCAATAGCAACTATTTTAAATATTATTCTCAAAAGATTTGGAGTTTCGCATATTATTGGATACATAATTACTGGAACTTTGATTAGTTATATTTTTAATTTTAATGGTCTTGATATTGGCTCACTAGAGCTTATTGCTGAGTTTGGAATAGTATTTTTGATGTTTACAATTGGACTTGAAATGAGTTTTGATAAAATCAAAAAAATGAAAGAGATACTTTTATTAAATGGTTTTTTACAAGTAAGTATTAGTGCTGTTTTGATTTATTTGGTAGCTTTTTTTGTTTTTGGTTTAAGTATAGAAGTTTCACTTATCGTTTCATTGGCTTTTTCTTTATCATCTACAGCTATTGTTTTGACATATTTAAAACACTCAAAAGATATTCACACACCTTATGGGGAAAAATCAACTGCTATTTTGATATTTCAAGATTTAGCAGTAATTCCTATTTTATTACTTATTACTTTTTTGACAAATGATACTTTATCTATTGGTGAAGTTTTAGGTAAAACTTTTATTTCAGCGATTATTATTGTGTTTTTTATGTTTACAATTGGAAAAAAACTTATCTCTTGGCTTTTAAAATTTGCTTCAAATACTAGAATTGAAGAGCTGTTTTTAGGTTCTGTTTTATCAATTGTAATAGGAACTTCACTTTTAGCTCATGAGATGGGTTTTACATACTCTTTGGGCGCATTTATAGCGGGTATGATTATTTCTGATACAAATTTTAGTGTAAAAGTTGAATCGGATATTGCAAGTTATAAAGATTTACTTTTAGGAGCATTTTTCTTTTCAGTTGGAACAAAAATTGATGCTTTATATTTTTTAAATAATGTACATATTATATTAGCTATATTTGTAGCAATCATGTTTATTAAAGCTTTGGTTGTATATTTAATTATTAGAAGAAAATCAGATAAAAGTACCGCTGTAAAATCAGCACTTGCACTTTGTCAAGTTGGAGAATTTTCATTTGCCATTTTTGCATTAGCTTCAAGTAATCATTTATTAAGCCATGAAACAGCTAGTTTTTTAATACTAATTTCTGTTTTATCAATGATTTTAACTCCATTTATTGTTAATAACATCTATAAATTGGCTTCTTATGTTGTTGTTGAGTTTTATGAGTCGGATAAAATTACGCCCATTCAAGTGAAAAATCACGTGGTTATTTGTGGTTTTTCAATTTTAGGAAGAGTAATTGCAAATGATTTAAAGGAAAGAAAGATTCCTTTTGTAATTATTTCAGATGATTTAAGACATGTTATTTTAGGAAGAAAATTAGGTTATATGGCATATTTTGGACACTTAGATAAATTGCCCGTATTAGAGTCATTAAAGGTTGATGAAGCTTCAAGTGTAATAATAACTGTTAGTGATACTCATATAAAAAGATTGATTTGTGAGGCTGTATTGAAATTTCATCCAGCTGCAAATATTTTATTAAAAATAGAATCTTTAGATGAAAAATCTCAATTAAAAGATTTGGATATTAAAAAGTTTGTTCATGCCCATTTTGAAGTAGGGCGACTGTTAGTTCAGGAAGCTTTAGTAAACTTAGAAAACAAGTAAGATTTTTAATCTTCTTGTTCAATATTGTGTCCATGTTCATGTTCATCTAAATTTTGTTTGATATAGTCATAGATTCTTTGATATTCACTATCTGGCATTTTATTCTCTTCAATAACTGCTAAAACATTTTGAAGTTCAACTAAAAAAGATTCCATCTCTTCCATCGCTTCTTTGTCATCTAAAGTTTGAGAATTTGTTTCTAAAAGCTTATATAAATCCTCTAAATAGGCTTCTACCTCAGGAATCATTACATTTTCAATTAAATCTTTTAGCTTCTCTTTTATATCTTGCATTTGTTTCCTTTTTATTGGTATAGAATTATATTATTTTCTTCATTTAATTTACAAATGGAATTTAAAGTTAATTTGTTACAATAGCAAATGAAAAAAATAGTTATAACAATTTTGCTTTTTGCTTTTTACTCTTATGCCATTGAGATAAAAAAGATGCCAATAGAATTTACTCAAAATAGGGTAGAACTTACAAAAGAATATATTAAAAAATCCTATGAATTAGATGTTGATAATATAACTATTATTCCTAAAATAATAGTTATTCATCACACAGCAAGTGATGATTTAAAAGAGTCTTTTGATAGATTTTATCCTGAAACTTTATTAACAGATAGAACTGACATAAAAAAATCTGGAAGTTTAAATGTTTCGGCACAATTTTTAGTAGATTTTGATGGAACAATTTATTCATTAATGCCAGAAACTTTTATGGCAAGACATGTAATAGGCTTAAATCTTTCAAGTATTGGGATTGAAAATGTTGGAGGAAATAAAAAATCTTTAACAGTTGAACAATTAAAAGCAAATATTAAATTAGTTAAATATTTAAAAGAGAAATACAAAACTATAGAGTATTTAATTGGGCATTATGAATATAGAAAATTTGAGAAACATCCTTTATTTTTAGAAAAGGATGTTAACTATAGAACTATAAAACATGACCCAAGTGTAGATTTTATGGAAAATCTAAGAGTAAATTTCTCAGATTTAAAATCTATGAAAGATGATCTTTAATATTTATTAAAATTTCAAAAGTAATTAAAATAATAATAATCCACTCTAAAAAAGATGAATATCTATGTTTTTGTTCATCCCCTAAAACATGTAGAAGTTCTTGAATAATTTCTACTTTTTTGTTTAGAACTTCAACTCTTGATTTTATATCTAAATATTTAATCATTCTTTCATATTGGTTTTCATATTCAGGATATTCCCAAAAAAACTCAGGAGTATCAAGTAAGTCATAATGCAGATTTATTTTACTTTTTACTAAAAATAGCTCTCCAATTTTTTTAGAAATCTCTTTTTTAGTAAGTTTTATTTTCCCTGTTGTTGAAAGCTGTAAAGGAATATGTGAATTATTATCAATACTTGTTTGCACCTCTTTTTCGAATTGGTCAAGTTTTACATTTTGAGATAGAGCTTGTGAAATGGCAATTTTTGATGTTGATGATAAGTCATTTAGATAAATAGTGTCAAAATTTATTTTAAATTCACTTTCTAAAATATAATTCAACTCTTCAACAAAAGGGGTTTCAAAACTATTTATTTGATAATTTTTTACGAAATCCATGAAAAACTTTATGTTCTCAAACGTCACATTCCAGCATATAAAAACACCATATTTAAAGAGGATGATTTGTTGATCTTCTTCTATATTTATTATAATGGCATCTTTTATAATATTACACTTATATCGTTCTTCTACACTTTTAAATATCTCTTTTTCAAATTTCTCACAAGTTAAATAAGATATTAATTTTTTTGTTTGCATTTTTCATCCAATAGTTTTATGTTAATGGATTATTTTAGCTAAAAATGGTTACTTTTGGGTTATATATTTTAATTGATAGTTTTTTGAGTAAAAAACCAAAAAGCCTAAATTAAGGCTTTTGATTTTTGATTGAAGAAAGTTCTAAATATCTCATAATAATTGCAGATAAATAAGGAATACTTTGAATAAATATAGTTGCTGCAAATACATAAATTTCTACAATTCCTGTAAAGTTTGTAAAAATTAAAGCAAAAAATGCAATCAATAATAATACTCCTAAAATAGTTTCATATTTAACTGGATTATCACTTTTTTTAGCTTTTCCACCTTTTTGAGTTCGTTTAAATGGTAACCCATCTTTTACAAATCCATCATAAACAGCTTTGAAAATAATAAGTTGTAAACTCATAGAAGCAATAGAACTTAAAAGAGTATCTTTTAAAGTTGCTCTAACTTTCATTCTATATAAAATAAAAGTATGTAAAATATTTACTAAAAATGCTGTAATAATTGGAATCGTTAAAGGAATTGTAGGAATTGTAACTCCAACAAATATAATAACAGGAACCCAAATAATATTCATAACAGCCATAACAGGACCCATAGCATCACTTAACCAGAAGAACCAACCAGCAACAAATTTATTTTTTTGTCTAGGACTTAATGATTTAGATGATGGTTTAAACTCTTTCCAGTGTTTTTTAAGAATTTGAATAGCTCCATAAGCCCATCTATGTCTTTGAGTTTTAAAGGCTTCAAATGTATCTGGAAGTAATCCATAACCATATCTTCTGTTTGTATAGTGAGCAATATATCCAGCTTCAAATAGTCTAAGACCTAATTCACTATCTTCAACGATAGTATCAGTTCCCCAACCACCAACTTCCATCATAGAACTTAGTCTTACCATAACCATTGTTCCATGAACAACAATAGCATTTTCTTCATTTCTATCAATCATACCAATATCGAAGAAACCAGCATATTCTGCATTCATTGCTGCTTTCATTATTGATTCATTACCATCTCTGTGATCTTGAGGAGCTTGAACGATTGCTACTTTTGGATCATCAAATAATGGAACTAAATCAACTAACCAAGGAGATTCAACCACATAATCTGCATCAATTACCGCAATAATTTCAGCTTCTTTGTTTGTTTTTTCAAGTGCTGCATTTAATGCACCTGCTTTAAATCCAGTACAAGTGATATTCATAAACACAAATTTATCACCAAGTTCTACACATAACTCTTCGATTGGTTTCCAGTAGAATTCTTCAGGTGTATTATTAATTACAACAAGAACTTCATAATTTGGATATTTTAATCTTGATAAAGCTCTTAATGTTTCAGCTAAAACATGCGGTTGCTCTTTATAAGCTGGAACATGAATAGAAACAAATGGAATATTTTCTGATCTTAAATCAAGTGGAACTAATCTCTCAGGAGGAATTCCAATTGAAACTTTGAATAATTCATTTGCTTTTGCTAGAGTGATTACAACTAAAGGAATCATTAAAAATGTTCCCATACCCCACATAACCCACATACCAAAGTTCATATAATTAATAAATGGATAAGTAACAGCCATTACTATACCAAAAGCCATACCTTGTGCTGCAATACCATAAGCTAATGCATGATTTAGGTTTACTCTTTGGTTTCTTAATCCAAATAGTGTTAATAAAGCTCCAATAATAATTGCAGCAATCATTTGATAAAGCCAATATTGATTTAATTCAATATCACCATTTAAATAGAATTTTAATTCTCTATCTGAAGTAAATATTCCCCAATATTGTCCAACATTTCCCTCATCATAACCTTTCCATGGTTGATCAAACGCTTCAACTATGTTATAAGACCAATTTTTTTCTTTTGCAAGATTTAAAAATCCTCTTATTGCAATAGCCTGATTTTTTATACTAGGAACTGCACTATTAAAATTATATCCATGACTAGGCCAACCAGTCTCCCCAATCGTTATTTTTTTACCTGGATATAGTTTTTCGATTATACTATACTTCTCAATTACGAAACTATTGAATTGCTCAATAGGAATTTTTTCCCAATAAGGCAGAATATGAACAGTTATAAAATCAACATGTTTTCCAATTTCAGGATATTTATCTAACGTATGCCAAACTTCCGCAGTTGTAATTGGTTTATTTGTAAACTCTCTCATAAAATCTAAATAACCAATTAATTCAACTTCATTTAAATCTGTTCTAAGTAAAGTTTCATTTCCAACAATTACATTATTAACGTTATCCGGATATTTCTTTAAAAGCTTAATAGCTCTTTGAATTTCTTGATAATTTTCAGCATGATCACCACTTAACCAAATTCCTAAATCAACCATCATAGTAGTTTTAGAAGCTGCTTCTAAAATTACTTTAGCATCAGCAGTTGAATAAGTTCTTACTTTATTTGTAAAATTTAGTAGAATACCAATATCTTCTTCAATTTGTTCAGGAGATAATACTTTTTTATCGTATCCTTCAAATGGGGCATACGACAGCGATTCAATTCTTTCCGATGCATCTTGCTTTAATGATACTCTATTGTCTTGTGTAATCCAAAAAAACACCTGAAATAGACCTGCAAGCATAAGACCTAAGATAATATATCTCAACACAGTTTCCTTTATTATATAATTAGTGCGTAATATTACCATTTTTATAATCATTTTATTCTGTATTTTTATTCAGAAGTATTGATTTTGTAAAAAAACAATATAATCTTCACAAAAATTGATGATAGGTAATAAATGAAAAAATTTATAAATGAAAGTATGTATGAAATAGTTTTATATTTTGAAGATGAATTAAAAAATAAAAATGAAGTTTTTGTTGAAGTTTTAAATCCTGATTTAGATAAAAATTATTACGCAGGAGAAGAAATTCTAATTGATAATGAGGTTTTTATTTATAGGTCTTATAAAGCTTGGAGTGATTTAGCTGAATTATTATTTTGTAAATTTTTTATCATTGAATTAAAATTTAATACTGTAGTTTTGAAATTTAAAAAGTTAGATAAAATTGATTCTTTTCATAAAGATATAAATAATGAACAAAATGAAAAATACGGAGAAGAATCAACTTTTTTTAGAATAAACAAAAATGAAGAACCTGCTTTTTTATATGCTTATATGAATGCTTTAAAAAATGTGAAAATTGAAGAAAAAAGAGAGATTTTAAATTTAGGGATAAATAAAGCAGATGAATTTGAACTTATTAAAAATTTAGTTGATGAAGATACTTTTTCAAAAATGAGTTTAGTAGGAATTGATTATTCCAAAAGTGCTATTGAATTTGCAAAAAAAAGATTTCCTCAAAAAAATTTAACATTTTATAATCATGATATAAATAAATTAGATGAATTAAATCTAAAAAAAGCAGATTTGCTTATTTCTATTGGAACTTTGCAAAGTTCAGGATTAAATTTAAAACTATTATTTATGGATTTAATACAAAATTATTTGGAAGATAAAGGTTCAATAATCTTAGGTTTTCCAAATTGTAGATGGATAAATGGCGAGAGTATTTATGGGGCAAAAGCTGCAAATTATTCATATAGTGAACAATCTGTTTTGTATAAAGATGTTTATTTTTGTAAAAAATACCTTCAACAAAAAAAATATAGAGTTACATTAACTGGGAAAAATTATCTTTTTTTAACAGCAACTTCAATTAAATAGAAAAAATATTTTGTTTATATTACTTTTTTCTGTTACAATTATCTTATTAAAATAAAGGAGTATATTATGCCATCAAAACATATTGAAGTTAAAACTTTTAAGTTAGCTCATACGACTGAAGATACAGTAAAAATTGAGCATGTTGAAAAACCTTACGGTGAATATAGTAGTCCAGTTGTTAGTATTGCAGTTTATTCTCATGGAAAAACTAAAACTTCAGAAGTTGAAATTCCTTATGACAATATAGAAGAATTTATGAAAGCTTTAAATGAATCAATTGCTTTGTGTGATTCAATTCCTAGAAACCCAATTCATGCTGAATTAAATTCAGATCTTGGTGGAGGAGCTTAATTTAGATGTCTCTTAATTCATCTAAAAGGTCAGACTCTTTGAGTTTGACCTTTATTTTTTTATCTTTTTTAATCTCATTAATTGCAACTCTTGGAAGTCTTTTTTTCTCTGAAATTATGAATTTTATTCCTTGTTCATTATGTTGGTATCAAAGAATATTTATGTATCCTTTAGTTTTTTTATTTTTAATAAATCTACTATTTCCTGATGATAAAATATTTAAATATACTTTTCCTTTAGTTTTTATTGGTTGGATAATTTCAATTTATCATAATTTATTGATGTTTAAAATTATTCCTGAAAATTTATCTCCTTGTGTTCAAGGTGTTCCATGTTCAGTTGATTATTTAAATTGGTTTGGTTTTATTACTATTCCCCTGTTATCTTTTTTTGCTTATACTTTCATCCTTATTTTATTAATTATGTTAAAAAGGAAAAATCAAAATGCAAAATAAAAAATTAGTAGGAATATCATTATTAGTCTTAATAATTTTATTTAGTAGCTTAGCTTATTTTTATAAAAATAATCAAAGTCAGAAAGAAACTTTATTAGTATCTTCTAGTACTAAATCATTAGTAACAGCACAATCTGTTTCATTTGGTGAAAATAAAAAGAATATCACAATAGTTGAATTTTTAGATCCAGAGTGTGAATCATGTGCAGTTTTTCATCCAATAATGAGAAAAGTATATAAAGAACATTATTCTGATATAAAATTGGTTATTAGATATTTAGCAAATCATAAAAATTCTAAATATGCTATTAAAATTCTTGAAGCTTCAAGAGAACAAAATAAATATGAAGAAGTTTTAAGTGTTATCTTTGAAAAACAACCTTTATGGGCTCAACATAATAATGAAAAACCAGAGTTAATTTGGACATTTCTAACTCAAATTGAAGGTTTAAATATCGATAAACTAAAAGAAGATATGACAAATCCAAAAATAGATGAAATAATAAATAATGATGCAAAAGATGCACGAATTTTAAGTGTAAAAGGTACACCAACTATTTTTGTAAATGAAAAAAAATTAGAAAGATTATCTCAAAAAGATTTATTTGATTTAGTTGAATCTGAAATTTATAAATAAAATGGGAAATAGATAGAATGGAATATATATTTGCTCTTATTTTAAGTGCTATTTTTACAATAATTTATTTATATTTTAAAAATAATAAAACAAGTTTTGTAAAACCAAAAGCAGTAAAAAAAGAGGAATTAATAGAAAGTTATAGAGTTGAGCTTTTAGAAATTCTAGAAAAATATGAAGATAATAAAGAGTTACAATTACAAGAGAAATTAAAATTTCTTAAAAGAGTAAATTATGAGTTATCAATGAATATTTTTTTTGAAAAAGAAGAAGCTAGAAATTTAATACAAGAATTATCAAATTTAGGGAAATGATGAAAAAGAGTTTTTTAATAGGTTTAATGTTTATTGGATTTTTATATAGTGGTTGTGATACAAAATCAACAATAGATGATAGTGTAATTGCAAAAAAATCGTTACAAGAGAGTAAATTTGTTTCTCAAACGTTTAATTTAACAACAACAGATGAAAAAATTATTAGTTTTAAAAGTACAGAACAAGGAATTGATTTTGATGAATTTAAAGGAAAAAAAGCTGTTTTAATTGATGTTTTTGCAACTTGGTGTCCACCTTGTATTGAAGAAATTCCTGTACTTAAAGAAGTAAGAGAAAAATACAAAGATAATTTTGAAATTGTTTCAGTTTTATTTGAACAAGATAAAACAAAAGAAGAAATACTAGCATTTATAGCAAAATATGGAATTACTTATCCAATCACAATGGGTGAAGAGAACTTTAGATTAGCAAAAGAGTTAGGTGATGTAAAAAAAGTTCCTGAAATGTTTTTATTTTCAAAAGATGGAAAATTTGTAAAAAAATTTGTTGGGAAAATTCCTAAAGAAGAGTTAGAACAATATATTAAAACAGCAATTGAAAACTAAGATAATATATTTTTCAATTCTTTTAAAGTATCTATAAAATAAGTAGCTTTTGAAAAATCTTGTGTTATTGTGAATTCATTTTTAACAATAACACACTCAATTCCTGCTTTGTAAGCTGCTGTTAAACCTCTTGTAGAGTCTTCAATTACGATTGTTTCATCTTTGTTTGCACCAAAGATTTCTAAGCCTTTTAAGTATGGTTGTGGATGTGGTTTTGCAAACTCATAATCTTCTTCACAAAGAACAAAATCCATAAAATCAACTATTCCTAAATCCTTGTGAATAATTTCAAAATCAACTCTTCTTGAAGTTGTAACTATTCCCATTTTATAATCTTTAGAGAGTTCTTTTAATACTTCTTTTACACCTTTGATTAAAATATTTTCAGTTTTTAAAAACTCTTGATAATATCTATTTCTTTGATTTCTAGCAGTATCAATCTCTTTTTGCGAAAAACCTTTATTTAATGCTTTTTGCCAAACTGTAGTTCCTTCACTCATAACTTTCATATACTCTTTAAACTTTAATTCAACATCGAAATACTCTTTTAAGGCTTTAATATTTGCTTTAAAATATAAAGGTTCTGTATGAACTAAAACACCATCATTATCAAATAAAATATATTTTTTCATTATATTTTCCTATAGCTAGATTTTTTGAGATTTATAAAAAAAGGGAAGCGTTATTAGCTTCCCATTTGATTTGTATATATTAGGAGGAGAAATTAAAGTTAAATAAGTCTTAACATCGCAATTAAGTTAATCAACTTGTAAAGCAATTATAATTCATCATCATTAACCTTTATTAAATCAAAGGTTAACAAATTATAAATGCGATAAATATTTTATTTTTCCCATTTATTTTTTGGTGCATTATAAGTTGAAATTTTTTCAATTATTTCATCTAAATCCTCTGAAACAATTAACATATCAACATAAAGAGCATTAATAAAACCTTCTTTTACACTATTTTTTAGAAATTCTATTAAATGCGTGTAATAACCATTTATATTAAAAAAAGCACATGGTTTTTTGTGATAACCAAGTTGGGCAGAGGCTATAACATCAAAAATTTCTTCTAACGTTCCATATCCACCAGGAATTGCTATAAATGCATCTGAAAGTTCAGCCATTTTTTCTTTTCGCTGATTCATAGTATCAACTTTATAAATCTTAGAGATATTTTTATTCTCTAATTCTTTAGAGACCAAATCATAGGTAATTACACCTGTAACTTTAGTATTAAGTTTTAGAGATTCATTAGAAATAATTCCCATTAAACCTTGTCTTGAACCACCATAAACTATATTAAAATTCTTTTGTGATAGTTTTTGTGCTAAAAGTTTTGTTGATTCTTCATAAATACTACTATTTCCTAAAGAAGAACCACAATAAATTGCTACATTCATTTTTTCATCTCTTTATATGGTTTAAACATTAATAATAATTTTGGAAGTAGTAATAAATCTGCTGCTAATACACTTATCATTGTAATAACAGTTAATAATCCAAAATAGATTGTTGGAATTAAATTTGATAGAACTAAAATAGAAAAACCAAGAATAATTACTAAAGAGGTGTAATACATTGCATAACCAATACTTTGATGTGATCTTCTCATTGCTTCTATATAATTATGATCTACTTTAAACTCTTCTTCAAATCTATGAATAAAGTGAATTGTATCATCAACTCCAATTCCTATTGCAATTGCTGCTATTGTAATAGTCATTACATCTAAAGGAATATTTAACCAACCCATAATTCCAAAAATACTTGAAATTGGAATTATATTTGATACTAATGCAATTAAGGCAACTTTCATTGATCTAAATAGTATTAAGAACATAATGAATAGAACAATTACAGTAAATCCTAAAGTTGATACTTGTGAGTTAAACAAAGATTGCAGCATATTGTTATATAAGACCATTAGGTTTGATAATTGGTAACTTGTTTCTTTATTTTTAATTATCTCTCTTACATCATGATTGATTTTATTTAATAATTCATTTCTTCTTAAATCTGGGTTTGAATCAATTAATCTCATAGTGATTCTAGCTTCATTTTTATCAATATTTATATAAGGTGAAAGAATTAACTCTTTATAATTTTCTGGCAATTGATTGTACAATAGAGCCAATGTTATACCATCTAATTGCTCTTTATTGTTTAAAGTTTCACCAACTTTTAATAAACTAGCTAATGATTGAACTTTTCCAACTTCTGGGATAGTTTCTAAATAATCATGAATAGCCATGATTGTGTCCATTTTATCTTGGCTAAACCAATATTGCTTATCATCATTTTTTTCATCAAATTCATTTTCAAAATCATCATATTGATCTTGATTTTTACTTTTTTGTTTTATTACTTTTGGTTCATCTTTAAATTTAACAATAATATCTAAAGGTGTTGTTCCTCCAAGTTCTTCATCTATTACTTTCATACCTTTGTAAATATCTGTTGATTCTTTGAAGTAACTAATAAAACTATTTTCTACGATTAATTTTGAACTTCCAGAAATTGAAAAAATAATTGTAATAATACTAATTATAATAATAGCTTTTCCATTATTTTCTACAACATTTGAACATTTTTGAATAAAAGAAAATCTACTATTTTGTTTTTCATGTTCATCTTTTTTTTCCATTAACATTAAAACAAGAGGAAAAGTGATAAAAGATAAAAACAATGAAATAGCAATTCCCACGCTCATCATTAAACCTAAATTAATTACAGGTTCAATATGAGATAAAATAAGTGAGCCAAAACCTACAATAGTTGTAATAATTGCAAAAAAAGATGGTTCAAGTTTTGATAAAACTGTATTAATTACTAATTTATATTGACTAGCATGTTTATATTTTACATTTAATTCTCTATATCTTACAATTAAGTGTAAGACAATAGAAATAGTGATTATCAACTGTAAAGCGATGAAATTTGAAGATATAACAGTAACTTCCCAGCCAAATAGTCCTAAGACTCCAGCTGTTGAAATTACAGAGATAACACAAACTATTAAAGGAAGTATTATCCATCTTATGTGTCTAAAAATATACCATAAAATAAATATCAAAATTAAAACTAAACTTGAGCCGTAAATTAGTAAATCATTTTTTACAAAACCTACTATATCACTAGCTATCATATTAACGCCACCTAAAAATATTTTAGCATTTGAGTCATATTTTTTTATGATATCTCGTATATTTTGTATATTTATAGTCTCTTGATTTCTTATTAAATCTCTATAATTTTTAAATTCAACAATAACTTCATCTAATTTTTGTTTCTCTTCTTTAGTTATGGTTTTTTTTCTCTTTTTTACAAGTAAAGAGTTTCTACTTTCTAGAAGTTCAAAATATTTTGTATCGGTTTTTAGATTTAATACTATGGCAGTTGTTTTAAAATCTTCACTAACTAAAGCACTGTTATACAAAGGTGATGTTAAAAATTCATTTTTTACAAGAGTTTTGTCAAATTCTTTTGTTTCTAAAGAATCAACTCCTGAAACTAAATCTGAAATAGGTCGAATTGGAGAGAATAGTAATGGAACATTTAAAATTGAAGTTATATCTTCAACATTATCAAGTTTTAAAAACTCATCAGATATATCTTTTATATCTTTCAAACTCTCTTGTGAAAGTAAGTCCGTTTTTGGTGAAAAAGTAATAATCAAAAAATCTGAATTATTGTAAGTTTTATTTACTTCTCTAAAGAATTTTAGATCTTTGTCATCATCTAAAAGAAGTGTTTCAGCAGAAGCGTCAATTTCTACTTTAGTTGTAAAATAACCTAAAGTAGAAACAAATATTGTTAGAATAAATAAAACAATAATTGGATATTTAAATATAAAAGTATCATATAGTTTTTTAATCATTATTTTGTATTTGACTTTTCAAGTAAAACTAACATTTCATCAAAACTTTTTTCTTTTAATAAACCTGCAAATTGTTGTCTATATGTTTGAATTATGCTCACTCCAACTAAATCAACATCATAAATTAGCCATTGTTCGCTATCTTTTGATTTATTATAAAAATTATAATTTATTTTATAAATACCTTCTTTTCCTAAAAGTTCAGTTTCAAGTTGTAATCTTGTATTTTTATAAGGACTAAGGCCTATGATTTTTACTTTTTGATCATTGTATAACTCTAATTTTTCAATATATGAATTTTTTAATTTTGATTCAAATATTTTAGTAAACTCTTTTTGTTTTGCTTCTGATAATGTATCCCAAGTCTCTTTTCCAAGGGCAATTCTAGCCATTAATTCATAATCAAATACTTCATCAATTATTTTGATTATTTCTTCACCTTTTTTGATTGTTGTAAGATTTTTTTCTTCTAGTATTATTAAAACACTATCGATTTTTTTTGTCATTACAGCTTGTATTTCATCTTGTTTTATAGCATTTGCAGATGTAATTGTAATTATTATTAGCAATAAAACTTTAAAAAAGCTCTTTAATTTCACTTTATTATTCCTCTATTTGTTTTTTTCTTGCTTGTGAATAAATATCTCTTAAGAATGGATATAGATCTAAAGCATCTTTTTTTAATGATTCATATTGTCCAAGTTTTAATGATGTTGTGTTAATTGCATCAAATGTTTGGATTCCAATTTGTTGAGCCATATTATTTGGTATTTTATATTTTAAATCACTATCACCTGTTGTTGATAACGGACTTACATAAGAATCACTTACAATTCCTACCATATCTCTTAAATTTGATGGTCCTAAAAGTGGTAATACCACGGGAAAACCTTCCCCAACACCATAAAAACCTAAAGTTTGGCCAAAATCTTCTTTATGTGCTTTTATCTTAAGTTCATTTGTTGCAGGATCTAAAAAACCACCAACTCCCCAAAGTGTGTTAACAACAAATCTTCCTAACTCTTCAGTAGAATTTTGGAATTTTAGTTGTAATAAATTATTTGTAAATCTAACTGGGAACATAATATTTTCAAAAAAATTGTTGATTCCAATTCTAATAGGTTCAGGCGTTACAGATGCGTAACCTTTTGAAATGGGATTTAGAACATTCATAAAAACTTTGTCATTAAAAGTGGTCATTATTTTATTATAGCCACTTAATGGGTCAAAGACTTCTTCTTTTTTTGTTGAAAATTCAGAGTCAAATTCATTCTCAAAATTATTATTAGTTGTATTCTCATTTGCATAACTAAAAATTACTAATAATATTAAAATAATAAAATTTTTCAAATTAGCCCTTTTTTTTAAATAACGAATATTATATTCTAAATATTTAGAAACAATGATTAAGTGTAAATATTAAACTATTTATAATTTTACTTCTATATGTAGAATTTACTCATTAACTATTTATTACAAACCTGATATAATGGCGAAAATTTTGAAAAATAAATCGGAGTTATTATGGGTAGAGCCTTTGAATATAGAAAAGCTGCTAAGATGAAAAGATGGGGAAATATGTCACGAGTTTTCCCAAAATTAGCAAAAGCAATCGAAATGGCAGCAAAATCAGGAGTTGCTGATCCTGAAATGAATTCAGCGTTAAGAACAGCAATTTTAAATGCTAAAGCTGAAAATATGCCAAAAACAAATATTGATGCGGCAATTAAAAGAGCAAGTGGAAAAGATTCAGCAAACTTTGCAGAAGTAAACTTTGAAGGAAAAGGTCCTCATGGAGTTTTGATTTTTGTTGAAACAGCAACTGACAACAACACAAGAACTGTTGCAAATGTAAAAATGTATTTTAACAAAACACAAGGGCAAGTTGTTCCTACTGGTTCTTTAGAGTTTTTCTTTGATAGAAAAGCAATTTTTGAATTTACAAAACCTGCTAATATGGAACTTGAAGAGTTAGAATTAGAACTTATTGATGCTGGTCTTGAAGAGATTGATGAAGAAGATGGTTTAGTTTTAGCATATGCAAATTATACAGATTTTGGAAATATGAATCAAAAATTTGAAGAGTTAGGAATTGAACTTACAAAAGCTGAGTTAAAAAGAATTGCAAATAATCCTCAAGAGTTCACAGAAGCTCAACAAGAAGATATTGGAAAATTAATAGAAAAACTTGAAGATGATGATGATGTTCAAGCTGTTTATACAAATATCGCTTAAGACTTTTTTTAAAATATAGGAATTTCCTATATTTTATTTTGAATCTAATCTTTTTATAAAATCATAAATTAAATCAAACAACTCTTTAGTATTTTCTTGTGTTACAACAACATGATTTGATGAATCTATAATTTTTATAGTTTTATCTATTGATTTTATCTCTTCAAATATTTCATATGCAGATGTGGGATTTACAATAGGGTCATCTTTTGCTTGAATTATTAATATTGGTTTTTGAATTTTATGTAAACTTTTTCTAATTTTTTTCATTAATAAACTTAATTGTTCAATTGAATCAATATAATGTTTATCGTAGTTTATATCTGGATTTTGTGGAAAATTATCAACATATTCTTTTTGATATTTATCTTCATTAAAGGCTTTTACTAAATCATTCCAAAATGAAATTGCTGGTAATAAAGTTTTTATTCTTACATCATTTAAATGAAGAGCTGCATTTATACAAACTAATCCACAAAACTCTTTGTAAGATTTTTTTGTACTTAAAAGTGCTAATAATCCACCTGTAGAAAAACCAATAATAAAAATCTTTTCATGTCTTAACGAAGCCATAGTGATTGTTCTTGAAATACTATTGTACCAGTCTTGCCAATTTCTACTTTTTAAATCTTCTGATATTGTTCCATGTCCATCAAGTCTTGGTGTATAAACATTTAGATTTTTAGAGTTTAAAAATAGTGCTAATTTCTCCATCTCTTTTGGAGCTGCTGAAAATCCATGAATCGCTATTACACAACTATTTGAATCTTTTGCTTCGTAATATTTTGGTGTTCCAATATCTTTTGGTTTTAATTTTAATGCATGTTTGTATTTTTCATAAGACTCTTCAAACTCTTGTTTTTCTTGATTTTGAAGTAATAAAAGTAAATCTTGATTATTTTTTTCTTCTTTGTATGAAACTAATTTTTTTACTATTTCGACACTTTTTTCACTTATTAAAATCTCATTTAGGATTACTTTTAAAATATTTTTTAATCTAATTGTATGATGATTATAAGAGTGAAGTAATAGTTCTTTATTTATAAAATATCTATTTTCCTCAATAGTTATAATATTATCTTTTATTGCCACATCTAAAATGTCATTAAATTTTTCAAACTTTTCATAAGAGATTAGTTGAATTAGATTTTTATCTATTTGCTCATCCAAAAAAAGATTTTCTTCTTGCATTTGTTTAATACTAAGATAAATTAATCTTTTAAAATAGTTGATTTCTATACTTTTTTTTGGATATAAAAAAAGTATTAAAATAAAAATATGGTCAAAATTTATAGTCAAAGATTCATATATTTTATCCATAAAATTATGGGTAATTTCATATCTTAGTTGATTTATTATTTTGTCTTGGGGAAGATTTTTTTCATATAAATTTTTCAAAATATCTTTTGTTGAAATAGGTTTTAAAATTCTTATTGTTATTTTAGAATTTAAAATAATATTACTTTCAATTTCAAGTTCTTCTTTGAAATTTTCACCTAAATCATCTATTAATTTTTTAGCCATATCAAGCAAAAAATTATCACCAGTTCTAAGCCTTGAATAACTTATATTTATAGGGACTATTAAAGTTTCATTTTCATTTATTTTTTTACAATCACTTATAAAATATTTTTTGCTAAATTCTTCATAATCTTCTATCTTTTTATCAAAATATTTTTGTCTGAAAAGTTGTGAAGCCATCGCAAATACAGCTGCTCCTGTATAAACTCTTTGGCAACTTCCATCAGTTTTCACACAAAAATTTTTATCAATTTTTGAAATATCTTTTGCTTTTACCATCATTCCTTCTGGAAAAATCATCCAATCTTTACAAGAAGTTATTAAATCCCCAATTATGTGTTCATTTCTCTTCTCTTCACTTTTTTTCATAGCTCCTAAATTACTTAAAAAAGTTCCAAAAAAACTTTTAAATAGTGAATCATCAGCAATTAGTCCAACTTTTTTATTTGTTAAGTTGTACAAAGTATAAGGAACTAACATTGCTTCAATTCGAGTGAAATGATTTGCTACAAATATTTTTGGGTTTGAAGTAGGGATATTTTCAATCCCTTTTACTTCAATATTTGCGTTTAAGATTTTTTCTAATAGACTTAAAACATACCCATTTATATTTATTAGCAAATCATTGTGCATTATTTTTGAGCCTTATAAATAGATGCTTCAAATGAATCTACACTAATTACTTCTTGTTTTAAAGTGTGAGCTTTTTTCATTTTTTCTACCTCTTGTGAAGTTAGAATGTTTCTTTCTAAAAGTTGAGTCAACATATTTTCAAAACTATTTTTTTTTATAGTTTCATTTTTGATTGATTCTTTTAGTTTTTTGAAACTTGTTTCACACTCTTTATTTTGTTTTACTGCTTCTTGAATAACATTTAATCTATCATTTTCATTTGAACTTATGAATAAAGATGAAGTTAGTTTTTGTAAATAATCTTGGTTATTTAAATTTTTAACTATTTTTGCATTTAATTTATCTTTTGCTTTTGTTGAAAAAGGATTGACTTTTACAAGAGGAAGTAAAAATCCTAAATATCCAATATTTGAAATAATCTCTTCTCGTGCAATTTGAATTTCATTAAAACAGTAGTTACAAATATAATCAACCAAATCTCTATCTTCTTCATTTGGATTGTTTTCAAACTCCCTTAAAGTTGCAGTTATTAAATAACAGTTTGATAGAATATCTCCAAATCTAGCACTTATATTTTCTCTTTTTTTAAGACTTGGTCCTAAAATTCCTAAAGCTACATTTGTTAAAAGAGTAAATTCACAACTAACCCAAGTTAATTTTTCTTTATATCTTTTAAACTCACCTCTTTGGCAACTAATCACAGCTCTTGTAAAATAATAAGCCAATGATTTTGAAAATGCAGTGAAAACTAAACCAACATGGGCGAAAAATGCTTTATCAAAAGCTTCAACATTATTGTTTTTTAATGCGTTTATTTGTTTGTAAATATATGGATGAGATTTGATTAATCCTTGCCCAAACTGCATTAAATTTCTAGTTAAGATATTTGCACCCTCAACAGTAATAGAAATTGGTAAAGCAAAATAAGCATGGGCTAAAAGGTTGTTTTCACCTCTTATAATCGCACTTCCGCCTAAAACATCCATTGCATCATTTATTACAGTTCTAAACTTTTCAGTTGCATGATATTTCATAATAGAGTTTATAACTCCTGGTTTTACTCCATCATCAATAGCATCTAAAGTGTAGTTTCTAGCACTATTTAACATATATGAAAAGGCTGCTATTTTTGCAATTTTTTCTTCAACACCTTCAAAATAGTTGATACTTAATCCAAATTGCTCTCTTAGTTGGCAATATGAAGCTGTAACATTTAAAGCTAGTTTTGTTCCTCCAAGACTTACACTTGGTAATGAAATTCCCCGTCCTATTGATAAAGATTCAACAAGCATTTGCCAACCTTTTCCAATTCCAGCAGTTTCACCTATGATATTTTCCATATCAATAATCACATCTTTTCCATAAAGTGGAGAGTTTACAAAAGGAATTCCAAGTGGGTCATGTCTTCTTGAGTTATCAAGCCCAGGAGTTTTTGCATCAATTACTGCAAAAGTAATTCCTAAATCTTCCTCATCACCAAGCAAATGTTCTGGGTCTTTTAAAACAAAAGCAAGTCCAATAAGTGTTGCAATATTTCCTAAAGTGATATATCTTTTTTCAAAGTTTAATTTGATTTTTAATTCACCATTTTCATCTTTGAAAACTACACCATTTGAAGTAATAGAAGTTGCATCACTTCCAGCATTTGGTTCAGTTAATCCAAAACAAGGAACTTGAATACCGTGTGCTAAATCACTTAAATATCTATCTTTTTGTTTTAAAGTTCCATGTTTTATTATAAGCTCAGCAGGTCCAAGTGAGTTTGGAACCATGATTGTAATTGCTAAAACTTGTGATCTTGAAACAAGTTTTTCAATAACCCTTGAGTGAGCAGTTGCAGAAAATCCAAGACCTCCATACTCTTTTGGAATAATCATTCCAAAGAATTTTTTGTCTTTGATAAATTGCCAAACTTGTGGGCTTAAATCTCTATTTTGGAAAATCTCCCAATCAGTAGTCATCTCACAAAGTTCATTTACTTCATTGTCTAAAAAATCTTGTTCTTCTTTTGTTAAAATTGTAACTTTTTGAGCATTTATCTCTTTGAAATTAACTTGTGCTTTAAAAAAGTCTGCTTCAACCCAATTTGTTCCAGCTTGTAAAGCGGCTTCTTCTGTTGCTGATATTTTTGGCAATAAGCCTTTTTTATTTATAAAGTTTACAATGTTTTTTGTGATTAGTTTCATTCTAAAACTTGGAACTAAAAAAACAGCTGCTAAAAGAGCAAACATAAACCAAAAAACAATCCCCACATCACAAAATACAAAAGAATAAAGCCCAACTAGTACAAAATAACTATAAAGTGGTAATGAATAAAATCCAAAAACTAAAACAATAAAGAGTAAAATTAGCGTTTCCATAAAACTTCTCCTGTTTCAAAATCTTCATGTTCTTCAACCAATTTGATTAAAAGATTAGATGGAGCAAATCTACTTCCATAATCTCTTTCAAATCTTCTTAAAGATTCTAAGATATTTCTTAATCCAATTTCGTTTGCATAAGTTAATAATCCACCTCTATATGCTGGGAAACCAGTTCCTGTAATCATTGCAAAATCAATTATTTCTGCATCTGTTACGATATTTTCTTCAAGACATCTCGAAGCTTCATTTATCATGATATAAAGGCATCTTTGAACTATTTCAACATCATCAATAATCTTACTGTTGTTTTGTAGCATTGAAGTAACATGTTCATTTACATAGTCATCTTTTCCATCATATTGATAAAAACCACCTGATTCACTTTTTTTACCAAAATATTTTGCTTCATACATTTTTTCAATTATTGGAGCAATAGGCATTCTGTATCCATACTCATCATGTAAAATAGAAGCAACTTTATATCCAACATCAATTCCCACTGTATCTGCTAGAGTAAATGGACCCATTGGCATACCAAACTCTTTTATTAAATGGTCAATATGTTCCACACTTGAACTTTCACTTAAAATAAAAGCAGCTTCATTTAAATATGGAAGTAAAATTCTATTTACTACAAATCCAGCACAATCTTTTACTAGAATTGGTGTTTTTCCACAAGATATTAAAAGTTCAAAAACTTTGTTTATAGTCTCTTTTGAAGTATATGGTGATGGAATTACTTCAACAAGAGGCATTAAATTTACTGGATTAAAGAAGTGAACACCTAAGAAATTTTCTTTGTTTTTTAAGTCAATACCTAGTTTTTCTATTGAAATAGAAGATGTATTTGTAGCAATTATTGCATTTTTATTTGCTACTTTTTCTATTTGAGCATAAGTTTCTTTTTTTGTTTTTTCATCTTCAATTATTGCTTCAATAATAAAATCAAAGTATTTGAATCCATCAAATTTATCTGTATATGAGATTTTATTTAATTTAAAATCAGCCTCATTTTTTGACATTTTTTTAGTTTTTATTAAATAAGAATAGATTTTTGATACATCTTTGATTATTTCATGGGCTTGTGTAATATCTCTTAGTTTAATTCTTACATCTTTTAAATATTTTGAAAATAACCAGATAATTCCTTTGCCCATCACTCCATTTCCAAGAACTACAGTATTTGAAATAGGATTTGATGTTTTCTCAAAATTTTTATTTAATTTTTCAAAAATGAAAAATAGTTTTATTAGATTTTTTGATTCTTTTGTAATTACAATTTGTGAGAAGAGAGTTGCTTCAACTTTATTTGCATTTTCTATATCTTTATTTATTGTAGTTTTTATTACTTCAAGGGCTTTAAAAGGAGCTTGAAATTCTGAATTTACGTTATCTTCAAGATTTTTTAGAGTTCTTTTAAAAATAATTTCATTAAATGGAGGATAATTTAAAAGATAAAAACTTTTTCTACTTCCAAGATTTCCCGTAATTGCATTTTGTACAAAATCACCTAACATAAACTCTTTTTGAGCATCATCAAAAATTGCATCGGCAAGATTTATTTTATAAGCTTTTTTAGCATCAACTGTTTTTCCAGTTAATATTAAATCAAGAGCATCTAAAAGTCCTATTAATTTAGGCAGTCTAAATGTTCCTGCAAAACCTGGGAAGATTCCCAGTTTTATCTCTGGAAATGCTAATTTTGTTTTTTCATTTGTACTTAACACTCTATATTTACAAGCAAGGGCAAGTTCAAGTCCACCACCCATACAAGCACCATTTATATAGGCAATTGTTGGAATTGACAGGTTTTCAAGTTTATTAAATATTTTGTGAATACTCATTAACGCTTCATAAACTTCTTCTGAATCTTTTATTTGTTTTATCTCTTTTATATCAGCACCAGCAATAAAAATATCTTTTTTTGCACTATCGATTACAAGGGCTTTTATTGTGTGGTCATCTTGTACAAGATTTAGTTTTTCATCAAACTCTTTTAATACTTCAAAAGATAATTTATTTATTTTTTCATTTTCTAAATCAAACGTAATCGTTGCTATATTTTGGTTAATTTCAAATTTTATATTGCTCATATTTATATCTCCAATAAGAAAGCAGCACCTTGTCCGCCACCTATACATAATGTTGCTAATGCTCTGTTTTTATCTCTTCTTTTTAACTCTTTTAATGCTGTTAAAACAATTCTTGCTCCACTCATTCCAACTGGATGTCCAAGTGCAATTGCTCCACCATTTACATTTAAAATAGATTCATCAATCTCTCCCAGTGCAGGTGAATTAAAAGTTTTTTGGCAAAATTCTTCTGAAGCAAAAGCTTTTAGATTTGCGATAACTTGGGCTGCAAATGCTTCATTCATTTCTATTAAATCAATATCTTTTAAAGTAATTCCTGTTTTATCAAATAGTTTTTTTGTAGCATAAATAGGACCTAATCCCATTCTATGCGCATCAAGTCCAGCATAAGAATAATCACTTATAAATCCAATAGGTTCAAGATTTAATTCTTTAGCTTTTGATTCAGTACAAACAATCAAACTACAAGCTCCATCTGAAACTTGTGATGAATTTCCAGCAGTTACAGTTCCACCGTCTCTTATAAAAATTGGATTTAGTTTACTTAAACTCTCGATTGTTTGGTTAAATCTTACTCCATCATCGTCTATCATTGAAGCATTTTTTGTCATAATTGGATGAATTTCATCTTTGAAAACTCCAGCTTCTATCGCTTTTTGAGCTTTTTTGTGAGAATTTAAAGCATATTCATCTTGAGCTGCTCGGCTGATTTTAAACTCATTTGCTAAATTTTCAGCTGTTATTCCCATGATTTTCCCAGAAATAGGGTCAGTTAAACCAGAAATTAAACCAACAGTTGGTTTTAAAAAGTTTAATCTGAAAGTTGTTAGAAGTTTAAATTTTTCACTAATAGATTTTGAATAGGTAAATTTTGTAATAAGATTTCTAAACGCATCACTATAAAGTAATGGAATATTACTCATAGATTCCATTCCACCAACTAGGTATAAATCACCTTGATTTGAGTTTATTTTTTCAATTGCACTTGAAATTGACTGCATTCCTGATGCGCAGTTTCTGTGAACCGTATAAGCTGGTGTTGATTGTGGAAATCCAGCCCTTATTGCCATAACCCTTGCAATATTTGCTGCATTTGCAGGTTGG
>Ga0074195_1002090_pt1 | contig 24012 bp, 23 predicted proteins | sample EPASupsiteHSE623_FD_64525 | JGI IMG/M metagenome (GOLD analysis project Ga0074195, IMG submission 64525) | Bioremediated contaminated groundwater from EPA Superfund site, New Mexico - Sample HSE6-23 | ecosystem: Environmental > Aquatic > Deep subsurface > Groundwater > Contaminated ... | reverse complement strand
GGCTCCTGTCCCCTCTAATTTCAACCCTGCCGAAGGAGGAGTAAATACAATGCCGTCTTCTGTTTCGTTTACTCTTAATGAAATTGGTTATTGCAGGAGCTCAGCTTCTGATTTGTCATACACCGATATGACCAGCGCCAATGATTGTTCTGGAGGAGGCACAACTTCTATTACTTGCAATGTTTCTGGCAGTGGATTGTCTCTTTCAGTTAACATATCCTGCCAGGACGCGAGTGGAAACGAAAACACAGCAGATAATAACAAAAATCTTTATTACCATTTATACAGCGGTGGCGGAGGCGGAGGCGGTTCAATAATTGAGACAACTCAAGAGATTGTTGAAGAAGTTGTAGAGCAAATTGAAAACATTCCTCAGCAGATTGCAGAAATTCCGCAAGCAATAATAGACCAGGTGCAGAATATCGCAGAAGAAATAGAGAACATTGCCAATGTTTTTACGCCCGAGCCGGAAAAACAAATTGTGTTTCCTCCAATAGAAGAAACAGTAACGCAAGAAACGCCCGAGGCGTTGAAAAATACGGATATTATTATTCCTCAATTATCTTTTGAAAAATTTATTTTATCCCCATTGCCAGAAGACATGCAATCTTTAATTGCTAAATTTCCGGCGCTCAAAAATACTTTTGGAGAATTGGGCATAAGCAGAATGGCAGATTTGCCTTCGGCAACAACAGTTTCTTTTGATTTGCCGGCTTTAAATGAAATATTACCCAATTTAGGCAAAGGGATTTTGTTATCTGATTTGTCCGCAGAACAAAAAACCAAAATACCGGCTGGTATTGTTTTTGCCAGCATGGCAGATGAAAAAATTGGATTGAATATAAAAATTTCTATTGCAGACACAGGCGCGCCGGTTCAGACAATTAGAACAATAGAAAATCAAATAGTTGCCCTGTCTGTTAAACCGGAGCACGAGGCAGAGTCAGTAAAAGGGTATGTTATTTTTAAAGGTAAGAATAATTCTACAGCCAGTATTAAAGAACAATTTAATGCTTTAATGGCTGCCGGATTAAGCGCTCCGTTAAATAATTTTAAAACAGAAGAACCAGAAAATCAGGAAAAAGTAGATTTTGTTTTAAATATTTTTGACTATACAGATGATGATAAAGACGGAATTTATACAGCCAGCATAACAGCTCCGGTAGTATCGGCCGATTACGAAATAAAAACAGTAATTAAATATAAAAATCAGAATATAATTTTTGAAGAGCTTTCAATGATTATGGTGGTTGACCCCGAAGGATATATTTATAAAAAAATTAATGATTCTGAAGAAAGCAGAATTAAGGGATCAAAAGTTTCAATATACTGGTTGAACCCTGAAACAGAAAAATATGAAATTTGGCCGGCTAAAAATTTTCAGCAGGAAAATCCACAAACAACAGACAATACGGGGAAATATTCGTTTTTGGTGCCTGCTGGATATTATTATTTAAAGGTCGAACACACACTGTATGCCGACTGGCAATCTGAACCATTTGAAGTCCGGCAGGGAACCGGAGTGCATATGAATATTGAATTAAAGCCTAAAAATTGGATAATTTCTATTTTTAGCCCCGGTTCATTGCTGATAGGTTTAGGATTGTTATTGCTGTCAGCGATTATATTGGTGTCAGCCATACTGATTTCTTCAAGCATACGGCAAAAAAATATGGATATTATTAATCTTAAAAAATAATTAATTTAAAAAATGAAAACTTCTGAAAAAGTATTAATATCCCTTGTAATAATATTAACGCTAGCTGTCGCGTATTTGTTGGTGCAGTGCTTTTTGGGCCGAGCGCAACTGGAAAAATCCAACAAAATTATTAAAGACCAACAAATCAATGAAAAGACAGTAGTTTTTTTACAGCTTTTTATTGATAAGGTTTTGAGCGGGCAAGCAGAGGTTTCTTTTGAAGACCGCTTACAGCTGGAAAATAGCGTGCGGGACATAAACGACCAGGAAATTTTTGACCAATGGCAAAAATTTGTAAAAGGAGGGGCAGACCAAGAAAGGCAGAAAAATTTAGCCCGGCTTTTAAAATTATTGGTGACAAAAATTTCTTATTAAGAGAGCTATCATAAGGATTATAGCTTGCAAAATTTGCTAATTTTCTTGTGATAGCTCTCTCGTAAAAACATTAAAAGACTTTGAGCAATGGATTTAACAACAATACTTTTAATTTTGGTGATAGCCGGTTTGGCAGTGGTTGTTTTTTTGCTGTTGCGTAAAAAACCGGAACTTGAAAAAAAAGATGATAATTCTTTGTTAATGCTTCAGCAACAAATAAACCATATTTCGCAGGTTTTAGATTCAAAATTATCAGAGTCAAATAAAAATTTGCAACAGCAATTTTCGCAATCTGCAGACATTATAAGAAATGTCACAGAAAGATTAACCAGGCTGGACGAAACAAACAGGCAGGTGGTGGGCTTTGCCGACCAATTAAAAAGTTTGCAGGATATTTTAAAAAATCCAAAGCAAAGAGGAATTTTGGGCGAATATTATTTGGAAACCGTATTAAAAAATGTTTTGCCTCCCGGGTCTTTTCAAATGCAGTATAGTTTTTCGAACGGAGAAATAGTGGACGCTGTTGTTTTTATTGATAAGAGAATTATTCCCATTGATTCAAAATTTTCTCTGGAAAACTATAACAGAATGATTGAAACAAGAGACCCGGCCGAGAAAAAAAGATTGGAGACGTCATTTATTAATGATTTAAAATTAAGAATTGAAGAAACATCAAAATATGTAAGACCCGAAGAAAAGACAACTGATTTTGCATTTATGTTTATTCCGTCGGAAGCTGTTTATTACGATTTGTTAATAAATAAAGTGGGCGTTATTACAGAAGACACAAATAATTTAATTTATTATGCCGGAAAGAAAAAAGTTGTTGTTGTGTCGCCAACTTCATTTTTGGCTTATTTACAGACGGTTTTGCAGGGAATGAGAAATCAAAAAATTTCGGAGCAGGCGCAGACAATTATAAAAGAGGTTGAAAAGCTGGGCAAGCATTTGTTTACTTATTCAGAGTATATGAAGCGTTTGGGCCAGCATTTAGACACAACTGTTTCAAGTTATAATAAAGCCGGTAAAGAATTGCAGAAAATTGACAAAGACGTGGTAAAACTTACAGCAGGGGAGGCAAAAATTGAAATAGACGAGGTAGAACGCCCAATGCTTGACGAATAAGCCATTTTTTGCTAATATTAAACATTAGCGAAATAAAGATATTTTTCAACGCCCGCCAAACCCACGGCCAGCCCGAATTGAAAAATATCCTTATTTCGCCATGTTTTTAATTTCGCCATTAAAATTATGATTGCAGTTATAAAAACCGGGGGTAAACAATATATTGTAAAGCCCGGAGACAAATTAAAGGTGGAAAAACTGGACAAAAAAGAAGGGGCTGAAATAAGCTTTACAGATGTTTTATTGGTTGAAAAAAATAAGAAAGTTGAAATTGGAACTCCATTGGTAAAAGCCGAAGTTCAGGCAAAAATTTTAAAGCATGGAAAAGCAGATAAAATTATTGTTTTTAAATATAAGCCCAAAAAGAGATACAGTAGAAAAATTGGCCACCGACAGCCCTATACAGAAATTGAAATTTTAGGAATTAAAAATTAAGGATAAAACCCGTTTGTTGCGGGTTTTTTGAAAACGTTTTTTTGTTCATTCACAACAAGGAGAATTTGAAATGAAAGACAAAGCGCCCCTGAAAGATTCAATGGCTTTGCCGAGAAATCTTTCGCCGTATGACCAAATGTTGCTGGAAATGGTTCAGGGTTTAGGCGGGTTTAACAATGCTCATGCTCACATTGACAGGGCAGATACATTAGACGATAAATATTTAAGACATATTAATACAACCCCGTTAGAGGCCAGTAGTTTGCCGTTGTCTGTTAAGCAAAATTTGGTGGGGGATTTACATAGGGGATTGGCTTATACAGAAGAAGATTTGCAAGAAAGAATGAGCCGGGTAATTACCCGCTTGATTGGTTATGGCACAACACGGCTGGCCACTTGCATTGATGCAACCAGTGATATTGCAGAGAACGGATTGCTTGCTTTCAGAATTGCCGCCGAGCTAAGAGAAAAATTTTCCGGTCAAATTAAAATTGAAATAGGTCCAAGTCCCATTTTTGGATTTAAAAAGGGAAGCGGGCGGTGGGAGATATTTGTTGAAGCAGCCAAAACAGCTGATTTTCTTTCGGGATTGCCGGAGAAAGATGAATTTGTTGATTTGACCAGCCAGGACGGAAGAGTTGGTTTTTATAAACATTTAAGAATGGTAATGGAGTTGGGATGCGAGCTTAAAAAGGAAGTCCATTTGCATCTTGACCAAGCAAACGATCCTAATGAAATTGGAACAGAAACTTTGCTTGAGGGGCTTAAATGGATTGACCAGCCCCAAATTCCAAATCATAACGGACCTGCAGTTTGGGTGATACATATGATTTCGCCGTCAGGATACAGCGAAAGCAGATTTAGCAAGTTAATTGACGGATTACAGAAATTTAATATTGGCGTGATTGTATGCCCGACAGCTGCTATTTCTATGAGACAGCTCAGGCCAATTATTTCTCCTACGCATAATTCTATAGTTCGGATATTGGAGCTATGCAAGGAAAAAATTCCTATTTTAATGGGTTCAGATAATATTTGTGATGTTTTTGTGCCCCAGAGCGACGGAGATATGCTCACAGAAATTAAAATGGGGGGACATGCGGTAAGGTTTGCTATTCCATATGTATGGGCAAAACTTGGCGCAGGCGTTTCTCTCAACGAGGTAGACAGAACAACTGTAGGCAGAGTGCTTTATCAGGACAGAAAGGCATTTAGTAATATTGTGCCCGATTGGCTTCCGGCAGTTGATTAACAGATAATTATGGCCCAAAGAAATTTGGGCCTTTTTTTATTTTTTAAATAAGATAATATGACAAAATATGGACAAACAAATTAAATGGCTTTTGAAAGAAAAATACCACGGTAAAGCCACAAAACAATTTTATAAAGATATTGAACGGCTCAAGCAGGGTGAGCCGTTGGATTATGTAATTGGATTTACGGAGTTTTTGGGCTGTAAAATTAATTTATCTAAAAGCCCGTTAATACCAAGGCCGGAAACAGAATTTTGGGTTGAAAAAGCAATTAAAGAAATTAAAAATAAAAAACCCTTATTTATTTTAGATATTTTTGCCGGGTCGGGGTGCATTGGAATTGCGGTATTAAAACATATTCCAAATTCATTGTGCGACTTTGCGGATATCGAAAAAAATAATTTAAAACAGATAAAAATAAATTGTGATTTAAATAAAATTAATAAAAAAAGATATAAAATAATAAAATCAGACGTTTTTAAAAATATAAAAGGCGAATATGACTATATTTTTGCCAATCCGCCATATATCGCAAAAACCAGAAAAAATAAAATTCAAAAATCAGTTTTAAAATATGAGCCGAAAAAAGCTTTGTTTGGGGGAAAAGACGGGCTTTTTTATATTAAAAAATTTTTAAAAGGCGCTAAAAATTATTTAAAAGAAGATGGAATTATTTTTATGGAATTTGATAGTATACAAAAAAAAGAAATAGAAAAAATATTAAAAAATCCGCCAGCTGGCGGAGGCTATAATAATTTTGAATTTCATAAAGACCAGTATAACAAGTGGAGGTGGGTGAGTATCGGTAATTAAGAGCAAATAATGATTTACTATTTTGATTTTTATGCTAAAATAAGATAATTTATGAGTATGACAAAATCGATACAACTATCGCCTAATTCTTTGAATTTGTATTTGGAATGTCCGCATTGTTTTTGGCTAGATAAAAATATGGGGGTAAAAAGGCCTCCGCCGTATCCTTATGCCTTAAATTCTGCAGTTGATTCTCTTTTAAAAGATGAGTTTGACACATATAGGGCAAAAAATTTGCCTCATCCCATGCTGAAAGATAATAATATAAATGCGCATCTTTTTCCCAATCAAAATTTGCTTAACCAGTGGCGCAATAATTTTGCCGGAATAAGATTTTTTGATCCGGATTTGCAGGCAACATTATTTGGCGCAGTGGATGATGTTTTAGAATTTGAAGAAGGTAAAATTGCGCCCTTAGATTATAAATCAACAGGAAGCACAGCAGCTAATGTTTATGACAGATTTCAACTACAATTGGACACATACACATTTTTAATGGAAAAAAACGGGTTTAAAACTACAAGAGAAGGATATTTGGCTTTTTACATTGTAGATAAAAGCAGGGGATTTATTGACCGCCTTCCATTTCGCAAAGAAATGGTGCAAATAGATACAAATCCATCGGATATTTATGAAATTTTTAAAGATGCGGTAAATTGTTTAAAACAATCATCGCCTCCACCACATAGTTCTGATTGCAAGTTTGGAGCGTGGCTAAAGGGTGCAATAAGTTTTAGTAATTAATTTTAATAAAATATATAAATATGAATATAAAAAATATAATATCAAAATTAGGCAGGGTTAGAAAAATAAAAAAAAAATGGATGGTTACAATAATTATTGTTTTGTTGGTTGCCGGATATTTTATTATTCCGCAATTTTTTAAAAATCCGACAGATTCATATATAACAGAAAAAATAGACAGGGGAGAAGTTTTGCAGGAAGTTTCTGAAACCGGAAGCGTTGAGGCAACAGACAATATAAGCTTAGGATTTAAAACAATAGGCAAGGTTTCAAAAATATATGTAACTGCGGGCAACGATGTTAAAGCAGGAGATATTTTAGCCAGTTTGGACTTAGCTCAACTGTCAGCACAACTGCAGTCTGCCAGGGCGGCTTTGGCCTCTGCTAATAGCCAGTACACAAAATTATTGAATGGCTCTACTTCTGAAGATGTAAAAATTACCGAAGATGCCAGAAATTCCGCCCAGCAGGATTTGAATAATGAATATGGAGACGCATTGGCTTTATTAGACGATGCTTATATTAAAATTTATAACAGCTTAACTACAATAAATTCAATACAGGACGATTATTTTTCTACCAGCGACCAGCAAGGAATTAAAGTTAGGGATAATAAAAACAAAATAAATGAAAGCAAGGAAGACATAAAGTTTTATTTAGATAAAGCCAAGGCAAGTTCCAACCATAATGATATTGATACAGCTTTATCTCGGGCAGTAGTTGATTTAAATAATACAGCAGATTCTTTAAAAATTATCCGTGATTTGTGTGATGAAGGAGTATATTTTTATGATATTTCTTCTACAGATAAATCTTCTATAGATACGCAGAGGGGCTATATTAATACTGCCCTTACTAACATTACCGGTTCTCAGCAGGCAATTAATTCATATAAGATTGCCCTTCAAAAAGCGGAGAGCCAGCTGGCATTTAAAAAAGCGCCGGCAAGGTCCGAAGATGTTGATGTGGCTCAGGCCGCAGTAAACCAGGCGCAGGCAAATGTTGATTTATACCAAAGCCAGCTGAACGATAATTATTTAAGAAGCCCCATAGACGGAAAAATTACAGACGTTAATGTAAAAGTTGGCGAGGTTATTTCTCCAAGCCAAGCTGTTGTTAACTTGCTTTCTTCAAACCCTTTTGAAATAAAAGCAAATATTTATGAAGAAGATATAGTAAAAATAAAACCGGAAAATTATGTAAAAATTGATTTAGTTGCTTTTCCACAGAAAACCTTTTCCGGCAAAGTTGTTTCAATTAATCCCGGAGAAAAAATAATAGGCAATGTTGTTTATTATGAGGTGACTATTGATTTTCCAAACCAGCCCGAAGGTATAATGTCCGGCATGACGGTTGATATTGTGATTAACACAAATAAAAAAGAAAATGTTTTAAGGGTTTCAAAATCAGCTGTTGAAACCATAGATGGGACTCAAATAGTTCAGATTATAAAAAATGGAAAAATAAAAGATCAAATAATAAGCACGGGCTTAGAAGGCAATGATTATTATGAAGTTGTTTCAGGATTAAGCGAAGGAGATAAAATAATTGTAGGAAAGAAATAATGGAGCCTTTAATAAAATTAGAAAATATTTGGAAAAAATTTAAGCTCGGAGAAACAGAAGTGTCTGTTTTGAGAGGAGTCAACCTTGATATAATGCAGGGCTCTTTTGCTACAATAATGGGTCCTTCTGGCTCTGGCAAATCAACTTTAATGTATCTTTTAGGGCTTTTAGACACGCCGTCTGAAGGAAAAATATATATGCAAGGCCAGGATGTTTCCGGATTTTCCGAAGATAAGCTGGCGCAGTTGCGAGGAGAAAAAATAGGATTTATTTTTCAGCAATTTAATCTTTTGCAAAATCTTTCAGCTTTAGAAAATGTGATGCTGCCTATGATTTTTCAGGGTGTACCGGAAGAACAAAGAAAAGAAAAAGCTGTAAAATTATTGGAATCTGTAAATTTAGGAAAAAGAATAAACCATAAACCATCAGAAATGTCGGGTGGAGAACAGCAGAGAATTGCTATTGCAAGGTCTTTGGTAAATAATCCGGAAATTTTAATTGCAGACGAGCCTACAGGAAACTTAGATTCTACAACAGGAAAAATGGTAATGGAAATTTTAACAAAACTTCACAAAGAACAAAATAAAACCATAGTTGTTGTAACCCACGACCCAAACATTGCCCATTACACACAAAATATAATACACATACAGGACGGCCAAATTGTTGCCAACCATTTTAAAGATAGCGATGTTTTATGGGGACCAGAAGTCACTAATCAGTTTAAAAATGTTTAAAATAGATATAAACAACTTAAAAGAGTATTTTAAAATTGCTTTAAAAACCATAGCCACAAGGCGCATGCGTTCTTGGCTTACAACAATAGGCATTGTTATTGGAGTTTTTTTAATTGTTTCTTTGCTGTCTTTATCGCAGGGATTAAAAAATGCTGTTTTACAGCAGTTAAATATGATGGGCAAAGACTTAATTACAATTATGCCCGGCGACATGTCAGATATGACTTCTCTTATGAGCGGACAAAAACTAAGTGAAGAAGACATAGATATTATTGAGGGCACAGAGGGAGTAAAAAGTTTAACGGAAATGGATTATACATCTGTGGTGATGAGGCATGAAGATGAAAAAAAGACAGGTTTAATTTACGGCGTTGATTGGAAAAAGGATGCTGATATTATAAAAAATGATATTGGCTGGTCTTTGGCCCAGGGCAGATGGCCCAATGCCGCCAAAAATGAAATAGTTATCGGAAGTATTGTGGCATCTGAAATTTTTCCTGGAATAAGAGTTGGAAATGACATAGTGGTTAAAGGCAGAAATTTTTCGGTAGTGGGGATTATGAATTCTGTAGGCTCAAAACAAGACGATTCAATGGTTGGCATTGATATTAATATTTTTAGGTCAATTACGGGCGAGCGAGTTGGAGCTAAAATGGCAATGGCAAAAATAGAACCCGGGTATACGGCTGACTTTGTGGCAGAAAAATTAAAAAGCAATCTTAACGAAAACAGAAAGCGCCAGATAGGACAGAAAGAAAGTGATTCTTCTTATTCTATTTTAACGTCAGAAACATTATCAAACATTGTTGGCAATGTTATGGGGCTAATACAGGCGGTAATAATTGGTTTTGCGTCAATTGCTATTATTGTGGGAGGCATAGGAATTATGAATACAATGTATACTTCGGTTTCAGAAAGAACCAAAGAAATTGGAATTATGAAAGCAATCGGAGCAAAAAACAGGACAATAGTAACAATATTTTTAATTGAGTCCGGAATTTTTGGAATGCTGGGCGGAATTGGCGGAACATTGCTTGGAATGATATTTGCCAAGTCCATTGAAATATATTTTCAAATTCATCCGCTTTTTTATTTAAAAGCCGACGTAAGCCCGGGACTAATTTTATTTAGCCTTAGTTTTTCTTTTTTAATTGGATGCGCTTCAGGATACTTTCCGGCAAAAACCGCTTCAAAGTTAAAGCCGGTTGACGCTTTAAGATATGAATAAGCTATGGTAAAATAAAGTAATTAAAAATAAATTTAAAAATATGAAATTTAAATTTAATAAATATTCGGGGCAGGTTTCAAGAACCTTGTTAGTTTTGGCAATAATAATTTTAGTTGCAGTGGTTATTACTTATTTAATTATTAAAATGGCAGAAAAGCCTCCAGCCCCAAATCCTAATCCGGAGCCCGGAGTGCCTCAGCCGGTTTTTAGCCAGACACTGGGCAATATTGCTTTTACTTTTAGAAATGCCGTTGATATGGGAAATATCTTAAGAGCTTCTGAGTCTCAAAGTGCAGGTTCTTGGCAAAAAGATATGACTACAAAAGAAAGGTTTATAAAAGTGACAATAGGTGCCCAAAATGAGGGCAAGGAAAACATACAAGAAAGGTCATGGGACATAGGAAATATAGTTGATTCTGAAGGCAGAATTTATGAGCCCTCAGAAGGATATACTATCAATCCATGGCTTCCTGTTGATAATGGGTGCCAGGATTTATTAAAGCCGGCATTCGATCCGACTCTCTGCACAAAAATATATGAAGTATCAAAAAAATCTACCGGATTAAAAGTGTATGTTATAACAGGTCAAGATAACCTTCCTAATAATTTTTCTTCAGACAAAGTGGATACAGCTTTAATTGATTTAATCTTAAAATAAAAATTATGGCGGATGCAGATAAAATAAAAAATCATGAGAAAGGAATTTCAGCCAGCGAACAAAGAATAGAATTTGGAAAAGAAAAAGAGCCGGTTGTAGAAAAAAAAGAAATTTCTAAAGATGAAAAAATTGTTGCAGACGAATTGAGAAGAGAAATAGAAATGATGGAAGTAGAGGGCAACTTAAAAGAAGAGGCAAAAAAGAAAGCCCAGGAGATTGAGTTTTTGGGCGAAAAAGAAAAAATTGAGCATCTTTTAAAAATTGCCCGTGAAAAAGGAATTATTTTTGCCATAAAAAGCGCAAAAGAAATGAAAGATGCTTATATTTTAGACACACTGCACGATATTCTGGCCAAAGAGGGATATTATAAAAATTTTTCAAGATAAAGTTTTTAAATTTTAATGTCTATTATTATTTACGGCCTCATATTAGTTTTTTTGCTGTTATTGCTGGCTTTTGTTATAACCTTAAAATCTGAAACAAACGAAAGAGACTCGGTTTTTGGCGGGTTAGAGCAGATTTTGTTTCTGGTAACTATGCCCAAAAACCAGCCCAAAAAAGAAGGAGACGCGCAAAAAGAAGAAAAAATGATGATTTCCCAAATGGAGCAGGTTTTTTCTAATTTTTTGTATTTAAAAAAGCCCGGACCCTTTCAAACCCCTCCTTCTATATCTTTTGAAATTGCCTCTCAAATAGGAAGTTCAGATATTTCTTTTTATGTTGCGCTTCCAAAATATCTGGAATCTGTTTTTGAAAAATATGTCCAGGGGGTTTATCCCTCAGCTATAGTAGACAAAGTTCCTCAAGATTACACTGTTTTTGAACCGCAGGGTGCCACCGCTGCGGCTTATTTAAAATTGGCGGAAAATTCTTTGTTTCCCATTAGTACTTACCAAATTTTAGAAAAAGACCCTTTGGCTTTGCTTACAAATAATTTAAGCAAAATAACCGCTAACGAGGGCGGGGCAGTACAGCTTGTAATTAGGCCTTTATCAAAATTGAATTTAAGAAAAAAGGGTGAAAAAGCATTAAAAAAAATCAGAGAGGGTAAGCAAGTAAGGACAGCGGCGTCGCAGGCGTTTCAGGGCCTTTTTATGGAAATTATAGATGAAATAATAAATCCTCCAAAGCCAAAATCCCAGCAACAAGCTAATCCCAACTTAGACCAATTTGGTAAGCAAAAGGAACAGGGGTATGACCAAAAAGGATATGAGGCCATACAAAATAAAATTCAAAAACAGCCATTTGAAGTTAATATAAGGGTTGTGGCTTCTGCCAGGTCTCAAGAAAGGGCAGAAGAAATTTTAGAGCATTTAATTTCTTCTTTTAGCCAGTTTTCAATGTCGGCTGTAAACAGTTTTGAGCCAAAAAAAGTTTATAAAAGAGAGTTAAGAAAATTTATTTACGATTTCAGTTTTAGAAACTTTAATCAAAACCAAACCTGTATTTTAAATTTAGAAGAGCTGGCATCTGTTTATCATTTTCCAACTCATTATATTGAAACCCCTTACATTAAATCTGCAAAGTCAGGAACAACTGCCCCTCCGTCTGAACTGCCGGAAACGGGCGTTAATTTAATTGGAAAAGTTGAATTTAGGGGAGATGAAAAAAAAGTTTATTTTGCAACTCCAGAAGACAGAAGAAGGCATTTTTATATAATTGGGCAAACCGGAGTGGGTAAGTCTGCTTTTATGGAAGGAATGATTAATCAGGATATTAAAAATGGCCATGGGGTGGCAGTTGTTGACCCGCACGGAGAATTAATAGAGCATATTTTAGCCAATATTCCAAAAGAAAGGGCAGAAGATGTTGTTTTATTTGAGCCGTTTGATTTAGAAAGGCCTTGCGGATTAAATATGTTAGAATACGATTCTCCCGAGCAAAAAGATTTTGCTGTGCAAGAAATGATTGCAATTTTTTATAAATTATTTCCGCCCGAAATTATAGGCCCAATGTTTGAGCATTATATGAGAAACGCAATGTTAGCTTTAATGGCAGATAAAGATAATCCCGGCACATTGGTTGAAATTCCAAAAATGTTTACAGACCCTCAGTTTTTGCAGGAAAGAATAAAAAAAGTTTCAGACCCTATTGTAAGAAATTTTTGGTTAAAAGAATGGCAACAGACAACAGGTTCAACCAGGTCTGATATGTTGGGCTATGTTGTTTCAAAAGTGGGAAGATTTATTGAAAACGAAATGATGAGAAACATTATAGGCCAAAGCAGGTCTGGTTTTGATTTATCAAAAATAATGGATGAGAAAAAAATATTTTTGGCTAATTTGTCAAAAGGTTTAACCGGCGAAGTAAACAGCTCTTTGCTGGGATTAATTTTGGTTTCAAAAATACAAATGGCTGCAATGAGAAGGGCAAGAGTTCCAGAAGAGCAGAGAACTGATTTTTATCTTTACATTGACGAATTTCAAAATTTTACAACAGATTCTATTGCCACAATTTTGTCTGAAGCAAGAAAATATAAATTAAATTTAATAATTGCCCACCAGTATATGCCCCAGTTAAAACAAGAAATAAGAGACGCTGTTTTGGGCAACGTTGGCACAATTGGAGCATTTAGAATTGGGGCAGAAGACGCAGAAAATTTAGAAAAGCAGTTTGAGCCGGGATTTTCAAGGTTTGACTTGGTGAACTTGGACAACTTTACAATGATTATAAAAATGATGTTAAGCAATAAAATTTCAACTCCTTTTAAAATGCAAACTTTGCCTCCGCCTAAAGGCAGAATAGAAATTATAGACCCCATCAAGAAAATTGCTAAACTAAAATACTCAAAATCCAAATCTGTAGTAGAGCAGGAAATCAGCCAGCGCTCATTTGCTGAAATTCCGCCTTCGGTTTCTCCGCCACCTCCTCCGCCCTCAATGAAGTAATTGCGATTCGCTCAGACACGTCTGAGCGAATGAAAAGCCTCCGCCTTTGGCGGGGGCTTTTGAGTTTTTCCCCTCCTGTCCACGTCCTTGCAAACCAGTCCCGAAAGTGATTTAATTAAGAAAAAATGCCGTTTTTTAATGATTTTAATTTAGATAATTGGAAAGAATCAGAAATTTGGACCGATAGTCTTTGGATTATTCCGGCAAGAGACAAATCGGGGAAACATGACGGTTTTTATCACGGAAATTTTATTCCACAAATTCCTCATCAACTTATTTTAAGATATACAAAGAAAAATGAAATTGTTTTTGATCCATTTGTAGGTAGTGGGACAACGGCTTATGAAGCGGAGAGCTTGGGTAGACATTTTATCGGAGTTGATATTCAACCGGAACTGATTGAGCAGGTTAAAAGTAAAGTGGACAACAAAAATTATTTTGCAGAACTTATAGCTGGCGATAGCACCGATAAAAAAACTTTTGCCGATATCACAGAAATTTTAAACAAGAGGAAAAGAAAAAATATCCAATTGGCAATTTTACACCCACCATACGCTAATATAATTAAATTTAGCAATAATGATAAAGATTTATCAAATACTAAATCCTTAAATGATTTTTTGAAAGCATTTTCTTCAGCTATAAACAACACGCTTGGCATTTTAGATAAAAATAGATACTTAGCGATAGTAATAGGAGATAAATATACACAGGGTAAGTGGATTCCGTTAGGATTTTATTGTTTGAATGAAGCGCAAAAGTTGGGGCTAACACTGAAAAGCATTATAATTAAGAATATGGAAGGCAACCGTGCCAAACAAAACAAAGAAGCCATTTGGAGATACAGAGCATTATCAAGCGATTACTATATTTTTAAACACGAGTATATCTTATTATTTAAAAATTGAAATTATGACAACACATGTATTTATAGTTGATTCAAAAACATTCAAGCTACATCTAGAGTATCTTTTTGCTGGGACGGGTGCTAAAAAAAGAAATGGTGAAAATAATGAAGGCTATGATATCGATTTCAATAATAATGAAAGGACAATGCTTCATTCGATAACTGAAAATATGCTCGTCGGTATGATAGCAGATGGGAGTAGAATTAGGCGAGGCGATCAGATAATATTTTATTTACAGCAAGATTTCTCAAAGAAAATTTTTGAAGGAAAATTTTATGGAATTTTTAAGGCAAAAGAGGATTGGTCATTTATAGATAATTATGATGAGCACCAATATCTTAATGAAGAACTTGACAAATCTTTAACGTTTAGAACCCTTGTCGAGCCATATAAAGTTTATTCAGAGGGAGTAACCGAATGGGAAGCCTTGGATGAAATAAAAAATATGACATCTCCTAATCAAATGCTTTGGAGTTTGATTTATCGCAAACTAAAGGGAAATCGGGGTAATACTATGATAACTATTTATGAATCAGAAAGATTGTGTCAGTTGATTAGGGATAAAAACTCGAGACAAGATATTAATGTTGATAATCATAAACTATCATTTGATCAAAACGAGCAAAAGATAATTTTGACTGATGAAAATACCAATGATTATGCCGGAAGAAACGATGAAATAAATTTGCTACCAAGACTGATTGCTAAATATGAAGCCGGTAAATCGTTCGAAACTCACTTACAAGCCTATATCGTAAGGAATATTGGGAAAAAAATAAACAGCTCGCTTGACGATTGCATTTTGGGTGAAAATATAGAATTTGAATGGCTTGGCAATGAAGTGTCTTGTGGGGTTGGTATGCAGAGGATTGATGTTATGATTTCAACTATCCAAAATAATCAAAGAGTTTTATCGCCGATAGAATTGAAGTCAGTAGAAGCAGACATAATCAATACGAAGCAGATACAAAGATATATTGATTGGATAGAACAATATTACACCCCAAATAGACAAAGCGACATACATCCATTTTTGGTTTCCAAAAGAATAGACAATAAAAACACCGAAAGATATCAAAAAATAATCGCCACTTTTAATGATTTTAATGCTCGTAATTCTAAGAGATGTGAGCATTTAAAGTATATAGAATATCACATAGAAGACGATGATTTAGTTTTCGAAAAAATAAATTATTAGTTATGAATTACATTGGAAGTAAATTATCATTATTAGAGTTTTTGGAAAAATCAATCAATAAAGTAGTTGATAAAAATTGCTCTACTTTTTGTGATTTATTCGCGGGAACTGGAATTGTGGGAAGCTATTTTAAGAAAAAAGGTTATAAAATAGTCGCAAACGATATCCAATATTATAGCTATGTTTTGAATAGACATTATATTGGTAATCATAAGGAACTACCTTTTTCTGTCCTTATAAAGGAAATTCCAGAATTGAAAAATATTGAAATAAGAAAGCGGAAAGATTTCGTTTGTAATTACTTATCAAATTTAAAAGGCATAAAAGGTTTTATTTACAAAAATTATTGTTTTGGAGGAACAAAAGATAAAAAAGAACCCCGACAATATTTTTCTGACGAAAATGGGTTGCGGTGTGATGCTATCCGTCAAAAAATTGAGGGTTGGAAAAAAGAAAATATGATTTCTGATGACGAGTATTATTTTTTGATTACTAGTTTAGTTGAATCAATTGATAAATATGCAAATACAGCTTCTGTTTATGGTGCATTTTTAAAAAAGTTGAAGAAAACAGCCCAAAACAACATGGTGTTAAAACCCGCCGAGTTAATAATAAACGACAAAGATCACGAAGTATTTAATGATGATATAAACGAAGTAGCAAAAAAAATTGAAGGTGATATTTTGTATTTAGATCCGCCCTACAATCAAAGGCAATACGCAACAAATTATCATTTACTTGAAACAATCGCTAAGTATGATAATCCAAAAATCCACGGTAAAACTGGTCTTCGGGAATATCAAAATCAAAAATCTCTTTACTGTTCAAGAACGCAAGTAAGAAAATCATTTGAAGACTTAATCTCAAAAGCTCGGGCAAAATATATTTTTTTAAGCTATAACAACGAAGGATTGATGAGTCGTAAAGATATTAAAAAAATAATGAGCAAGCGGGGCGAATATGGCTATTTTACTAAAGAATATAATCGCTTTAAGGCCGACAAAGATACAAATAGAAAACATACCGCCAGTAAAACGCTTGAGTATTTACATTATGTTATTTGTGAATAAAAAATTAATTGAGAAATAAAAATATGGATTTTTTATATATTGTTTTAGTTTTAGTTGTTATTGGGTTGGGATTTTGGGTGTATAAGTTATATCAGGATAAAAAAGAAAGCGATAGGGAAGCCGAAGCATTAGCAAAAGAGAAAGATGAATATGCTGAAATTGGGCAAGGGTTGGCCGAGTATAACCAAAAATTGCAAGAAAAAAAAGAGCAGGCAAAGCAAAAAATTTTAGATTTGCTTAAATCAAAAGGTAAAATAAGCAACAGCGACGCGGCAAAATCGCTAGGCCTTTCAAGCGCCACAATACGCAGGTATTTTGACGATTTGGAAGCAGAAAACAAAGTAAAACAGGTGGGCAAGGTTGGCCAGCAGGTGTTTTATAAGGCAATTTAGGGTATTTTTTAATCGCTCAGACGTGTTCGAGCGATTGAGGGAAACGTAAAAACAACCTAAAAAATGAAAAAAACAAGAAAAATATCTTGTTTTTTTCATTTTGAACTATACTCGTTTTACGTATGTTCCGGTTTCGGTGTTAACCTCAATAACGTCTCCTTGTTCAATAAACAGAGGAACTTGAATTGTAGCGCCGGATTCTAGCAGGGCTTCTTTTGTTCCGCCTTGGGCACGGTCGCCCTTAACTCCCGGGGCTGATTCTTTAACTTTTAATTGCACCTTGATGGGCAAAACAAAGTTAATAATTTTTTCTTCAAAAACAATGCCGGTTACGTTTTCGTTGGGCTTTAAAAATTTTGCCTGCACTCCGATTTGCGCCTCTGTAAAAGAAAATCTTTTTGAAGGGTCATTTGGCTCGCAAAAAAAATATTCGCCCTTATTCTGGTAAATAAATTTAATTTCTTTTTTTTCCAGTTCTGCCTCTTGGAATACATCTCCCTGCTGAAAATTTCTTTCCAGAACCCTGCCGTCAAGCAAATTTTTTATTTTACTTTGTATAACAGGCCTTCTTTGCGCCATTTTTGAAAGCTGGGCTTCCAGCACTTCCCATGGCTGGCCGTCTAAAATAAATTGTACGCCCTTTTTTAAATCTGTATGTGTTAGCATAATTTTTGGTTGAGCGAGAATGCTACCCTTGAAAATGCTTTTCGTAAAGCAATTTTGCATGGTCCGTCGAAGACGGAAAATTGCTGCGAACTGAGCGAAATTTTTTCGCTGGAAAAAATTATCGCGTCATTTACAAGGGTGGTATTCGAGCTGTTTTATTCTATTATTTTCCACTCCATATCCTCTTTTTTTCCGGCAAATTCCAGCCACTCGCCGAATTTAGAAATAACAAACCATTTTTTCTTTGTTTCAGACCAAATCATAGGGTCTCCTTTGTAAAATGGTTTTTTAACTATTTCTTTTGGTTTTAATCTGTCTAACTCCAGCCATTTTTTAAAAACAGTTTCAATGGCATAGTCCAGTTTTCTGGTGTTTGCCCAGCTGGCAACTTTATCAATGGCTTGTTTCGCTTTTTCAACCGAACCGGCCAAATCCAGCAATTGTTTTGCCGGCTTGGTAAATCGAGAATATACTATATTCCTCTTTTTAGCATTTTCTTTCAATTCTTGCAAGGATAGGCCCTTAGATTGGAAAAAGTGGGTGATTACCTGCCTTATTGCAGTTTCCTCTTCTAATTCATCAAACTCTTTTACTTTTTTGTGTTTTATGTACTCCTCAATTTTTTTTGTATTTTTTTCGCCAATGCCAAGTTCTCTTATTCCTTTAGCCCCTTTTTCTTTGTAAATTTCGCTTACATCAATTTTTAAATTGTCTAAAATATTTATGGCGTTTTTGTATGCCTTTAATTTATAACCCAAAGCTTTATCGCCCTTTATTTCTAAAAGCTGTATTATTTCCTTAAAAATCTTAACAATTTCTTTGTTTGCCATAGCACTTTAATTCTAGGCTTTTTTGTGATAATATTCAACCAATATGGAAAAAAGACATAGAATTTTTATAGCCATAAACCTGCCAGAAGACATAAAAAGGGGATTGTCAGAATATCAGGAAAAATGGTCCCGATCGCAAGGCGATCGAGGATCCTCGATGGAATCGGGACCCGAGCTTCCGGCAAAATGGACAACAAAGGATAATTTGCATATTACCTTGGAGTTTTTGGGTGATTTAACCGATGAAGAATTGGGGAATGTATGCAAAGTTGCAGGAGAGGTTTCAAAAAGGCATAAAATTTTTTCTATAAATTTGAATAAAATTTTATACGGTCCTCCCAAGAAGATTCCTCCGCGCATGGTTTGGGTTGAAGGAGAAAAATCAGACGAGCTGGCAGATTTGAAAGAAGATTTACAGGAATGCTTACTTGAAGAAATAAAATTTAGGCCGGATGGGCAGGGATTTACGCCTCACATTACTTTGGCCCGTATTAGCGAATGGGAGTTTAGAAAAATTGAGCTTGAAGAAAGGCCGGAAATTGAAGAAAATATTGATTTAACTTTTACGGTAGAATCAATTGAGGTTATGGAGTCAGAATTAAAACGTGGAGGACCGCAATATACAATTTTAGAATCGCATATATTAAGTAATTAGTAAATTTTATGAAGGTACACTTTATAGGAATAGGCGGAATAGGGGTGTCGGCTTTAGCTCAGTATTATTTATCAAAAGGCAACGAGGTTTCGGGGTCTGATTTGTCGTCTTCAGAAATTACAGATTTTTTAAAAAAATTAGGGGTTAAAATATATATTGGAGCTAATTTTAAAAAAAATGTTCCGTCAGATGCTGATTTGGTTATATTTTCTCCGGCCGTAAAGCCCAAAAATCCGGAATATAGGCAGGCAAAAAAAATTAAAGCTAAAATACAAAGCTATCCTGCGGCCTTGGGCGAGCTCACAAAAGAATATTTTACAATAGCTGTTTCAGGAACCCACGGAAAAAGCACCACCTCGTCAATGATTGCGCTGGTATTAGAAAAAGCGGGGTTGGACCCAACTGTTATTGTAGGCACAAAATTAAAAGAGTTTGGAGGCACAAATTTTAGAGCCGGCCTGTCAAAAATTTTGGTAATAGAAGCAGACGAACACTTTGCGTCGTTTTTAAATTATTGGCCCAAAATTATTGTGCTTACAAACATAGAAAGAGACCATCTTGATTATTATAAAAATTTAAAAAATATTTTAAAGTCTTTTAAAAAATATACAAGCCATTTGGATAAAGAAGGATTTTTGGTTGCAAACGAAGATGATGAGAATATTTTAAAAATTATTTCCGAAATAAAAGAGCCGGTTTTTCAAATTGAAAAATACGGATTAATTCAAAAAGAAGCAAAACAGCTTAAAAAAGTTTTAAAAATTCCGGGACAGCATAATATATATAATGCGCTGGCTGTTTTAACTGTTGCAAGATTTTTGCATGTGCCAGATGATATTACCTTAAAAGCTTTGTCGGAGTTTAGGGGTACATGGAGAAGATTTGAAATAAAAAAAGGAAAAACAGGCATAACTGTTGTTTCTGATTACGGGCACCATCCCACAGAAGTTTTAGCAACATTAAAAGCTGTAAGAGAAAAATATGAAAATAAAAAAATTTGGTGCGTTTTTCAGCCACATCAGCACCAAAGGACATTTTATTTGTTTGATGACTTTGTAAAGGTTTTTAGAGAATCGCCCGTTGATAATATAATAATTACGGATATTTATGAGGTCGCCGGCAGAGAAACAAAAAAAATTAATGCCAAAGTAAGCTCAAAAAAACTTGTTAAAGAAATAGAAAAAGATAATGTGTTGCATATGGCGCAAGATAAAGCGGAAAAATATATTAAAGAAAATATAAAGTCAGGAGATGTTTTGGTTGTTATGGGAGCAGGGGATATTTATAAGCTTGTAGATAGGTTTTAAATTTACGCTCGGCAACCTTCAAAATTTGTTGCCTCGCTTAATTTTAAAACAAAAAAACACCCCGATTGCAAAGGCAAATCGGGGCTTTGGTTTTATGGAAGTTGTTCTATAGAAGAACAGAGAGTCAAAGGCTGACAGGATCCAACTCTTTCCCGAACTTTACCGGGGTTTTTTGTCCACGCCTTATTTGCGCCATGCGCTTTTTGCGGTCTGCGACCGCGGCTCTCATGATGCGCCTCATGACCTTTGAAGTGGGCACGAGGTCCCTTAGATCGGGGAAACGATGGAGAAATTCTTCCATGAATTCTTCAACTTCATCCTTGTCCAAATCCCCAGGGTCAGGGCTTCGGTTCCTTAAATAAGATTGAGGACATGCGCACAATTCACTGAAGCTGATTGCATTGATTTTTCCGTCGCCATTCTTTCCTTTTCCATTTTGGTTTGTTGTCCTTTTCATGGGACTAGTCCTTTCCGTGTCCGTGTACCGTTTCAGGAAAAAATACAATATGCCTCCTTCCGTTCTTCTGCTTTTTACTCTCCTTCCATAAAGCAGGTTTTCAAGGTGCATTTTTTCTGCAGCGGGATGCAGAAATACATTATTATTATATCACCCCCATAAAATAAGGTCAATACCAAAATTAGAACTCTTTTTGCACTTTTCTTTTTTGCATAAATTGATATACTTAAATAATATTATAAAAATATATGATAGACACAAATTCACAAAAAATTGAAGAAATTTTAACACGGGGCGTAGAAGAAATTTTTGAAAGAGAAAGTCTGGAAGCGAATTTAAAATCTGGGAAACAATTAAGAATAAAATTTGGTATTGATCCTACCGGCCCTCAAATACATATAGGACGGGCTTTTCAGTTTTGGAAACTAAAAGACTTTCAGGACTTGGGCCATAAAATTGTTTTAATTATAGGTGATTTTACAGCGCAAATAGGAGATGCTTCAGACAAGCAGGCAATGAGAAAAATTTTAACCGAAAAAGAGATAAAAGAAAATTTGAAAGATTATTTAAAGCAAATCAGTAAAATTTTAAATTTGAGGAAAGTTGAATTACATTATAACAGCGAGTGGTTTAAAAAAATGAAAGTAATGGATTTTGTTTCTATACAAATGATTTTTACAGCCCAGCAAACAATTCAAAGGCGTAATTTTAAGGAAAGATGGGATTCAGCTAAGCCCATTGGTTTACACGAATTAGATTACCCCTTATTTCAGGGTTATGATTCTGTGGCAATAAAATCAGATGTTGAAATTGGTGGGTCAGATCAACTTTTTAATTTGCAGGCCGGCAGAGATATCCAAAAACATTTTAAGCAAAAACCGCAGGATATAATGACGTCAAAAATGCTTAATGGCTTAGATGGCAGAAAAATGTCCACCAGCTGGGGTAATATAATAACTATTCTTGATGCGCCCCAGGATATGTATGGAAAAGTAATGTCCATGAAAGATGAGCAGATTGATGAATATTTTGAAATAGCAACTCGGCTTTCAAAAGAAGAAATTGAAAATATCAAAAAAACATCAAATAATCCGCGCGACATTAAAGCAGTATTAGCAAAAGAAATTGTAAAAATGTATCACGGAGAAAAAGAAGCAAAAAAAGCCGAAGAAGAATTTGATAAAGTTTTTCGCAATAAAGAATTGCCCACAGATATTCCGGTTTTTCAAACCGATAAAAATAATTATTTTGTTTTAGATTTATTATTTGACGCAAAATTATCTTCTTCAAAAAATGAGGCCAAAAGATTAGTTGAGGGTGGGGGAGTGGAAACACAAATTGGAGATAATAAAGAAAAAATAAGCGATTGGAAAAAAGAAATTATTATAGAAGATGGAATGATAATTAAAGTTGGAAGAAAATTTGTTAAAATTAAAAAATAAAATAATATTTAATATGCCAAGATTTTTAATTTCAGAAACAGCAAAACATATAGGAGAAAAAGTAAAAGTTGCAGGATGGGTAAATACCAGAAGAGCCCACGGCAAAATTTTGTTTATTGATTTGCGGGACAGAAGCGGAATTTTGCAGGTGGTTTTTGTTCCTTCAAATAAAGAAGTTTATGAATTGGCCCAAAATTTAAGGCCAGAATGGGTTGTTGAAATTACAGGGCAAATTGTAAAGAGACCGGAAAATATGATAAATCCTAAAATTGAAACCGGAAGCGTTGAAATGTCGGTTGAAAGCTTGTCAGTTTTGTCGGAATCTGAAACCCCGCCTTTTTCTATTGAGGGTGACGGATACGACATAAATGAAGAAATAAGAATGAAATACAGATATTTGGATTTAAGAAGAGAAAGACTCAAAAATAATTTTATTATGCGACATAAAGTTATAAAGTTTATCCGCGATTTTCTTGATAAAGAAGGTTTTTTAGAAATTGAAACTCCCATATTAACAAAATCAACTCCCGAAGGCGCTCGTGATTATATTGTGCCCTCCAGATTAAATCCGGGAAAATTTTATGCTCTTCCGCAGTCTCCTCAGCAATACAAACAGCTTTTAATGGCAGCCGGTCTTGAAAAATATTTTCAGATAGCCAGATGTTTTAGAGACGAAGACCCAAGAGGGGACAGGCAGCCGGAATTTACTCAATTAGACCTTGAAATGAGTTTTGTAAAAATGGAAGATGTGATGAATTTAACCGAGCGTTTACTGATAACACTTGTCAAAACACTTTTTCCTGAAAAAAAAATACAGGAGCTTCCTTTTCCAAGAATAAGCTATCAGGATGCGATGGAAAAATACAAAACAGACAGGCCGGACTTAAGGAACGATAAATCAGATAAAAATTTGCTTGCATTTTGTTGGGTGGTGGATTTTCCTTTTTTCGAAAAAACCGAAGAAGGCAAATGGACATTTACTCATAATCCTTTTTCAGCTGCTAAGCCTGAATTTTCAGAAGATCTTTTAAACAAAAAAAATGTAGATAAAATTTTAACTACGCAGTATGACGTTGTATTAAACGGCCTTGAAATTGGCGGAGGATCAATTAGAAATCACAGACCCGAATCATTAGAAAAGGTATTTGAAATAATGGGTTATAAAATGGATGATATTAAAGAAAAATTTGGGCACATGATGGAAGCTTTCAAATATGGAGCCCCTCCGCACGGAGGAATTGCTCCTGGCATTGACCGGATAATTTCTATTTTACAAAATGAACCGAATATAAGAGAAGTAATTGCTTTTCCTAAAACGGGAGACGGCAGGGATTTTATGATGTCAGCCCCTTCAGAAGTTGATAAAAAACAATTGGAAGAATTACATATCAAAGTCAGCCAGTTGGATCAAAAACCAGCTGCAAAAAAAATTACGAAGAATAAAAAATAATGAAAATAAAACGTATATTACAAGGTGTCTGCCTGTCTTTTGTTTTTATTTTATTTTCAGGATGCGCCATTTACGGCGTTAATGCCTGTTTTTCAACTTTAACTTCCGGTATAAATG
>Ga0074195_1002089_pt1 | contig 24034 bp, 19 predicted proteins | sample EPASupsiteHSE623_FD_64525 | JGI IMG/M metagenome (GOLD analysis project Ga0074195, IMG submission 64525) | Bioremediated contaminated groundwater from EPA Superfund site, New Mexico - Sample HSE6-23 | ecosystem: Environmental > Aquatic > Deep subsurface > Groundwater > Contaminated ... | reverse complement strand
ACCTGCTTTTTTCCTGTGTAATCATTTTCCTTGCCATTCAGATTACACCCATCCATAAGTGGTTGTTTTTTCTCCTTGGAGTGATGCCCATGACTATTTCTCAAATCGCTTCGGTATCGTATGATGCGCTGACCATAAGCCTTTCGTTCCTGCTGATCGCACTTATTTTTAATTTTGCATTTAACAGCGAAAAGATCATACATAAAAAGGACATAGTTATTCTTTTTATTGTGTCGGTACTTTTAGCCCTAAGCAAACCCCCCTATTTCATTATCGTATTTGCCTTTCTGATTATTCCGGTTCTGAAATTCGGGAACCGGAAAAGATATTTTGCACTGTTCGCCGGGTTGATTCTTTCAACGCTGATGGTCTCCCAGTTATGGCAACCAACCAAGAATATGATCCAATCGCTTTTTGTTACAAAAGCCAGTGCATCGACCGCCGGCTGGGTAATGACTTATCCGGATCTGAAAACAGGCTCAGGATCAATTGCATTAAATGATCACCTGGCCTTAGCGCCGACCGGATCAGTTTCATCCTTGGATAAAGAACCTGTACAACATACCCCGGATACTCAGCAGGAAAAGCAAACGCAGGGGACTCAGCAAGGACAGCAAAGACAGGGGACGCAACTGGGACAGCAAAGCCCGGAAAATGAGCAGGGAAAGCCTTCCCAAGGAACCGTACAGGGAAAACAAACCCAGCAAAGCCCTGGAGATCGGTTAACACAGCCAGTCGAAACTGCTCAACAAAACAAGGCTGATACCACAGTTGCATCAGCCCCTCCGCAACAGGACCAGCCTGTAAATCCGTTCAATCCGGAAGCCCAGAAAAAATTCATCCTTGACAATCCTGTGAGGTATATCGGAATCATATTCAATTCCATAGGCTACTATTTTGGGCTGTACATGACCAGTATCGTCGGATTGTTTGGCTGGAATGACACCGGCCTGCCTGATGGGTTGGTTTATCTTTTCATTTTTATGATCCTGCTCACAGCATCGATTATCCCCGGTAATGAAATCAGAATCGGGCTCATGAAGAAAATCATTCCCATCCTGATATTTTTCACCGGGGTCATCATCATTGAAACCGGGTTGTATATTTACAGCAACCTGCCTGGCGCCGATTTGATCGTTGGGGTGCAAGGCCGTTATTTCATTCCGTTGGCACCCCTGTTTCTCCTGCTTTTCTATAACAGTTCCGGCATTATCAACCCGAAATATTTTTCAGCCTCAAAAACGAAGCCTGCCAAAGGAAGAGTGCCAACTGCAAAGAAAGGCGTGATCGGTAATCCTGATGGCAGGATCCAGATATCCATGTACTTTCCATGGATTCTGACCGGATTCTCGCTTTTTGCATTGTGGTATTCAATAATGCTGATAACCAGCAGGTTTTACATCTTCACAGGTTAAAATATATCAGATGTTATTTATAACGACACACACTGACCCGTTTGCATACCTCAGTCGCCTGGGTTTACAAATGAAAGCAAACTCAGTTGCCTGGTTTCACTGCATATCAACACGATTTCGTTCGCAATCCTGTTATTATGCATTGTAAAAATGTACTGGAAAGCAATATGGATCAGTTTTGTATGAAAAATTGGATTTTGATTTGAACAGCATGAAAATTATTAACCCATGACAAAGCTATCAGTCATCATCCCGGTTTTCAATGAAATCCAAAGCCTGGACCATTTCATCCCGGAGGTAATTGAATATTGCGGCATTAAACAGTGGGAACTGATCATCGTCAATGATGGCTCCACCGACGGAACGAAGGAGTCATTGAATTACCTTCCATACAGGGAGCATCTCCGCATCCTGCATCATAAACTCAACAAAGGCTATGGCGCTGCACTAAAAACAGGATTAACAGCATGCAATACGGAATATGCCATCACCCTCGACGCCGATGGACAGCATAATGTCAGCGACATTGATAAACTGCTCGAAGTGATCGTCAGGCAGGATGCCGACCTGGTAGTTGGATCAAGGAGGGGCTTAAAATCAGGCTCCTACTACAGGGGTTTTGGGAAAAGTCTTATCCGGTATCTCGCCAAAGTGCTGATGACGGTTCCGATTTACGATCTGAACTCCGGGATGAAGATCTACCGGACCGAACTTGCAAAGAGATATCTGAACCTGGTGCCCGACACGATGGCTTTCAGCGATATCATGGCCCTGGTATTCATCAACAACCGGAATCTTGTCCTCGAAGAACCCATCAGGGTTTCGGAGCGAAAACACGGGAAAAGCGCTATTAGTATTCAAACAGCTTTTCAAACTGTGATGGAGGTCATTCATATCGTGATCCTTTTTAATCCAATGAAAATATTTCTGCCCCTGGCTTTGTTGTGTTTTATAGTCACCGGAGCCTGGGGCATCCCGCTCCTGCTTCAGGGCAGGGGAATAAGCATGGGAAGTATCCTTGGAATTATCACGGGGATGTTGCTTTTTTTACTCGGACTGATCGCGGAACAGCTCTCCATGATCCGGCGAAACCAGGATCACTGATCTCGTGTTATTCAAATGGAAGGCTGTTTTCGGCTGTTTTCCTTTGGAAAAAATTGCGATCGTGAACGATCATTGAACTGGAATCATCGTCATTGCAATGCCTGTTATGCGCGATAGCTTCTCCATGAATTCAATTCCCGGATCTACGGATTTTCGAAATCAGCCAATATCCAAAAATGGTTGCGTTCATGAGCATGCGATGGAGGAATAAATAGGATTTCCGCTGATCGTATTTTTTATGAATTTTATACTGCTCTATGAATTGTTGCCGCGAATTCGTCATACTCTTCGATTGCCTGTGTACCCTGAAACTTGCCAGGTAATCCCGGATCATACCAGGTTGGTACAGCTTTGCCAGCCTGAGCCACAGGTCATAATCCATGGCATAAGGCAACTTTGTGTCAAGTTTCCCGGCAGTATAAAAAGCACTTTTCCTGAAAAAAACGGCTGGCTGCGAGATGCAATTTTCCAGCAACAATTTATTGAAATGGAATCTCCGGATCCGGACATTTTTATATTTTGTCAGCCAACGGCGAACCTCCCGATCATTATCGTCGATGATATTGCACAGTCCATACAGCCACTGACATTCAGGATGTTCATCAAAATAGCAGATTGCCTTTTTCAGGGTTTCAGGTAAATAAACATCATCCGAATTAAGCCAGCCTATGATCTCCCCGTGAGCCTCGTCTATGCCTTTGTTGACCGCATCAGCCTGACCATCATCCGGGGAGGAAACCCATGTTAATTTATCGGTAAACTGCTTAAGTATTTCGATGGTTCCGTCTGTTGAAGCCCCATCGATGATAATATATTCAAATTCAGCATCCGTTTCCTGACTGAGGACACTCATAATGGTTCGTCCGATAAAATCGGATTGATTAAATGATGGTGTAATGACCGAAAGCTTAACCGATTGATTCATCTACCAAAACTTTTCTCCCAAAAATCAAAACTGAATTTTACCTGCCTGTTTTTCAATAGCATATCTTCATGCTTTTTTGATTATGTTGGTCAGATAAATCTCCATTTTTGTCGTTCACGGTTTGTACAAATTGATTTCAATGGATATTACATGTCTGAGATCGGGGCATTCGATACCCGGTCGTTCGGATTTTTTGTACCCAATATCTGTCTGATTGCCTGTTTTACATGGTCTGGTGTAATCAGGTTGATCGAAACCACCGAACCTGCTTTGAATTTTTCGACCAGTTTTTCTTCCGGTAGTTGCGAAAATCCCGGCGGGACCAGGCAAATCATGTTTGCCTGTGATTCGGGAGGATAGGGCAAAAACCGGCCATAATGATTTAACTGAGAGAGGGCAATAACCGGAACATCCAGGGCGGGTGCCACATGGGCTGCAGCAGTGTCGTTGGTAATCACCAGTTTAGCCTGTGCAATAATTCCAATCAGCTGCGAAAAGGTGGTTTTTCCAACCATGCTTTTTGGTTCGGTTTTTGCAAACCGGATTATTTCTCCCGAAATCCTTTCATCCTGCTTCCCGCCGGCTATAATCACATCCATTTTAAATTCCGATTGAATGAAATCGGTTATCGCAGCAAATTTCTCAGGTGACCAGCGCCGAAATGACATCTGCGCCCCCGGGAAGAGCACGACAAAGGAGCCAGGTAAAGGAGGTAATTCAATCTGCTGAACAAGATCCGGCTCGAAAAATGGCCGGACAACCTGAATTTCCTGGTACAGCAACCATGAAAAAAAGTGTTTGTTTTTCTCGAACTCAAAGACAACCGGAGCCTTGATCTGAAAGAGTTGGGTGTACCATTTGTTGGCAATCCGGTGATAGGCCGGGTTTATATTGATGGTATCACCATATATGCCGATCCGTTCGGAAACCCCCGCGATTTTCACAAAGTAGTCAAATAAAAACTCCCTCGAAAAAACGGGATGCATTGTGACATCGTACTGCTGAAACATTGATTTTGCGATGCGCAGGTAATAAAAAATATCCCAGTAAATCCTGGTCTTCTCGATCCAGATAAATTCATCCACCCATCCCCGGTCAAATTGTTCGAAAAATGTCTTATGCAAAGCATTTCCGCACCAGGTGATACGGTAATACCTGAATCGGCTGCTTTTCCTGATATAAGGCAGGAAATTCCGCATCAGGATGTAGTCACCCACCGCATCCGGCTTGATAATAAGCAAGGTTTTTTCTCTCCTCGCAGGAACCGGCTGAAAGTGAATCCAGAGTCTGGCAATTAAGTAGATCAGGAAGGAAAAATACCTCAGATATAGCCGGATCATTAATTTTTCGATGGCGAATTTTAGTTGCATTTCGGGTCAGACAGTCTGCTTTAAAAGATATGCTTTGGCTACAGTTTTACCACTTGGATTTCAACATATGTTCCAATATTAACTCCTGACCAGGTTTCGCTTATTGATAAACTTTATCACCGGCATCATCAGGCTTCCAGGTATAATTAAGTAAGCAACCTTAACCATGGCAGCGAGTAAAAGTAGTAAAAGATAGTAACATTTCCGGGATAAGGAATATCGGTGGTATTGCTTTACCATTTTGTACCGTTCAACCACCGATTTCACCTGGCGGCGATTGGACACTCCGCGGGTATGCCAGGTCACTACCGGGATTGGCAAATAAGCAAATGTAAACCCCTCACTGTGAATCCTGTAAATAAATTCATGATCCCCTACAATGTCGAGGTCGGTGCGAAACTCACGGTGAAAAAATAATTTTCTCCGGAACAACATGCTTTGATGATTACAAAACATTCCCTTCCACAGATCGGCTGGTGAACCTGCCTTCCGATAAATCTGAAACTGCCCGTAATCCGCAATGCTGTCGCCATAAATTACTTCGGCATCACCGGCTCCGGTCGAAATTATACCGGGGTCATGCACAGTGTCTGTCACTCGATGTTCAGTATCCTGGTTTACGGATGAAAGAAAAATGCTGGCATTAGGAGATCCATCCGAAAATATCCTTTGAAGCACCTCTTGATTCGAAAAGGTATCGCCGGCATTTAAAAAAATCACCCAGTCGCCGGTTGCATGCGCCAGTCCTTTGTTCATGGCATCATAGATCCCATGATCAGGTTCGCTGACCCATGATGAAACGCAATCAGTGTGTGATTTAATCACATCAAGGGTGCCGTCAGCCGAGCCGCCATCGACGATAATAAATTCGAAACTTTTCAACACCTGCTGTGAAACGCTTGAGATAGTCCGTTCAAGCGCAGACGCATCATTTTTGACAATGGTAATAATGGAAATTTCAGGATGTTCTGATGCCATCGATTATCGAATTTGTGTTAACACCATTTTTACCGCATCCAGGTAGCCTTTGCCCCATCTCTGATCGGGCTCAATGTAGTTTCCTTCGGCCCATTCATTCCAGGATTTGATGAATATCATCCTTTCCTCCTCCGGTTTGTGTGCATTCACATGGATCGATTTTCGAAGAAGCTTTGAAAACAGGTCGGGTGTTGCGTCTTGCAGCACAATACCATTCCTTCCTACCCTGGGTGTGTTATCCCAATTGGGAATGACAACCGGAAATTCATTCTTCTCCAGGGGGGCATTGAAAGTATGCCTGACAAATGAGGAATATGGATATATTTCAGGACCAATTCTGTTCATTACCCGCAGACGGAGGCGCAAATTAAAATTGAAAAACCGGTGAATAAATAATTCGGCAAAGGTTGGGAAAATGGTCTTTTCGGGAAGGGAGGGAGCACCGCAGATGGTGCCATCAAATCCAAACTCGGGCGGCAAGGGGGAGTCGCTGACACCAATAAAATAAAAATCACCTAATCCCTGTTGGTGAGCCAGTACACGCCAAGTGTCCGTAAATAATTTCGGGTCAGGAATATTCCAGGGTTTGTATACAAGAAACAAGGCCCTCCCACCGACTTTTATATAACGCGGGTCGTTGAAGGCTTTCAGCATGGCAAAAAAATGCGCCCTGTAATCATTGACACCGGGATATTCCTGCTCAACCAGGATATGATCTTCCAGTCCGTGCCATTTGCCGGTCCATGATTCATTGGCCCAGGCAAGACAGAAGGGATAATCAGGGGATCCGGAATCCAATACCTCCTGGAATGGGCGCTCCAGCAATCGATTTCCGTTACCCAACCAATAATGCCAGTAAACAAATCCCTCAATCCCGGCCTCATGGGCTAATGCAGCCTGACTGATCCTGGTTTTTTCATCGCGTAAATCATAATACCCGAGATCGGCAGGGACCTTTGGTTGTTCATGATTCCGGAAAAGTGGCCTGGCCTTTTTAACGTTGGTCCATTCGGTAAAACCATCACCCCACCATGCATCATTTTCGGGAATGGGATGGAATTGCGGAAGGTAAAACGCTAAAACCCTGACCTTTCCAGGAATGTCTATATTTCTAATTTTCAATGGTTTGATATACCTGACCAGGGTCCTCCAAAACAGGTTCAAAGAAATATCAGCGGCGTTTTCTCCTGTTTTTAATATTTCCTTGTCAGGTAATCTATTGGCCATGCTATTGTTGTTATATTACTGCATCCTGGCAGGATTGCAAAAGCAAACGTGTTGAGATGCAGTTATACTGAGCATTTGAGTTTACTTTCATTCGCAAAATCAAAAATCCGATCCAGTTCCTTTACGGCCACCTCGGTAGCAAAATTTTCCCTGAATACTTTTTTTAACACCTTTGAATACTCCAAATATAGGGTTTTATCCCTGATCAATCTGTGAATTGCCTGCGCAAAAGCCTGAGGTTCGTTTGCGGTTATAAATTGTTCCTTTACTTCAGGTTTTATTCCAGACAATCCAATCGTTGTCGAAATTACCGGGATTCCGTATGCCAAAGATTCTATAACTTTAACTTTCATGCCGGTACCATCCTGTAATGGATTGAAAGTTAAAATTGACTTTCGATATACATCTTCCAAATTGGCAACATACTTTTCCCTAAACACATTTGGGAATTCCGGCACGTAATCGCTGATTTTCCCAACACAGAGGATTTTAAGCTCCTTGTTTAGGAACGGGTAAACAGCATTAAAGAACCATTTTATTCCCCTTTGATTACTTGGATTTTCAGAACCCACAAACAGCAGGTCATATATTTTGGGCTCACCCTGATCAGATTCCACTTCGTCCATAAAGACCGGAACATAATGAAATTCAGGCTTGGTTGAATACTTGGAAAAATAATCCATCTCTTCCCATGAGAGGCAGATCACCTTATCAAACAGGTTTACCAAACGGGTTTCTTCATGAAGAAGTTTTTCGATCGGAACATTTCCTGAATAATTATCGACAATACTTTGCGATAGGCAGTCCTCCATGGTGAGGATCAAGGTGACTCTATCAATTGTTATGTTCTTAACCACATTTGCCCATAGCACATAACTTATCAGGATATAATCGTACTTCTCGTTACTGATAATCTTGTCAAACAGATTTCTGAGCCCTCTAAAAGCGTAATCGGGTAAATGATTTGTAGCTTGGCTCAGTAGAGTTCTGTTGTCGGAAAAGCGAAACTTTAGGAAATTTTTAAAGTATGTAGTTTTAAGTCCCTTTGAATGGTTATAAAAAAAAAGAGTTCTGATTCCAGGAAGATTTGTTCTCTTGAATTCCCGCGGCCAATGTTGGTGAAAATTTCTCAGTGTGAGAACATCAATGTTGTAGCCAAGTGAAATTAAATATTTTATAATACCAGAAAATCGCTTATTTGCACCAGTATTTTCACTGGTGTAATTGTGGGGATATAAGACTAAAATTTTTTTTCCGAACGACCTTTTCACCTTTTCTTATTGTTTACGACTTACAATGACCTCGCAAAAAGCACCACTAATTCCATAATCAAGATCCTCCATTTGAATAATTTCCGATTCCATCCCAGAGGCATCAGCAATTACACGAATGATATCAAAACCCCAGTGCATGGTTACAGGACAGCCCGTTGGATCAATAGGATTACCATGAAATTCTGGTGTTTTAAGAAAAACAGGTTCATTATTGTTTCCCTCTATGGCCCATTTTTCAGATGGTCTGTGATTATTCACCAGCGGGACAGTGAAGATGTGCGCTCCTCCCGGTTTCAAAACCCTGGCTATCTCTTTAAATGCATTTTCGGGATGATACAAATGTTCCATCACATCCTGGGTGACCACCAGATCAAAGGATTCGTTTTCAAAGGTCAGATCCTCCAGATTTTCATTCCTGTAGCAGTCGACCATTGATCCGGGTTCCTTTCCATGAAAATAAAAGGCAGATAGGTAATTATTGCATTCCCTTTGCAGTTTTACACTGGCACCTCTAGGTGAAGGAGAGGACTCGAAAACAGAAAGCCCCCGCCAACCAGGATATAGCGACTCTATTATTCTCATCAAGGCTCTTTCCCTTGGTATACTCGAACAATTTTCACACAGGAAATAATCACGTAACCAGTAATCATATGATTCAAAGGATACAAACTGTTCACAACAGGGGCAAAAACCAGTCCTGTTAAAATAAAATCCATTTGGTAATAAGGATGACAGCACATCCTTTCTTCTTCGCTCCCGTCTGAACCTACGCACTGGTAATGGCATTCTGAATTCTTGTTAGGCCAGGTAAAAGTATAATAATTTCACTCAGTATCAGTATATTGTTATCTCCTGATTATTACGGGTAATCCGTTTTAGTCTTTTACTATATTTTCCTCCCAGCCTTCTTCCGGCGATCCAGACCTGGTCAAAATAACCGGCATTCTTTTCCAGCCAGGCAAAAACCGTATCACTGCCAATATGATTATACACCACTTCAACTCCGTATTGTGAAATGATTCCAGTGGCAGGCTCCCATCGAAAAGAATCATCGGGAAGCATTTTTACGCGATATCGTCTCTGGACCAGATCTTTTACGAGCTGTATCGTTTTATGATCGGAATTAAAGAGGCCGGGATTCGGTACTCTTCGAACAATGACCAGCACTGTAGGTGTGTCCGGCCAGCGCTCTCTTGCATTGAACAGATCCTTCTTTCTCGGAGCATGATGTTTCGTCAACACCTCTACCCATTTATCAAAAAAAATTCTCCTGTTTTCTTCCTGTTTCCTCTTTATCCCGGTTTTGATGTCTGTTCCGTGTGAGATGCCTTCGAAATGAACGATTACCGACCTTGGTTGAAAAATGACTTTAAACCCAGCCTGCCTTATCTGCATAGCCAGGTCGGTATCTTCATAGTAGGCCGGTGAAAAACGAACATCAAAACCTCCTAACCGGTTCCAAAGTTCCTTTCTGACGCAAATCCCTGCACCGGAACAGTAATCGACTTCCCTGAGATAGTTGTATTCATGCCACCCGGGATCGTCTTCACGCCCATAATTCATCGCAGAGGCATCGTTAAATACAATGCCCCCTGCCTCCTGTAGGCTTCCATTGGAAAAGATCAGTTTTGCGCCTACCATCCCAGCTAATGGGTTTGTTTCCATGGTCCGAACCATCCAGTCAAGCCATTCGGGTTGAACAAGCGTATCGTTGTTCAAAAAAACAAGATAATCACCATTCGCATGAAGGGCAGCTTTGTTACAACTTTCTAAAAAACCCAGATTGGTCTCGTTCCTGATAATCAGGGTTCCCTGGACATACTTTTCTGCATGAATTGTTTCATCTACGGAGCAATCATCGATGACGATAACTTCATAAGAGACACCGGTGGTATTCAGTTGAATGGATGCCAAACACGAATGGGTGTATGCCCATTGATTGTGAACCGGAATTATAATGGAGACTTTGGGAGCCTCAATCTGTTCAAATTGAAGAATATCAGTCGGTTTAATAAGCTTGTACTCGCCTTTAGGACACACTTCAAGTGGCCTTATCGGCAGCCTGACTCCCTGAAGGTACAGAAAACTTCGGTGTAGAAACTCCGAAAATCCTTCACGTTTTAACAAATCAATCCCAAATCCGAAGTCCGTTTTTATGCGGTTCCATTTCAACCGATAAAAACCGGACCATGTGTATGGGTTCAACAGCTTTTTTTTCAAGGAAATCTTTTTGCAATAATCAACCAATTCTGCTATTTGCAATCGAACTACCTCAGGAGCACAAGTTTCACCATTCAACAGCTGTCCGGCAAGTCCCATCCTTTGTTGATAATCCGCATCATTCAGCAATTTTAATACCCCATTAGCAAATCCTTCGGGGTCATCGGCAATGATCATGTGCTTATAATTGATCACCTGAAATCCCTGTGCACCAATGCTAGTGCTTACGACCGGAACACCATGAGCCATCGCTTCATTGACTTTACCTTTCATTCCCCCTCCAAAACGTAATGGTGCAATGGCAACCGCGGCTTTACTATAATATGGAGCGGTATCTGGGACATAGCCGATAACAGTAACTCCTTGTACAACATCAATTGATAGGATCTCCTTAGTAGGTTGACTTCCTATTATATAAAATTCCGCATCGGGTCTTGCCTTCAGGATGTCAGGCCAGATATCTGATACAAACCATTTCACAGCGTCTGGATTTGGGGACCAAGCATAACAGCCTATAAAAATGACCAATGGAGGCCGAATCCCTTCCATTCGGCTGACTTGTCTTACAATGTTGGGTATTAAAAAAATTTTCCTCAATTTATCAACGCCTGATAACAACAGATAGTCATCTTGGCTTACAGCAATTGTCACATCGGCAGACTTATATACTTCTAACTCCCTTTTCTTTGTTGCAAGTACTTCATCAATGGTCTTCTCTCCCAGCTTTGCCTGAGACTCCTCACGTGCGAAATGAACATCAACCGAATCGACCACAATGAAGGCCAAATGGAATTTTTTCCGGAAATCGCTCAATACTTCTTCAGCAACCCAAAAAAGGTTAAAATATGCACCATCGTACTTATATAACGTCAGGGCAGTCTGAAAGGAATCCTCGGTCACCGGCAGTACATGAATTGATTCCGTCTCGAGTGACCGGATGTATGGAGTTAGTTCATCCGATCTGTTCCATTCAACATGAGAAGGCACAATACAAAAATGCAAACTCCAAAAATCGGACAACATCTGTAGCACCGAAAAGAATCTCAGATCACCAGAACTCTTATCCGGTTTAGGAATATCGTAAGTCACGACAAGAACCAAAGGTTTACGATTCATTGCTCTTTGTTCTAAATTTCCGGTACAAACAGCGAACTTGAAACGGGAACCAAAGAATTGCCTTACCCAGCCTAAAAGTCAATGTTCGTCTAATATCATCGGCAGTCAGGCGTTTGGAATCATTCGGCCCACTCCCGGGAAATGCTGCATCAGCAATAGCGTCCTCACCATTTCTGATCTTATTCACAAGATAAGGAGAAACCGAAGTTTTTGCTCGAATTTCAGCATTCACCGACTCAAGGTCGACCGGAACTGACATTGCTTCGCTCGTAACTTCAAGCCATCGATTACCATACCTGTTATCCGGTTCCAGGTGCGTACCTTCGGCCCATTCATTCCATGCATTAATAAAAATCAACCTTTCATCGCCCTTATGCTCAAGACAGGTTTTGGCAATAGTGGCCTGGAGAAATAGCTTGTACATCTCTGGCGTAGCATTAACAAATACCGCACTGGTGCGGGGTCTTCTGGCAGTATTGTCCCATGATGGGAACACCCCCCTGAAGAAAGTATATTCGGGCTTTTGCAAATTCAAAAGGTGTTCCACTATCAACGGGTAACTGATAAACCAATGGTCCTTTAATTTCTCCGGTGAAAGTTTGTTGATCCTTGCAAATTCAACCGGATCCAGCCGGCATCCCTCATTAAAATCGAGTGGGAACTGCACAGTTGCATCAAATCCGATGGGGCGCGGATCAATATCCTTGACGAAATTATTTACGGCACAAAGATACAAATCCAGCCCTATCTCCTTTTTTACAAATTCACGCCACAATGCTGTAGTCTGCAAGGGATCAGGCATTTGATCCACCCGGTAAACCAACAGCAGTATCCTGTTGTTCACCCTGATGTATCTTGGGTCGGAAAATATTGGCAACAAACCTGTTATAAACCGGTAATCATCCTCCCGGGAATGAATCTGTTGAATCAGAACCTCACTTTCATTTCCGTCCCATGCCCTGGTCCAGTTCTCATTGGCCCAACATATACAAAACGGAAAACCAGGAGATACGGATTCCAACATCTCCATAAGAGGCCTTTCAAGTAACCTTTTTCCATTGAAATAATAATAGTAGTAACAAAACCCATGGATTCCCGCTTTCCGCGCATACGCGGCTTGTTCGATTCGTACCTCGGGTATTCTAAGATCATAAAATCCCAGATCAGTAGGCAACTGTGGCTGAAAATGCCCGGGAAACAATGGTTTGGCATTTACAACATTCCGCCATTCCGTAAAACCTTTACCCCACCATTGATCGTTTTCAGGAATCGGGTGGTATTGCGGAAGGTAAAATGCTATCAGGCGAACACTTGTCACAATTTATGATAAATTAAAATTGAAATGCAAACAGGCACAATTGGAAAAAAATTGAAAATAATAAGCAATCATATCGTATTGACCGATTTGGATCTGTTTAAATATGGGAATGGTTGAGTTGGTTTTATTGTAGATTTCAAAAAAGATGTTATCTGAGGCCACCCATCACCGTTTTCCCATGTTACTGTTAGCAATTTTTCTTTCCTGTTCATAAAATAATGAGTTACAGACTCCTGATGATTCACATAATATTCAATATGTTTCTCCTTGTGTCCACCAGGCATATCATATCCAAAAACAAATTTTCGTGCTTCAGTTGGGCCTGTAAGTTCAGCATGCCGACAAAGGCTGCTATACCACATTTCAGGATCTTTCCGTAATGTTAAAATAAACTTTGCGTCAGGATATTTCTGATCCAACTCCCTATAAACCAGTGGCCATGGCCAGTCCTCAAAGCTGTCATAAACCTCACAACAATCGAATATTGTTTGAATATCTCCGATCTTCCAGCTATTGAGTAAGTGAGAATCAAAAGATTTATTATTGAATCCCAATATGGTGAAGCAATGTCCGAGCGACTTGGTGCCGGTTTTGTTCAACCCAATTCCAAAAACTTTCATTGACATTTAATATAAATCGAACTAACATTTAACATAATTCATTGTCAGCAATATAAAAACTTAAAATTAAAAGATCCTTGCCCTGCCTGTTTTCAATTAACGAAAATCCAAAGATAAGAATAAACCTCATTCTGGTTTTCATGAAGAAGAAACTTAATGCTGAATTGCTGTCTCAATAAGAAAATGTTAGCCACTCGATACCAACTCACAGATTACGTTTCTCCCAAAAACGATCGATATGTTTGTAAATTAAGTAAATTTGTAATTAAGCATTATCCAATAATTGTGATGTTCCTTTACCCAAAAAATTAAGTCCACTATATGCATGTTCCCAAAATAAGTATCATAACACCAACTCTTAACTCTGGCAATAATATCACCAATGCTATTGAATCAGTGTTAAGACAGAATTATTCTAATATTGAACATATCATCGTAGATGGTGCCTCTACCGATCAAACACTTCATATTGTAAAGAAATTTATGAAAAAAAGTAAAACCATCTCATTAATAAGCGAAAAAGACAATGGTGTTTACGATGCTATGAACAAGGGGTTACAAGCTTGTTCTGGTGATTGGATTTATTTCCTGGGATCTGACGATCGGTTATACGACGAGTTTGTCTTCAACGACTTATTGAAAGATGAACTACTATTTAAAGAACACATTATTTACGGAAACGTGAAGATCGAAGGAGAGTCTATTTGGGCTAAAGATCAATCAATATATGATGGTGCATTTGACATCGAAAAATTGTTTAAGAAAAACATCTGTCACCAAAGCATTTTTTATCCTCGAAGTGTCATCAAAAAAGTTGGTTTTTTTAATTTAAAATATAAAATAACCGCTGACTGGGATTATAACATACGATGCTTTGCTATTTATCCATTCATTTATTTTAACAGGATAATTGCACATTTTCAAACCGGTGGAAAATCTTCAAAATCAGGGGATGATACCCTTTTTCAGGATTTTCCTGATAATGTTGTAAACTATTTTGGACTTGATGCCAATGATCCAGCTTTAGCATTGGCAACATCCCCTTTTTATTATCCAATTACCCAATTGAAGATCAGGTATCTTGAAGGCAGACTGGATACGCTTCTAAGAGAGGATGCGAGCCTAAGGAACATAAATGACCAGATTGAAAAGTCAATCCAGGTTGCATGTAATAATCTGAAGTTGTTTTATGAACAACAAATCGAATTGCTGAAGAATGAATCAGCAGAGGCGATTCAGAACCTGCAAAAGTCTCATGATCTGCAGCAAGAACAGATTAGAGTCGATCATATACAAGCGAATAAAGAAATCCAGAATCAATATCAGGCTGTTATTGAGAAATTGGTGCATAATTACACTTCTGCTATCAAACACAAGGACAACGATCAGCAGAAAACCTGGGCATATATCAAGGATAAAGAAATTGAATATCAATCATATATCGATTTACTTCATGAAAAACAAAAAGAGTTTTGGGGTTTTTACCAGAATAAAGAACAAGAATATCAGGAGTATCTTAGATTCTTAGAAGGAGAGATTCTCTACCTTAAGGATACAATAAGGCAGACCAATGAAAATCTAAACGCTGTCATTAATATACAAGATTCCGAAATTCATCATTTGAAGATCCATATATCAAAAACCAAGCAGGACCTGGTGGCAGTTGTTGAATATTATGAGACCCATCAAAAAACACTTATTGAGATCATTCATGAGAAGGAGCGTGAAATTAATACAATCCATAACTCATTCACGTGGAGAATGGTAAAAACCATCGTTAGACCACTTTCAATTTTGATAAAAAGATGAAAGGAGAATCTGCATTCTTTTTTCCATCGGCGAATTCGATTAAAGATGGGATATCCTTGATCACAGCTGTGATGAACAGGCCTGAGAATCTTGAACAAGCTTTAAAAAACTGGGTTACCTTTAATATCATCGATGAGATTATCATTGTTGATTGGAGTTCTGACACTTCACTACATTCAATTGTCGAAAAATATCAGGACGGCAGAATACACATCGCGGTTGTTGCAGGGCAAAAAAAGTGGATTCTTTCAATTGCATTCAATCTGGCTGCAAGGTTAGCAAGTCGGTCTATTATTTTGAAAATGGATGCAGATGTGAAATTATCTTCCGGTTTTTTTACTAAACACAAATTAGTTCCAGGTATCTTCTTTTCTGGAAATTGGCTTAACCATAGGAATATTAATGAACTGCATTTAAATGGTATTTTGTTCCTTTTTCGGTCTGATTTTTTCAAAGTGAATGGGTACAATGAATACATCAGAACCTATGGCTGGGATGATAATGATTTATACCAACGGTTGACAAACAATCGTTTAACAAAAATTGATCTGGATAACGATACCCTAGAACATATTGAGCACTCAGGCCGGTTGAACAACCAGCTCAAACCTAGCAATTTAAGCCCATTACCTGACGAAGAATTTGCATTATTGTCAACATTAACAAACCGATTTCTTACTGAGACTATTTATAAATGGTCGACCGAGAATGTCATGCAGGATTTTTCTATAAATAAAGATTCAGAAAATCTGTTAAGTGTAAAACTTATTCCAGGAATAGATCGAACAATCGATCCGGAAATATTTATTGAGGCATTATATCTTTCTATGAAGGAAAGATTATTACTCAGCAAAGCCCCATTTGATAAATACGAATTGGATCTCATTAAGCCTGAACAACTAGTTGAAGTATATCTGAACTATTTCGTAATTCAGCCGTGAAACCCTGATAATTCGCATAATTTCCTGTAAACTGAGTCAGCTGAATCAGAAACAGATTCATTACTTTTCATTCTGTTCAAATTTGATGCTACAAATGAAAGTTGGATGTTGGCCTCAAGAAATCGTGACAAAACCGGTCCCGCCGAATAATCCAGCATTTGTTCATAATGAACAAAAAGACAGTCACGATGCGGATTTCGGTCAAGAAACCGAAACACGTGAGCGTGGCTGTTACACCACATATCAAAGATCATCTTGCGCGTTAAGTAAAATCCTTGAAGATAATCAGCTCTTTTACACTCCAGCATGACACTGTCAACAACCGCAGCAGGATGTCTAAAAATGCAAATAAGCACCACACGATCATTCAGGAATTGTTCCCATACAGGTATTGTATAATTCAACCTGGGATCCTTATATGCAAATCCGGGGGGGGCGAGGGCAATCCGAATATCCTCGGCAACTGAAGGATTCTTGCAAATAATGTTTGTATCGGGTTCTATATAACTTAACCACCTTTGCCCATAATAAGGCCGGTAAGGTGAATGAGTAAAACCAACCGGCGAAAGATGGTCGTACAACTCCTTTCCATCAAATGGTTCAAGGATCCGTTCGTTGATGCCATTGATGAACGAATTCTCGAAAAAGCCGGCAGGATTCGAATCTCTAGGGGGATACAAATCGTTGCCAAGGAAATACCCAGAACAATGTAAAACACCTCCCAACATACTGGTACCGCTCCTTCCAAATCCCAAAATCAGACAATTTCTCATGTTTCTACTCAATGATCAGGCTCACTAAAATACTTCTACCTGAAATGCCGCATCAAAATATCCTCCAATATCAACATCCTTATAACCCTGGACCTTAAATGCAAAAATATCTGATCCTTTAAAGATAACAGAGGGACCTTCATGTCCCTGGATTCTGAGAGCCATTCCAAGGAAGTATACATCAGGAATTAAGGTGCAACAGAAGGTCCATTTTACTGTTCTCCAATCCGACACCAACCGATCAATTGGCATGAACAATTTACTTCCAGGAAATATTTTCCAGGTTACCGGCACACCTTGCTCGGTATGGATTCCTATTCCAAAATTAACTGGTGCAACCTCTTCGTTGAAATGGACATCGTATAGAATCGTATATTTTCTTCCAGGAACCAGATGGTTAACCTTTTTCCCTTCATCCGTTACAATTCTGATATTCTGGATGTCAATATCTGCATTTTTGGTAATCACGGTACTCTTGGGTAGATAATTCTCAACATAATATTCCGTGAAATCGCAATTGTTGCTTTCTCTTCCAAGCACACTCCGATTATGCACATTTTCAGGATGTTCGAGAGCGCTATCGGAAGGTAAAAAAGTACCTGAGGGAGTTAATTGTTCGAATTCTTGAATCAGGGAAATTTGTTCGGCCGGTTTCGAAAAGATAAATTTTTGATAATTCATGGTCACGAACTTAGTTGGTCCATCCAACACAATCTGCCCATTATGAAGCATGATGGCCCTTGAACAAAGTTGGTTTACATTCTGGACCACATGAGAAACGAAAAGAATGGTTTTGCCGGCTCTGAAAAACTCTTCAATCTTGGCAAAGCTTTTTCGCCTGAACAACTCGTCACCAACGGCTAAAACTTCATCAATAATGAGTATGTCAGGATCGATATTGACCGAAACAGCGAAGGCTAATCGGGCTTTCATTCCCGACGAATAGTTCTTAACGGGCTGATTAATGAAAGCTCCAATTTCAGCAAATGCAAGAATATCATCAAGAATAACATCCGTTTGCTTGTTAGTCAAACCCAATAAATTGTTATAGAAATAGATATTCTCCAGTCCGGTAAATTCAGGGTTAAATCCTGATCCTAACTCAAGCATTGGTACCACGTTACCTGATACTCTTACTGTTCCAGCTGTGGGTTGACTAATCCCGGCAATTATTGTTAACAAGGTTGATTTTCCGGAGCCGTTCATCCCAACAATGCCAAGAACCTCACCTTTACTTACCTTCAGGTTGATGTCTTTCAAGGCATAAAAGTCCTGATGGTACTTCTTTTTCAGAGGATGAAATGCCTCTTTGATGCGTTCGGTTTTTGTATTGAAAAGTTTGTATCGCTTTGATACATCGGTGATCTCAATGGCATAAGAGGATTGATCCATAGTTCATTCTCGTAATAAATCAGGCCACAACATCAGCAAAATCTGGTCTTAGTTTTTTAAACACTATGACACCTAAAATAAGAAAAGTAAGGGAAACGGACCAGAAATACAAAGTAAGTATGGGATGTTCCCAGAACCCTACATGTGAAATCAGGCTTTCACGATAACCATTAACAATATAGTAAACTGGGTTGAATTTCAGAAGGAATTGGTCGGAAGGTTCAAGTCCACTCATATGCCAGAAAATCGGAGTCAGAAAAAACATGGCCTTTGTCAGTATGGCAATAATGTTATTGATGTCAGGAAAGAAAAGATAAATAGATGCTGTTAACCAGCCAATCGAAATCAGTAAAAACGAGAGTGCAATGATGTAGTAGAAAAGCTGAAACCAGTACCACGATGGCATAATTTTATGAAATATCAGTATCACCAGGGCAATCAAAATTACAAACGTATGCACCATAAGATTTGATAACATTGTTACGATCGGTATTATTGCGACTCTGAAGTTTACCTTTTTCAGCAAAAATGCATGTTCACTAATTGAAAGTGTTATGGTCTGCATGGCTGAGGAGAAAAGCTCGAAGGCGATATAACCTGTAATTAGGTACACCACATAAGAGACGGCACTATCATTGGAACTGCTAAATCTTGGGCCAAATACAAAGTACAGGATAACAATAAAGGTCAATGGATCGACTATCGTCCAGAAAAAACCAAAAAAATTACGGACGTATTTTTTCTTAAAATCACGGATGGTTAGAGTGAGTATGAGCATCCGGGTCAGATACAACTGCCGGAAGAACGCCAGTATTTCCAAAAGAACATGAAAAAGGTGCTTCATATAAATGATAACAAGCCCGCATACTTACGTATGCGGGCTTGTTATTTGATTTAGAATGGATTAATTGTTCTATTTTTCCAGATTCTCAACACGGGACTTGAGCGCATCGTTCTCCTTTTTCAGTTCAATCATATAGAGCGTCAATTCCTCAACTTTTTTAAGTAATACAGCATTCATATCTCCTAAGTTCAAGCCATTCGCTAAGACTTCTGCTTCGCTTGGAACTTCAGGCAGATGGCTATTGGCCTTTATAAAATTCTCTACTTCATATAGGGATCTTAATTTATAATCGCTTCTAAATACATAGTCGGGCATTCCAGTTAATGTAACTTCAACTTCCTTGCAAACAACTTTACCACCGACTGCTAATTTTACTCCAGCCGGAATCGGTAAGGCACCCATACCAATTGCAACGCCATAAGTGATTGAAGGATTACTGGGATCCGCCATATTGAAAAGGACAGGTCCATTATTCTTAAATTCAGTGGTTTGAACACCATTCCGTATTTCATACTTTCCGGTTCCGAAATTGAAATAACTGAATTCTTTCCAGTTCAATGAGGCTGCATGATAGGCAGATTGTATCACTTCATGGTGTCCATCCCTGTAACGAAAGGAAAAATTAAACAGGTCACCGGTATTGCTGTTCTTTAGGCGAAGCATACCCAAAGGAGCATTTGCACCGGGAACAGGATAGTTCCTTTCGGTTTGGATGGCTGCCTGGCCAGTATTATTTTGGATAACAAGTTTTTCTGATGGAGAAAATACACCACCATTCCCTATTCCAACATTGCCAGTATTGGTGTTATAAATATCAGTACCACTCGTGCCCCATTGAGCCTGAGCATTTGAAGTGAATAAAACAGTTACCAAAACTGTGGTTAAAATAAAAAATAATTTTTTCATACGAATTTAGATTTAGTGATAATTTATTAAAATTGACTTACTTAAATAACATAAAATAATATCAAATAATAAATTAAAAAATCACAACCTAAGAACCGCAGTGGTCTCTCGTTTTTCAGATGATGCAATAAAAGGATATTGGCCGGATTTGACAATCCTGGCTGAATTGAATGTAAGGCGTGTCGTGGCATATCCGATAGGTTTCCGGTTCTGTTCAGGTGATATTCCGGAGACATCAGTAACTAATGCATTCAGACATTCTTCATTATTGCCCCCTGTCCCGATAGACCTGCCTTTTGATTTTTTTGCAAATGGGGAGATGTTATTCTGCGTTTTAACAAGAAGTACAGGTTCGATGGTTTTTTCTAGAGACTTCTGCTTTTTTGATTTCAGGTAATTATGAATGCCTGGCTTATGGCCTTTCAATTCACTTATGGTGGCTCGGAAATATCCTCCTGCAAGAACACGCGTTCCTGGCTTCAAAACGATTGAGTGTCCCGCAATCAGATTCATCCTACCACCATCGCTAATCGTCAATGGTGGCTGGATAGTCCGTGCCTCAGATTCAATTATTGGGATTCCTTGTTCCAAGGATCTTGATAATTCCTTTCCGATTTCAGAGTCGGGAACACATGAACTAGCAATACTAAGGGTGTCAGAAGCCGTTGAAACAGAAGCCACGCCAGGTATACCCGCAGTAATGACAAGATAAACGCATATGGTTAGGAACCGTTTCATCAAATGGATTAAACTTTTACAGTTCAACGGACAAAGATACAATTAAATAAATCACTTTTAACAAAAAATTTTAACGCTTCATAAAAACTTAATGGGTCAGGATCAGTTTTGTGGTCGAGACCTCTCCCCTTCCGATTACTTTTACGAAATATACTCCAACAGGCCGGCCGGCAAGCGTGAATTCATGCTTCTTGTTGCCTGTCAGATCCTGTGAGAAAACCCTTTCCCCATGAATGCCATAAATGGTTGCGCTGACTTCAGCACCTGTATATTCATCACTCAGTTCAAGCACAAACTTGCCGGTGGTCGGGTTAGGATAAATTTTGACTGAACCAGCGATACTTGTTCCAATACCCGTTGCCTCGGCGGTCTTGGCCTCGCCCTGATTGAATACCACCGGGTTCGAAGGGACCGTACAATACTGACCGCTTTGTGTTATATATCCATGCAGGTAACCTCCCAGGTAGACCTTTGTACCGGGAAGCATCGATATTTTCTGGCCGGCGACCAGGTTGACAATGCCGTCGCTTTGAACTGTAAAGGTTGTTCCGTTACCTGCAATGACCAGGGTTTGCTGGGCATCGAAGCATAAAGTCTGGCCGGTTACATTCACACCTCCAACCATATGAATTTCAGGTGGTAACAAAGTATTACCCCGGTTACCCGTGAAGGTACTGAATGATGTAATACCATAAGCATCAATCGTATGGGAACCTGTGTTTGCCTTATTATAAGCGGTAAAAGGTATGGGATCGACACGGAAGCAGTACATGTTGGATTCATCACCCACCACATCGGAAGGAACATACTGGAAGGTGGCAACACATGAAAAGTTTGTAATATTTGCCTGGGTAATATTCCAGTACCTGTTCAGGTAATTGACCGAGGTGCCCGGGAATTGGGAATTCACCAGGTTTACGCCGGCATAGTTACCTGTTCCGAAGGTACCACTGCTGAAATTAAGCGTAACCGGAGAATATTCGGCTGTTGAAGCAGCATCTCCGACCGGATAGGTAAAACTCCCGGTAAAACCGCCTGTAAACTCCTTCCTTAGTTGGCCGGCGCCAGTCGCTACAACCATGTTTGTGCTTGATGGGGTTCCTGCAAAAGAAGCCAATGGACCCAATAAAAGGTTATTTTCCCCTGTTGTCACCACCCCGTTAGTGAGTGTAAAAACCCCATTTACCCTGGTATCTCCTCCGATTACAAGTCCTGTGGGGTTATTCAGGGTGATATCCTGTATGACATTCTGGCCGGTAATTGATTGCGATGTGGAGCCGGAAAATACGAATGCCCCCGTGCCCAGTGAATTGGCTGAGACATTTTGGTTAACCAGGTTCTTTTTCAGAATCACAGTTCCCTGGTTATTCAAGGTACTCCCGCTCTGGAGGGTAATCTGGTCGGTTGAATTCACTGAAGTACCTGAACTTACCTTAACCGTAGTTCCGCTGGTAATAACGGTTTGTGCCTTGGAACCGTGAAGGAGAAAGATAAACAGAAATCCAAAGATGATCCAGGTATTGGATCCCATATTGAGGAAACCGGATGAAATGCAATTTGTTTTCATATCAGGCAAATATTTGTTGTAAATGTACTGCAATAATAAAAAAAAGACAAGAATTATTTTTTAATCCTTTTTATTTCCCACAAATATTCCACGCACTTTTATGTCCTCTTTCAATTGAGGAGCAGCACCCAAACTGCAGGGTCCGAGTTTCGCCTGGAATAAATTATTTTCCTTGGCATTGAACCCAGTGGTCAGGACTATATAATCATTTGATTTATACGTCACATCGGTTCCCAGTCCGCCCGTTATGGTTCTGGATGAGGATATGGAATAGCTTGCCTCATAAAATTGAAAACCGGTATAGTTTGGGTTGCTGGGATCATTTCCGGCCGTAAGGTAATATTGAAGCGGGCATGATGAATATACATCTGACCGCCAAAGTCCCCGCCCAAATGTCCCGGCCGTAATTTGTCCGCTGGTTTCATTGATTTCGAGGTCCCATACCGGAACAGTTGGCAAGCCATTGCGAAAAGGTATCCAGTCACTATGATCCGAATCCCTGTAGAAGACCCCGATATCAGTTCCAATATATAACGCGTTGGCCGGGATACCGTCATTATCCTGGAAGGCTATGCAATTGACCGGAACATTCGGAAGCGTCCCGGTAATGTTTGTCCAGTTACTGCCTGCATCAGCGGAATAATAGACCTTTTGGCCGCTTGTATACCCTCCAAGCGTGACAAAAACGTCGAGGGAATAATCAGGATTGACCGCAATCCCCGTTATCGGGTAATCAGGCAACCCGGCACCAATGTCGCTCCAGGTTGTAGCCCCATTGTCAGACATCCAGATACTACTGCCGCTGGCAGCATAAACGCGCTGGGAATTATTGGTTCCAATAGCCATCGCGTTGCTTCCGGAAATTCCCTTATTTGACCAGCTGGCTCCACCGTCAATACTTTTGTACACATCATTATATCCCCCGTAAATTGTCAGGTGATCGTTCGGATTCATAATGAAAGGAGTTAAAAGGTTGTCGTATGTCGGGCCGATATAGTCAAAACTCGTTCCTCCATTTATCGACTTCACCAAAGCTCCGTTATATGAGCAATACAGGATATTGCTGTTGGTGAAATCGACCATGCAATCTCCCCCGTCGGCTCCCTGCAGATGTTCCATATTCGACCCTCCGTTCCATTTGTTCGAGCCATTATCCTGGGTTCCTCCGATCACAAGGCTGAGGTTGCTTTCAATACCGGCAATCCTGTACCATTGCGTTATGACAATTCCGGCAGTAAGGTCGGTCCAGTTATTCCCAAAATCGGTTGACCGGAATACACCGCCATCACTTACACAATAAAGGTAGTTATTCAGCGGATTGATTTCAAGTCCATGGATGTCGGCGTGGGTATAACCAAAACCGGTGATCCGGGTGTCCCACAGGGAGGTGATATACCAGTTGGTTCCCCCGTTGCTTGAGGCCCAGGTATTTATTCCTCCAATGATTAACTTGCTGGCATCAGTTCTGGAAACAGCCGTGGCCAGATCATACCAGGA
>Ga0074195_1002088_pt1 | contig 24041 bp, 18 predicted proteins | sample EPASupsiteHSE623_FD_64525 | JGI IMG/M metagenome (GOLD analysis project Ga0074195, IMG submission 64525) | Bioremediated contaminated groundwater from EPA Superfund site, New Mexico - Sample HSE6-23 | ecosystem: Environmental > Aquatic > Deep subsurface > Groundwater > Contaminated ... | reverse complement strand
ATTTTCCTCAACACCTTTGTGGCTTACCTGCTGATCAATTTTGCCCTGAAAAGCGTGAGCGCAACCGTCGTCAGCTACTACAGCTACCTCCAGCCCTTTATTGCTTCCGTCATGGCCGTCACCATTGGTCAGGGCAGCATTACCATTCCAAAGATACTTGCCGCGATGCTCATTTTTTCAGGGGTATACATTGTAAACCGCTCTAACAGCAGTGACCGCAAGATTCCATCGCGGGAACAAAGATCGTAAACCGCCCAAACTGAAGTGACCGCAAGATCCCATCACGGGAACCAAGATCGTAAACCGCCCAAACTGAAGTGACCGCAAGATTCCATCGCAGGAACAAAGATCGTAAACCGCCCAAACTGAAGTGACCGCAAGATCCCATTGCATTAACAAAATCGGGTAATGAACCTGCCCCGCCGGAGAGCAACGGGTATCCTGGGGAATTACATTCATATGCCGCAAGCGGTGGGCAACTAAGCCCAAATATCCTGCATCTTGACAGTATTGCGAAAGCAATCTTGTTTAGATGCAGTCATACTGAGCGGTTGCATTTGCGTTCATTTGCAAATTCAAACAGCCGAGTCTACTCCGAAAAGTCCGATCAATTGGATTCTGAGCGAAGTCGAAGAATGCAATTACCTATTAATGAGGACACTTCGACTTCGCTCAGTGTCCGGTTTTTACTAAATATGCCCTTTCGGAGTGGACTAAGCAGCTGAAGTATAAAACAGCCGAAGTATAGAATGAATAACCTCGCAGCAAGCAACGAGGTATCAACGGGAATTATTTTCATTCGCAGCAAGCTGCGGGGAACTAGCCCCTATTGAGATTAGAAAAGGTGCCTGAAGGGGAGCAAAATATACTCGAAGATCTTTTCGATAAGCGGACGGCGTTTCCATTCAAGGTAATCCAAACCCTGTGAATTTCGGATGGTTTCGGCAACATGTTCGCGCAATTGGCGCAAAATTTCGGGATCCGAACCGATCAGGGCGATCTCGTACTGGTAGCGGAAACTGCGGAAATCAAAGTTGGCGCTCGAAATGGAAAAAATCTCATCGTCGATCATGAGCAGTTTGGCATGCAGGTTATGCGGCAGGTAAAAAAGCATTTTGATCCCGGCATTGTGCAGCAATCCAAGGTATTTGTTCCGCAGGATATCGACCATGCGCATGTCGGAATGTTTCGGCATGATCACCTGTACATGAACCCCGCGCTTGCTTGCATCCATCATGGCTTTCCGTAATAAAAACCCGGGAAGGAAGTAGGGTGTTTCGATGATGACCGAACTTTTTGCTTGTTTGATCAGCTGGGTATAGCGCTTCCTGAGCCGCTGGAACTGGATGGAGGGGACATCGCGGATGATTTCAAAATTGCCCCACCTGATCTTCCGGGTGAAGGTAACTTTGTTTGTAATGATGAAGGGGTTGAATGCATTGAAATTTTCGAGGAACACCTTCTTGAACGAGGTGGCTATTGCTCCTTCCATGCGCAGGCACAGTTCGCGCCAGTTAAGGTTGTAACCTGTGATGTTGGCCGATCCGATGTAGCTGATGCGGTCGTCGATAACCAGTATTTTCCTGTGATCGCGCCGGTGACCGCGGGTGAAGATATCGCTGTTGATCTTGATCTTTTCGAAAAATTTCACTTCGCCGCCGAGGCTGATCAGATCGATGAAAAAGTGCTCCGAAACCGGTCCCTTCCCCCATGAATCGATCAGGATTTTTATCTTCACCCCTTCCTGCGATTTTTTCGTGAGTGCATCACGAAATCGTATGCCCATATGATCATTGGCAAATTTGTAGGTTTCCAGGTAGATATAGTCCTTCGCCTGCGCAATATCATTGAGCATCAGGTTATAATACTGCAGTGTGTCGTCAATGATCCGGTAATCCATAAGAAGCAAGATTCAACACAATCATGATAAACGATAGGGTGTTGTAATTATTTCCTCCTCAAATTTATAAAAAATGCACCAAATCCGGTTCGCTTTTATCGCAGATTTGGATAAATTTTGTGTAAGTTTGCTTAAAATAGCTTTTATGATCAAATCAATGACCGGTTATGGCAAGTCTGTAGTCGATATCACAGGCCGGAGACTGACCGTCGAAATAAAGACACTAAACAGCAAGCAGCTTGATTTAAACCTCAAGATACCAGGTTATTTCCGTGAAAAGGAATGGGAGGTAAGGGCGCTGCTCACCCAGCAGCTTGAGCGCGGGAAAATTGATTTTTACATCGGCACCGAAGTGACGGGTGAAATGCTCAGTTACTCCATCAATCATGCGCTGGCTAAAAAGTATTGTGATGAGCTGAAGTCATTATCGGGCGAGCTCCAGGAAAAGTCGCCGGCCGACCTGTTATCACTGGTTTTACATATGCCTGATGTCATGCAAACCAGCCGTGACGAGATCGACGATGCGGACTGGAGTGTTATCTCCGGCGCCATTGCCGCGACTATCGGGCAGGTGAATGAATTCAGGATCAACGAAGGGAAAGTGCTCGAGGATGACATGCTGAAGCGGGTTCATACCATACTCGACCTGCTCGATGCCATTCTCCCGTATGAGAAGAGCCGGATCAGCGAGCTGAAAGAGCGGTTGCTCCGCGATTTTGCAAAATTTTCGGGCGATTTCAACGGCATGGCACCCGATCAGAACCGGTTTGAACAGGAGATCATCTACTATCTTGAAAAGCTCGACATCACCGAGGAGAAGGTACGTCTGCTGAAGCACTGCCAGTATTTCCTGGAAACACTTCAGGATCCGGGCGCCCAGGGGAAAAAACTGGGATTTGTCACCCAGGAGATGGGCCGGGAGATCAATACCATCGGATCAAAGGCAAATCATGCGGAAATTCAAAAAATTGTCGTTCAGATGAAGGATGAGCTGGAGAAAATCAAGGAGCAGCTGGGGAATATACTCTAAATGACAAATGACCAATGACCAATGACCAATGAATAATGAACAATGAATAATGAACAAAAGTGCTTCAGGAACGGTGGATGGGTAGGCATGTGGATGGGTGAGCAGGTTTTTATCGCTATCGTTTCATAAAGCATAGGGGGACATATGCAGGGAAAAGCGATCATCGTTTCGGCGCCGTCGGGTGCGGGAAAGACAACCATTGTGAAGCATCTGCTGGCGGTCATTCCCCGGCTGGAATTTTCCATTTCAGCCTGCAGCCGTGCGATGCGCGCCGAAGAAACAGACAAAAGAGATTACTATTTTATTACCGTTGAGGATTTCAAGGCAAAGATTGACCGCGATGAGTTTGTTGAATGGCAGGAGGTGTACCCGGGCAGTTTTTACGGCACCCTGAAATCGGAGATGGAGCGCATCTGGTCAGCGGGGAAGGTCCCTATTTTCGATGTGGATGTGGTTGGCGCCCTTAACCTGAAGAAGTATTTCGGACCGAAGGCACTTGGGGTGTTCATTCAGCCGCCATCGATCGGGGAGCTCGAAAAAAGATTGCGTAACCGCGGCTCCGAAACTGAAGCTACCTTGCAAAAAAGAGTCGACAAGGCAGTTTACGAGCTTACCTTTGCACCAAACTTCGACAAGATCATCGTCAACGACGACCTGAAATCAAAGTGCCGGGAAATCGTCAACATGGTCGAAGCATTCTTAAATTTGTAACTTGACATTAGCCATTAGGCATTAGTCATTAGTCATTGGTCATTAGTCATTAGTCACTTGTCATTTGTCATTTGTCATTTGTCATTAGCCAATCGTAAATCGTAAATCACCATGCCTCCTCCCAAAATCGGTCTTTTCTTCGGTTCATTCAACCCGATCCATTCCGGGCACCTGATGATCGCTTCGTACATGGCCGAATATACCGACCTGGACCAGGTTTGGTTCGTGGTTTCACCGCACAATCCATTGAAGGAAAAATCGACTTTGCTTGCCGACCACCACCGACTTGCCATGGTGAACCTGGCCATTGAAGAGGATGCCCGTTTCAGGTCATCAGGTATTGAGTTCAAAATGCCGCAGCCATCCTACACCATTGACACCCTTACCTATCTTTCCGAAAAATTTCCCGGGAGAGAATTTGTCCTGATCGCCGGAAGTGACAACCTGCCTACCTTTCATAAATGGAAAAATTACGAAGTACTGCTAAGTCAGTATAAAATTTACCTCTATCCCCGGCCCGATTCTCCTCCTAGCCCCTTCGACCAGCATCCGTCGATCACCCGTGTGGATGCGCCTTTGATCACCATTTCATCCTCCTTTATCCGTAACGGCATTCGTGAGGGCAAAAATATGCGCTATTTTTTACCCGGGAAGGTGTGGCGGTATGTTGAGGAGATGCATTTTTACAGGCAGGATGTAAAATCGGGTCGCGGGACGTAAAGGCGGGACGCGGGACGTAAATCGGGACGCGGGACGTAAATCGGGACACGGGACGCGGGACGTAAATCGGGACACGGGACGCGGGACACGGGACGCGGGACGCGGGACGAAAAACGGGACGCGCGACGAAAAGCGGGATGGGGTGATGTTGATTACAGGACCTTCCGGGCAAATGCCTGGATTGCCTCATAGGTTTCGTCGGGGGACTCGATGTATCCCATATGGCCGCAGTCGCGCAGGATCAGGGTTTCGCTGAATGCAGGCATGGAGATCATCTCCCACAAACGGGTTAACGGCGCCCTTGAATCCTTCAATCCAAGAATAAACAGAACCGGTAGTTTTGCGGTCTTCAGCAATTCTGTCTGGTCCGTGCGGACCTTCATCCCTTCGAGCGCCGCAATTACACCCTCCTTCGACATTTTGGATGCACGCTGAATCAGCCGTTCGATCTGCTTTGAGTACTTTTTATGTACCTCCACCGGAAAAAGACTGGGAATAAATTGCGCTACATAACTGAACTTGTCCTGGTTCACGATATTGATCGTGCGGTCGCGGTTTTCCTGTTCCGCCTTCGTGTCGGGAAAACAATGCGAGTGAAAAAGGCTGAATCCCAGTAGCATTTTCGGGTACTTGGCTGCAAAAGCCAGGGTGATGTAGCCTCCCATGGAATGACCCACCATCAGGCATTTGCCGATCCTGAGCTTTTTCAACACGTCAAAGATCACATCGGCCATGAGTTCCATGCCATGGACCTCGCTGATGCAATCGCTCTTGCCGTGACCGGGCAGGTCGATGGTGATTACCCGGTATTTTTTTGACAACTGTGCGGCAAAACTATCCCATATTCTCAGGGATTCGGTGAATCCGTGCAGAAGGACGATCACCTTACCTTTGCCTTCATCAATATAATTGATGTTCTTTTTCTGAATTTTATTCGCGGACATGGCGCTGGAGATTTACGATTTAAGAGTGACGATTTACGAGTGACGATTTACGATTTTATTTGGTCCTGGATTATCGACATTGTTTGAATTATACTGCATCTTGGCAGGATTGCAAAAGCAATCGTGTTTAGATGCAGTCATACTGAGCGTTTGAATTTGCTTTCATTTGCAAATTCAAACAGCCGAAGTATATTTGCATTGATTGCATTGATTACATTGATTGCATTGTTTGCATTGATGGCATTGTTTGCATTGTTTGAATTATTTGTGTCGTCTGCATTGCCCCCAAGTTGCATTTACCAATCAACACATCAGCACAGTATCACATTAGCACATTAGCACATTATCACATTATCACATTAGCAAATCAGCAAATCAGCAAATTAGCAAATCAGCAAATTTTCAAATTTTCAAATTTTCAAATTTTCAAATTTTCAAATTAGCACATTACCGCCTCGATCTCCGCCACTGTTTTAGGAATGGGTTTGCCAAGCACGCGGTATCCGTAGGCGGTGACCAGCACATCGTCTTCAATGCGTATGCCGCCGAAATCCTTGTAGGTCTCAACCACATCGTAATTGATGAATTCGGCCAGCTTTTTTTCTGCCTTCCAGATGTCGATCAGTTCGGGTATGAAGTAGATGCCCGGTTCAACGGTCATCACAAAACCCTCCTGCAGTTTGCGTCCAAACCTGAGAAATGCGAGGCCGAACTCCTTGCTGCGCTGTACTTCATCATCATATCCGATGAGGTTTTCACCCATTCCCTCGAGGTCATGCACATCCATTCCAAGCGGGTGGCCCAATCCATGGGGGAAGAAGAGGGTATGCGCTCCCTTCGCGGCGGCTTCGGCAGGATCGCCCTTCATAATACCGAGGGCGATGAGACCCCTGGCGATTTCGGTGGCTGCGAGCATGTGAATCTCCTTATACGGCACACCTGGCTTGATGGCTTTGGTGGCCAGCAGATTTGCACTGAGCACCACCTCGTAAATCCCCTTCTGCCGGGCATTGAACTTTCCGCCAACAGGCACTGAGCGGGTGATATCGCTCGAATAATGCAGGTCATTCTCGCAACCGGCGTCGATCACCAGCATCCTGCCCTCGGCAAGAGTATTTCCATGATAATGATTGTGCAGGGTTTGACCGTTGATGGAGAGGATCACCGGGAAGGATACGGGGCCACATTGCGACAGGGCGATCCCTTCGATGGTGCCGGCAATTTCACGCTCTATCACGCCAGGTTTTGCCATTTTCATGGCGGTGGTATGCATTTCCCAGGCAACATCGACCATCTTTTCGATCTCTGCAATTTCCAGGGAATCCTTTTTCATGCGCAGTTTAATGATCGCCTTGATCAGGGGTACCGACGCCAGTGCTTTTAATTCAAGGTGATGCACGCCAAAAAGATCGGAGAGCCACAGGATGGTCTCGCCCCGGTAAGGGGGTGCAAAATGGACTTTTCTTCCTGCGGCCAGTGCGTTTTTCACCATTTCATTGAGGCCTTTCAGGGGTGCAGTTTGCTCCACGCCAACCATGGCTGCCTGATCTTTAATGGTAGGCTGAACGCCCATCCAGATGATGTCGCCGATTTCCACATCATTGCCGAAGATAAAATCCTTGCCCTCATCGAGATCAATGATACCGGCCAGATCGGGATGATCGAGTCCGAAGAAATAGGAGAAATTGCTGTCCTGACGGAACGAATATGTATTTGCAGGATAATTAAACGGAACTTCCTGGTTGCCTAAAAATAAAACAATTCCGCCGGATAGTTCACTGCGGAGATTTTTGCGGCGATTGATGTAAATGTCTGATGGGAACATAATTTAGACTGGATTTGAATTGTGAAAATATATTGTGTTTTCTTTTTTTGATAAATATTTCATTCTATTTTTGTGAAACAACGAACAAATATATTAAAAGCTTGTTATGAATTCCTCTTTTTTAAGATTTTCTTCGATCACAAAAAAGATCTGGATGGCATTTCTGGGTCTGTTCCTGATGATCTTCCTGGTGGTGCACCTGGGTATCAACCTATGTTTGTTGCGTGATGACGGGGGGGCATGGTTTACTGCCGCCGCGCATTTCATGGGGACGAACTACATCGTAAAGGTGTTCGAGATCGTCCTTTTCGCCGGATTCATCCTGCACATCCTGCTCGGGATCATCCTGCAGGTGCAAAACTGGATGGCACGACCGGTGCGGTACATGGTTTCAAATAAAACCTACACCCCATTCATGTCGAAGTACATGATCTATACCGGGGGAATCGTGCTGATCTTTTTGATCATCCACTTCATGAATTTCTATTTCATCAAGTTGGGATGGATCACGAATCCGAATCTAACCCCCGAAGGAGAACCCGATTTTTATATCATCGCGCAGCAGCTTTTTGCGATGCCGCTATACTCCATCTTATATATTGTATTATTCATCGCCCTTGGATTTCACCTCAACCAGGCATTCCAGGCTGCATGGCAAACCCTTGGCGTGAACCATCCGCAGTATAATACCTGTATCCAGCGGTTCGGAACTGTTTATTCCATCGTTGTCCCCCTTGGCTTTATCATCATTCCTGTTTACTTTTTACTTATCCGTTAGTCATCATGGCTGAATTAAATTCAAAGATTCCAAAAGGTCCGCTGACCTCGAAATGGACCCATTATAAGGATCACCAGAACCTTGTTAATCCCAGCAACAAGCGCAAACTCGATATCATCATCGTGGGCACCGGGCTCGCCGGTTCCGCTGCTGCTGCATCACTGGGAGAGATGGGTTTCAACGTAAAGATCTTCTGCTACCAGGATTCGCCTCGCCGCGCGCACAGTATTGCTGCCCAGGGCGGGATCAATGCTGCCAAGAACTATCCGAACGACGGCGACAGCATTTACCGCCTCTTTTACGATACCATCAAGGGGGGCGATTACCGTGCCCGTGAAGCCAATGTTTACCGCCTGGCCGAAGTAAGCAACAACATCATCGACCAATGTGTTGCGCAGGGCGTTCCATTTGCCAGGGAATACGGCGGATCGCTTGAAAACCGCTCTTTTGGCGGTGCACAGGTATCGCGTACCTTTTTTGCGCGCGGACAAACCGGCCAGCAGCTTTTGTTAGGCGCTTACGGCGCCCTGAGCCGCCAGATCAAACTGGGGACAGTGAAACTTTACGAACGCCATGAAATGATGGATGTGGTGATCGTCGACGGGAAAGCCCGCGGCATCATTGCCCGCGACCTGATCACAGGAAAGCTTGAGCGCCATTTCGGGCATGCCGTGGTGGTTGCCACCGGCGGTTACGGGAACGTATTCTACCTTTCCACCAATGCCATGGGATCCAATACCAGCGCCATCTGGCAGATATTTAAAAAGGGCGCCTGGTTTGCCAATCCCTGTTTTACCCAGATCCACCCTACCTGCATCCCGGTTCACGGCGATTATCAGTCGAAACTCACGCTGATGAGCGAAAGTCTCCGCAACGACGGCCGCATCTGGGTGCCAAAAAGAAAAGAGGATGCCGAAGCTCACCGTCACGGAAAGCTGAAGGCCAACGATATTGCTGAAGAAAACCGTGATTATTTCCTCGAGCGCCGTTACCCGGCCTTCGGGAACCTGGTGCCCCGCGATGTGGCTTCACGTGCGGCAAAGGAGCGTTGCGACGCAGGGTATGGTGTCGGCTCAACAGGGCTGGCCGTTTTCCTCGATTTCAGGGAATCAATCGGACGTCTTGGCAAAAATGTCATCGAAGAGCGTTATGGTAACCTTTTCCAGATGTACGAAAAGATCGTGGATGAAAATCCTTATGAAAACCCGATGATGATCTATCCTGCGGTACATTACACCATGGGGGGTACCTGGGTCGACTACGAGCTGCAAACCTCGGTTACCGGGTTGTTCGCTGCCGGTGAGGCCAATTTCTCCGACCATGGAGCCAACAGGCTTGGCGCCTCGGCACTGATGCAGGGCCTGGCCGACGGTTATTTCGTATTGCCCTATACCATTCAGAATTACCTGGCCGGGGAGATCCGGGTTGCACGGATGTCGACCGACAAAGCCGAATTTGCCGAAGCTGAAAAAGCCGTTCAGTCGCGCCTCGAAAAACTGATTGCCGTGAAGGGATCCAGATCGGTTGACCATTTCCACAAGGAACTTGGCAAGATCATGTGGGAATATGTTGGTATGGCGCGCAATGAGGCCGGGCTGAAGAAGGCCATCGAACTGATCAAAAAATTACGTGCTGAATTCTGGAAGGATGTGAAAATTCCGGGAGATATGAACGCGTTGAATGTTGAACTTGAAAAGGCCAACCGCGTGGCCGATTTCCTCGAACTGGGTGAATTGCTGGCCTACGATGCACTGAACCGCAATGAAAGCTGCGGCGGTCATTTCCGCGAAGAGTACCAGACCGAAGAGGGTGAATGCAAGCGGAATGACGACGACTACAAGTATGTGGCGGCCTGGGAATATGTTTCCGAAGGCGAATTCAGGCTGCATAAGGAGGAGCTGGCTTATGAGGAGATTGAGGTGAAGCAGAGAATCTATAAATAAGTGACAAGTGACAAGTGACAAGTGACAAGTGACAATTGACAAATGACAAGTGACAAATGACAAGTGACAAATTACCATTATAAATAGTTAAGATTTATGAAACTTACCCTGAAAATCTGGAGACAGAAGGATGCGAAATCCATCGGGAAATTCGTTACTTACTCCCTTGATAACATCTCTCCCAATTGTTCCTTCCTCGAGATGCTCGACATCCTGAATGAGGAGCTGATCGGGAAGAATGAAGAGCCGGTTGTGTTTGACCACGACTGCCGGGAGGGGATCTGCGGGATGTGCAGTTTATATATCAATGGCCGGCCTCACGGCCCCGACGATGCCGTTACCGCCTGCCAGCTCCACATGCGTAAGTTCAGGGATGGCGACACCATTGTAATTGAACCATGGCGCGCAAAACCATTCCCGGTGATCAAGGACCTGATGGTGGACCGCACTGCTTTTGACAAGATCATCCAGGAGGGTGGCTACATCTCTGTGAATACCGGTGGCGCTGCCGAGGCCAACAACATCCTGGTGGGCAAGGAGAATTCAGAACTGGCCATGGATGCCGCGGCATGTATCGGTTGCGGCGCCTGTGTGGCTGCATGTAAGAATGCTTCGGCCATGCTGTTTGTGTCTGCCAAGATCTCACAGTTCGCCCTGTTACCCCAGGGACAAATCGAAGCCAAACAGCGCGTTAAACGCATGGTCAAAAAAATGGACGAGTTGGGCTTTGGCAACTGTACCAATACCTATGCCTGCGAGGCGGAGTGTCCGAAACTGATTTCCCGTTCCAACATTGCCCGGATGAACCGGGAGTTCATGTGCGCCAAGGTGATCTGATCCCGATCCCTGTTTTTCTTTCCATTTTTTATTTTTTGCTGCTGAGGTTGATGACACTTCGGCTACGCTCAGTGTCCGGTTTCTTTCAGGTCGTTGAGCGTAACCGAAGGATCCTGAGCGTAGCCGAAGGATCCTGAACGAACCCCAAGGATCCTGAGCGCAGCCGAAGGATCCTTCGGCTGCGCTCAGGATCCTATTGAGTGGTTTCAAGCCATTGAATTTTCACTAACTGCATCGACTTTACTATTTCCGGAAAAGTTATTAACAATGCCCTCACTTTTTGCTTTTTGGCGGATTAAGCAGAAAAACCGTCATGAAAAAACTGTTTCTGCTATTTTTATTGGCTCCCGGAATTTATTATTCTGCGTGGAGCCAGGTGAACAATTCCACAGGGAATAACACCTCCTCACCAACGGGTGCTGTGCAAGTCAGCCCCCTGGATTCCCCATCATTAACGCCGGTTGCGGCCTGGGATTTTTTTGGAGTTCCCTCCTCTCCCGCGCCGGTATTCTACCCGGCTGCCGTATTCAACAGCAATTTGATTTCTTCAGGAAACATCACGCGGGGACCCGGAGCGCCAGGATCCTCAGCAACCAATGCTTTCAGGACCACAGGATTTCAGAATAACGGCATTTCAACGGCCAATACCGATTACTTTGAGGTGACCCTGGGTGCTGCAACCGGTTATACCCTGTCACTTTCGACCATCGATGCCAGATTTGGCGGAACTGGGACCTATTATGCAACTCCGGGTGTAACCTCCCAGTTTGCCTACAGCCTGGATGGTTCGACCTTCAACCTGATTGGCAGTCCGGTAACATCTACGGCGCTCACCATGGCCCAGATCGATCTTGCTGCCATAACTGCCTTGCAGAATGTGGCTTACGGCACTACTGTCACCTTGCGGTATTACGCCAGCGGACAAACAACTACCGGTGGATGGGGTTTTGCCTCGACCACAGCCGGATCATATGGCCTGGCCATCGGCGGGACATTGAATCCGGCAGGTGGTCCGGCAACAGCAATTTACACCTGGAACCAGTCAGGTACTGCTTCATGGACCAATGCCACAAACTGGACCCCAAACCGGACTGCTCCCCAGGCCGGCGATATCCTGATGTTTACCAATGGGGCGACTTGCAACATCACCGATGTACCAACACAAACGATCAGCCAGCTGATCCTGACCAACAGCACGGTCATCAACCTGCAAAGCGCTGCGCCGGTCATTCTGACCATTGGTGGAGGAAACGGAGCTGACCTGGATGTTCCGGCGGGCTGCACATTGCAGCTGGGTGGCGGCAATGCAATAACAGTCTCCTTGGGAACCGGTGCAACCGGAAATATCCTTGGTCATGTAAGTTCTTCTCCCTCTACAGGGGCAGCGAACAAGCTTATTGCAACAGACCCGGGATCAGTCACATTTCAGTTTGGCTCCTCTTACACGGCAGGCGCCTTCACGACCGGACATCCGTTCGGGACCACATCACCTGAATCCATCATATTTAACAATGGCTCCACCTTTATTCAACAGGCGGGGGATGATCCCTTTGGTGCAACACAGCCAAACAGCGTGGTCGTTTTCCAGTCGGGGAGCCTCTGCAAAGTCAATGGAGTGGTACCGGTCTCAGTTGCCGGAAGAAACTATGCAAATCTTGAGGTGGATGCCCCGGGAGCAACGATCTCAGCAGCGGGAGAAAGCCCGTTTACGATCGAAAATCTCAGCGTGACCAATGGCACCTTCAATTTAAACCTGACCGGCACGCCGGGACATTCCATCAAGGGAAATATATATGTTGCAAACGGCGCCAATCTCAATTTTGCTCCTGCATCAGCAGGGACCATAATGTTGAACGGATCCTGCTCACAGGCGATTTCCGGGTCGGGCGGACTGACAAATTTCATCAATTCCACCCTCGAAATAGCCAACAGCAACGGGGTGGAGATGAACAAGCAGGTCATCCTGAACGGGAACTTAAAACTGACCGTAGGACTGCTGACTATTGGCCCGAACGACCTGTTGCTGACCTCATCCTCCTCGATAACGGGAACGCCCTGCGCCTCCGCTATGATTGTTGCCACCGGTGATGGTCAGGTTAAAAAAGAGTTCTCCGGTCCGGGCAGTTTTACCTACCCGGTGGGTGATCACACCGGTGTTGCTGATTATTCGCCTGTCACCCTGGAAATTAGTGCCGGTACATTTGCGGCCGGCAACTATGCCGGGGTCAGCCTGGTGAATGCCAAATATCCGGATGATCCCAATACGGACAATTATCTGAACCGGTACTGGAAAACTTCGGTGAATGGTGTTTCATCTTATTCCTGCAACGCCACCTTTCATTATGTTCCCGAAGATGTAACCGGCAATGAGAGCCAGATTTATTGTGTCAGGGTTGATCAGCTGCCATTCATCGCCTACAATGCTGCCAACCCTGCCCTGCATACACTGAACACCGGCAGCCTGGCAACGCTGGGTACCTTTACCGGATCAGCGGCTGCCCCGGCGTTGTTTGAGGTAGCCGGGTCGGGATCCTACTGCCAGGGTTTACCAGGATTGACGGTTACGCTGAGCGGTTCACAACTGAACGTTTCTTATCAGCTCAGGAAAAACGGGGTTGACCACGGCGCCCCGGTTGCTGGGACAGGAGAATCCATTACCTGGCCCGGTCAGCTGGCCGGAATCTATACTGTAATCGCGACAAACAGCTGTGGCAGCATCCTGATGAACGGCAGCGCCATCATTGAAGAGATACCTTCGGTACTGCCTGCTTTGGCAATAGCCCCATCGGCCAACCCGGTTTGTCCGAACACACCGGTCGCCTTTACAGCCATTCCGGGGAATGGAGGGAGCAATCCAACGTATCAATGGAAAGTGAACGGGGTGAATGCAGGGTCCAATTCACCGGTATATTCCTATACTGTTTTGACCAACGATGTGGTCACCTGTGAATTGACGTCCTCATTAAGTTGTATCCAGCAGAATCCGGTCACCTCCAATACAGTGAATATGATGGTAAATGAGATCCTGCCCGTCGGTATCTCCATCGCATCTTCGGCCAATCCGGTTTGCGTGGGCACCAGCGTCACCTTCACGGCAACTCCCGTCAATGGCGGAACAAGTCCAACATACCAGTGGAAGGTGAATGATGTGAATGTCGGCACCAATGATCCTGCCTACACTTATGTTCCCGAAAACGGAGACAAGATCGTATGTAACCTCACCTCAAACCTGCAGTGTGTGATCTGCAATCCGGCCATTTCCAATATGATCATCATGACGGTGAACGCCACCGTATCAATGAATGCCAATGTCTCAGGTACCGTGGAGTCCGGTCGCGATACCTCCTACAATGCTACCGAACTGATCACTGTGGCAGGTGGTACATCATCCTTCCTGGTGCAGGATCAAGGCTGGGCAACCATGTTTGCCGGGGATAACATTCATCTCCTCCCAGGTACGCGGGTTGAACACGGAGGATTCATGCATGGCCTGATTACCTCGACCGGTTTGAATTGCGGCATGCTGGAGCCTTCGATCATTGCCGTTGCAGGCTTTGAACCCGGAAACACGATCGAAAAATCATCTTTCACAGTCTACCCGAACCCGACAACAGGCTTTGTCACCCTAAAACAAAAGGGTGACAAAGCATACGGCGCTTTGAGAATGGAGTTGTTCGGCCTGCATGGAGAAAAACTCAGGATTCCGGAGATGAAGCATGGGCGTAAACACAGATTTTCCCTGGCTGATGCCCCTCCCGGGCTCTATTTCCTGCGGGTATTTACAGGTGAATCGGTTGAAACAATTAAAATCAGCAAACACTAAAAAATAAGCGCCATGAGAAAAATGATCCGTTTTAGAAAAGTCGAAATCGACTCCTATATTTGTTTTATCGGCCGGAACAAGAAAATGTTGAATTATCCTGTCAGGTCAATCAGCCTTGTTCCGATCCCTAAATCGCCCCAGACACACTATTCAACATTAACCGTTCCTGAAATCTTCTGGCAATGAACACAACAATGAAATCCGAAAGCAATCTCAGGAAAGTGCATCAAAGCCCGCTGAATTATTTTGTTACACTTTACACACGCTCAGAGGTTTCGTACTTCGGGCAGATCCGGGACAATAAACTGAATCTACTTACAGTGGGAAAAATTGCCGATATGATTTTCACAATGACTCCATCGATTTATGAAGAAGCCTTTGTTGTTCAGTCGGTCATAATGCCCAACCACATTCATCTGCTGCTTGCAGCCGACGGGTCCATCAATTCAACACGGAAAAAGATCAGGGGATTAAAATCAGCCATAAAGAATCTCGCCAACATGTGCGGCCAGGAGTTACACTGGAAGGCCACACACCAGGTCTATCAGATTATGGACGCTAAAGACCTGGAGCGGTTTAAATGGTATACCCTTATTAATGCAGCGGTTTGGAAATCGGATTCGTTGAATCGGGAAAAACAGCTACTTTTGTATCCCAGATCCTTTCAGCAACTTCGTGACTGGATTGCAAGAATGCAATGAAATTCAGCGATATAGACGGCAATGAGGAGATAAAGCGCAAACTGATCCAAACAGTGCTGGATCAGCGTGTGAGTCACGCCCAGCTGTTTTTCGGGCCGGAAGACAGCCGAAAAACCGCCCTTGCCATTGCCTATGCGCAATTCATCAACTGCACGAACAAACAGGGAATCACAAGGGAAAAAGAATTTACGATTTACGATTTACGATTTACGATTGATGCGGTAAACGGAATTGACTCGTGTGGCAGTTGTCCTTCCTGTATCAAGTACCAGAAGCTGATCCATCCCGACCTGCATTTTATTTTCCCTGTGTCAACAACCAAGCGGGTCACCAAAAAACCACAAAGTAAACACTTCATCGAGGACTGGCGTAAATTTCTGCTGGAGAACAACTTCAACTCAGGGCTCCAGAGCTGGTATGAATACATCGGGATCGAAAACAAGCAGGGCATCATCAACGCGGACGACTGCAACGAGATTATTACGACGCTGAGTTATAAAAGCTATGAGTCGGACTACAAGGTGATGATCATCTGGATGGTTGAAAAGCTTTACTACACTGCGGCCCCAAAGATTTTAAAGATCCTTGAAGAGCCCCCTGATAAAACGCTGTTCATTCTGATCTCTGAGGAGCCCGACCAGATCATCAAGACCATCCTTTCACGCACATTGATGGTCAAAATACCCAGGTCGGCACTATCAGCAAATGCTACAACGGAAGAGGAGACCTTTCACCTGGAGGCATTCCGCAACTGGATGCGATTATGTTTTGCAGGTAAAATTCCCGACCTCATCACCTTTGCCTCCGAGATCACAAAAGCCGGCAGGGAAAAACAGAAGGAATTTCTCACCTATGCGTTAAAGGTTGTCGGATATTGTGCCACAATGAATTACAGCCAAAAGGATCCGCAAGGCATTGAGGGGGAGGAGCTTACATTTATCCGGAATTTTTCGCCATATATTGCCTCCGGCAACCTTGTTGAATTCAATACCCTGCTGAACGACGCTATTTTCCATGTCGAGCGCAATGCACACACCGCAACCCTCTTCCTTGACCTGTCGTTGAAAATTGTTCGGAAGTTTAAACCGAATTTCTTACCTTTGTAAGGATTTTTGAAGGATATGGAGAATACAGAAGGCACGCCGGTTCAACCCCCGCAAACATTGCCGCAGGAAGTACTTACAGATGAAACAGGCTTGCCCGAATTCACGCAGGTACGGCATCCCTATAATCCCTTTTTAAGCCGGGGATGCTGCCAGTCGCCAAAGCTCTATCATAAAAACGAGACTGTATTTCAGCATCGCTGCAGCAAATTTGATTCCTACGACTGGCTTGGGAACATCCCCGTTCCTGAGGGCGCCAAATTCCTCGACATGGTAGAGGTGCGGTTTAAAAACAGCCGAAAGGACTACTTCCGCATGGCTCCCGACATGGAATTATCCGTAGGAGAAATAGTGGCCGTAGAAGCATCGCCGGGCCATGACATCGGCATTGTAAGCATGGTGGGTGAAATGGTTCGTTTTCAGCTAAGGAAAAAGAGTCCTGCCGCCAATCCGGATGACATAAAAAAAGTATATCGAAAAGCCCGACTGACCGATATTGAGAAATGGATCACCGCCGTGGAGATGGAAAATGCAACCATGTTCCGCTCCAGGGATATCGCCGACCAGCTGGGATTGCTCATGAAGATCAACGATGTTGAGATCCAGGGCGACAATACCAAGGCCATTTTTTATTACACTGCCGAAGACCGTGTCGATTTTCGTGAATTGATCAAACTCATGGCTGAGGAGTTCAAGGTACGCATTGAAATGCGGCAGATTGGGGCACGACAGGAGGCCAGCCGGCTTGGCGGAATCGGATCGTGTGGCAGGGAGCTTTGCTGTTCGACCTGGATGAGTGATTTTAAATCAGTTACCACCAATTCGGCCCGGGTTCAGCAGCTTTCATTGAATCCCCAGAAACTGGCCGGTCAGTGCGGCAAACTCAAATGCTGTCTGAACTATGAATACGAGACCTATGTTGATGCGATCAAGAGTATGCCCAGCACCGAAATACGGCTGAAGACCAAGCGCGGAGATGCTGCGCACCAGAAAACCGATATTTTCCAAAAGCTCATGTGGTATGCCTACATCAATGAACCCGGCAACCTGATGGCCATTCCGGTTGACAATGTCATTGCGATCCAGCTGGAAAACAAAAAGGGAAATTTACCTGAAAAACTTGAAGATTTTTCTCAGATAACGGAGAAAAAATCGGAATTTGATAATGGTGCGGTCCAGGATGATCTCACCCGTTTCGACCATTTATAAACGACTTCTTTTTGCCTAAGCAAATCATGCACATGATCCCTGCAAAAAAAACCATCCTGTTGTTCCTTTTAATCACGGGAATGATGATCTCCTGCGATTCAAAGCGTGTATTTGAAGAGAACCGGGTTGTTGAAAAAGGCACCTGGAATGTGAATCAAAAAATGACTTTCACGGTTGCAATTTCAGATATCATGCCGCGTTATAATGTATATCTGAACGTTCGGAATTCGCCTGAATATCCTTACAGCAACCTTTACCTGTTCCTGGAGACCGGATTTCCGGACGGCAAAATTGCACGCGATACCCTTGAACTCACCCTGGCCGACTATGATGGACGATGGCTTGGTTCCGGTGTCGGTAGTGTTAAATTCAGCCGGTTTCTCCTGCAAAAAGGGGTACAGTTCAAACAAAAGGGAACCTACCGGTTTGAAATGGAACAGGCCATGCGTGTAAACGAGCTCAAGGGTATCCGGGACATCGGATTACGTATTGAAAAAGAATGAACAACCCGATTTCACATATCCCGATCCTGAACGAGATGCCGCAACCAAAATCCAGCAAAGCGTTACATAAAAAATACCTGAAGGGATTCTGGATCTCCTTTGGCGTTGTCATCCTCCTGGTCGCCCTGTTTTTCATCTCGGTCACCTATGGCCTGTTCGGGAAAATGCCCACCTTCGAGGAACTTGAAAATCCAAAAAGCAACCTGGCCACGGAGGTGATCTCGTCGGATGGTAAACTTATCGGAAAATATTATATCGAAAACCGCTCCAATACCCAGTACCAGGACCTTTCGCCTAATGTGATCAACGCGCTGATCGCAACGGAAGATGCACGGTTTGAAGAACACTCGGGGATCGATGTCATCGCCATATTCAGGGTGCTGTGGGGCATGACCACCGGATCGTCAAAAGGCGGGGGATCCACCATTACCCAGCAACTTGCCAAAAACCTCTTTCCCCGGAAACAAAACCGGACCTTCTGGGAAACCGTAATGATCAAATTCAAGGAATGGATCACTGCTGTAAAGCTTGAACGTAATTATTCAAAGGATGAAATCCTGGCCATGTATCTCAATACCGTTGATTTCGGAAGCCAGTCCTATGGCATCAAATCGGCGGCTAAAACCTATTTCAACAAGGAGCCCAATCAACTGGGCGTGGAAGAGGCAGCCATACTTATCGGCATCCTCAAGGCTCCATCCTGGTTCAGCCCCGTGCGCAATCCGGCCCGTGCATTTGAACGCCGCAACACGGTTTTGAATCAGATGGCGAAATATGAATATATCAACCAATCCGACCTTGATTCATTGAAGAAGATCCCGGTCGACATGACCAATTACCGTCTCCAGGATCATACAACGGGCATCGCCACCTACTTCCGTGAATACCTGCGGATGGTGTTGGCCGAGTGGTGCAACCAGAATCCCAAGGAAGACGGGACTCCCTATAACCTTTACCGCGACGGGCTCAAGATTTACACCACCATCAATTATAAAATGCAGGAATATGCCGAAAGGGCCATGAGGGAGTATCTTGGCAAGGAACTGCAGCCCTCCTTTTTCGCACATTGGAAGGGGATCCCGAATGCACCTTTTGTTTTTGAACCGGATGTGGCCAGAAAGGAGACTGAAAACCTGCTGATCTCGGCGATGCGTCGTACCGACCGGTATTATCGCCTCAAAACCGATGGTTATTCCGATGCCCAGATCCTCCAGGATTTCAAAGTTCCGGCCAGGATGAAGGTATTTTCCTACCGGGGAGAGATAGATACCGTTATGACCCCCATGGATTCCATCAGGTACTACAAATTTTTCCTGCAATCGGGACTGATGTCGATGGATCCGCATACCGGTCAGGTGAAGGCCTATGTGGGCGGGATTGATTACCGCTTCTTCCAGTACGACCACGTTAAACTCAGCAAGCGCCAGGTAGGCTCCACGTTCAAGCCATTCCTTTACACACTGGCCATGCAGGAGGGAGAATCGCCCTGTTCACGGTATCCCAACGTGCAACCCGTGATCGACCTCGGGAACGGACAGGTTTGGGCCCCGGAAAATGCCGATGATGAACGGCGCGGACAGCAGGTTACCCTGAAATGGGCGCTGGCCAATTCGAACAACTGGGTCTCAGGTCAGTTGATCAGGAAATATTCACCCAAGGCGGTGGTGGCCATGGCACACAAAATGGGTGTGACCAGCGATCTTCCGGCGGTATATTCTATTGCGCTCGGTTCCTGTGATATCAGCCTGTACGAGATGGTAGGCGCCATGAGCGTCTTCGCCAACAAGGGTGTTTACATTGAACCCAGTTTTATTACCCGGATCGAGGATAAAAACGGCAATGTGCTTCAAACCTTCAATGCCAAATCGCAGGAGGCCATTAGTGAGGAGACCGCTTACCTGATGATCCAGCTGATGAAAGGAGTTGTTGAAGGCGGAACCAGCGTGAGGCTGAGGTACAAATACGGATTTGATAATCCCATTGCCGGTAAGACTGGTACAACACAGAATCAGAGCGATGGATGGTTCATGGGAATCACCCCCGATCTGGTCACAGGGGTTTGGGTGGGGTGTGAGGATCGTGCAGCCCATTTCAGGACCATCACCCTGGGGCAGGGAGCCAACATGGCCCTACCCATCTGGGCGCTTTACATGCAACGTATTTATGGAGATCCCGGTCTGCGATATTCCCGGCGTGATTTTGATGCCCCTTCCAAGCCCCTGGAAGTGGATTTTAACTGTGATGAGAATTCCTCCTCCGGAACGACAAAACCAAAGAAATCGACCAATACCATCGATACGGATGAATTCTAGTCTGCCGGATCCATCCTTGGTTGTTCCTTACAGGAGGAGATGCCGACTGAAAATCAAGAATCTTCATCAATCCTGCTTATTAACTGTCTCCCGGTAAACAACCCCGCGCTTTTTAAGGCCTTCCAGTAAATATGCAACACACTCAGGTTGCCGGCCAATAAACTCCGGGACGGAGATGCCTTTTCGCGTGTAGAGGCCGGCTGCAATCATCCTCAAGGCAACGGTTGCCGAATAGCCTGTTGTGCGGGCCATTGAATGTATGCGTGTTGCCGGATCATATTTATCAAAGAGATCCCAGGTATACCGGACAGTCTTTCCATCCTTCCTCCCTTCAACCATCACCTGCATTGCGGTAATGTCGACCTCTCCCTCCTCCAGTTTCCATTTCGGGAAAAGCAGTTTGGCCGTGAGATCCATGGGTTTGATCCGCATTCCGCGCACCTCGATCTCCTCCTGGCTGAAAAAACCAGTTTCACGCAGTACCCGCATCTTTTCGATGTGACCGGGATAACGGAGGGTCTTTTCCTTCATATTGGGACATTTGACCGTATGTGCCAATGAACGCAACCCGTCGGTGTTAAATGCCTCCAGGGTGCCAATTCCGGGGAAATTCAGCAGTTCAGGATCGGAAAGCGCAGGTTTGACGATAAATTTTCCATTTTCGATAAACCGGGCCGGGCGGGTGTACTCTTCAATTACATCCACCGGTGAAAAAACTGCCTTGTATTCATAAGGCCATTCGCGTACTTCGGGTAACCCGCCAACCATGTACAGGATGTTTTCCGTTTCATCCAGCAGGTGATCGGCATAACCAATGAGTACATTACACATCCCGGGCGCCACGCCCATGTCCATGATGGCCGTTACATTGTTTATTCTTGCCAGTTCGTCAAGCCCAAAGGGATCCTCAATAAAAAAGGCAATGTCGACCACATTCTTGCCAGCGCCAATGATGGCCTTCAGCGTTTGAAATCCCATGAATCCCGGAACAGCATTGATCACCATGTCGAAATCCGATACCAGCCGGGCCACACGAGATGGATCACTCAGGTCGGCCACAACGGTCCGAATCTCCTTGTCCCTCTGTCGACCGACCAGGTTATGCAGCGCTGACTGGCTGATGTCGGCAACGGTTACATCGAATTCAGTACTGCCGAAGAGATCCAGCGCCATGGGGCCCCCAACGAGACCTGCACCAAGCACAATAATTTTCATAATTCGCTATTTATGTGTTTTATCAGGGTATAAATCCTTATGATAGTACCCGGTAATTTTAATTTTCGGTTTGTCAAACCTGACAATGCAATGCGCCTTGTTCCAGATATACATCATCAGTGAAAAATCATCCAGGCTTTGCAGGTAGCTCAGCTCGACATATTCCCTGATGTAGATGGATTTCCTTTGTCCCGGAACTGCAATTTGTCCTTCGTGGCAAGGAAAATCGAAGGAATACCATAAAAGATGGCTGCCTTTGCTGCTGTATAGGTCAAAAACAATTACCGGGGCTTTCCTGGTATCTGTTTCCTGTGTGATCAGGTCGAGGGTGATCTCCAGTTTCAGGTATTTGAATTTTGAATCAAACGTTAATTTGTTGAAGAATGAACGATATTCACTCGTGGAATCCGCCTGATTAAAGGTGATGGTATCGATTTCCGCAACCACCAGGCTGTCGAGAAATGTTCTGAAGTAGATCTCCCGCGGCACCAGCCGATTCTGTTTGGTAACATATGTGTTCAGCGTTTTAAAATCGGCCAGTTCACGGATCATCCGCTGTTGAATTGCCTGGCAGGCAGTATCTTTAATCCACAATTCGGGAAGGATGTTGTATAGTTTATTCTTATCCAGGTAAAACGATTTGTCGACATACTCATTGATCTCCTTGTTGTTCAGTATGAAAGGCAATGTATGCATATTGCGGGGTGCAGCCGCCGTATCAATACCGGTGCCCATCCATGGAGCGATTGACCGTGTTTTTATATTGTGATTTGCACGCATCATGGCGAGCAAACTGGGGGTGATATCAAGATGAGAGGAAACCGATCGCAGCTGTGCCGACCTCTTAAGCATGGGCGAAAAAATGAAAAGGGGAACGCTGTAATGGGCAAGTCCCGAGAACCGGTGCAGGTTTAGTTCCGGCAATCCATGATCCCCGGTTACTATAAATATTGTATTTTGATACCAGGGCCTTTTCTTCCATCCTTCGATCAGTCCCTTCAAGGCATCATCGGTGTATAGCACCGTGGCGAAAATATTTTTATACCGCTCGATGTCAGCCCTTGTCGGCATTGCCGGATCGATGGCTTTCAGCCTGTTATCCATCTGCGCCATGTAATATTCCTGGTTTGGCGGAATAAACGGACTGTGGAGCGAGAGGGTCAGGTAAATATCCAGTCGGGGTGAGGCAGGCAGCGAATCCATGACCTCGAAGGAGCGGGAATAAAGGTCTGCATCGGCATGCCCCCAGTGATATCCGTCATTCAGCGCCTTGACTTTTTGGTACCTGGGACCAAATGACCGGAGAATATAATCGGTCTCCTGCCGCTTTAAAAAGTCCTCCATGTAATTGAACGCCGGATCGCCTGCATAGAAGAAACTGGTATGGTAACCATTTTCCCGCAAATACCGGATCAGTGAAAAATGGTAGGGGATTTTGGTGACCTGGTTAACAAAGGTAGGATCGCCGGGAGGCAGCGATCCAAAGATGGCGGGAAGGACATTGAAGGTGCGGTCGGAGGTTGATAGGAAGTTGTTCCAGAAAAGGCTGTGACCGGCCAGTGAGTCGAGAAATGGCGTGAAACTGCCATAAATGGGATTGTTGCCGATGAAACAGGACGAGAGTGATTCAACAATGATAAAAACCAGGTTCGGTTTTTCCTTCCCCAGGTTGAAAAACGGACTGAGCACATCGGGGGCCCGGTCGGCATGCAGGAATGGATAGCGTGTACCTGTAAACTGGAATTCGGGGTGCGCGGTCTGGTAACGCCGTGCAGCAGCTTCAACGGTATCATCATCGGCATGCTGGGCCGACAACGACAGGTATCGGTTCACCTTTTCAACCAGATAAGCGCATTTATTGGTTACGAGATAGTATTCAAAGCGGTTCCTGCTTCCATCCTCATTCGGGGAGACTGCTTTCCTTAAAAACGGGGCGCTGAGAGCTATTAAAAAGAATAACATGATAACAACACGGGGGATCCTCATGTTTCGGGTGATCCGGATTAAAAAAACAGTGAGTAAAATGATCAGAACAAAGGGCAGGAAGGTCAGCAGGTTTACCTCCACGGAGCTGAGTGTTATTGCAATCATCTCTTGCATCGTATAGGAAAAAACAACCTGGTCAAGCGGTGTCAGGACAATGGTAAAATAGTGAAAAAGTCCCCATTCCAGCAGGACGACCATGAGAAATACCAGGGCGAAAAACGTTATTCCGGTCCATTTTTTCAGCAGGGAGAGGAGCAGGAAGGGAATAAGCAGGAGCCACGAAAGGATGAGCCAAAGTGTAATATCCTGCAGAAAACCGTGCCATTCAAGAAGCCATACATCCGCCGGCAATGAATGGAGCATTGAAAGGGAAATCCATTGGCCGGCCCGCAGTAATAAAATCAGGGCAACAGCGACAAGGTTGAGACGGACGAACTGGCCAAGCATCCCGGTTAAGATTTCAAACCGGCTATTTGGGGCAGGCGCTTGTAACATGCTTAC
>Ga0074195_1002086_pt1 | contig 24077 bp, 16 predicted proteins | sample EPASupsiteHSE623_FD_64525 | JGI IMG/M metagenome (GOLD analysis project Ga0074195, IMG submission 64525) | Bioremediated contaminated groundwater from EPA Superfund site, New Mexico - Sample HSE6-23 | ecosystem: Environmental > Aquatic > Deep subsurface > Groundwater > Contaminated ... | reverse complement strand
CAAGCTACGCTTGCTCGTTCAACCCATATTTTATTTTTATATATTGGAAAATCGAAACTTGGAATCGCAAAAAAGTTATTTATTGACAGTCTGTTAATATATTCACTATAAATTAATTGTAAAAAATTTATAAATTATGTAGGTTAAATAAATTAAATTGTATAATTAAACAAAATTTAAACTGAAATGCATTCTTGGTAGGAGTGAAATAAATGTCAAGCATAGAATCAAAAGATAACCGTATGGTTTATTTAATCGCTGCAATAGCTGCGACAGGAGGTTTGTTATTTGGGTTTGATACAGGTGTTATTTCAGGCGCCTTACTATTTATAAGAAAACAATGGGAATTAAACCCGACTACAGAAGGCTTACTAGTAAGTTCTGTATTAATTGGTGCTGTTTTAGGAGCAGCATTTAGCGGTAAAATTGTTGATTATTTCGGACGCAAAAAAGTCATTATAGCTACCGGAGTTATCTTTTTTATAGGCTCTGTATTGACAAGCGCCGCCCCGTCATTAGAATTGTTAATTGCGGGCCGTATACTTATAGGTATAGCTATTGGATGCGCTTCTTTTGCTGTTCCTCTTTATATTTCTGAAATATCACCTACGCATATACGAGGTGCTTTGGTATCACTTAACCAATTAGCAATTACTATCGGTATAGTTGTTTCTTATCTGGTAGATTCAGCATTGGCCCCTTGCGAAGGCTGGAGATATATGTTTTTATCCGGAGCTTTACCTGCTATAGTTTTATGCTGCGGCATGGCCTTTTTGCCTGAAACTCCAAGATGGCTAATAAGTAAAAATCTTGAAGATGAATCTCGTAAAGTATTAGCAAAAATTGATAAAGAATCTGACCCCGATGAAACTATTCTAAAAATGAAAGAAGCTTTGGCTGCTGAAACAGGTACTACCTTTCAAGAACTCTTTGTACCATGGCTCAGACCTGCTTTAATTATCGGTATAATGTTAATGTTTTTCCAACAGCTAACCGGAATTAATACAATCATTTATTATGCCCCAACAATATTCCAATTGGCAGGGTTTAAGTCAAATTTAATAGCTATACTTGCAACAGTTGGAGTCGGAACAGTTAACGTTTTAATGACAATTGTCTCAATAAAACTTCTAGATAAAGTAGGCAGAAAACCGCTTTTATATGGTGGATTAGTAGGTATGATATTAAGTCTTGGCATTTTAGGCCTTGGTTTTATGAGCAATAATATATTTGGCATAACACTAGAATGGTTAACCCTGGGCAGTCTGATTATTTATATAGCGTCGTTTGCTATAAGCTTAGGACCTATATGCTGGTTGATTATTTCTGAAATATACCCTTTAAAAATACGTGGGCTTGCCATGAGTATTGCTACAGTTGCTAACTGGCTATGCAACTTTATTGTTGGTCTAACTTTCCCTATGCTAATTGATGGGTTTGGGGCACCAAGCACTTTTTGGATCTATGCTTTAATAGGTATACTAGGTTTGATTTTCTGTTACTATTATGTTCCGGAAACAAAAGGGCATACCCTTGAAGAAATTGAGGAACACTGGATTAAAGGCGGACATCCAAAAGACTTAAAGTAGATTAATACCAGATTTGTTGAAAACCTTTAAACCTATAATTAGTTAATAATATACATATTTTTAGAAATTAAAATAAATAAAGGTTCTTATAATTTTCGTTGAAGTTTACCATTAATAAGAGCTAATCCGCCACCCATGTCAACACCGAAGCCACTGCTCTCTGTTCCAACACGAAAACCAAGATTACCTGGTTTATCTGAACTATCCTCATCGCATTCTTCATCTATTTCTTTAGTTTCAGTATTTGTTTTATGAGTGAGTCTATAATAAGTATCTCTATCTTCTCTCTTTTCTTGAATTTTCTCTTTAATTTCTTTTAATTCCTTACTTTCAAAAATCCAAGGTAGTAATCTTTCAATAAAAGACCTTTCATTCATCATCTTTTCATATTTTTTTTCAAGGATTTCTAATTCTTTATTAACTTCATCTATCTTATCCCACCAGTATGAAGAATCATCGTCTGAATTTGATGTAAAACTGATTTTATCAGTACCAAAATCTAGCTTTTTTATGGCTAATGTTCCCTTGTTTTGTGGTAGATTGCCTTGAAAACTTGTTTGACTAAACCTTATATCACCTAACATTTTCTTCTCCCTAAAATTCTATATAATACAACTTAAATTATCAGCTACAGTAAATACTTTAAATAAAATCAAATCAGGAATTAGAAAGGATCGAGTGTTTTAGCCAGACAGTGACTGGCTAAAACATTCTCCAGATTTTCTAAATATGTATAATTTTTTATGCGTTTACTATACATCATTAAAATCTCATAGTTGATACCATAATATGCGGTTTTGGATCATATTTAGTAGTACCTGGAGCTGGTTCTAGCTTGGATAGTTTTCGAGCCATACCCCACAATAGGCCATCTATCATTGCTGAATCAAAACCAGTTTGCTTGGAGATTTCAGCAGAAGCTACTACACTTGCAGCACGAATGTGCTGTACTGCCGGATGATCTTCGTGAAAAATTTTACCTTCTTGCAGTGCATTGTTAAGGTCATCATTAAAATGCAAAATACCCAAACCTTCCAGTGTTTGTGGCAGCCTATAATCAGAAGCTACTGGTACATCAAGCTGAATATCTATCCCACGAGGCCGAGAAAAACCTGCCATAGCAATCATTACCAGGCTAGCCTTTTTATAAAATGGATCATTACCAAAGGATTTAGGGAATGCCTCAGCTAACTTCTTCACACTGTCAAAAGTGAAACAATAGCTATTAGATCCAGTTTTTGCTTGATTAAGGATATTTTCAATTTTCTTATAAGCACCGGATTGTGCAAATTCCTTAAAAATAGCTATACGATCTTCTTTAAAAGGTACATCTTTGAGAAGCGGACTAATTTTTTCTGATACCTCACTAGGATTCTTAAGATTTATACCAGGCAATATGTTTTCTTCCCTTATTTTACTGATTACATCAACCATGGCTTTAGCACCCGAGCCGCCGATCTCCCATTTTTTTGCTTTTCCTTCAGGTTCCTCAATAATGAAACCACTCTGATTAGCAATATTAATTGCAAGTTCAAACATTGCTCTATTAAGGTCAGGTGGAACTGCGTTAAAAGCTTCATCACTAATATACCCCTTCCAGTCAAGTAGATTTGGAGGTTCTTTAAATAAAGCTGCTATGTCGGTAAGTCTTATATTGTTTATTTTAACCCATTGTGAACCCTTGATTGTTTCTTTCATTTTGTTAACAAAGTCTTCTGTAGTTTTTGCTTGATCCAAAGGCAAAGACAATCTTTCAGTATCTATTATGGATTTAAAAGAAGGTTGTTTACCAGAAAAACTTACTGTATCTATTTTTAGAAGTTGAGTTGATTGAAAGTCTATCTGACGAGAAGCAAAAGTTTTTCTAATATGTTTATTTACTTTATTATTTTTTGCCATTTGGGGTATTGAACCAAATGTAATAGTCATATTTCTCTCTTTTCTCTTATTTTTAATGAATACTTAATAATTAAAGTCTTATCAAAATTAATTTTTGATGAGGTTCTTCTATCTAAATTACAATTTTTTACAATGAATACATTTTTGATATATAAGACCATTGCATAACTGACAGTAGATGCTTTTTTAAATTTGACAATTTGTAAAACTTTCATTACCTCTAAAGGCTACTTGTTTTTGTATAATAGAATTTTGTATAGTGTTCATCTTTTACTCCCTCTCTCTTTAAACATGTTCTTTAATTTTTAAAACAGTATTAATTTTGTATTAATAAGCATTAATAGTAATAATGTTATAAGCACTAATTTTTCAAAATATGATTAACAAGCTGTTACAAAAATCTTTTTTATTTATAAGTATGTACGGCAATTACTCGACGTCCTTCTAAAGAATAATTTACTCTTAAAGGTGCGTTTTTAAAGGTCATTTCAAAAGTATTACCTTTCAAATCTTCTTCTGTATCGGGTTCTTTTATAACTTCTCTAAGATTCATCAGGGTTAATACCTGTTTACCTTTTGGAGAACTGGTTAAGCATACAAAATCAGAAAACTTTTTAGGAACTTTTTTATTTTGTGCTATATAGATTGCTTCTGCAGAGTTAAGGCTCATGGTTATATTATTAGCAACAGGCATTTTGTCTGACAACTTTACAAATTGTGGAATCATTATAGCCGCAAATATACAAAAAATTATAAATAGAATAAACATTACAGAAACAATTCCACCCGCAACAATAGCAATAATTATAAATTTTTTAGACATTGTTATAACATTTCCATTTAAAGTAACCTAATAATTTAATTTAATTTAATTTAATTTTATATAATAGCATATTCAACTTTATTATATAAAAAACCTATCAATACATAGTAATAACTTAAAATTTAAACTCAACAATATTAGTTCATATAATTTATGCAAGACCATTTTTTTATGCTATAAAATTATTAACGATTTTGTTGGGTGTTTTAAAATAAAAAAATCTTGAAAGAGTAATAAAGTTGCTTCAATCGTACATTCCATTATATAGAAAATACAGACCTCAAACTTTTAAAGATCTTGTAGGTCAAGAAGCTTTATCACAAACTTTAACTAATGCTATATTAAACAGCAGGGTAGCTCATGCATACTTGTTCACAGGCCCCAGAGGCACAGGCAAAACCTCAACAGCAAGAATTTTAGCCAAATCACTCAATTGCGAGAAAGGCCCAACCCCAAGCCCATGCGGTATTTGCTCAAGTTGCATGTCCATAACTTCAGGTAACGCTTTAGACGTTATAGAAATTGACGCAGCAAGCAACAGGTCAGTTGAAGACGCCAGAGACCTAATTGATAGGGTACAATTTGCACCAGTAGCCGGACGCTACAAAGTATACATTATAGATGAAGTACACATGCTTACTTCTCAGGCGTTTAATACCCTACTTAAAACACTTGAGGAGCCACCACCTAATTTAGTTTTTATACTTGCTACCACAGAAGCGCATAAGGTCCTGGAAACAATTATTTCTCGTTGTCAACGTTTTGACTTTAGACGTATCTCTCAGGATGCAATAGTTAAACGTTTAATTTATATATCTGAACAGGAAAATATAAAAATAACAAAAGAAGCTTTAAATATGATATCCAGGAGATCTGCCGGAGGTATGAGAGATGCTGTCGGCCTTTTGGACCAAATAAGTGTATTATCCACTTCCGATAATAAAATAGAGGCTACAGACGTTTTAAGCTTACTTGGCGCTTTACCGGAAGATATGTTAATCAAAATTTCAGAAGGTATAGCCAATAGAGATGGCGCCTATGTACTTTCAATTATTAAGGAGCTTATTAATTCAGGCAGTGAGCCCCTACAAATAGTTAAGGAATTAACAATTCATTTTCGTAATTTACTTATTGCCGCTACTGTTAAAGAGAATATTAACGATATAATTGATGCATCAGAAGAATTTTTTGATAAAATAAGAGAAGTTTCTGCTTTATATAAACAAATAGAGTTGGCTCAAATTATAGATAAACTTTCATATTGCGAAAAAATGGTTAGAAATACTTCTCAGCCTATGTTATGGTTGGAAGTAGGTATTTTATCCATAACCTACAGACATGAAATACTTGTTGTTGAAGAATTACAAAAACGTGTGGAAGAATTGGAAAAAATAGTTTTATCAGGCCAATCTATTCCAGTAACTCCACCTAAAAAAGAGTTTAAAGCCAGCAAGACTCTAGAGCCAGTTGCTAATACAACTAATAACTCTTTAGAAAAACCTAAAATTGAGACTGCTCAAAAAAAAGAAACGCATCAAGAAACAGAAATACTCAAAGGTCAAAATATTGAATCAGTTGATACAGAAGCCAAACCAATCTTTGAAGAAAAAACACGGGACAAAGAACCTCCAATCAAACAAGAACCTATTTTATCCAATATTGAAACAGATGTTGATTGGGACACAATATTGAATGCGATAACAAATTTACCTACCAAAGGCATGCTTGCCAGCCTTGCTACACCATTCGGCATAACCTCAAAAGAAGTGGTTATAGGTTTCAGTCAAGCAACCTTTATTGAACAGTTCAAGCAGCCAAACAGACTAAAACCACTAGAAGATGCCCTTTTGAAAGTTTTTGGAGAAAAACCAAGGATTACCTTAAAGCTTATCAGCACAGATGAAGCTCAAGCTTTACAAAATAACAAACAAACTCAACCATTAAATTTAGAAAAAAAAATGCCTGAACCTGTTACAACTCCTAAAATAGCTACAGATGAAATTAAAACTAATAATTTAGAAGAAACTAAAGTTAAAGAAGCAAAAATAGAAACAAAAGAGACAAAAAAACAAAACGAAAATAAAATAGAAGAAAATGCAGAAAATTCTATTGATAATAATAACAATACCTTAGACGGTGTTCAGGTACAATTTGACCTGGAACTTTCAGAACAGGCAGAAATAGCAAAGGATATATTTCAAGGTAAAATATTAAACCATGATTAAAAACAAGATTGTCTATGGGCTAATAACAGCCAGGGGTGGGTCAAAAGGCATACCACACAAAAATATTTATCCTTTAAACGGCAAACCACTTATTGCCTACACTATTGAAGCAGCTTTAAAATCTAAATATGTTGATAGATTAATTGTTTCTACCGATGATAAAAAGATAGCCGAAGTATCTAAAAATTTTAATGCAGAAGTACCCTTTATTAGACCGGATAGTTTATCAGGAGACTTGGCTTCATCAGCTTCAGTTATAGAACATGCAATAACATATTTTGCTAATGAAAATAAATCCCCTGATCTAATTATATTATTACAACCTACTTCACCGCTAAGAGAGACCTATGACATTGATGATGCTTTAGAAACATTCATTAAATCTGATGCTGAATCGTTAATTAGTGTTTGTAAAACAGAACAGTCTCCATATTGGTTTAAAAAATTTAATAATGAAGGTTTTATTTCTGATTTTATACCTCAACCCTCCACATATATAAGGCGACAAGATACACCAGATTTATATATTTTAAATGGTGCTATATATATTTTGAACACAAAATCGTTTTTATCTAGTAAAATAATACTGGGGGATAAATCATTACCTTATATTATGCCAAAAGAAAGATCTGTCGATATAGATACCATGTTAGATATAGATTTCGCTGAGTTTTTGTTAAAGAGGGTTAAAAATTGATTAAAATAGGCAATAGAAGCATAGGTGAGAACTGTCCAGTATTTATTATAGCAGAAGCAGGAGTTAATCATAACGGCGATGTAGGATTAGCAAAACGATTAATCAAAGTGGCCTATGAAGCAGGAGCTGATGCTGTTAAATTTCAAACATTTAAGGCTAATAAATTAGTTAGTTCTAGAGCTCCTCACGGTGATTACAGGTCTACTGGTGTCGATATTAAACTAATAGAAAAACTTGAATTGTCATTACAGCACTATATAGAACTTACAGAATACTGTCAGGAATTAAATATAGTATTTCTAGCTACACCATTTGATTTTGGAAGTGTTAATTTACTTGAAAAACTTAGCGCAATGGCTTATAAAGTTTCTTCAAGTGACTTAACCAATATACCTTTATTAAAACATATAGCTTCTAAACAAGTGCCAATACTTTTATCAACAGGTATGGCATATTTAAGAGAAATAGAAGAAGCTGTTTCAACCCTAAGCAATGTTATGCATGAAGACATTACCAAACTTCCGGTAGTATTAATGCACTGCGTATCTCATTTTCCAGCGCCCATGAATGAAATTAATTTGAGTGCAATCAAAACATTAAGAAATACATTTAAGCTACCTGTAGGCTATTCAGACCATACTAAAGGAATAGAAGCCGCAATGGCAGCTGTAGTCATGGGTGCATGTGTAATAGAAAAACATTACACACTTAATAATAACTTCCCTGGCCCAGACCATAAATCTTCTATTGAACCTGATGAACTGAATTTCCTGGTTGAATCAATAAGGAATATAGAAACAGCCCTGGGGGACGGAATTAAAAGGCCAGCGCAATGTGAAATATCAACCATACCTATAAACAGAAAAAGCCTGGTCGCAGCTTGCGACATTAAAGCCGGCCAAACTATTAGCAAAAATATGCTTGAAATAAAAAGGCCGGGCACAGGTATTGCACCTAGGTACTATGATTTAATAATAGGCAAAAAAGCTATAGTAGACATACCCGAAGACGAAGTAATAACATGGGAAATGTTTTTGGGCGGAGCACAAATGTTAGTCGAACATTAGTAAAACTTTCACATACTTCGCATATCCTAATAACGTCATTACTAGGAACGCAGTAACGAAAGAGTTTCATGATCAGAGCTTCTTTGCGAGGATCTACAGAAAACAAAGTGTCATTGCGAGAAGCCATCAGGCGACGAAGCAATCTCATAATCAGAGCTTCTTTGCGAGGATCTACAGAAAACAAAGCGTCATTGCGAGAAGCCATCAGGTGACGAAGCAATCTCATAATCAGAGCGGATTGTAATTCTTTAATTTTACTTGCATTTTGATTTATATCTCATCTATTGCAATCTTGGTAATAGTTATACACCAACCTAAATAAATTTATTAAATCTTTGTAATGAATTTTTTAAGCATATAAGCCAATTTTAACCCCATCAGGTTACTTTCTTGACATTAAATACTACATATAGTGTAATAAAAAAAATGTGTATCAAAGTTTTTGTGTAGTATTTGAGCTTGTTGGCATAAAATGAGAATTAAAGAAATCGAAATTGATAATTTTAAATCGTTTAAATTTAAAACGAGCATACCCTTTTTGGATGGGTTTACTACAATTTCAGGCCCTAATGGATCAGGAAAAAGCAATATAATAGATTGCATACTTTTTGCTTTGGGGTTATCCACATCAAAAACTCTCAGAGCAGAAAAATTATCTGACTTAATTAATAATAATAGCGCTAAAAGAGAAGCATCTGTTACAATATCGTTTGTTGATGATGAAAATACCCAAAAAGAATTTGAAATCAAGCGAAAAATTAAAGAAGCATCAACAGGCTATGCAAGTACTTATTACTTAAATGGCCACCCAACAACACTTACAGAAATACATAAAACTCTAAGTGATTATAACATCTCACCAGGTGGTTATAACGTTATGATGCAGGGCGATGTTACAGCAATAATTAACATGGGCCCAGTTGAAAGACGAAAAATAATTGATGAACTGGCTGGTGTTGCTGAGTTTGACAGAAGAATAGACCAGGCTAAAGAAGAAATAGAAACAGTTAATGACCGTATAGAAAGATCAAATATAATTTTAACTGAAATAGATAGCCGCATAGAACAACTTGCCTCTGAACGAGATCATGCTTTAAAGTATCAAAAGTTAAAAGAAGAAAAACAAACACAGGTTAATCAGATATCGCTTGTAAAATATAATGAACTAAAAAAATCAATCAGCCTTATTCAAGAAAACATAAACGATTCGACAAAAGAAAAAAATAATTTATCCACAAACCTTGCAGAATTAGAAAATAAACTTCAAAAAACCAAACAAGAACTGGATGAATTAAATGAAAAAGTTAAAACTAAAGGTGAGGACGAGTATTTAAATTTAACAAAACAATCCGAAACTCTTAAAGGGGAAATATTTAGGAATAAACAACTTATCGAATTGAACCAAAAACAACTATCTGAAAATAAAACAACAGTAGATAAAGCTCAAAAAGAAATTAATAACCTCAATGAAAGCATTGATGATATTAATCTAAAGATAGAAAATAAACAAGAACAGTACAAAATAATTGAAAATCAACTAAAAAATGAACAAGAAGAACTAAAAAAACTTATAGCAGAATCTTCTGACTTAAATAATGCAACACAAAACTTTATAGAAAAAAGAAACCAGTTGAGAAAAGAGCTGGAAATCGCTGAAGACGACAAAAGTAGACTTGATCGAGAAAAACTCAAGTGGGAAGAAATTATTAAAAGATTAAATAGTGAAACTAGTACATTAAAAAATGATTTAGACACTACAGAAGATAGAAAAAACTCACTAATTAATTCTCAAGAAACATTAACTAAAGAAATAAAAGAGCAGGAAGAAGAAAAAGCTGCTTGTGAGGTGCAACTTAATAACTCAATTAACTCTATTAAAAATATCAAATCTCAAATAACGGAAATAGACGAAAAAATTCAGAAATATTATCGTAAAAAAGTTCAATTAGAAGCCAACAAGTCCGCATCAGAAGAAGCAAATCTTGGTAAAACAATAGAAACAGTTCTTAATTCTGGTATATCTGGAATACACAAAACACTTTCACAATTAGCAAATGTCCCTAATGAATATGCATTAGCACTAGAAACAGCTATGGGTGCTCGTATGAAAAGCATAGTCGTAGATAATGAGCATATTGGAGCTGAAGCAATCAACTATTTAAAACGTTTTAATGCTGGCAGGGCAACGTTTTTACCATTAAATAAAATCAAATATTACCTTCCTTCAACAAAATTACCTAACGTGGATGGAGTAATAGACTTTGCAATAAATCTAATTGAATTTGATAGTATATATAAAAATGCTTTCTTCTATGCACTTGGAGAAACACTGATTGTTGAAAATATTGAAGTAGCTAAATCCTTAATGGGAGAATACAGGATAGTTACTTTAGACGGTGCATTAATAGAAAAAACTGGAGCAATGACCGGTGGAAGCGCAGGAAGAAGCAACCTTAAATTTGCTAGTAGTTACGATAATGAAATAAATGAACTGACAAATATATTAAAAGACCTAAAAAATCAAAAAAACTTACTGGTATCTGACTTAGAAAAACTTGAAAAGAAAATGGATAAGTATAGAGATGACTACTCAAATCTTCTTAATCAGACACATAAGAAAAAAATAGACCTGGAAAATACTATTAATTCACTAAATAACTTCGATTTATCATATCTAAACAATAAAACTAAACTTGAAGAAATTACCACAAAGATTGAAGAAGCAACAATGGAAATTAGGTCAGTAGAAGATGACCTTGAAGAAATAACACTCAAAGTATCTAACTTAAAGAAAGAAATAGAAAATATAGATTTAAATATACCAAAAGACAAGCTTGATAAGATTGAAGAACTGACAGGTAATATTGAATTCGAAATAAAAAGCATTGAATCAAAGCTTCGTAACCTGGAAAATGAAATTAAAAAAGCTTCCATGGATAAAGAATTCAAAGAACAATCTCAATGCTACCAAAAAGAAAAGATTGATGAATGTAATTCCAATAATGAAAAGTTACTAAAAGAAAATGAAAAGATAAATGCTGAAATATCAGTAATACAACAAAAAGTTGATGAAATAAACAATCAGATATCACAACTTTCAACAGAACTTAAAAAGTATCAAGCCCAAAGAGATAACGTTTCTAAGGATATTCTGGAAATACAGAATACCAGAAATCAAGCATTGCATAACGTATCAAAAATTGAAGAAACAATATCAGCAAACATAAACCATAAAAAAGAATTGTTAATTCAGCTTAATGAGCTAAAACTAGAACTTAAATCAAATAATATTGATTATTCAAAAGCTAATACATTGGATATAACTACAGAAAAACTTAATAAATCAATTGAAAAGCTAACTCGACAAATGGAAAACCTTGAACCAGTGAACATGTTAGCTATAACTGAGTATGATGAGGTCCAAAATAGGAAAGAAGAACTTTCATTAAGGATAAACACTTTAACGAATGAAAAAAACGAGCTAAATACTAGGTTAACAAGCTATGAAAGCCTAAAAAAAGATTCATTCCTTGTTACATTTGAGAATGTTGACAAAAACTTTAGAGATATTTTCTCAAGCTTATCAGATGGTGAAGGGCATTTGGTATTAGAAAACTCTGAAGATCCTTTTAAAGGTGGTCTAACAATAGAAGCAAGACCGAGAGACAAAAAATTATTAAGACTAGAGGCAATGAGCGGTGGTGAAAAATCATTAACAGCATTGGCTTTTGTATTTGCTTTCCAAAGGTACCTACCGGCACCATTCTATGCTTTTGATGAAGTAGATATGTTTTTAGATGGCGTAAACGTTGAAAAATTAGCTGAAATGATAAAAACACAATCCTCCAATGCTCAATTTATCGTGGTTTCCTTGCGTAAACCAATGATTGAACGAGCTAAAAGGACTGTAGGAGTTACCCAAAGAAACGATGGTATAACTAAAGTAACTGGTGTAAAACTCAATGAACAATGAAGAAGTATTAAACACAAATAAAGATTCATTGGAAAAATTTGATGGTATCGAGATACTCGTAGAAATGGCTAAATCTAAAAAGATTGACCCATGGGATATAGATATAGTGCAAGTTACAGATATGTTTCTTGAAAAAATCCTTGAAATAAAACACAATAACTTAAAATTTACAGGAAGAACACTATTTTTTGCAGCAGTTTTACTCAGGATTAAATCAAATTACCTTGAAGGAATTGACCCTTTTAAAACAGATGATGAAATATTACCCGAAGATGATGAATATATGTTTGATGATAATGGAGAGCCTTCAGTTTTAGAAGACGATATCAAGGTATCAAACATGTTATCCATAGAAAATGCGCTTTCCAGAAGAACCAGTATCCGCAAAAACCGTTCAAGAAAAGTAACTTTAGAAGACTTGATTAAACAATTAAGGGAATTAGAAGAAAAAGAAAATAATAAAATAATAAAATATCATCAGGAAAGAGCAAAAAGCAGAAAATCATATACTAATATTACACCTTATGAAATATTAGAGATGGCACATGATGAGTATATTGAAGATGAAATAAGCCATTTACAAGAATTATTGTATAATATGTTCGAATCAGACAAAAAGATCGAACTAAATGATCTGTTAAATGCAGGCATGGATAAGATTTCTACCTATATTGCCTTGCTATTTTTAGCTTCAAGAAACCAAATAGATCTTGTTCAAGATGAGTTTTATTCTGATTTGTATATTATTAAAGAGGTGATCTAGATGAGTTTAAAGTCTAAAATTGAAGCTACACTGTTTGTAACCGGTAAAGCAATGAAAATAAATGAGATATCAGGTATTGTTAAAGCTGATGCTAAAGAAGTCGAAGAGGCTTTGCTTGAGTTAATTATGGATTATGCTTCTCAAGACGGCGCTTTAGAAATAGACGACGAGGACGGTTATATAATTCAAGTCAAAGATGAATATTCTGATATTGTAAATAAAATAATGCCAATAGAAATCAGCGATAATATTTTAAAAACGTTAACTATAATTACTATTAAGCAGCCAATTTTACAGTCAGAGCTTGTTAATATTAGAGGTATTTGTGCTTATGACCATATAAATTGTCTTATAGACCAGGATCTAATTACTAAAAAGCCAAAAGGTAAGTCTTATTTGTTAAAAACGACTTCCAAATTTTTAGAATACTTTAAGTTTAAAGGCGATACAGAAGAACTGGTCAAATTACTTGACAGACAAGTAAAAAATTAATTTTCCCTATATCTCTTCTTATATGGGGCTTTTATAGAAATAAAACAATAATTGCAGGTTTATTATGAATGATAACAGTTTAAATGTTAAGTTAAAAGTACTTGCTATTTGGACTTTAATAATATTTATACTTTATACAGTCCTAAATATTTGTACTTACTTTATGAGCCTTGTTACAATGCTCGGATTTTCAATAATTATTACCTATATACTTTTAGAACCGGTTAATTTTCTTGAAAAATACTTGCCACGTTTTCCTAAAAGTATTAGTATTGCTAAAAAAGAAATAAATATTTCTAATTTTGTCAAACATTTTAACAGAAAAGTAATATCTATATTCGTTATATATATTAGTTTTATTGCATTAATCATATTTTTAGCTATCCAATTAATACCACCTACGGCTCAACAAGTAATAGAATTTGCTTCAAATATACCAAATTATGCCAAAATGGCTGAACGTGAACTTGATAATACAATAAATTACATTAATAAAAAATTTCCACAATTAAATATTAAAGGCATTTCTGAGGTACCAACTGACAAATATCTGAATACTGCAATTGATAAAGAACAAACAACTTCGATTGATAATAAATCTACTGATAATGAAAATTTAGAGACTAAAAATACTTTACAAAGTAGCTCAAATGTTGATTATAAAAACAAGTGCAATAGTATAACACCTGAGCAAGTCTCACAAATAAAAAACAGTTTATTTCAAAAAGTATCCACAGAAATAATAACAATAGCTCAAAATAATGCAGCTTTTGCATTTAACAACATTTTAAGCGCAGCATCTAATTCTTTAACTGCTATAGGGTATGTTATTACTGTTTTTGTCCTGTCTTTTTACTTTTTACTTGATGGTAGGAATTTAATATCAAAGTTAAATTTGTTAGTACCCGAAAAAAACAAATCTGCTGTTTTAGAAATTGAGGGCAATATTCACAATTCTCTACTAGGATTTTTAAAAGGGCAGGTATTACTGGGTATATTAACCGGATTATTTATGTGGCCTGTCTATACATTTTTTGGTGTTAATTATGCAATATTTCTCTGTATATTTCTAGCTGTAGCAGAAATACTACCTGTTATAGGTTCATCAATTGGATTTATTCCTGCCATAATAGTTATTTTATTTACTCATCCAGTTGATTTAATACCTATTTGGATTATATTTTTCTTATTTCAAAACGTAAAAGATAATATAGTTGCCCCTAAAATAGTTGGTGACATCATTGGGCTACATCCTGTAACAGTAATAATATCCTTGTGGGTTGGATATAAAGTTGCCGGATTTTTTGGAATTCTTTTTGCTATTCCTGCTGCAAGCATAATTAACGTTATTATTGCCTTTATTATTCATAGAAGCAATAGTTCACCTAAAAATACCGCTTAATGTATGATTTTGTAATAATTTCTTCATTTAAGTAAAACTCCATATATGATATGATAAATTAACTTTTAATATAAATTATAATAACTTTTAAACACTCAAGGAGGTTTAAAAATAAGATGAGAAAATACATTCCTGTAGCATTAGCACTGAGTATTGCCTTCACAAGTAATTTGCTTTGCTATAGCCAGTATGAATATAGTTCTGAAGCGGATTATACAAAGTATTATGATAATGGAATCAACTATTACAATAAAAGTGAATATACAAAAGCAATAGAACAGTTTTCACAAGCAATAAAGATGGCTCCAAAAAATTCCGCTATAAGAAATAATTTAGCAGTATCCTATATTTCACGTGGAACATTTTTTCATAACAGCACTAAAGATTACAATGAGGCGATTAATAATTATCGAGAAGCAATTTACTATTTAAAATATGATGCTCCAGAAGGGACACAAGAGTCTCAAAATGCTGCTGGCAATTTAAATATAGCTATGAAAAACCTTGCTAATGCATTACAGGGAATAGGTCAAAGTATTGATAACGTTTCATATCACTTTAAAACAGGAAAAGAGTTAAGGGCAAAAGGTCAATTTAGACAAGCTCTAGTTGAATATTGGCTAGCGTTGGAAAAATCTCCGGCAAACGCAGAAGCACTAGAAGCAATTGGTGATATGTACAGGGTTTTACAAAATAACGAAAGAGCCTCTAAAACCTATGAAAAGGCAATATCAATTAACCCTAAAAATCCTCAATTATTTGTTAAAGCAGGAACAACATATGAAAAAATAGATAAATTAGATGATGCCATCAGCGCCTATAATCAAGCATCAACATTAGAACCAACCAACAAGGATGCATTAACCGCACTCCAAAAGATATGGGAAGAACAGATAAAAATCAATCCTCGTAACCCTGTAGCACACGCAAACCTTGGGGCCATATTACAAAAAAAGGGTGAGTTTGACGCTGCTTTAGCACAATACAATGCAGCAGAATTCATAGATCCAAATAATATAACTATAAGGCTAAACCTGGGTACACTTTATCAGGCAAAAGGCGATATTAATACTGCCATAAGAGCCTATGATACAATACTACAGGTAGATTCAAAAAATTTATTAGCAAGATATTACAAAGCAACAGCTTTAAAACAATCCAAAAACTATGAAGGCGCTAAAAAAGAATTGAACGCAATTTTACAAATCGACCCAAATTATACAATGGCTAAAAAAGAACTTTTAAATATAGCTAAAGAAGTTTCTGGAAGCGGCATTAGTAATGCCAGTACATATCAAATATTAAAAGAAGCAGCAGACAAAGATACTTATAATGCAAAGGCTCAGTATGACGCAGGGTTTGAAGCACATTCAACAGGCAATATAGCTGAAGCAGTGACTTATTATAGAAAAGCAATAGCATTAGACCCAAAAATGACAGATGCTTATGCAAATCTTGGTGCTGCACTTATCAGTCAAAAAGATTATACAGAAGCCTTGGAGATATTAAATAAAGCAGCTCAACTAGATCCCAGTAATGACAAGGTTCAAAAACTTATTTCCGATATAAAAGAAGTACAAAAAGGGTCTTCTTATGATGAGGCATTGGCCTTACACCAGCAGGGAAAAGTCAAAGAAGCGATTATGGCTTATAAAAATGCAATAGCAGAAGCCCCTAACAATCCAGAAATTTATATAAATTTAGGTGCTGCCTATCAATCAATAAAAAATTATGATCTAGCAATCCAACAATACAGGAAAGCCATAAGCTTAGATCCTAAATCATCACTTGCATACTTTTATTTAGGTACAACATTACATGCAAAAAATAATATCAGTGAAGCAATAGCAAATTATAATAAAGCATTGGAGCTTGACCCAGATAACAGCCAAATAAAAGATTCATTAAAAGCTGCTCAAGATGCAAGAGTTCAATCATTACTATCTGAAGGGCTCAATGCATACAGCAGAAAAGCACTGGATGAAGCAAAATCCACCATTGAACAAGCATTAAGACTTGACCCTAAAAATGCTGTAGGCTACTATTATCTTGGCTTAATAATGGAGGATAAAGGTAGTACCAATCTAGCTATAACAAATTATCAAAAAGCTATTCAGTATGATAACAAGCTAGATAGTGCTTACTATGCTTTAGGAGTTGCGTTAGATAAAGTTAACGACAAAGTTGGAGCAAGAAATGCTTTTGCTAGGTATATTCAGCTTGCCGGTTCTCGTAATGATGCTTTTGTCAAGTATGCAAAAGATCGTTTAAAACAACCTTAGAATTAAATTGCATTAGTTAAAATTGGAGAAGGGTAATGGTAACAAAAGATTCAGTATATGGTTGTTTACTTGGTTGTGCCATAGGTGATGCTCTTGGTCTTAGCTGCGAAAGCATGAGTAGAAATCGGCAATTTAAAATGTTTAAAAATTTAGACAGATATCATTTTTTGTTTAACAAAGGTATGGTATCAGATGACACAGAACATATATGCATGACAGCTCAAGCCCTAATTTTTGCACAAGGAGATTCAGAAAAATTCAATCATAGCCTTGAATGGAAACTACGATTTTGGCTATTAGGTTTACCGGCAGGAGTTGGCTTTGCAACACTAAGGTCAATATTAAAAATGTGGTTTTTTATAAGACCTTCCGGAGTTTTTTCTGCCGGTAACGGACCTGCAATGAGGAGTCCTATCCTTGGTGTATGTTATGGAAATGATTTTGAACAATTAAAAACTTTTGTTAAAATATCTACATCATTAACACATACCGACCCAAAAGCATATAAAGGTGCTTTAGCTATAGCTCTAGCAGCACACATGTCAAGTTTAAGTAACGATAAAATTATTGATCCAGATGATTATTATTCAAAATTAGTTGAATTAATTAATGAAAAAGATGATGAGTTGTTGATATTAATTAAAAAATCAATAACTAGCGTTAAAAATGATTATACAACTCAACAGTTTGCAACTGATTTAGGTCTTATTAAAGGTGTAAGCGGCTATATGTACCATACCGTACCAGTCGTAATACATTGTTGGCTAAGGAATCAAAAAGATTTTATTGGTGGATTAAAAGAAATAATACGTTGTGGCGGAGATACAGATACTACAGCTGCTATTTTAGGAGCAATAATAGGTTCAAAAGTAGGTTCTGATAATATGCCGAAAGAATTAATTGATAACCTTTTTGAATGGCCAAGAACTGTTAAATGGATAGAAAAAGTTGCTAAAAGGCTAAGCCAAACTTGTGAATACAACACCCCTTATAAAGAAGTGCCGATTTCATTTGTCGAAATTTTTATACGAAACATATTTTTTATGCTTATAGTTATTATTCACATTATTAGGCGCTTATTACCGCCGTATTAACCAACGTCAAAGAAAAGTATTTCTTGAATAATCATATTAATAGTTACTTTTGTACCAGTAGCATTATTAACATAGCACTTATTAGTGTTATTTTCTGTTAAAGTCCAGTCGGAATCAAGACCTTGCAAATGTAATATATTTACACCATCAAGCCCATCAATTATTACATCATTATAATCACCGGAATATATGTATAAATTATTATGATCAGTATCTATCCAAACAGATACAGTATTGTAAGATCCATCTATATATAATGTATCATTGCCGGACTGCATGTATAGCATTATATTATTTTGATTACCATTTATATTAATAGTTTGTGGGGTTGATGTATCTATTGTTGTAATATTTAGAAGAGAGCCATTGTAAGTAATATTAGTATTATCGGCAAGGTTAACCTCATCTATTACAGAATCAAAATTAATTTTAGATTTTGAATCCTTGTTAGTCATTGTCAATGTTGAATCGGCATTTTTTTGCCACTTATAATCTTCAACATTACCTTTTAGATTAATTCTATCTAACCCATAACCGCCATATAAATTAAATATATTCTGTCTTGTATCATTTATATTAACCGTATTTATTCCATTATTAAGGTTAAGTACCACATCGTTATGCATGCCGCCCAAGCTTATTGTATTGTCATTATCATTTGCATTAACAACAATATTAGAATTGGCGTATCTTGAAAGGTCTAAAATATCGGTATACTCATGCTCATTGATAGTTGTATTGCTAAATAATATATTTGTTGGCAACTCTTCAAAATCTGACACATCAAGGCCTGTAAAAGTTTCTTTATGTATAAACATTTTAGATTCTTTATCAAATGACCAATCTTCAGAAGTACCTTCAAAAATAAAGTTGAAATCCTTTAAACCTTTTTCATATTCTTTTGGGATTTTTGAATAGCTATAATCACCAGAGTAAATAAATACAATATTAAATTTGTTAAAAATAGATAATGTCTCTGACTTATCATTGTTTAGCATCATTTTACCTGTTTAGATGAATCAAAACGTATTATTTTTTAATTTAAAACCATATCCCATATAAAGACAAGTACATTTTAATTTTTTACGTGTAATAGCTTATAACTTCAATAGAATCACCCAGTTTAACAACTGTACCGGTAGTATTATTTGTATATGTAGAGGCACCGGCATTATATGTCCAATCACTTACTGAGCCTTGTAAAGATAATGTATCTGCACTACTTCCAGCGACTACTGTAATTGTGTTGTTACTACCTGCAGCTATTTTTATTACGTCATTTCCACCGCTAGTATTTACACTAATCTGGTTGTTTGTACCGGTAATACTGACCGTATCCCCTTCCATAGGAGCCGCAACTACATACATTGTATTATTCATACCACTTAAATTAACTTGATTATTACCGCCTCCTGCATCAAGAGTATAGAGGTTTCCAGAACCATCTAATGAAATTGTATCAGCACAACCACCGGCATTAATTGACAAGGTATCATTTGTATTACCGGTTAAATTTATTACACAGTTATGGAATGCAGAAGGATCCATTATAGTTATTACTGATCCATTATAACTTACCGTGGTTCCATCAGCGATAGTTAATTGTTCAACTGCTGAATTTATAGTTACTTTTGTATTGGAAGTTTTATGTATAGCAGTCATAGTGCCATCACCATTATCAACAAAACTGTAATCAGAGTTAGAACCACCTAGTTTTACTGTATCAGCACCGCTACCACCTGTTATAAAATATGTATTGGATTGTGTAGCATTTATATTAACTGTATTATTACCTTGAGAGAGGTTAATATTAAAGGTATTACCCGTACCGCCCAATAATAATGAATCATTACCTGAATCTGAATAGTCATTGTATTGTATATATTTATTTGTATATGTATTAATTGTGTATCTATCATCACCTGAATCATCATTTCTTGTTACAGCAAAGGTCACTGACGCAAAAGAATCAGCCAACTTAACTACTGTACCCGTAGTATTATGTGTATACGTAGTGGTTCCAGCGTTATAGGTCCAATTGGATGAGTCACCTTCAAGGATTAATGTATCTGTGCCGGAATAAGATTCAACGGTATATGTATTATGATCACCAGCACTTACATTTATTACATCATTACCATCTCTACCTGTAACAGTACCTATATTATTTGTACCGCCAAGATATATTGTATCATTGCCAGCGCCACCGCTTACATACATGGAATTATTAGAACCAGAAATATTAATTAAATCATTATCATTGTCACTATATATTGTTAAAGTATTATTTGAACCACTAAAGTACACCGTATCATTACCATCACCGGCACGTGTATCTACTGTGCTATTTCCAGATGTGATATTAACGACATCAGCACCTACTCCAGCGTTGGCATACACTTTATTTGCAGATCCAGCAAGACTAATTGTATCATTACCATCATCAGACCACAGGCTTATAGTATTATTAGTGCCTCCAAAGTTAATTGAATCATTACCTACTCCGCCATAAGCTGTAATAGTATTAGCTGATCCTCCAAATAGAATGGTATCATCTCCATCACCAGCGCCAACTGATATGGTATCATTTGTATTACCTGTTAAATCTATTGAACTATTATTGCCTGTAGCATCAACTACTGATATTTTAGTTCCATTATAATATACGGTAGCACCATCAGCTATTTTAAACGCCTCTACTGATGAATTTATAGTTACTTTTGTATTAGAAGTTTTATTTATAGCTGTCATGGTATTATTACCGTTATCAACAAAGGTATAATCACCAAGAGCACCACCTAACTTAACTGTATCAGCACCACTACCACCCGCTATAGTGTATGTATTAGACTGAGTAGTATCTATATTAACCGTATTAGTACCATTAACCAGATTGATATTAAATGTATTACCTGTACCGCCTAAAAGTAGTGAGTCACTGCCTGTATCTGAGTAATCATTATAGGTTATATTTGTATCGGTATAAGTATTTATTGTATATTGATCGTTACCTGAATCATCAGTTATTGTTGTACCACCACCAGCACTTGTAAAGTTAACAGTTTCAAATGTATCGGTCAGTTTAACTGTAGTACCTGTAGTATTATTTGTATATGTAGTAGTTCCGGCATTATAAGTCCAATCACCAGATGCGCCTTCAAGGGTTAAGGTGTCTGTACCAAGTCCACCTGTTACTGTAATTGTGTTATTACTGCCTGCTGCTATGCTTACTACGTTATTTCCATCGCTACCTTCAACAATCACTTTATTGTTTGTACCACTAATATTGAATGTATCATTACCAGTAGAGCCGTACATATCAACTAAGTTATTATAGCCATTGAAATTAACAATATTATCACCAGTATCAACATCTATTTCTAAACTGTTATAAGAGCCTGAAACATTAATTGTATCATTATCATAGCCAGCATCTATATATACAGAGTTAGCAGAACCAGAAACATTTATTGAATCTGCATTTGCGCTGGAATCAACATACATTGAATTGTTACTGCCACCAATTATAATCGTATCATTAGCGGAACCAGAAATAAGGCTTAAACTATTATTAGAACCGCCAATATTAATTGTGTCAGCAGCACTACTAGTATTAACTATTAATGTATCTGATGTATTAGAAGTAAAGTCTAATGTAGTAGCAACACCTGATGCATCATTTAATGTTATTGCACTACCATTGTATGATACTGTTGACCCATCAGCTATTTGTATATTATTAACCGACGAATCCAGTGTTACTTTAGTATTAGAGGTTTTGTTAGTAATGGTCATAGTACCATTGTTGTTATCAACATAAGTATAATCACTTAGCGTACCGGTTAACTTAAGTGTATCTGTACCACTGCCGCCTGTTATTGTATAAGTATTTGACTGAGCAGCATTTACATTAACAGTATTACTGCCATTAGTCAGGTTAATATCAAACGTATTACCAGTACCGCCTAACAATAGTGAATCACTGCCTGTATCTGAGTAGTCATTATATGTTATATTTGTATTTGTATAAGTATTAATTGTATATAGATCATTGCTTGCGTCATCAGCTATAGTTGTGGCATTGGCACCAGTGAAGTTAACTGATTCAATAGCATCGGCTAACTTAACTATTGTGCCCGTAGTATTATTTGTATAGGTAGTTGTTCCAGCATCGTACGCCCAATCACCTGATGCGCCTTCAAGGGTTAATGTATCTGTACCAATCCCACCTGTTACAGTAAGTGTATTATGATTGCCGCTTGCTACGCTTATTATATCGTTGTCAGCTCCAGCATTAATATTTATCTGGTTACCTGACCCAGATATACTTATCGTATCATTCCCGTTATTAGTAAGTATACTTGCAGTATTATTAGTACCGGTTATATTTACTGTATTGGCAAGATCACCAGCTTTTAAATAATATGTATTGGCTGAACCAGATAAATCTACTGAGTTATAAGAACCAGAAGAAGTACTCATGTTTAAAGTATTACCTGTGCCTGAAAAAGTCACTACATCAGAACCCGTAGCAACAGCAATAGATATACTATTATTTAAACCAGATAGATTTGCTGTATTACTACCACTAAAAAAGTTAACATTAAAAGTATCACTTGTACCACTGAATAGGATTGAATCACTACCTGAATCTGTGTAATCACTATAGGTTATATTCGTATTTGAATAGGTATTTACGGTATATAAATCGTTACCTGAATCATCTGTTATTGTTACATTATTAACAACAGTAAAATTAACTGATTCGATAGCATCGGCTAACTTAACTATTGTGCCTGTAGTATTGTTTGTATATGTAGAAGTTCCAGCATCGTACGCCCAATCACCTGATGCGCCTTCAAGGGTTAAGGTGTCTGTACCAAGTCCACCTCGTACCGTTATAGTATTATTACTTCCTGCCGCTATACTTATTGCATCGTTACCATCTTCACCATTTACACTTATTTTATTATTCGTACCATTAATGTTTATCGTATCATTATTATTGTAAGTAATTAATGTTACAGTATTATAACTACCAGACAAGTTAATTGTATCAGCACCATCTCCTGATTCAGCTGAAATAATGTTAGCGGAACCTGAAATATTCAGTGTAGTATTATATGACTCATATTCATACCCACTCCATACATCCAAAGTACTATTATTGGTGGAAATATTAACAGAGTTGGCACCTTCTTGAGCATCTACGTTCATTCTTTGATTAGAACCGGTAACATTAACTATATCATTACCTGTTCCAGCCCATAAATCATATGAATTACCAGAACCGCCAAGATTAATTGTATCATTACCATCGCCTGCATTAATGGTTATCGTATCAACTGTATTACCTGTTAAATCTATTGAAGCAGCATGACCTGCAACATCATTTATTGTTATTGCTGTACCAGTGTAAGCTATTGTTGACCCGTCTGCTATTTGTATATTATTAACCGATGAATCCAAAGTCACTTTAGTATTTGAAGTTTTGTTGGTAATCGTCATAGTACCATTGTTATTATCAACATAAGTATAATCATTCAATGTACCAGTTAACTTAAGTGTGTCTGTACCACTACCACCTGTTATATCATAAGTATTTGACTGAGCAGCATTTATATTAACAGTGTTGCTGCCATTTGTTAGGTTAATATCAAACGTATTACCAGTACCGCCTAACAATAGTGAGTCACTGCCTGTATCTGAGTAGTCATTATAGGTTATATTTGTATTTGTATAAGTATTTACTGTATATAAATCATTACTTG